>Ga0315277_10006493_pt1 | contig 15286 bp, 13 predicted proteins | sample YL17G05_15_MG_FD_203695 | JGI IMG/M metagenome (GOLD analysis project Ga0315277, IMG submission 203695) | Sediment microbial communities from Yellowstone Lake, YNP, Wyoming, USA - YL17G05_15 | ecosystem: Environmental > Aquatic > Freshwater > Lake > Sediment | place: USA: Wyoming | collected...
AACCGAACAAGGCGAGCCGCGTCACGCCGAAGTCCCGCGCGAGCTCTGGCTTCGCGCGCCGGAGGATGCCGACGATCTCTTGCGTGCTCTTCATCTCATCTCCCTGGGGCGGCGGTCCTGAAGAGGGTGGCTCAAGCACGTAGACTTTGCCCTAAGGGGTAGGCAGGCGTCCAGCGCCAGTCACGTCCCCGGGGGGGATGTCCGGCCGCGGATGCGCTCACTTCGATCTCTCGATCCTCACCCCCGAGCGGGCCGTGTACCAGGGCAGGGTGGAGTACGTGCAGGTGCCGGGGAGCGAGGGCTACCTGGGCGTGCTGGCGGACCACGCCCCGCTGGTGACGGCGCTCGCGGCGGGGATTCTCACGGCGCGCCTGCCCGGGGGCGACGAGCGGATGTGGCAGGTGAGCGGGGGGGGGCGGAGGCGCCGCAGGGCTGAGCGGCGGCGAGCGCGACGCGCTGCGCCTGCGAGCCGGAAGACCCGGGCGGGTGGTTGTGATGAGGTTGGCGCGGCCGGGCGCACGACTACGAGCCAAATCGCAGCAACTCCACCTGGGCACCGGGGACGGGCTGCTCGCGAATCGCCTCAGTTCACGTTGAAACTCTGCGCATCATCGAATCCGTCGCCCACGCTCTTTCCACTCCGTCCATGGCGTTGACGCCGCCCGCGCCTGCAACCCGCGCCATCGCGGCGTTCCCGCCCCGGTATGGCCTCTGCAAGATCGAGTGGCCAGACGCGCGAGCGGCTCCCACGCTCGCCCCGGTTCGCGTGGCCGCAGCGTGCGGCCGCGACGTCACGCCCCCGCGAGGTGTTGGAACATGCGCAGGTGGATGCTGGGGGTGTGGGTGGTGTTGGTGGCGGCCGGATGTGCGGCCGCGGCGCAGGCATGCTCGATCTGCGCGCCCGACATGTGGTGCGTCTCCGCCGCGCGTGGGGCGCTCGTTTGCCTCGGCGACGGAAACGCCTGCCTGATGGCGGGCCGCTGTCTTGGATCCAGCCGGCTCCCGGACCAGGCGTTGATCCAACTGACGCTGCTCGAGGACTCGCCCGCGCTCGCGGGCGGCGGACCGTCGAGACTGCTGCGTGGGGCCGGCGAGATCGCGGTGGGCCGGCAGGCGGCTCGCATCGCGGCGGGTGGCGCAGGCGACGGGGGCGACGTCGTGTTCAGCCTGGCCGGCTACCACGAAGGCGGCACCGCGGTGTTCCGCGCCCGCGCCGGCGACGGCTTCGCGCTGCGGCGCCAGGGCGACGGCCGCGGCGCCCGGATCGAGGTGCTGGCGCTGGCCGGTGGAGAACCGGGCCGCCTGCTGGCGCGTGAGCGCGTGGATGCCGACGACGCGCTGGTGGTGCGCGTGCCGTTCGAGGGGCGCACGTGCGTCCTCGTGTTGCAGGCGGCCACGCTGCCCGCGGCGGAGGCCGTGTCCCGCGAGGCAGCCGCGCGGCGCGAGCTGCAGGAATCGCGCGCGGGCCAGCCCAGGGCCGACCTGCCACCCTTCGAGCTACGCGTGCTGGAGCGCTGAACCCTCGCGTCCGGGGCGGCGCGTCCCGGGGCGTGCCGCCGCGCGCCCTTGCATGCACCGCGCGCAGCAGCTCGAACGCGGCGAACCGTACGGCCCCAAGGGCGGTCACGATCGGCGCCGGCCACGCGCGCGGCAGCCACGTGAGCAGCACGGCAGCGGGGGTAGTGGTCTCGGGCAGGGGCGCGCGGAGGACGAGGACCTGCCGGAGCCGGGTTGGGGACCATCCGCCGACGCTGCCGAAAGGCCGCGGCCGGTGGTTGTCTGGGGCCAGGGAGACTAAAGGAGAATGGCGGGGGCTCTCGGCGAGGCGTAGCCTGGGGCTCGGACCCGAGGAAGTTCGCATCCGCTCCTTGGGAGCCCGGGAAGTCCTCTTCGAGGAGGAGACGTCACATGTCCATTCACGACTACCCGAAAACCGCGCGATTGAAGGACGACCAGGAAGTGATCCTCCGTCCGCTGGCGCGGGATGACTTCGCGCGGCTCTTCAGCTTCTTCCAATCCCTTCCGCCGGAGGACCGCCTGTTCCTGGCGGATGACGTCAGCAACGCCGACCTGATCCACAAGTGGACGCAGGAACTGGATTTCAGCCGGGTCTTCCCGCTGGTGGCCGTGGACGAGGACCGCATCGTGGCCGATGGCACGCTGCACATGGTGCCCCAGGGATGGATGCGGCACGTGGGCCAGATTCGGATGGTCACCGCCCCCACGCACCGCCGGATCGGTCTGGCGGCGGTGATGGTGCGTGAGCTCGTCGCGTTGGCGGGTGAACTCAAGCTGGAGAGGATTCAGGCTCACGTCATTGCGGACAGCGCCGACGCGGTCCGGATGTTCGAGGCCGTCGGGTTCAAGCAGGCGGCGGTCATCAAGAACCTGGTCAAGGACCAGCACGGTCACGAACGAGACCTGGCCATCATGATCAACGACGTCGCGAGCCTCACCCAGATCCTGGAGGACTGGATCCGCGACTCGATGAACTCCTCGTCTCGCGGGTCCGGGGAGGGGATCGGCTGATCGGGACTGGCCGGGGATTTCTCGTCCCGGTTGGTTGATCCCGACTGAGGGATCGCTATTGCCCCCCAGCCAGGCGCGGCGGCTCATCGAGCGGAGCCCGAGGTCGGACGAGCACCTCCTCGCCGCCGTGCGGCGCGCGCAGGTGGCGGGAGGGCTGAGCCGGCGAAGGAGACGAGGCCGGCAGGGACCGGACCCCAGTAGCCCGTGAACGCCGATCCGATGGGTTGACGGCGGCCCCATCCCACATGGGGGCGCCGCGAGACCCCAGCGGTGCGCCCATCGATTCAGGTGCCAGCGGGCTCCGTCCCGACCTGTTCCGCCCAGAAGGCGACCGGCAGGCGGCTGCGTGTCCAGGGTATGGCAATCAATCACGTGGCCACGGTTTCGCGCGCATCCTCCCCTGGCGGTCGTCATCCGTAAGAGGAGTGCCGCGCCCACCCTTCCCCCGTGAGGAGTGTTACAGCCATGCGAATGATGATGCGGGTTTCCATGCCAGTCGAGGCGGGCAACCGTGGCGCCAAGGACGGCACGATCGAGCGCGTGATCGGGAGCACGATGGACCGCCTGCGCCCCGAGGCCGCGTATTTCTACCCCGAGAACGGCCGGCGCACCGCCCTCATGGTGTTCGACCTGAAGAACCCCTCGGACATTCCGACGATCGTCGAGCCCTTCTTCAGCGAGCTGAACGCCGCCGTGGACTTGATCCCGGTGATGAATGCCGAGGACCTGAAGAAGGGGCTGAGCAGCATCGGGGAGCACGCCGCGCTGCGGCGCTGAGCCTTTCGCTCGGCCGCGCGACTTGAGGGAACCCGGGAGCACGCGGGGCCGGCGTGATTCGGGCGGGGCGATTCTGTCCCGCCCGTGTCTGCTCGTGGCCGCCGGAGCGGCTGAAGGGCGGGAGACTTCGCCTCACCTTCGTCGCTGTTCCTCCAGCTCCTCCAGCGTGCGCGGCCAGTCAGCCTTCAGCAGGCGCGAGAGCGCGCGGTCGGCGAGCAGACGGCCTTCCGTCTGGCAGCGCGCGCAGTAGTTCGTCTCGTTCTCGGCGTAGACGATGCGCTGGACCGGGGCGCCGCAGTCGGGGCAGGGTTTCCGGTAGCGGCCGTGCACGGCCATCCCCTCGCGGAAGGCCGTGACCTTTCCGGGGAACTCCTCTCCGCACTCGCGCCTCAGCCGCTCGGTCCACTCGGCGAGCGTCGTGCGCGACGCCGCGAAGAGCCGCGCGATCTCCTCCTCGCCGAGCCGCGTCGTGCGCTTGAGCGGCGAGAGGCGCGCCCGATGCAGGATCTCGTCCGAATAGGCGTTGCCGATCCCGCCGAAAAGCCGCGGGTCGGTGAGCGCGCGCTTGAGCGTGTGGTCCTCGCGCTGGAGCGCTTCTCGGAACGCTGCCTCCGGGGCCTCTAGCACCTCGAGGCCGCCGGGGTCGAGTGCGGAGAGCGCGGCCTCTCCTTCCACGAGGTGGAGTGAAGCACGCTGGCGCGTGCTCGCCTCGGTGACGAGGAGCGTGCCCGGGCTGAAGTCGAGCGCCGCGATCCCCACGCGACCGGGCAGCTTCGCGCCCGCTTCCTTCCAGCGCAGCCGCCCCGCGACCATCAGGTGCAGCACGAGCGCGAGTCCGCCGTCCAGAACGACGACGATGCGCTTGCCCATGCGCCGCACGTGCAGCACGCGCCGGCCCACGGCGGAGCCGAGCGGCGGCACTGCGGTGCGCAGGAAGTTGGGGCTGCGGATGCGCGCGCCCAGGAACCCCGCGCCGACGAGCCGACGCTCGAGGTGCTCCACGTAGACGACGATGTCGGGCAGCTCGGGCATGCGGGGAGGGTAGCGCAGGCGGCGCGCGCTTGCCGGCGGCTCACGCCGGCGGGTAGCGAGGCCTCTGGCTGGGGATGGAGGCCCACTCGGTGCGGGTTCGAGAGAGCGGAAGGGCTCGGGAGCGAAGCGTGCGCCTGGCGTGGAGCCCCCGGCAAGCTTGTCCTGTCGATATAAGTTCGGATATAGTCTCGCCATGTCGGATCGTCCGCTGGTCTGACTCGGGTCTTCCCTCGAGAATCTGCGGGTGTTCCCGACCGAGGCCCGGCGGCTGGCAGGCTATCAGTTGAGGCGGGTCCAAAGTGGCTTGAGGCCGAGCGACTGGAAGACCATGCCCTCGGTCGGCCCAGGGGTCCACGAAATCCGGCTGCGCACCGGGCGGGAGCATCGCGTGTTCTACGTCGCGCGGTTCGGCGAGGCGATCTACGTGCTGCACGCCTTCGAGAAGAAGACCCGGCGGACCGACCAGGCCGACCTCGACCTGGCCAGGCGCCGCTATTCGGAGCTGCGCGTCGTGCGCGCGCAGGTGAAGGAGGTCTAGATGGCCCGCAGAATGCGTCAATCCAGCGGCAACGTCTTCAGGGACCTGGGCTTCTCCACCGACGAGGCCGAGCACCTGAAGGTCCGGGCTGACCTGATGATCCGGCTCACGCGACTCATCGAGACGAAGGGCCTCACCCAGGCGCGGGCCGCCAGGCTGTTGGGCGTTTCGCAGCCGAGGATCAGCGATCTGGTGCGCGGCAAGATCGCCCGGTTCAGCGTGGACAGCCTGATCGAGATGCTGGACCATGCGGGAGCACGCGTATCCGTGGTGGTAAGGCGGCGGCGTAGGGTAGCGTGAGGGTGTGCGGCGTCTGACAGCCGCAGCTGCGAGGGAGCTGTTTCTCCTCCTCCTCCGCCCCCGCCACTCCTCCTGTTCCTCGAGCATGCACGGCCAGTCGGTCTCGATCAGGCGTGCGCGCGGTCGACGAGCAGTCGCTCCGCGATCATCAGATGCCACACGAGGGCGAGGTCGCCCCCCGGCGCGATGCGACGCACTTGGCCACGCGGTGGACCTGCCGCACGCGCCAGGAGCCGTCGAGGCGTCTCGAGAGGGCCGGAGGACCGCCGGGCGCGAACCCGACAGCGGACGAGCTCGGGAGCCATCCATCTTTGGCTCTGGATGAGCCCGTCGGATGCGGCTAGACTGCGCGTCGAGGAGGCGCTGATGGTCGGCAGGACCCTGCTCCACTACCGGATCGTGGAGAAGATCGGCGAGGGCGGCATGGGCGTCGTCTACGAGGCCCATGACCTCAAGCTCGACCGCCGCGTCGCGCTCAAGTTCCTGCCTCACGACCTGGCCGAGCGCGCCGACGAGCGCGCCCGCCTGCTGCAGGAAGCCCGCGCCGCCTCGGCCCTCAACCACCCGAACGTCTGCGTCATCCACGCCATCGAGGAGCACGAGGGCCAGCCCTTCATCGTCATGGAGTACGTGGAGGGCGTGACGCTGGCCGAGCGCCTGCGGGACACGATTCTCTCCCTGGCCGACGCCGTCTCGTACGCGACGCAGATCGCAAGCGCTCTGGAGGCGGCGCACGAGAAGGGGATCGTGCACCGCGACATCAAGAGCGAGAACGTGATGGTGGGGAGCCACGGCCAGGTGAAGGTGATGGACTTCGGGCTGGCCAGGCTGCGGGACTCGCTGCGGCGGACGCGCTCCGCCGCCACGACGGGGACGCTGTACTACTTGGCACCGGAGCAGATTCGGGGGCAGGCGGCGGATGTGCGAGCGGACCTGTTCTCCTTCGGGGTGGTGCTGTACGAGATGCTGACCGGGCGGCGGCCGTTCGAGGGGGAGCACGAGGCGGCCGTGCTCTACGCGATCTTGAACACGGAGCCCGAGCCGGTGGCGGCGCTCCGGCCGGGGCTGCCGTCGGAGCTGGTGCATGTGGTGGGGAAGGCGCTGGAGAAGGAGCGGGAGGAGCGCTACCAGACGGCGCACGACTTGGTGGTGGACCTCAAGCGCGCGAAGCGCGAGTTGGAGGGTCGGCGGGGGATGGCGGGCGCGCCCCAGCCGTTCCTGCAGGCCGCGCCGGCGCTCGAGGCGCCATCACCTCCTGCGGTGCCGCGCGCGCTCGAAGCAGCGGCGCCTGCGAGACCACGGCCTGGGCGCAGGCCGTGGCGCGCGCTCGCCACGATCGCCGCGGTCGGCCTCGTGGTCGTGGCGGTGGCGCTCTTCGCCTTCTTCCGGCTGGGCAACCGCCCGGCCCCGGTAGCCCCGCTGCGCTGGCAGCAGCTGACGTTTTCGGGCAAGGCCGCGATGCCCGCGCTTTCACCTGACGGGACGATGTTCGCATACGTCACCTCTGAAGCGGGCTCGGAGTCCCGCGTCATGGTCCAGGACGTCGAGGGCGGGCAGCCGGTCGAGGTCTTCAAGGCGACCACCATGTGGGCGCTGCGCTGGACGCACGCGGGAAACGAGCTGGCCGTGTCGGCCTGGCGGGGCTCGGCGCTCACCGTCTTCCTCGTTCCCCGGATGGGCGGCAACTTCCGCACCTACCGCGGCCGGGCCAGATCCGTCGCACTCTCTCCCGACGACCGCACCCTGGCCTCCACCTTTGAGGACCTCACCGGCATCCGACTCGTTGACACGTCGAGGCCCGACACGTCGAGCATTCCGGTGCTCGCGCCCCGGACCTGGCTCTTCGACTGCGACTGGTCCCCCGACGGCCGGCACCTGCTCTACCTGGTGCAGGCTCCATCGCGCTGGTCCATCTGGACGACCCAGCGTGACGGGAAGCGGCAGCGCGAGATCTACCGCGACAGCCTGGAGATCCAGGGTCCTCGTTGGGCGCCGCGTGGTGGCGCGATCTACTGCCTGCGGCGGGCGGGAGCGAGCACAGAGCTGCTCAGGATCCCCGTGTCGGCCGACGGTGGTCCCGCGCGGCGGACCCCGAAGGTGCTGGCGTCGGATCCACAGCTCCGGGGTCAGTTCTCGATCTCACGGGACGGGCGTCGGCTGCTCTTGCTGCGCAGTGTGACGCGCAGCAGTCTCTGGCGCTGGCAGCGGCGCGTCGACGACCCGGCGGGGTCCCAGCGGCAGCTCAGGGTCAGCACCGCGCCCATCTCGAACCCCCAGCTCTCGCCTGAGGGGCGGCGCGTGGCGTATCTCTCGTACGAGGGCGTGCGCAACGTGCACGTGCTGTCGCTCACAGACAGCACCGACACCCAGGTCACCTTCATGAAGCGGGACGTCGGCGGCATCCTGGGCTGGTCCCCGAGTGGCGGTCATCTGGCCATCGTGGCGTGGGACGGTGCCGCGAACCGTGTCTGGCTCGTGGCGGCCGATGCCTCAGCGTCCCGGGTGTTCCCGAGGACGGTCGTGAGTGAAACCGAAACCGACGTGGGGAGCTGGTGGCCCGGACGCGAGATCCTCTACCCGCGCCCCGGAAACCGGAACTTCGCCGTATTGGATCCCGCCACCGGACGGGAGCGCGCTCTCGTGGCGAACGACTCGGTCGGCTGGATGTTCTCGCCCGCTGTCTCGCCCGACAGCGTTCACGTCGCGGTGTCCTGGAACCGCCCGCCGGCATCGGGCACCTGGGCCGTCTCGCTCGTGGACACAACCCAGCGTCTCCTGCTACCGACCTCTGCGCCTTGGCGCGTGTATCCTGCGCAGTGGTCCCCTGACGGCCGGTCGGTGATCGGCCGGTCGGGCAATTGCCTGGTGCGCATCTCATTGGCGACCGGAGACTCGGCGACCGTGCTGAGGTTTCCATACCGGGACGTGTCGGAGCTCGATTTCACGCCCGACCTTGAGACGCTGGTCTTCACCCGAGCCGAGATCAACTCGGACGTCTGGTACACGGATGACTTCGACCCGGAAGTGAAGTAGCGGGGCGCCCGCTCCCCGGTCTAGGATGGAAAGCCCGTGGCGGCCGGGGCGACCCGGCCGCTCGGCGTATGAGGAGGACGTGGATGCCGCCTGCGCCACAGCTCACTGAAGAACAACTCATTGCCTTGGCCCGCCGCCGCGGCCTGTCGCTCGACCACGAGCGCGCCGCGGTGCTGCGGCCGCACCTGGAGAGCCTGCTCGGGCGCCTGACGCGCTTTGCCGATCTGTTGCCTCGTGATGCGGCGCCCCCGCCGCTCGGCGTGCTGGCGGACTCCGGGGAGCTGGCCAACCCGCGCTTGGGCCCCCTGCCGTGAGCGACGAGGCTCTCTGTTTCGCGGGCGCGGCCGAACTGGGCCGGCGCTTCGCCCGGCGCGAGCTGTCCCCCGTGGAGGTCGTGCGAGCACTGCTCGCACGCATCGAGCGGCTCGACCCGGCGCTCAACTCGTTCCTGCTCGTGAGCGGCGATCGCGCGCTTGAGGAGGCGCGCGTCGCGGAGCGGGAGCTGGCCGCGGGCCGCACGCGGGGCCCGCTCCACGGCGTGCCCTTCGCGCTCAAGGACATCTTCGATACCGCCGGAATGCGGACGACCGCGGGCTCGAAGATCCTGGCCGAGAACGTCCCGGCGCACGACGCGGCTGTGGTCGAGCGCGCCCGGGCGGCGGGGCTGGTGACGCTCGGCAAGACGAACATGCACGAGTTCGCCTACGGCACGACGAACGACAACCCGCACTACGGACCCTGCCGCAATCCCTGGGACCGCGCCCGCAGCCCCGGCGGCTCGAGCGGCGGGAGCGGGGCCGCGCTTGCGGCGGGGTTCTGCGCCCTCTCGCTCGGCACGGACACGGGCGGCTCGATCCGTATTCCGGCCAGCGCCTGCGGCGTGGTGGGCCTGAAGCCCACCTTCGGCCGCGTGAGCCGCCGCGGCATCGCGCCGCTCTCCTGGTCGCTCGACACCGTGGGTGCCATGGCGCGCACGGTCGAGGACGCGGCGCTGCTGCTGAATGCGGTCGCGGGTCCGGACCCCGAGGACTCGTGGTGCTCCGCGCGGCCCGCCGAGGACTTCACGCGCGACCTCGAGCGCGGCGCGGGCGGCCTCACCGTAGGAGTGCCGCGGGAGTGGTTCTTCGATGGGCTCGAGCCCGCGGTCGAGGCCGCGGTGCGTGCCGCGATCGCCGTGCTCGAGCGCGCGGGGGCGCGCGTGGTCGAGGTCGCGCTGCCGGGCATGGCCGAGGCCCACACCGCGGCGCACGCTACCCTCGCAGTGGAGGCGAGCGCCTACCACGAGCCCTGGCTGCGCGCGCGTCCGGGCGACTACGGGGAGCACGTGCGGCGCAGCCTCGAGCTGGGGCACTTCATTCCGGCGGTGGATTACGTCAACGCCCGGCGCATGCAGGGCGTGGTGCGGGCGCGGGCGCTGGCCGCGCTGAGCGAGGCGGACGTGCTCGTGACGCCGGCCCTGCCGCGCACAGCGCCGGCGGTGGGCGAGGTGATGTCGCGCGAGCCCGAGGTGGCGTGGAACCGATTCATGACGCCGTGGAACCTGACGGGCTTCCCCGCGATCTCAGTGCCGTGCGGCTTCGACGGCGCAGGCCTGCCGGTCGGGCTCCAGATCGTGGGGCGGCCGTTTGACGAGACGACGGTGCTGCGCGCGGCGCGCGCCTACGAGCGCGCGACCGAGTGGCACGTGTGGAGACCGGCCTTCTGAGCGCGGCCCGGCATCGAGAGGAGAACGAAGTGTCCGACCACGCCTGGGTCCGAGAGTTCCCCGGCGCCATCACGGTGTGCGACCGCGAGGGCGTCATCCTGGAGATGAACGAACGGTCGGTGACGACGTTCGAGAGCGATGGAGGCCGGGCGCTGGTCGGCCGGAACGTGCTCGACTGCCACCCCGAGCCGGCTCGGTCCCGGCTCGTGGCTCTGCTCGAGTCCGGACAGACGAATGCCTACACGATCGAGAAGAACGGCGTGAAGAAGCTCATCTACCAGGCGCCGTGGTTCGAGAACGGGAAGCAAGCCGGGCTCGTCGAGCTCTCGCTCGAGATCCCGTTCGAGCTGCCGCACTTCGTGCGCGGGGGGTGAGGCGGGCGCCGGCCGAGAGATCACGTGGGCCGAGCGCACGGCCTCATGCTTTCTCTCCGTACAGGACCACGTGCCTCGCCATTCCTGCGACCGATGATGCGCGGCTCAGGCTCAACACCATCTCCGCTACTTGATCGAAGAACCCTGCATCCCACGTCCCGGACTCTTGAACTTCCTTGGGGATGCCGAGCAGATCCAGCCAGCCACACAGGGCGTACGTGTCAATGACTCGGATGCCCGCTGCTCCAAGGCATGCCCTGGCCTCTTCCGGGCTGACCGCCCTGTACTTGCCCCCTCTGTCATAGGAATAGTCCGAGCGTGACTCGGCCAAGGCGAGGGCCGACGCGGGGTCTCTTGAGAAGATATCGATCGCTCCTCGGCATCTGTTCACGAGGTACAGCGAAAGCGTTCCGCCCTTCTTCGCTACGCGCACGAGTTCGCTTGCGGCCTCGAGCATCCCGATCCAGGAGAGGACCAAATCGAAGGTCTCCCCGCGGCAACCTAGATCGCAGATGTCACACTCCAGGATTTCCACCCGCGCCAGGAGCCCCGCCTGCATGAGTTTCTGTTTCGCGACCTCGAGCATCCCGAGGGAGATATCGCAGAGGGTGACGTGGTAGCCCATCCTCGCCAGGGGCAGGGTCATCCTGCCGGTCCCGCCAGCGGCATCCAGGATGCGCGCGTCCCGGTTCGGGGGGAGATGGGTCCTGAGCAACTCCCAGTCGACATGATGTTCGATCGCGCCCAGGAACGTCTCGTAGTACGCGTCGTATCTCCTGGCATGCTGGTCCCACCTCTGCCGGGTCGCTTCCGTATGCTTGGGTGCATTGGCGGACATCTTCAGTGTCTCCTGAAGCATCTGGCTGGGCGGGCGGTGGTCAGGCCTGTCGGCATGGCTGTCCCGCTTGGCGGTGATCCGTGGCGGAAGCGAGGTCAGCCCTGCGCCGCCACCACCCTTCCCGGGTACGCCGCGAGCGCGGCGGTGAGGCAGCTCATCGCACGCCTGAGCTTCGGCTCCTCGAGCACGTAGGCGATGCGCACCTCGTCTCGGCCCAGCCCCGGGGTGGCGTAGAAGCCGTCCGCGGGAGCCACCACGAGCGTCTCGCCGTCCAGCTCGAAGTCCTTGAGCAGGTACTCGGCGAACGCGTTCGCATCGTCGATGGGCAGCCGCGCGCACACGTAGAACGCGCCCTCGGGCTTCCTGAGCAGCACGCCGGGCATCGCCGCGAGCGCTTCGTAGACCACGTCGCGGCGCCGCTGGTACTCGGCGATCACGCCCTCGAGGTAGTTCGCCGGCACCTGGGTGAGCGCGGCGCAGGCCACCTGCCCCAGCGTGGGCGGGCAGAGGCGCGCCTGCCCGAAGCGCAGCACCGCGTCCATGAAGGTGCGGTTGCGGCTCACGATGTTGCCGATGCGCACGCCGCACAGCGAGTAGCGCTTGGAGACCGAGTCCACCATGACCACCTGCTGCTCGATCCCCTCGAGTGCCAGCACCGAGCGGTGGCGGCGGCCGTCGTAGACGAACTCGCGGTAGACCTCGTCGGCGACCAGGGTGAGCCCGCGCTCGCGGCAGATCGCGGCGAGCAGGTCGATCTCGGCGTCGCTGTAGACGGTGCCGGTCGGGTTGTTGGGCGAGCAGATCAGGATGGCGCGCGTGCGCGGCCCGATCCTCGCCTCGATGGCCGGGCGCGACGGCAGGTGGTAGCCGTCCTCGGCGCGGGTGGTGACCGGCACGAGCTCGACGCACATCATGGCGGCGAAGCCGTTGTAGTTGGTGTAGAAGGGCTCGAAGACCAGCACCTGGTCGCCCGGGTCGCACAGCGCGCCCAAGGTGAAGAGGAGGGCCTCGCTCCCCGCGGTGGTGACGAAGATCTCCTCGGTGGCGACTTGGAGCCCCAGCCCGGCGTAGTACGCGCGCAGCGCCTCGATGAACTCTGGGAGCCCCTGCGAAGGTCCGTAGGGGACGTAGGCGGCGTTGTAGGTGCGCAACCGGTCGAGGATCGCCCTCGGCGTGGGGATGTCGGGCTGCCCGATGTTGAGCGCGTAGACCGTCTTCCCTGCCGCGCGGGCCTGGACGGCGAGGGGAGCGAGCCTGCGGATGGGCGAGGCCGGCATGGTCTGCGCGCGCCTCGACAGCGGGGATGCGGTGGACATCGAGACCTCCATGGGACGGGCCCGGGCCGCGCGCATTCCCGTCGAAGCGGACGCGGCGGACAGGCGGCGCGGGCTGAAGCCCAAGGAGTCTAGCGCATCGGGCTGCACCCAGGGAATCATGGGCGCCGGCCCACTTCTTCCTCGCATCGCGCGCCGTGGCGCGGTAGCCTACCCGTGGTCCCGGCACCGACGACCGGTCATCGCAGGCGGCAGCACGCAGCCCGGAGGGGGAGTTGAGAGAGATCCGCACCTGGACGACGAAGGACTCGGCCGCGCTGTACAACGTCGCCGGCTGGTCGAGCGGCTACTTCCGCATCAACGAGGCGGGGCACGTGGAGGTCACGCCCGAGGGGCCCGAGGGGCCGAGCGTGGACCTCTTCGATCTGACGCTCGACCTGCAGCGCCGCGGGCTGGGCATGCCGTTGCTCATGCGCTTCTCGGACATCCTCCACAGCCGGGTGCAGGCGCTCTTCGGCTGCTTCGACGCCGCGATCCGCGAGTACGGCTACCGCGGCCGCTACCGGGGCGTCTACCCGATCAAGGTGAACCAGCAGCACCAGGTGGTCGAGGAGCTGGTGCGCTTCGGCCAGCCCTACGGCCTGGGGCTCGAGGCCGGCTCCAAGCCGGAGCTGCTGGCCGGGCTGGCGCTGCTCGACAGCCCGGAGGCGCTCCTGGTGCTCAACGGCTACAAGGACGTCGAGTACATGGAGACGGCGCTGCTCTCGCAGAAGCTGGGGCGCTACCCGATCGTGGTGATCGACCGCTTCCGCGAGCTGGACCTGCTGCTGCAGGTCGCGCGCCGGCTCGGCATCCGGCCGCACATCGGCGTGCGCGGCAAGCTCACCACGAAGGGCGCGGGCAAGTGGATGGAGTCCACGGGCGACCGCTCCAAGTTCGGGCTCACCGCGACCGAGATCGTGCTCCTGGTGGACAAGCTGCGCGAGGAGCGCATGCTCGACTGCCTCGAGCTGCTGCACTTCCACATCGGTTCGCAGATCTCGGCGGTGCGCGCCATCAAGGACGCGATGCAGGAGGCCTGCCGCATCTACGTCGAGCTGGCGAAGGCGGGGGCCGGGCTGCGCTTCCTCGACGTGGGCGGCGGCCTGGGCGTGGACTACGACGGCTCCTCCACCAACTGGCCCTCGTCCACGAACTACACCATGCAGGAGTACGCCAACGACGTGGTGGCCGCCATCCAGGAGGCTTGCGAGACGGCGCAGGTGCCGCATCCGGACATCATCACCGAGTCGGGCCGCGCGCTGGTGGCCCACCACTCGGTGCTGGTGTTCAACATCCTCGACGTCAACGAGGTGCTGGCGGGCCAGACCGCGCCCGCCGTGGACCAGGGCGAGCACCCGGTGATCCAGCAGTTGGTCGAGACCTGGCGCTCGGTCTCGCGCAAGAACTTCCAGGAGGCCTACCACGACGCGCTGCAGCTCAAGGAGCAGGGCACCAATCTGTTCAACGTCGGCCTGCTCGACCTGCGCGGGCGCGCGCGCGTCGAGCAGCTGTTCTGGGGCTGCTGCGAGGCCATCCTCAAGATCATCCGCGAGCTCGAATACGTGCCGGACGACCTCGAGGGCCTGGAGAAGGGACTGGCCGACACCTACTACGGCAACTTCTCCGTGTTCCAGTCGGTGCCCGACCACTGGGCGGTGAAGCAACTCTTCCCCACCCTGCCGCTGCACCGGCTGACCGAGCGTCCCACGCGCCGCGCGGTGGTCGCGGACCTGACCTGCGACTCCGATGGCAAGATGGACCAGTTCATCGAGCTGCGCGACGTGAAGAGCTCGCTCGAGCTGCACGCCTTCGACGGCAGGCCGTACTTCATCGGCGTCTTTCTGGTGGGTGCCTACCAGGAGATCCTGGGCGACCTGCACAACCTGTTCGGCGACACCAACGCGGTGCACATCGCGCTGGACGAGAACGGCTACCGCATCGACCACGTGGTGGAGGGCGATTCGGTGACCGAGGTGCTGGGCTACGTGCAGTACCAGAAGCAGCAGCTCGTCCAGCGCATGCGGCAGGCCAACGAAGACGCGCTGCGCCGCGGCCTGCTGACGTTCGAGGAGTCGGCGCTGCTCATGCGCCGCTACGACGAGGGGCTCGCGGGCTACACCTACCTCGAGGAGGAGGAGCCTGCGCTGCGGATCGAGAACGGCGCGGCGGGCCTGACCGCGGTGCCGCCGGCGCCGCTGCCCGAGCCGCCGGCGGTCCTGGTGCCGCCGGCGCCGAGCGAACTGCAGGCGGTCCCCGCAGTGCAGGCACCGAGCGAGCCTGAGCCCGCCGCCGTGGCACAGGCGGTGGCAGAGTCACAGCCGGACGCGGGTGCGACCCAGCCCGTGCCGCGGCGCCGCAAGCGCGCGCCGGCGGAGGTCCCGGTGGAGCAGGCGAGCTTCCTGTCCGGCGAGGAGCGCTAAGGGAACCGCGTTGCCGCCTGGGTGGCGCGGACTGACGGGCGGGACGTGCGCCCCGGTCGGCCACGCGGCTCACGCCCACGGGGGGCCTGCGCCCCGCGCAGCGTCGAGCGGGCCATGGCCGTCCGCGGCGTGGCCCGGGGCAGGGGCGCAGAGCAGCTGCCCTCGCGAGACAGTAGTCGGGGCGGCGTGCGCCGCCCCTCCCACCGTTGCACGCCTGCGCACGATGGAGTCAGTCGGTAGAGCACCTGCCTTTTAGGCGTAACCACGGCTGACGACTCCCATCGTCGCATACGCCTGCAGGACACCGAAGTACACGCCTTCGCTTCAAGTTAGCCCCAATCCTCCCTGTGGACAGGAGAGGACGGGAGGGGACAAGAGCGGACAGGTAAGGACTTTCAAGCAGGCACAATTCAGGTACACGAGC
>Ga0315277_10006495_pt1 | contig 15282 bp, 11 predicted proteins | sample YL17G05_15_MG_FD_203695 | JGI IMG/M metagenome (GOLD analysis project Ga0315277, IMG submission 203695) | Sediment microbial communities from Yellowstone Lake, YNP, Wyoming, USA - YL17G05_15 | ecosystem: Environmental > Aquatic > Freshwater > Lake > Sediment | place: USA: Wyoming | collected...
GGCGATGTTGTGGATGCCCATGTCGCCCAGTCCACCGGACCCGAAATCCCACCAACCGCGCCATTTGAAGGGCACATAGGCGGGATGATAGGGACGGTACGGCGCGGGTCCGAGCCACAGGTCCCAATCGAGCGTGGCCGGCGCCGGGGGTGTATCCTCCGGCCGTTCGATTCCTTGCGCCCAGAATAGCTTGCCATCATGCGTGGGCCGGTCCGACCAGACGTGAACTTCGCGGACAGGCCCGATCGCGCCATCCGAGATCCACTCGTTGATGAGCCGATTGCCCTCGAAAGCCATGCCTTGGTTACCCATCTGCGTGGCGACCTTGGATTCACGGGCCGCCTTGGCCACGGCACGCGCCTCGTATACGGTACGTGTCAGGGGTTTCTCACAATAGACATGCTTGCCCATCTTGATGGCGGCGATGCTGGCTGCCGCATGAATGTGATCGGGCGTGGCGACGACCACGGCATCGATATGACGGCCCTCTTTCTCGAGCATCTTCCGGAAATCGCGATAGCGTGTAGCCTTCGGGAAGCGTTTGAAGGTTTCCGCCGCGCGTTCTTCGTCGACATCGCATAAGGCCACGATGTTCTCGCTGCTGACTTCATCGAGGTCCCCCGCGCCTTGTCCGCCGACACCGATACCGGCAATATTGAGCTTCTCGCTGGGGGGCGTGTGGCCGCTCCCTCCGAGGACGTGCCGCGGAACAATCATGAATGGCGCCGCGGCCGCGACCGTGCTTTGGACGAAATGGCGACGCGAGATGGGGTTGCCCTGCTGTTTGTTCGGTTTGTTGTGGTTTCTCATCATGAAGCTCCTCGTGTTTCAGACGGCCGCACATGAAATTTGAGTTGGATATCCGCCCTCCGGTTTCGTGCCAGTTACTATTTCTCGCCGAAAAAGGGGAAAAGCTCTCGCAGTTCTCTGTCGCTAGGCCTGGTACCGTACTCGCAGACCTCGAAGGCTTCCACGAACTTGACGGATTTGGCCTTTTCGGGGCCGTACCATTTTACCAGCGCTTCCCTGAAACCGTCTGTCTGTGCCGCACTCCACGCCTGGAGACGGTCCTTGATCCATTGCTTAGCCTGTTGCGGATCCTTTGGAACCTGGTCCAGAGAGCCGTCATGCCACGGAAGCCATTCGGCAAATTGGGACGTGATGACGCTCAGGGCATCGAGCTTACGTTCCATGACTTCGTCGATCGCTACCACAACATCCGGCTGAAACGGGTAAGGCTTCTGGAAATTATCCGACACATACAGATACAGCGGGTTCTTCTGAAGCGCGGGGGTATCCGGGCACATGAAAGGCACGGTGACCATATAGGCGCCGTCCTGAACCAAGAGACTGGTATATCGGTGGTCAGGGTGATAATCATTCGGGCGAGGGGCAATTACGATATCGGCCTTCCAGTCGCGAATGAGCCGAATGATCTCTTTGCGTATATCAAGCGTCGGCATAAGTTCGCCGTCGTGATGGTCAAGCACTTGGGTTTCGATGCCTAGAAACTTGGCCGCCTCTTTGACTTCAGCGGTCCGGCGCTGCGCCAGCGGACCACCCGCTAGCGCATAGTGACCGACGTCACCGTTGGTCATCGACACAAACTTGACTTTGTGGCCAGCCGCCGCCCATTTTGCGGCCACACCGGCGGCTTTCAGCTCGCAGTCGTCGGGGTGAGCGCCAAAAACGATGATACGTAACGTCTTTCCCTTAGCGGGCGTTTCCTGCGCATACGACCGATCCATCACCCAGACGGAGGTTATCAGAAGAACAAGCAGGGACAAGAAGAACCTTCCAAGACAGACCTTTGACATAGTGAGTACCCTCGTTTATTCCCGATGTCCAGCCTACTTTAGAAAGGACACCGCCGTTGCGACTCCTGTTCAGACACCAGCCATTTTACACCGTCCGTCCCGAGAATTCGTACTTGTTGGCAGCTAACGACTACGAAGCCTGGTGCAATTCAAGGAATTCGCCGGGGTCCACGCCGATCTGTTAGCCTTCTTACTCCTTTGAACGCTACCTTGAGTAGGCCTATGAAATTTGTTTATATAATGTTTCGCACGGAGGTTCTCCAATGAGATGTATATGTTCCCTGACTCTTGGTTGCCTTGCCGTAGCGGGCAACTTGGCATGGGGGCTTGATGTCGGCGTCGGCGTCGGCGATGTCACGCCGGACGTCAAGGCGTACCAGGTGCCACTGGCAGGCTATGGCGCGCGCCTGAACCGTCCCTCGACGGGCGTACACGACCCGCTGCACGCCAAAATCCTGTTTTTCCGAGATGCGGGCGTGCAGATGGCCCTGATCACATGCGATCTCAGGTCGATTACGCCCGAGTTAAAGAACCAAGTGGTTGAGAGATCGGCGCCCCTGGGCTTCACGCCGGATAATGTCTTTATGGCCGCGTCCCATACGCATGACGGTCCTGCGATGTACCCGGAGAAGTTCTGGCAACTCCAATTTGGGGTGTACGACCCGAAAATCGTGGATATCATGAGCACCTCGCTCGCCAACGGCTTGAAAGAGGCCGTAGAGACTGCCGAGCCTGCAAAGATCGGCTTTGGCCAAGGCAGGGCCGAAGGATTCACGCGTAATCGCCGCTGGGAATACGAAACGGCTGTGCGTGAGGCCGCCGGCGAGAAGCCGGTTGTGGATCCTGTAGTGTGGGTCATGCGCATAGACACCGTGGAAGGAAAAACGCGCGCAGTGTTGGTCAATTTTGCGGCGCACCCCACGATTCTACCCGCGAAGAACATGTTGATTTCCGCGGAATGGCCCGGCGTGCTGCAGCAGGAACTCGAAAAAGCGTTCCCCGGCGCAATCGCGCTATATACGAACGGCGCGGAAGGCGATCAGTCGCCGCAAGATGCACGCGGTGCGGACGATTTCGAAAGGATGACGGATTTCGGTGCGCGCCTCGCCAAGATCGCCGCGGACATCGCCCAAAGAATCGAGACCAAGGCTAACGTACCCATCGGGTTCAAGCGCGCCATGCCGGGGCTGCCGAAGCTGACGTTCCCGGAAGCCGGGAAGAAGAGATTCGCCTCCTTTCTCGACGCCGCACAAGAGGGCCTGCCACGCAAAGCCGAGATTCAGGTGTTCCGCATCGGTTCTGTGGCGCTCGTGGGCCTGCCCGGCGAACCAATCCTTGAGGTCGGCCAAGCCGTGCGCAAAAGCGTCATGGATCAAGGATTTCAACACGCGGTCGTGGTCGGCCTGGCCAACGATTACATCGGCTACCTCGTTAACGAAAAGGAATACGCACACGGCGGTTATGAGGTCGAGAGCCGTTCCTACTACGGCCCCGGCTTGGGAGCCTTTCTTGCCGAGCAGGCCGGGAAGATCGTTCAGGACCTAAAGTAGGTGGCATCGCCCTAATCAGGTCGGAGAGGTCCATTCATGAATGGTGAGACCACGTGCGCGCAAGGCTTCCGCGCCGCCAGTCTGTGATTGACGGTGGCCGTTGTCACCTCAACACGATCCCGGTTGTTCCAATGAGGCGCGCGCAAGGCTTCCGCGCCGCTGATGAGACGGCGCCCGGATGAAGCTCGTCGGGCTAGTTATACTACCCGAACATGATGGACTAACGGACCTCGGATGGATTCTCGGAAAGGACAGGTTTCACGTGGTCCGATGGAAGTGTATACTTGGGTCATAAGTTTCTGCGGAGAGGTCGCCATCAACAAGAGGAGGGGGTGTCTCATGAGGTCCATTCTCACCTTGGGCGTGGTCACAGCGTGGATGTGCGTGTGCGGGGTGGCCGTCGCGCAGGCGCAGGCGACGCAGGACCGAGCCGTCCCCGTAAGTGCCTTCGGCCAGGAAGTCCGGACCTTCTACACGACGGCCGACGGCCTCCCATCGGATGAAGTGAACGCGGTTGCTGCGACTTCGGACGGCATAGTCTATGCCGCGACTTCAAAAGGACTGGCGCGTTTTTCCAACGGCCGCTGGGATGTGCTCGTGCCGGATGCACGGGTGTATCTGGTAACGGCCGACTCCGAAGGCAGCGTGCATTTCCTCGATGACGCCGGCGTGGGGTATTGCGCTCCCGCGAAAGGGCAGGCGCCCGTCCGCCAACATACGCCACTTCATTCGTCTATCAAGAGTGCGGCAGAGGTTAGATGCATTGCCGTGCTGAACGGTGTGTTGTGTCTCGGGGCGGAGAATGGACTGTTCGATGCGAGTGATGTCGGGGACGGAGACATGAACCCGGTTACCGAACTGGACGGCCTGCTCGGTTCGGACAAATCCATTCGGGACCTCTCCGTTATATCTGGGGCGAAGGGATGCGCCGTGGCTGGGGCGTCGGGCGTTTTTCTGAACGACGGCAAGGGGTGGAAGGCCGTTTTCCCGCGCCAAGAAGAGAAAAGCTGGTATCCGTGCGATGCGCGCGGTGTGGCCTTCGATGACAAGGGCGGTCTCTGGGTGGCCACGCCGCGGGGCGCGGCGTTCCTCGAGAGCGAAACTTGGCGCCTGTTCATTGGCGGGGACGGGCTCCCTTACAGCGACTTCACTTCCGTCGCGACGGGGCCGGGAGGCGTGGTCTGGTTCGGCACGCATCTGGGCGCGATCCGCTACGATGGGACGCGCTGGGCCTACCGCCAGGGTCTCCGATGGTTGCCCGACGACGACGTCCGGGACGTGTCCGTGGGACCCGACGGTAGCGCGTGGTTTGCGACGAATAAGGGCATCGGCGTGATCCGGGTCAAGTCCATGACCTTGGCCGAAAAGGCGACGTTCTTTGAAGAGGAGATCGACGCCCGCCACCGGCGCACCGAGTACGGCTACGTGCTCGAAGTCTCCCTCGGCAAGCCTGGCGACAAGAGCCAGTGGACGCAGCACGATAGCGACAACGACGGCCTGTGGACCAGCATGTACGGCGCGGGCGAATGCTTTGCGTATGCCGCGACCAAGGATCCAAAAGCCAAGGAGCGCGCCAAGAAAGCCTTCGAAGCGCTGCGATTCCTTGGGGAAGTGACGCAGGGCGGCTCCAATCCCGCTCCGAAAGGTTTCGTAGCGCGGAGCATCCTTCCGACGAGCGGTCCGGACCCGAACGTGAACGACTCGCCCGAACGCGACCGCCAGAACCAGCAGCGGGATCCGAAGTGGAAGGTTATCACGCCGCGCTGGCCCGTGAGCGCCGACGGCAAGTGGTACTGGAAGACCGACACGAGTTCCGATGAGCTCGACGGGCACTACTTCTTCTATGCCCTGTACTACGACCTCGTGGCGGATTCGGGAGAGGAGAAGGCCCGGGTTCGGGAACACGTTCGCGCGCTCACCGACAACATTGTCGATCACGACTTCTGCCTCGTCGACCACGACGGCCGGCCGACCCGTTGGGCCGTCTACAGTCCGAAGGCCCTTAACGGGGACCCCTCCTGGTACGGCGAGCGGGGTCTCAATTCACTGAGCATCCTCTCCTATCTCGCCGCCGCCGAGCACATCACCGGCGACCCGAAGTACCGGCAAGCGGCCGACACCCTGATCAACGAGCATCACTACGCCGTGAACCTGCTCGTGCCGAAGGTCCAAAACGGTATAGGCACCGGCAACCAGTCCGACGACGAAATGGCCTTCATGAGCTACTACAACCTCCTGAGGTACGAGAGAGAGCCCCGGCTAAAAGAGATCTACGCCCTCTCGCTCAATCGCTACTGGTCACTGGAAGAGCCTGAGGTGAATCCTTTCTTTGACTTCATTTTCTCGGCACTGACTCTGGGGAATCAGGATGCGGACGCCAGTCCGTACCGGCGCACGCTCCAAAACGCCGACTGGCTGGGCCGTTCGGTCGGGGAATTGAAGCGCTTCCCGCTGGACCGGGTCAACTGGGGCCACGACAACAGTCAGCGGCTCGACATCGTCCGCCTGTCCAGATCGTCCCAGGGATACGGTGGCAGGCGGGGCGCAAAGGGCCATCGCGTTGACGGATACGTGATCCCGGTCGACGAACGATTTTTCAACCACTACAACCACGACCCCTGGGCGCTCAAGCAAGACGGAAACGGCCAGGAGCTCGCGGACGGCACGGTTTTCCTCCTGCCCTACTACATGGGGCTTTACCACGGTTTCATCAAGGAGACCTCGTAGGTCGCAAGGCGTGCGCTCTGCTTCGACTGTGCCGCGAGAAATGCTTCTCGGAGTTGGCCTGTGGTCCCCACAAGCGGAAAAGTGGCTGGCCATGTGCAGATCGGCATTGGCGCTCCCGAAGAGTGGATCGACGATGGATTTCACGGATCAAAACATCGGGTTGAGTTCTCGCCCACCATGGGATGACGCTCAGGACACGCGCCAATGAGTGCCGGATGGATTTTCGGGAAGGACATCGTCCTCCCTCAGTTGCGAATATAGACTTGGTATACGTAGGAGATTTCCCGGTCGTCACCCGGTTGCAGTTCAATCTCCCAGGTCAACACGTGTTTCGGGTTTACCTGCTTGAGTCCTTTGGCAGTTTGGACGTCTTTGGCGTCCACCGATTTTTCGAGGACCTCGCCCGACAGTTCCTTGGATATCTCCACGCTCACAGGCTTGTCGATCTTGCTCCGCAGCCTCAGTTCGCCTCGGATTTTAACAAGATCATACTGGCGCTCGTTGAATACTTCGGCATTCCGGGTGCGCTCAGTCTCCACTTCGGCCTGCTCCGCCAACACGTTCATGGCCCGGTTAATCCGGATGGTCGTTTCCGCGCCCGGCGCGGTGTAGAAGCATACGTCCTGCCCGACGAACTGACCGTCCGCCAGGAACTCCGCAGCGGCTGTGGTTAGCGGCATCTTCAGGTTGTTGGTCAGCCGGCAACAGTGCCAGACTTCCTCGGCCTTCTTGCCCTCCTCTCTCTGGACGTTGGCATTGCGTTGGTCGTCGCCGTCAAGGATATCCTCGATCTTCCATGTGTAGACGTGCTTGTACGGCATTTCCGCGCTAAACAGCGGCACGCACGCCGTCTCGCCTTTTTTCAGCGTGAAGTCCTGCACCGGATACAAGAACAGGTCCTCGGACACCACGCCCTCCGCGGCGGTGGAGTAACTCGGCGCGGGAGGCAATGGCGTGGAATACACTCCGCCGTATCCGCCGTATCCGCCGCTGTCTGCCACGTTGGATAGGTAGGCTTGCTGGGCGACCATATACTGATCGCGTCTGCCTTCCTCCCTTCTCCCGCCTGCGAGCGTGTTCAGGAAATCCGCGAGGTCCTGACTCATGGCGACCGGGCTCAGTATCTCGCCGAACTTGATGTTCGGGAATCCCGTGACGAGTTCCAATGCCACCCCTGCAAAGTCCGCCAGCTCGTTGATTACGAGGGCCTTGGCGCTCAACCTTGCCATCGCAGGGTCTGAAAGGTCGATCAGATAACTTGGGAGCCAGGCGACGCCTCGCGCGAGGTAACTGACGGAGACCCGCTCATCCGCGGCAGGCCGCTCGAGTTCCATCCGGATGGCGGGACGCTTCAATCTGGCCGTTGCATACCTGACGACGTTTTCCCCCTCAAAATCAGCGCGCAGGACCGAACCAGGGTTAATGGCGATGATCCCGTTGTCCGTTTTCACCAAGACGACATTGCCGCGTCCGATGGGGGGCGGGACACGACCATAAGGGTCGGAAGGTCTGCGGGCGTCCATGAAATAGGGCGTCGGGGGCTGCCAGTCTGTGCCTTCCGAACCGCTCTGTAGAATGACGCCCGTGACTACATCTTCTTCGCCGGGACCTGTACGGATCGTCGCTTTGGCGCCGGCGTTCGCCTGCAGGAGGTCTGCAAGGCTCTGCACCGGCACGCGCTCTTCGAATTCCTCCATGGTCGTCACGAGATTCCGGAGGGCTACGACCTTCGAGTACCCGACCCAAAACGTGCCGAATACCGGCACCGGGAGCTGTCCAAGCCTTACGGTTGACGCATTCCCAGGGAGCGCCGCACTGGACGTGAAAAACCCAAGACCGTTCTTAAACAGGGCGACTCTCTCGATTCGCAAGTCGGCGTTTTCCGGCTCCTCACCGGCGGCGTACACGGCGTTCGCGCAGCAGAGCACACCACATGCCGCTATCAACATGAGGAACCATTTCACGGGAATGACGGATTTCATGTTCTTCCTCCTCCCATTTTCCTACGACACCCAAGACAAAAGTAACAGGTAAAGCGCATCTTTCCTGGTGATCACCTTTTCCGCCCGCCAGCTTGAGGGACCCATCCGCATGAGCCTGTGCGTCAGCGCCGGGGCTATTCAATACAAAGGATAGGTTCGCCAAGGATCACCTCGCGGGCAATTGCTCAGTCAAGGCAATCTTTCCGCGACAAAACCGAGCTCCTTCTCAATGGTTTTGACATCGTACGCCGAATCGTACTCATGGCCAAACTGCTCGTAGTATGACACGTCGACATCGTTCCCCCACCAGTTTCTCAGAATCTCGGCAACCGGGTCCGCCACCCAGGCCTTCGCCCCGCACGCGTTCATGATGCGTACGCCGGGCTTATGCGGCGCCTCGGCGGCCAGTACGAAGGCACGGACCGCATCGCTGCGCGTCATGATCGTAATGCCGCCCAAGGCCCATTCGCCCAAAGGGCCTACTTTTGTCGGCAGCGGCGGGTGTTCATCAGGGCATACCGCGGACAAGCGCAGGTTGATCACGTCGATGGCGTCATTCTGGCGCTGGTAATACTTCGTGACCTCTTCCATCAGATACTTCGAGAAGCCGTACCCGTCCCGGTCGAGGCACGGGTGTTCATCCGGAATCGGGAGTTGAAGCGGCCGGAACTTCATGCTCTGCAGTCCCACAACCGCAATCGAACTGGCCATGACGAACTTCTTGCAACCGTGGTCCATCAGATACCCCATCAGGCAGCGCGTGCCTTCCACATTGACCAGCATCGCATCGCGTTCCGAACAGCCGCCCGTCACGGCGGCGAGATGAACCACGACCTCCACGGCTTGGCCGTCAAGTTGCCGCAGGTCTTCGAAAGAGGCGAAATCGCCTCGAATCCATGGAAGACCCAAGCGCGGATCCTTGCGGCTCATGCAAAGCACGTTGTGGCACGTTGCCATGGATACGGCCAAGGCTTGCCCGATGAAGCCGCTGGCCCCGGTGATCAATACGGTGCTCATGTGTATTATCCTTCTAACGCTCGCCCAGGCGCTCAGACCAGCCACTGGATGACCACGCCCACAATATCCTTGTCTTTCCCTTTATTGATGCGGTCAAACATCTCGGGGGCTTCCGTGAAGGGAATCCGATGGGTTATGCAATGTTCCCATTGCAGGGCGCCCATGGCCATATTCTTGACGACGGCGCGGCGACAGGGCTGCCATCCGTCGTCACAGGGGAAAAACATCCGGAGCCGTCGACCGTGGGGTGGGAGAAAATGTATGGAAACCGGCTCGGCGCCGTAATTGCCTTGCCACACAAAACCGCCATCCGCACGACACAGCGCGATGGCCGGATCGATGCACTCGGGGATTCCCGTGCATTCAAACACGACGTCCGCACCCTCCGGTGCGATCTTCTTCACCGCTGCCTCCACGTCTTGTGACGCCCCGTTGATCGTGTGGTCAGCGCCCATTTTCCGGGCAATGGAGAGCGGCGTCTCATTGACGTCCACCGCGATGACCACACACCCGCGGTGTGCGCAGGCCGCAACCACCCCCAGCCCGATCAGGCCCGCGCCGTATACCACCACGGTCTGGCCCATGCGCAGGTTGGCCATGTCGACGCCATACAATCCTACGGCGGGCATGACGAACATGCAGGCCACGTCCATCGCCGCGCCGGGGATCATCCGGGCCGCCCCGTGGGTCGTGTTGGGCCTGGTGACGATGTGAGTGCAATGCGTGCCCGAGACGCAACTCACGCGCGTGCCGTCAGCCAGCTTCATGACGTCATTGCCGCGAAAGTAGACCTCGTCCCCGATTTTGAAGTTATCGATGTCGCTCCCCACGGCTTCCACCACGCCGGTGCCCATGTAACCTGTGCACAAGGGATACGGGCCCCAGGAGATCTTGTTGCGGATCAGCGCAAACTCCGTCCCGATACTTACCCCGGTATAATGCGTCCGAATGGCAATCTGGTCTCGACCAGGTCCGTCGAGGCACACATCCTCAAGCGAAAAGTTCTGTTTCTCATCACAGATCAGTGCTTTTGCCTGCATCGTCACCCTTCTTGAGCCGCTCGCCGCGAATAACGCGATCAACGAGCGGCATATCCTGTCTCTGCGTTTCCTTCCCAAAATCCCCTGCGAGTGTGGCAAGTAATTCCACGATTTCAGGCTGGTAATCCACCCGAAGCCAATGTGCGATCTCGATTTGGATGGTGTTGAATTTGTCCCCATATCCAGGATAGCCAGTCTTGGGTTCTCCATGGGCGTGATGGGCTATTGACGGATCCCCTGATAGTTCTTCGTCGATGACAATGATTGGTTGACGCGGCAGCACTAAGGATGAACAAGCCCACCGTTTACATTCCGCGTAGACCCAGTCCCGTACCAGAGGTGTACAGCTTCGCCCATGAACGGTCCCCAATTCGATATCCTTGTCATCCCGATCTTCCATCCCGTGAATGGCCATATGTAGGAATGGTTGGCGGAGCGTTCCTGGGGGAGTGAGCAAATTCGAGGCTTCAAGAATGGTGTGAATGGTCTGGCGGTATTCCTGAACCGCATTACGGCTTCTTGGACTGGGCGAGCGGTTTAAGTCGGCTATCTTCCTTGACACCGTTGCAATGATGCAGTGGCATCCAACTACCTCGGAGACTTGTGCTGCGATGTCTCCGGTGAATGCGTCGCCGGCAGGACTGGCCGCATGGACCGCATCAATCAAAACGTGCGGGATATGCTCCCCCAGTTGATACTTTATGTAGTGCAACTGTTTGTATGCCATCTCTTCATCCTGGAACTTGAGCCGCACTACGCGACTACGCGGCGGCAAATACCGTCCGTTTCAGCCGACTGCCGGAATTCCCACACGTCGCCTTATGAGCTTCGGCAAATGTGGGCGCCTCGGTTGCGAAGGTAGTCTTTCAACGCGCCGATTTGGATCATGCCAAAATGAAATACCGAAGCGGCAAGCAGAACGGTCGCGCCCGCTTGGACAGCCTCATAGAAATGCTCAAGCGTTCCTGCGCCGCCGGATGCAACCACCTCCGCCGAAACCGCCTTCTTGATGGCGCGGATCACCGGCAGATCATAACCGGTCTGCGCGCCGTCGCCCGCTTTGCTGGTAGGAAGAATGACAGGAACGCCGTAGCCGTCCACGCGCTTAGCCCACTCGATTGCGTCCGCGCCGGTGGCGGTCCGTCCGCCATCGACATACACTTCATAGCCTGAGGGCATGGCCTCGTTCTGATCCACATCGATGGCCACCGTTACCCGCTCAGCGGCGAATGCCTTGACCATTTCTCCGATCAGTTCGGGCTTCCGAAAGGCGGCGCTGCTGGTGGATACCTTGTTCGCGCCTGCGCGCAGCACCGCGTCGGCCGATTTCACATCGGAAATGCCGCCGCCGACCGTAAACGGCACCGTTGCAGCCTCGGCAACGCGTTTCACCACGTCCAGCATCGTGGTCCTGCCCTCCACCGTGGCCGTGATATCCAGCAGCGCCAGTTCGTCCGCGCCCGCCTCGCAATAGGCCCGTGCGCATTCGACCGGATCGCCCGCGTCTCGGATATTTACAAAATGGACGCCCTTAACTACCCGCCCGTTTTGCATGTCCAAGCACGGCATAATCCGAATCGGTTGTTGCATCATGTGTCTCCCACTTAGCCTTTCTTTTCTCAATAGTCGCCTTTTCTCTCATGCCCGCGCAATCGGAAAAGGGACCGTCTTTCCCCAGAAACCCTCATCATAAAACCGGTTGTGCTTACCTTCCCGCCGACAGTCATCAGAAAGCGCCGTAGACACCTCTCCATAATTCAACGGTTGGCGTATAACCTGCACGCACTGCGCATGTGTCAGCTTAATGGGCCTGTTAGAGAGGAAAAGATTGCCATCTTTGCGCTGGCTTTCCGATACCCTTGCTCTGCCGCCCGTTCAAACCAGTATGTAGCCCACCGTTTGGATACCGCAACTCCGTCGCCTTCCATATAACAGAGTCCCAGGTTGTACTGCGCCATGGCATCTCCCGCCTTGGCCGCCTTCCTGTACCATCTGACGGCCGCTGTGTAATCGACCGTGACGCCTTTCCCCTCGTGATAACACCAGCCCAGATCGCGCTGTGAATCAGCATCGCCCGCCTCTGCAGCTTTCGACAACCACCTTATCATTGCCGCATAGTCTTGCGGAACGCCATCGCCCTCGCGGTAGCCGAAAGCAAGGTTGTACTGAGCCTCAGGATGTCCGGCCTTTGCAGCTTTGCGGTACCACCGCATCGCTTCGGAGACATTCTGAGCGCAGCCTTGACCCGAGTCATAGCAGGTTCCGAGATAAAACTGCGCCCGGACATGTCCTGCCGCCGCCGCAGACCGGCAGAGCTTGAACACCGCTTCCCAATCCGTCGGGCGCGGGCGTTTTCTCCCAAACGCCAGCCTGTACGCCAGCCGGAATTGTGCGTCGGTGTTTCCCTGTTCTGCGCGTCGTCTTAGAGACTTAGTTGTTTCCATACAAACCTCACCAGGTCTTTTCTCGTCGGACGGAAGGTCCGCGTCACGGCGACCTCGCACCAAAGAACGCTGTCACGACAATTGTCACGGCTTCACTCCTCTGACGAAGGATACTCGACCGCCTATTCGCTCAGCCTGACGCCGGCAGTCGGCTTCAATTCTCGCAGCGTTGCCCGAACGCATGTCCCGGCGAATTCGCTCGCAACCCTCCTCGATTTCCTCCGCCGTCAGAAAGGCGAACGTCGAACTACCGTCGCGGACCCTGTTCTCCAGATAGTCCTCGGGAGCGTCCCTGAAACCGTCCTCCAGCAGACAGATATGAATGGTGATATCGTGAAATCCTGCTCCTGAAAGAAGCTCGGAGATCTCGTTCACGTCTGGGATACGTCGTCGATCTATCTCAAGGGCGCGCGGGAAATAGTGATAGCAGCAGAAGGTTGCGAGTTGATCGTGAGAACATGACTCTACTGCGAATCTGCCCCCAGGTTTCAGCACGCGGTACACTTCTGAAATGGATTTCGCTCTATCCGGGACATGGTGCAGCGCTTGGATGCAATATGCCGCATCGAACGCGTGGCCTGAAAAGGGTATGAACTGGCCATCGGCGCGCACCAGGATGGCGTCGCGGGCCTTTGCTTTCGCCTGTGAAAGCATGCCCGCAGACGGATCCAAGCCCACAACATGTCGTGCCAAGTCTTTGAGTTTCAGCACGTGGTTGCCAGTTCCGCATCCGACATCCAGAACAAATGAATTCCCCAAGGGACGGAGTAACTTTACAAGCACCCGGGTATTGCTTTTCCCTGCGCTACGGCTGAAATCATAGTTCAAATACGCGTGGTCATAGTCAACGGACCCACAGGCATTGTTATCTGCTGCAGTCTGTTGGTTCATTGCTCTCTCCCAGGCACGAGGCCCCAAACCTTAGGGATCGAAATCACTGCCCGCGAGCGTCGAACGCACTGCGACTGAGCCGTCCGCCACGGGCGCCTTAGCTCCAGCCGCGTGCTAGGCGGCGCGGTTTTCTCCGTTAAACGGTCTTCGAGCAAACCACCAGCGAGGAACCGCCCGGCAATAGTCCATATACACCTTGCCGTATTGACGCCGCAAATGCGGTTCTTCATAGAGAAGCACGAAGAGGTGGAAGCTGACGAAGACGATGCCCGCATAAATGAGTATGAGCGTGCTTCCAAGAAGCATTGCTTCGCACAACAGAATACAAAGAACACCGAGGTACATTGGGTTCCGCGTGCGCTTGTAGACTCCCTCAACAACAAGGACCTTCGGAGGGTCGAACGGCGCCGGAGTTCCCTGCCCACGAACCGCGAAGGCCCAGACACAGTGAGCATAGAGTCCTGCCCCACACAACCCCAGGAAGCTTCCGAAGACCGTCCGTGCCGAAACGGCCGGCCAACCGAGGGCGCCGGATTGCCGGAGGAGCAGATACGGTACGCAAACCACCACCGTTCCTGGTACCAGGACCGTAAAGAGGATCACCTTTAGAGCAAGTCGGATTCTCACAAGGATGGCGCAGCCAATAGCCCTTCTTTGTCATGGGGCTTGTGTTGCGACGCCACATGTTTGCACAGCGAAGCAACCAACCAGCGCTTTTCGGGGGTGCGCTCTCCGAGCACGCAACCCCAGTCTCCCGCCCTTCTTGCGTCCCCATGCGCCCAGGCCGCCGCCATTCGCATCATTTTCCGAAGCTCCGCGACCCTGTCGGGACAATCGCCGTGGGCATTATACCCGTCGGGCACGTGCCATTTGAAGAGCCGTTTTCCCGCCCCAATCTCCTGCAAAACGATGCGCAGGTTCGCTTTCCAGTTGTAGTTACAGATTTCCAAATGGTAGATGCGGGATTCTGTCCGTTCGAAATCCTCTTCCTCGGCGGCATACGGTTCGTACCTGTTGTCCCGAAGCTTGCGGACTAAGTGGCCGACGAGTCCCGATTTCGTGTCTGTCTTCCGGCCAAGCAGCTCGATAACTTCCTGCACGTACTTATCAGCGCCATCCGGGAGGCAGGCTGTATCCAGCCACGTTTCCAGCGCGGCGCAATAGGCGCCTGCTTCATCGGCCCGCGTCCCGCATGCTTTCCCGCAATCCAGGATCCGTCCCGGCGTCATCGCAGCAATCATGTTCATAATCGCCTCGACGTTCTGGACATAGTGTTCATGACAAGGCTCCATACTCGCGATCTGTTCCCGGATCGAGCGGCACGCTTCCGACATCGGATCGAGGCCGACCTCAAGTTCGAGCAAACGAACCCATTCTTTGTCTGAGGCAACCATCTCGACTTTCTCCTCGTCACTTCCCCTGAATCGCTGCCAATGCCGTATCCGCTTCATGATTCGCTGCCGGAGGTCCCGTGTGGGGCGTTGTTCTCTCAAGTCTTTTTCGACCATTTCGACCATCCTTTCTCGCAGCCGTTTTCGGGCCGAGTATAGCCGGTTTTTCACGGTCGATACCGGGATTTCAAGGAACGTCCCGATTTCGGCTTGCGACCGGCCGCCGATGTAGAACAGGCTGACCACCATGCGTTCGTGGTCAGGCAATGACTGAACGGCTTGCTGGACGTGCTCGCGCACTTCATGTTCCTGGATGATCTCAGCGGGGTGTTTCCTGCCGCAGGGAACAGCCAGTCCCTCCTCGATAAGCGCCATCGCAGGCTGTCTTCTTCGAGCCTGTCGGCCGCAATGGCCCAGTACCAT
>Ga0315277_10006497_pt1 | contig 15279 bp, 10 predicted proteins | sample YL17G05_15_MG_FD_203695 | JGI IMG/M metagenome (GOLD analysis project Ga0315277, IMG submission 203695) | Sediment microbial communities from Yellowstone Lake, YNP, Wyoming, USA - YL17G05_15 | ecosystem: Environmental > Aquatic > Freshwater > Lake > Sediment | place: USA: Wyoming | collected...
CCTTACAGGCAATGACGGGTAACGCAATCTGCCAGGCTGGCATGCTCTGGATGTGTGAAATCAGATAACGATTGCAATCAGAAAAAGTCGACGATAGCTCATCAGACTGTAGTTTTTCAATGACTGGAAGAACATAGTCACTGAATAACGGGTCAAATGCTTTGTTATTCATACTAAACTTCCCGCTTTAAAAAGCAAAAGGCTATTATGCCTCTTGCCTTTTGCACCCTCAATGATGATCTTAAAAACAGAATGAACTCAAACTACCAGGTTTATTACTTTTCAACAGATTGAGTGAATTCATCAATTTGGAACCGGGATCATCGATCTTCCTAATCCAATCGATTAAACAAAAAACCACCAACCTTTATTTGGGGTGGACGAGACTAGGTTCATTACTGCGAGGGAAACAACCATCACCGAGGGAGTCGCGAGAGTTCGCATCAATTGTTTGTCTTTAACTAACTTCTTACAAGAGAGACTGCATGACCTGGCCAAATCTGCTACCTTTTTCTTATCCATATTGCCTCCAGATATTGGTAAATTAGTCTTACACGAAAGGCCTCTAGCAATGATATCTTATTGTATATATTTTCAAAGAAGTTCTTAAGGGACAAATATCCCATCCGATACGGGACATTTGTCCCGCTGTTCTGCCGTTTGAATCATCTTTACCTATTCTTTAGGTATCAACCCTAATTCTCGCCCTTTATTAATCGCAGCGACCCGTGGTGAAACCCCCTCAGCCCTATCCACAGCCAGTTTGTCACAAATAATGACGAGAACATTCCTCACTCTTTTTTCCGACACCCCCAGATTCTTGGCAATTATGTCAGTAGCCAGGCCCTGGGAAAGCAGATTGAGCACCGATAATTCTCTAGGCGTCAGTTTATCCAAATCATTAACCACTAATTTATCGGCCACTCCTGGAGAGAAAAACTTGCCACCCTGGTAAAGTGCCCTGATCGCTTGTGGAATGCTTAATGAGAAATCATCGGACTTGAGCATATACCCGCTCGCTCCGGCTTTCACCAATTCACGCACCCAAAGTCCGTCATCGTAGCCCGTCAATATCAAGACTTTTACGTTTGGATACAGTTCGTGAAGGGTTTTTACAGTGGATATTGGATCAAAGGAATCGGCTGTCATTCCTAAATCAACTATAGCGACATCGGGTTTATTGTCCCGGACTAATTTCAGCAATTGCGATCCCTGGTTGGATGTGGCTACTAGCTGAATATCTGGATATCCTTTGAGCAAATCTGAAAGGGCTTTAAGGATCAGGTGATGATCGTCAACAGCAATTACCCGAATAGTCATTTACACCTCAACAAAAATATTGGGTTAATAAGAACAGGGAGGGAAAGAAGTCAGGCATCGAGCTACCAATAATAGTAATTTCTGCCGCTGATAGAAGTCAACTGATTTACGATTCCAGTTGTCGATAATTTCATTCTATTTCCCCATTAATTTTACCTGTATAGTCCTGATTTTGGAAGGTCTCAGGATGGCCCACAATAGATATTGTAAGTCAGGTTTTGAAGTATTTACATATATCTGCCATATTTTTTATCCATTTTGAGCCAGAAAAACATGAATTACAATCTCTTGACCTCTAAAAACTTTTTTCGAAATGGCACATTTGCTCCCAAGCACTCTATATAGCACCTGTTATACTCGCTTGACACATACACTCAATAAAAGTAAACTTCATATATGAGAGAAATTTAGAACAATGAATTCGACGGGGGGATCCCCTTGAAAGACGCTGTTCCAGCAGATTATTCTCAGCGAATTCGCCAACTTCGCCGAAAATTTGGCCTCACGCAAACAAGTATGGCTGAAGTGATGGGGGTATCGTTCGCTTCGATTAATCGTTGGGAAAATGGGCAAACCAAACCAGCTTTATTAGCGTGGAAACACATTACCCGTGCCGAAATATTGGGAGTAGGGGCATTAAGCAAGGATTTCTCTTTTAAAGAGAATTTCTCGAGAACTGTAAACGAACTGAGAGAGGAATATACAACTTCATCCATCCCTATACCTGTATTGGATTTCTCAACCCCTGCTGAAATCGTAAGAGTGGTAGCCGAAGGTGAGCGTCTGGCTTATGGTCATCTCTTCAATCCCGCCTTTGCTACCGAAACCTCACTAATCGATCCTCTCCCCCACCAGCGCATCGCTGTTTATGATGCTATGCTGCCCCAACCACGTTTGCGCTTTTTACTTGCCGACGACGCAGGTGCAGGTAAAACAATCATGGCTGGACTGTACATTCGAGAGATGCTGACCCGCAGGTTGATTCAACGCGTTCTGATTGTCCCACCCGCTGGTTTGGTGAGTAATTGGGACCGCGAAATGCACAATCTGTTCAGTTTACACTTTCGGATGGTAGCAGGCAGTGAGGCGAAATTGGGTAACCCATTTATTGGTGCAGAGAGCGATTTGCTCATCGTCAGCATCGATACCTTGGCAAGCGAAAAGATGTTTGCACGTTTGCAGGAACTCAATGTAACGCCGTATGACCTGGTGATTTTCGATGAATCCCATAAACTCTCGGCTGACCGCCAGCCCGATTTCACAGTGCGTAAAACCGATCGTTATAAATTAGCAGAGGCTCTTGCAGGTGTGAGGGTAGATGATCCTCAGTGGCAACTCGCCTGGAGCACACGCCATTTACTATTACTCACTGCAACTCCCCACATGGGTAAGGATTACCCCTATTACTGTTTGTGGCGGTTACTCGAACCCGAAGTGCTCTCTACTTTCGATGCGTTCAATACCTATCCTTCTGATGCGCGTAGGAGACATTTCATTCGACGTACCAAAGAAGAGATGGTGCGTTATGACAATAGCCCGATTTACCCGAAACGTATTTCAGATACGCTGAGCTATGATTTGACCCAGGGCGCAATCAGTGAGCAGCGCTTATACGATGAAACTACAGCTTATATCGAATATTATTACAACCGCGCCCGGATTCTCAATCGCTCTGCGGCCCGACTGGCAATGAGCATCTTCCAAAGGCGATTAGCAAGCTCAACTTATGCTGTAATGCGCTCCTTTGAACGCCGCCTCGAGAAGCTTGAAAAATTAATTGATGCCATCCGGGCAGGGAAAGTGGACCTAGAAGCTCTACAAGCTACACAGCGCAAGCTTGATGGTATACAAGACCCCTTGGACGAGAAGACAGCTGATGAGGAAGAGAATCCACTTGACGGTGGAGAAGAGGTTGAAAAAATTGAAGACCAGTTGTTGACCGCACTTGCAGCCGTCTCACTAGCTGATCTGGAAGCTGAACGTATTCAAATCAGTCATATACTAGACCTGGCACATAAGGTATATGACATGGGGCAAGAATCCAAGTTTGAGTGCCTGCGTCAGGTTTTGAGTGACCCACAATTCCAAAACGAGAAGATGATTATATTCACCGAGCACCGCGATACACTCGAGTTCCTTGTCCGTCGCCTGGAGGGGATTGGTTATTCTGGACAGGTAGCTCAAATTCATGGTGGAATGAGTACTCATCCCGATCCAGACACTGGCCTTAGCGAGCGCGATGAACAAGTGGAATTCTTTCGCCGTCCGGTTGATGAGGAAGGTGCGCACTTTCTCGTAGCCACCGACGCGGCAGGCGAAGGTATCAACCTGCAATTTTGTTGGCTGATGATCAACTATGACATTCCATGGAACCCAGCCCGTCTCGAGCAACGCATGGGACGAATCCATCGATATAAACAAGCGCATGATCCAGTGGTGATCCTCAACCTAGTAGCTGGTAAAACGCGCGAAGGTCGCGTTATGAAGACCCTGCTTGAGAAGCTTGAACTCATCCGCAAGGAGCTTGGTAGTGATAAGGTCTTTGATGTAGTAGGAAGGCTTTTCCAGGGTGTATCCCTGAGAGCATACATGGAAAGATTAATTAGCGATCAGGATACCCAAGAGGTTGAGAAGGAATTGGAGGGTAAACTAACTCCAGAACAAGTGCGAGCTCTCGAGGCGCAAGAACGCCGGTTGTATGGTGATGGCGGAGATGTTAAGCTTGAGCTACCTCGGTTACAAGAAGCTCTCTCACAAGAGATATACCATAGACTGTTGCCTGGTTATGTACGTCATTTTGTAGAAAAAGCCGCTCCTTTATTAGAAATTGGGATCGACGGTGACTTGGATAATATATTTTCGCTGTTGCCACTCAAACCTGGTGCCCTTGATCCACTCTGGCCAGTGCTGGAGATGTATCCATCAGAACGACGCGAGCGGTTGGCAATCTTCAACCATCAGGAAACCGCCTCTAGAGATAATCATTGGAACGATTCGATCCTATTACACCCAGGCGAACCACTATTTGACCACCTGCGAGCGTATGTGTGCTCGCGCTTTGGATCAGATGCTTTACGGGGTGGCGTGTTTGTGGATCCGACTGCAAACCAGCCATATCTCTTTCATCTGGCGTTTGTTGAAGTAGTACGGCAAGCTGATTCGGCTTTACCATCTTTATTACAGGAACAACTATTGGATTCTCGACTATTAGGACTGCGACAGGAATCCAATGGCGATATCACTGAAACTCGAGTTGAGGCATTGTTGCTACTAAAGAGCGGTGATGGTCTGGGTTATCAGGTATTATCCCTCGTCACTGCAGCCGATGAGCTCAAAAAGCAAGCCCAAGCCTATGCTTTGGAACGGGTTGCGCGTAGCTTGGCGGAGACCAAGAGACAAGAACTCCAGGTGACGCTTCCTGAACGGTTGGACTTCCTCCGACGGGGTTATGATTACCAGGATGCCGAGTTGGCTGCCGTTCGTACGAAATTATCAGAAAAAGCCCGGGAAGGAGATCCCCGCGCCAAAGTCGAGCTGACCAGGATCAAAGCCCGGCAGAAGTCGCTGGCTGACCAACGCGATTCGGCATTGAGTACAGTCCAGCGTGAACCCGAATTAATTTCTCCTGGCGAGATCACTTTCCTGGCTCATGCCCTGGTCATTCCATCGATTGACCCGGAAGACAAACAACGACACGACCAAGAGATCGAAAAGATAGCAATGCGAGTGGCTATCGCTCATGAAGAAAACCAGGGAGCAATCGTCAAGGATGTCTCGATCAAAGGACAGGCTCTACTGGCAGGTCTGGGCGAATACCCAGGCTTTGATCTTCACTCTCGCCGTCCGGGTGGGGAAGAGCGAGCTATTGAAGTAAAGGGTCGCGCCGATGTAGGCAATGTGGACATCAGCGAGAATGAGTGGGCAAAAGCTTGCAATTTGCGAGAAAAGTATTGGTTGTATGTGGTTTTCGATTGTGCCAATCCCCGTCCACGGCTACTACGTATTCAGGATCCTTGGGGTAAAGTGCTTGGTAGAGTTCGAGGTTATATATTGGAAGAAAATGAGTTAAGCAAATTAGCAGAAGGTGAAGTATAGCGGGAAAGTAAGACAATAGTTTTGAGGTCAAATGGCAATATGAATGCATCGGAATTTATTGAGAAGTGGTCAAAGTCTGAAATTAGGGAGAAAGCTGGATTTCAATCTTATTTCAATGATCTTTGCGACCTAGTCAGTCATTCTAAACCTGCTGAGGCAGACTCTCAGGAGGCATTCTTTGTATTTGAAAAAACATGTACCAAACTCACTGGTGTAATTGGCTTTGCCGATGTTTGGTATTCGGGCCACTTTGCCTGGGAACAAAAAGGCAAACACAAGAATTTAATGGAGGCTTATCACCAATTATTGGATTATCGGGACAGTTTAGGAAATCCACCACTACTAGTAGTAAGTGACTTTGACACCATTGAAATCCACACAAATTTTACTAATACCCAGAAAAAAGTACATCGAATATCCCTCAATGAGATAGAGAATTCGATAGGGATAATTGAGGCTCTATTCTATGAACCGGACACTCTAAAACCAGAAGCAGTAGAAATTTCTAATCCGGCGATTTTAAACTCTCAATTAAATATACGTTTTCGGACAGATGGGAAAATTGGTGTTTCATCTTCATATGGCATGTATACAAATATTGAACCATGCCCTCCTTTGGAGGGAGAGATAAGTCTGGAAATTGTGCTTGCAAACGAGAGTCATCGGTCGGCTAAGTCAATTAAAGTTGATGTGGACATCTGTGAATTAAATTTTTCAAGGCCTGATTGTTCCAGGCATTTCTACATTTCCGGTAATGGATGGTATCTGGATAGTGAAGATCAACTATGCAAGCATTATCATTTTGACGGCTCGATAGATGATATATGTTTAGGAAAAGATGAATTGCTATTGGGGACTTTAGTATTTGATTTAACCTTACCTAAAGAAGCTAGAGAACTAAAACGATTACACCAGGAAGTTGAAGCTGATCCAAGTCGTGAACTATCAGTGGCTTTTAAGAAAGTAGCCATCGACCTTCCTGGCCAGCTAACCTGGATTGACGAGGATTTTCAGAAACGCATTCTTATTTTTTATGAAGAGGATCCAGCTCAGGATCTATATAGTATTCGGTTCCGAGTTCGCGCCGAAGGTTTCGCTCCTGTCGAAGGCGAGGTTGTATTGTCACTAATATGGTCTAATCGCAAAGGGAGTGTGGAGTTAAAGTATGAGACCGGTAGTGAGGAGAGAGACGAAGAATGACATCTAATCGTCGCCTCATTGAAGTCGCTTTCCCCCTCAAGCAAACCTCCATCGACTCTGTCCACGAGAAAAACGTTCGTCACGGACATATCTCCACGCTGCATATCTGGCCGGCACGCCGACCATTGGCTGCCTGTCGCGCCGCTCTGGTCACCACACTGCTGCCAGATCCCGAGAATGACGAAGAGCGCCAACTGATCCTGGAAAAGTTAGCCGGAAAGTTGGTGCAACGGGTCAAAAAGGTCAAGAATGCCGATGGAAAAGTAGAAGAAAAGGTCGTGGAAGAAACCGAAGGCGGTATCCTGCATTGGGGACGCGAATCCGGACCCGACCTGGAGTGGTTCCGTCAGAAGATTCGTGAAGCTTACGGTGGGCGTGCACCTAAAGTATTGGATCCATTTGCCGGCGGTGGAGCGATCCCTTTAGAGGCCATGCGCCTGGGCTGCGAAGCCACGGCAATTGATATCAACCCGGTAGCCTGGTTCATCCTAAAATGCACACTCGAATACCCACAGATATTGTCTGGCAAGACACACCCCCTGCCCGATTTTGCATTGCAAGATGCAGAATTCATGCAAGCCTTTTTCAAAGCCCAGGGGTTGAGTGACTAGGCTTTAGAAACCCGCTTGGCAGAGATGGGTCACGTTAGCAGCGATAAGGAACCTCAGTTATCGTACCTGACCTCTCTATCGGCGATGTCAAATAAAGAGGGTACTGAAATTCAGGCTGACCTTGCCTGGCATGTACGTGCCTGGGGTCGCTGGGTGCTGGCGCAAGCGAGGCGTGACTTAGCGAAATTCTACCCCACCTATGCCGATTTCGAGCCACTGATGGAGGTGGCTCATAAAGTTGAAAAACGCCCCTTGCAGCTCGTGCCGCTCAATGACGATGGCACACCTGACCTGGATATGCTCAATTCCGAGTTCGAGGAGATCTATCTCAGGGATAAGCGCAACCCACGCTGGGTGGCGAAACCTACCGTGGCTTACTTATGGGCACGCACCGTAACCTGCAAGAACTGCCGCGCCACCATCCCGTTGCTCAAAACTCGTTGGCTTTGCAAAAAAAGTAATAAACGTGTAGTTTTGAGTATGCATCCCAATGCAGACAAAACTGGGGTTGTCTTCGGTGTTCAGTCCGATGTGCCAGTACAAGGTAATACTCCTACACAACGAAGAGAGAATGATAGGAATATGGGCAGTGGCACCATGTCGCGTTCCGGTGCAACTTGTCCCTGTTGTGGGGCGATTATGACCATGGAAGATATCCGTTTGGAAGGGAAAGCAGGACGATTAGGGACAAAAATGACGGCTGTTGTGGTAGTTGGGCAAGATAATAAAGAATATCGTTTGCCGAATGAGAATGAAATTAGACAGGCTGACAATGCAGCACAAGCACAAAAGGCTGTTTTTTTGGAAATTCCATATGGTTTACCAGACGATCCACTTCCGAGTAAAGAAGCGCTAGGATTTCGTGTACCGCTTTATGGATTTGACAATTGGTCGAAATTATTCACCTCTCGTCAGATAACTACTCTTGGCCAATTCGTAATTCAAACTCGTCATATTAGTTATACGATGGCTGATATGGGCTACACAAGTGAATGGATAGAAGCAATAAGCGCATATCTAGCAATCGCTATCGATAGAATTGCGGACAGAGGTAGTACGCTCTGCACAATGGTTCCATCTCGAGAGACGATCGGACATACTTTTGCTCGCTTTGCATTACCAATGTCCTGGGATTTTGCTGAAAGTGTCGCTCTAAACGATGCTACAGGAGGCTATCCTGGAGCTGTTGATTGGATAGCACTGTATATTGAACATGCCTGCGATGCCTTTATAGGTGATGCCTGTGCGAAGGTTCTTCAAGAGTCCTCCATTAATAACAAATTCGGTCGGCGAAAATATGATGCTATTGTTACAGACCCACCTTATTATGATGCTATTCCGTATTCAGATTTGATGGATTATTTTTACGTTTGGCTACGAAGAACAGTACAGGGCTTGTCCGTTGAATTTGATCAGGCATTTTCTGAACCTCTTTCACCAAAATGGGATCACTCCAAAGATGATGGTGAACTGATTGACGACTCGAGTCGGTTTAATGGCGACAAAGCGCGCTCCAAAAATAACTACGAAGAAGGAATGTTTCGAGTTTTTGAGGGTTGCAGTAATGTGCTTGAAGATGGAGGCAAACTAGTTATTGTATTTGCTCACAAGCATCCTGATGCCTGGGAAACGTTGGTTTCAGCAATTATCAGAGCAGGATTCGTCGTGAACGGGAGTTGGCCTATACAAACAGAGATGGGCAATCGAATGCGCGCCTTAACTTCTGCTGCCTTAGCTTCCTCAATATGGCTTGTGTGCCACAAACGTCCCGAAACCGCTCGCCCTGGTTGGGATAACCGCGTTCTGGATGAAATGCGGCATAATATAGCTACCCGTTTGCGCGATTTTTGGGATGCTGGTATTCGCGGTCCAGACTTTGTATGGTCAGCCACTGGTCCAGCATTGGAAGCATACAGTCAATACCCGGCGGTCAAGAAAGCCAACGAACCGGGGCAGTTGATGACCGTGGGTGAATTCCTGAGGCATGTACGCCGGATGGTGGTGGATTTTGTCGTTGGTCGGGTGATTACCAAAGACGGCGGATCAGAATCCGTCAGCGGCTTGGACGATGTAACCACCTATTACCTGCTGCATCGTCACGACTTCGGTTTCTCGGATGCACCGGCGGGTGCCTGCATCCTATATGCAATCTCCTGTGGTCTTTCGGATAAAGACCTGGCGGACCGATATGATCTGCTGGCGCGCACCGGTGGGAAGGAAGTGGAAGAAGAACCTGCGGAGGAGGATGATGAGGAAGCAGGAAGCGGTAGCACATTGCGACTGAAAACCTGGCAGCAGCGCAAACATCCCAGCATGGGCAGTGACCCTGCCCTGGACAGCACTACTGCTCACCTGCCCATGTTCCCGGATATGGAGCCTCAAGTTTCACGCTCATGTGAGGTGCCATTGATCGACCAGATCCACCGCCTGATGCATCTGTGGAAAGCCGGCGATGTGAATAAGGTCAATGATTATTTGGACCTGCGTGGTTTACGGCGAAACCAATTATTCCACCAATTGCTGCAAGCTCTTATCGAGCTGGCTCCCGTAAGCAGCGAGGAAAGGTCGTTGATGGAGAGCATCAGTAACCATGTAAGAGGCCAGGAACAAAGCGTAGCACGTCTATTCTGACTATCAAGTTTCGATAGATAATAGATATGGAGTTTTTTTAGTGGACCAACAGGATATTGAAACGAATATCCGAACATTTATTGAAGGGAATGGCCAAAACAAGGGTTTGTTGCCTACTGAAAGGTACGCATCATTTGATTATTGCTTTAATTACTTTCAGCTTTTCAGAGAAAAAGGCTTGATCGGGAAACTTGCTGATCCCGAACAAATCCAGACAAGCTGTTTACAACTTTGCTTTTACCTCGCCAGCTGGGGAATGTTGAGGGGTTCGTCTTCTTTACTTCAAAAAAGCTCAAAATTCTTTGAAACTCTGATCAGTTACATAGTGTCTGCACCTCGGGAATTGTGGGAAATTGATGCTGATCGTTATTCGCCAACCAATATCGAAATGTTAATAGATTGTAGAAGAAATATAAGTAAGACTCTTACTCCTTGTGGAGCCACGGATACTCTTGCCACCAAGATCATGTTGGGCGTGTTTGGTAATGTTCCTGCATTTGACTCAGCATTCAAATTGGGATTTGGTGTGAGCACATTCGGAAGAGCTGCATTAGGCAAAATACAACAATTCTATACAGAAAACCAGGAAGTAATCGAAAAACACCGTGTTCCCACGATTGATTTTTTCAGTGGAAAACCCACGGATCGGCATTACACTCGCGCTAAAGTGATCGATATGATATTTTTTATAGAGGGCAGTAAATCGTGAATAAAATTTCCTTGAAGGAGACTAAACATGATTATTCGCAAGCGTCGTATCCGCAGAGTCGATAAATATCTGGGAATTATCACTCCTGGCACTAATATTGCTATCGGATTGAGCGATATTAATCGCTTTATTGATATGCTTCGTCAATGTGGCTTTAGTCAAGCGCTTGAGATAGGCGAAACGGTACTTCCTGATACTTCTTTGGGGCCAGTGAGCCGCTTTAATGCAGAAGGCAAGTATATAAAACACAAAGACCAACCAATGGAAACAGCATATAGAATGGTAGAGTGGCATTGGACTGAATTTCGAGGGCGGTATGATACAGAAGAAATGACTGATTGGCGCGATGTTCCATATCAGCGATATCCAAGGACTTATATAGCTGCCCCGAGTATTGAGCTTAGAATAGCTGCCACGACACAAGGATTACCTGTATTAATTACAGATTCCATTGCATACAATGAAGACAAATTCGAAACGATTCGCCATATAGCGAACTTGTTTTTGGAGATATTCGGTGAATGCCAAATCTTCGGGCACGATCTTGAACAGGTCATCGATTCCCCCATCAAACGGCTTAATTGGAAAATACTACCACCCGGACGCTATCCATGGGAACGTTTGGAAGAGCACGTTCGCCCTCTTATAGAGCAAGCACGCCAAGGTAACCAAGCGGTTATTGAAGATCGCTTCAAGACAATTAATAACTATCACCCAGACTTCCATGCTATTGGTCAGGCTGGATTTTATGGTTATGTTGTCTTTGGATTTCCAGCTAAAGGAATATTTGTCTTTGAAAGCATCTTCACGGGAAATGCGACTTATATTTTCGACGAAAACTGGGAAGAGCTTTCTAAAATGACGAAAGCGGAAATAATGAGCGAACAGCTCCAAAAAGATCGCGTTATCCATTTACGCGGTTGGCATGACAGGATATTAGGGATATTATCAATATAGTATTTAATTGGGCTACGTTAGCTGTGAATTGGTTATGCTTTCTAGAATTGATGTGGTCAGTATTGATTAAAGGACATTAATTAGCCGTGGGTTGTTCTAAAGATTTGAGAAATGGTTACTTTAGCTGATACCCAGATAGTAAATGAAATTGCGAGAATACTTTACGATTATCTGCCAGGTAAACCTCACCCATTTGCCGACCAAGCACTCTCTTTTCCGGGCGTGGCTCAGCAAGTAGGAATTGAGCAGTTCTGGCCAGGTGGAAGTAAACTGCCAGCTTTAACTAAGTTGCTGCTTTCGACCCTGGAATATCGTAGAGATTTGTTCAGCATTCTGATTCTAAAGATTGTCCAAAACGGGATAATTTATCGGACCAATAAGGATAATCCGGTAACCAGAGACGAAATTCAGCAACTAAATGCTTTGATCCTCAAATTAAACTTCAAAATTCCAGAGTTGTGGGATCCTAAATTCCTGGATGTATTGCCATCAAGAAAAAAAGAGCATACGGTTTCGCCGACAGAAACCCAAGCAAAGTCTGTTGATTTACAGAAAAAATATAAAGATTTACGGGATATGGAACCTCAAAAACGGGGATATGCTTTTGAACGATTTTTGAATGATTGGTTCAACTTAGAAAAATTATCGCCGAGAGGTCCTTTTCGACTTATTGGAGAACAAATCGACGGTAGCTTTGTGATTGACTCGGATAACTACCTGTTGGAGGCAAAGTGGCAGGATCGCCCGACCTCTGAGACAGATTTACTGGTGTTTCGAGAAAAGGTTGAGGGTAAATCAACATGGTCACGCGGCCTTTTTGTTAGCCATGCTGGCTTTAGCAAAGAAGGACTTATTGGATTTTCGCGCGGTCGTTCGACTAATATCATTGGAATGGATGGCCAGGATATTTACTTTATCCTGGAAGGAACAATGTCATTAACAGAAGCGATTCACCGTAAATCACGAGCCGCTGCTGAAACAGGCGAATTCTATATTTCGGTTTATGAATTAAACCGTGAAGGTTGAAGGAGAGTGAATAATGCCCACAATTCCTTGGACACCCTGGCATAAAGTTGTTACCTTACGAGATGATCTTCGCTCCGGCGAGCTGTCATTGGCTTCTTTCGCGGCAGATCTATACGATGTGCAGATGCAAAAAGGTCGACGGTCAATCTACGAGGATCCAGCCCAGTTCTTTTCTTTAACCTACCCAACCTACAACCTGCGGGAATTGGCCAAAGATGTGGTGCTGCGCCTGGCTGGAAAGAATGAAAAAGCCGTTCGCCAGCTGGAGCTGACTTATGGCGGCGGTAAAACCCATACCCTGATCACCCTTTATCACCTGGTTAATCAACCCCAGGATCTGCCAAACCTGCCGGCCATCCAGGAATTCATCCAGCATATCGGGATGACCCCTGGCAAAGCACGCGTGGCGGCATTGACGTTCGATAAGCTGGACGTGGAAAAGGGCATGGAAGTGCGCTCCCCAAACGGTGAAGCCCGCTGGCTCAAGCAGCCGTGGAGCGTCCTGGCTTATCAGCTTGCTGGTGCAGATGGGCTTCGCCTGCTCCATGCAGAGAATTTAGACAAAGAGCGCGACAGTGCCCCTGCAGAGAATTTATTAACCGAATTGCTCGCTCTGCCTGGCAAGCAAGGTCTATCTACGCTGATCCTGATTGATGAAGTGCTGATGTTTGCCCGAGAAAAGATCGGCCTCGACCCTGCTTGGCGTGGGCGATTGGTTAATTTCTTCCAGTATCTCACCCAGGCGGTCACGCGGGTGGACCGTGCCGCCCTGGTTGCTTCACTGTTAGCTACCGACCCGCGTAAGAGCGATTCTCTTGGCAAGGAGATCACCCAGGAGCTCTATGCCATCTTCCGCCGCGAACGTGAGGAGGGGGTGCAGCCAGTTGTTAAAGAAGACGTGGCTGAAGTGCTGCGCAGGCGCTTCTTTACTTCTGAATCGATACATGACCGAGAGGCATTCCGACCACATGTAGTTGCTGCACTCAAAGGGATCAACGACTTGGATGATCAAACCCGCAAAGAGGGCAAAGCTGCTGAAGAGCGTTATCTCAAGAGCTACCCCTTCCATCCAGATTTGACGGATATCTTTTACGCCAAATGGACCAACCTGGAGGGGTTCCAGCGTACGCGTGGCGTTTTGCGCACCTTCGCCTTGGCATTGCGCGATGCGGAGAACTGGGATCAAAGCCCATTAATAGGTACCAATGTTTTTCTTGGGAAGCCAGCTAAAGGGGAAATTGGAGAAGCAGCGCGCGAGCTAACCAGCATCGCTGCTACCGAGGAATACGAGGGTAAACGCCAGGAATGGGCAGCCATCCTGCAAGGTGAGCTAGAAAAAGCACAAGAAATCCAGCGCCAGTTTTCTGCTATTTCTTATCGTGAAGTGGAACAAGCTGTGATGGCCACATTCCTGCATTCCCAGCCCATTGGTCAGAAGGCTCTTACCCGTGAGCTGCTTTTGCTCATCAGCCATACCCGCCCTGATAAGATAGAGCTGGAAAAGGCTCTACGCCGCTGGGCAGATACCTCCTGGTTTCTCGATGAAGGTGCAACTCAGGATGCCGAAATCACTCCGGATGGCACGAAAAGTTTACCCAAGTCTTGGCGGCTGGGCTCGCGACCTAACTTACGCCAGATGCACCACGACGCTTGCCAGTATCGGGTTTCACCTGAATTGATTTCAGCAAAGTTGCTGGATGAAATTCAAAAACTAAAGAGCCTGACTGCAGGGGCATCTGCAGCTGGGGCACGGGTTCACAACCTGCCCGCTAAACCCAGCGACATCGAAGATGATGGTGAATTCCATTATGGTGTGCTCGGTCCAAAATCTGCCTGTGATCCAGGTCAACCAAGTGCAGATGCGCGCCGATTTCTGGAAGAAACCACCGGTCCCGATCGACCACGCGTCTACCGTAACGCAGTGATCCTGGCAGTGCCATCGAAGGACGGCCTGGAGCTGGCGCGTAGCCGCATTCTAGATTATCTGGGTTGGGAGGCTGTGCGTGATGAGCTCAAGGGTCAAGAGCTTGACATTGTGCGCGAACAAATGCTAAGCACGAACCTGGATATCGCGAAGAGATTAATCCCGGATGGCATTCGTCAGGCGTACTCAATAGTGGTCACAATTGCTGAGAAGAATGATATCCAGGCCTTTAAAGTCACCATTGGTAGCGATCCGCTCTTCAAGATCATCAAAGATGATCCCCGTTCCCGCATTAAAGATACACCAATTAATGCTGATGCACTGCTCCCTGGCAGCCCTTACGACTTATGGCGTGAAGGTGATATCTCTCGTCGTCTCAAAGATCTGGAAGGTGCTTTCGCGCAATTCCCCCATTTACCGAAAATGCTCAACCGCAAAGCCATTCATGACACATTGATTGATGGCTGCCTTGAGGGCATACTGGTGCTGCGGCTGATGCGCCCGGATAAAACCTTCCGGACATTCTGGCGACAACGCCCTGATGAAGTTGCACTTAAAGAGCCTGCCTTGGAAGTCGTTCTGCCTGAGAATGCAACCTTGAGTGAATTACCCTCCAGTCTGCTTGTTCCAAATGTACTACCCGGTCTATGGGATCAACCTAAAATCACATTGGAAAATATTACTAGCCACCCTACAGTTTGGTGTTTCATCGGTAAACACGAAGTTTGATGGGACAAGGCATTGAATTTATCAATAATCGTTCAATAAAGCGTAAGCCAATTTGGAAAATGCTCAGATCTCGCCTA
>Ga0315277_10006498_pt1 | contig 15278 bp, 7 predicted proteins | sample YL17G05_15_MG_FD_203695 | JGI IMG/M metagenome (GOLD analysis project Ga0315277, IMG submission 203695) | Sediment microbial communities from Yellowstone Lake, YNP, Wyoming, USA - YL17G05_15 | ecosystem: Environmental > Aquatic > Freshwater > Lake > Sediment | place: USA: Wyoming | collected...
AAGCCTCTTTGAGATGAATGGAATAGACGCACACGCGCATCGAGGCACCTAATTGTTTTCCTGATTCTCCCTCTGTGTCGTCCAAGCTCGCCGAAACCGTGTAGAAGTTCGGCAAGCTATAAGACGTCACAAATGCCGCGCCGGTTCCCGTTGGCGGTGTCCCGCCGCCCGACCATGTTGTCGCCGACAACGGTGCCGTCACGCCCGCGTTTTTTGCCACTTGGAAGGTAATCGGCGTGCCTGTCGTATAATGCGAATCGTAGAGGGGTGCAATGATCGCAATCTTCGGCATTTCGAACTGCCACGGGCCGACGATCGGCTCCTGCACGCCGTTATCGTAGTAGCGGTCCTGGACCTTGACGGAGATTTTGGCAAAGACCGTGCTTGCGGTGCAGAATTTGACGTTGCACTCGTAAAGCTCGCCGTCGTCGTACATGTCCAGCATCCCATCCCACTGGATTGTGCCGCCGAGGTTTTGCCGCGTCCACCGTCGCGCGTAACAATAGCCCCACTGGTCCAGGCAGGGATCGCGGACCTCGATGACAACAGCATCCTCGTCGGGCGCCAGGCGCGTTTGCGCCGGCGCGACCCAATACCTGATAGTCGTCGGCGCAAGAGTAGTTTCCTCGAATGCACCCCGCATCGCCTATAGCGGGATACCGTCGAAGGGTTGCCCCGAAAACCGCACCGAGTCACGGCGCGGAGATGGGCTGCGGTCTGACCTTGACGCTCCCCCACTGGTTGCGCCAGGGGATTTTGGCCAGTTCGTTGCTAGCCCATTGGGAGATTTTCTGAAGCTCCGCATGTTCCGGGCTGAATCCGTCGGCCATGGGTACGTGGGGATTCTCCACCGCAATCGCCTTCAGTTTTTCGATCTGTTCCGGCGTGTAGCGCTCGCGCAGGGTCTTCCGTCCGTCATGTTCGTCAGACACTCCTTTGGCCAGCCGGTACGCCACGCCATACGCGAACGATTTGCTCTCCCGTTCGGCCCGCTCTTTGCTAATCCCCAGGACGCTCTCCAGCGATGGCAATTGCTTGTTCGCGTCCTCGGAAAGATGCGATCCCACTGAGTACGCTTCGTGACACGCCGTCACCAGTGCTTGTTCGCGAAATCGCAGCGGGAGTCTGGGGTCTTTAGCGGCCTGTTGGAGCAAATGAAAACCTTCCATGCGGGACCTGTAGTTTGTCTTTTGTCGCCCTCTCGACGCTTCGGTCCAGCCGCTCGCGAGGGCGCTGCCCAGGAACGATCTGGCATAAGGAACATAGGCCGAGTCAGGGCAGCGTTCCAGAATCTGGCGACAGATTGTCAGGGGCGAAGTTGTTGGCGGATTTCCCAAAATGGGGGGGTAAGGCAGAATCGGAAAGCCCAGCGCGTTGATATCACCAGACAGGGGAGTGAGAAGAATCTCCGGCCATCTGGAGTCTTTCAAAAGACCAAACGCCAGCAAGTCTTGGGCGGTTCGCGGCCTTGTCACGGTAATCTGGAGTCTGTTGCTCATAACGGATCCTTTCGGCCATGCATAGGGAATTACCAGCCATATTTCATATTGTCCCGGCTCGGAGAAAACCGCCGCACGCTTTTCAAAAGACTTGGAAGATCGCTCCTTTGGTCGCTCAAAAAACCCGATTCCCAGGCAGTATTCAATACGTTGTTTTTCGCCAGGTTTCGGGGCAATATGTTGCGACGGCTCTGATTGCTGGCAAACCCAATCCGCCAAAAAGACGGAAACCGACGTTCCATCCGGGCGTCGGACTTCGAAGCGGTAGTGCGGAGGGTCTCTGTAAATCGAGCTATCAGGCGTGAGACCCGCGTATTGAAGAAAAGCCGGACCGGGGCCTAGGTTCTTCAGCTCAATCGTCAGAACCAATGGAAGAAGTTCGAGAATCTCATGCTGTCCGTTATAGGGCTTGATCGTCAGGACGACACTCGTAGGTGTCTGGGCGGCGACCATACTTGGCCACAAACAGCCGACAAGAAAAGCCAAGAGCAAAATTGCCTTTCTGAGCCGCGTCACCATAGGAGGAACCTCCTTATCGGTGCTTATGGGTTTCTTGCAGGAATGGGGCTTTCCTGCCGTTGTCGGATGTTCGCAATTCCCTCTGGACAGAGTGTGCCCCAATCTCCGTATACACCCATCAAGCATTTTGCACCAACTTCGCATGGTTCGTTTATGGATGGCGATCGAGAGAAATCCTCCTGTACCGTGATCAAAGAACCGCCACCCTGCAGATTCGAGTAAGCAGCGATCTTCCCTCGAAGTTCTTGAATTCCTACTCCACAGCCAACCCCGTAATTCAGTCCTGGAGAAGTTGGTATCTGTTGGGAAAACGTAAAGCATCGGAGGGGATTTGTAAGAGAAACTGACGTCACGACACCTGTGAGGCTGTGATGATTCCACGCACAGATTTGGTGCCCCAGTTCATGTGCAACCACTTTATCCTTGTTCTCCATGCCATCTCTGACTTGCTCCAGATACACTGCCGCGCCCTCGCCTGCTTGCGGGTTGCCGCACCGGCCCAGCCCAACGTCCTCCCACTGATAGTTGGGGTCCAAACATTTTTCCGGTTTCTCCTGGAAGACCGATACGACATAGCCGACCCAATACCACGCTGCTCCCAAGCCACTTGAATCTCGATCCTCTGCGCTGGGAACTGAATTCGCATAATATGGTGAAGCGCCCTTGTCAAGTTGGTTGAAGCCTAACGGCAAGCTGTCCACCTCCACGAACGCCCTACGAAACGCACTCTGGGCGACGGCGAGCGAGGGCTTCCAGGGCAGTAGGTTCGGCCATGGGGGATTGAGACTCGAAGGGACGAGTTGGAAGTCGTCGTCGTAAACAATAGCGCCGGCGCCAACCGTCGGCGTCGTCTTCTGATCCCTCCACACTGCTACATCGAAGAAGCCCGAGGATGTTGCCGTGTTCGTCGTAATGTCGTAGCGGGTCTGGCCAACTATCAGCGCGCCCTTTGTCCCTCCCATCCCCTGACGGCTACCAAACCGGTTCTCGACCGTTTGCGTGTCGCCGCCGGTTGCGAGGATCGTGACGCGATACTTGTAAGAGTTTCCTTCAAGTACTCCCGCGCCGGCAACCGTGCCCGTGAGATAGTCTCGATCAGCCGACAAACCGTCCATCGAATCAGTTTCCGCGTGGAAGCGCCGCCACACCCGCAGATAGGTCTCCGTCGCGCACGTCAGGCGGTCGCGCTTTTCGGCACTGGGCCAGTCGGGATAAAGCAGCGGCGGTGAGGTCGGACTGGCGCGATAGCAAAGTGTGGGCAGACCGCCCGTCGTGGCGGAACTGATTGCGCTCAACCGGTCCTTTCCGCCGCCAATGGCCGCCGCAGCCATCCAGTTGTCCCCCGGACAGGGAGATGCCTCATAAATGACCCAACAAATCCCACTGCTGTTTGTCACGTTGGAGGCTATCGTTCCCTCGAGCTGATAGCTTGTGCCCGACCCGCGGGCGTTTTGAACGTTGGCCGGCGCCCACTGGCCTGATTCGTTGTTATCGCCCCCGTCAATATCCTTGCCGTCGCCATCGCTATCCGAGCCGTCCGCATCCTGGGCATCCACCGGAGCCACGGCTGTCGAAGGATCGTCCACATCCACCAGCAGAAAATACACCCGAACGTCCGACAGCGCCGGTTCGATTGTCGCTTTGACGCCCACCCGCCGCCGAACCGGCCGGAGAGCCTCCGACGTCTGCATATCTTCATACGTCCAGTCGGGGAAAATCTTCTCCTCCTTGGGTGATTCCCCACCCTGAAGATCGCCCGTGTCAGGCCATGTCGTCCACCCCACCGACGTAACGCCCACGACGCGGACTTTTTGCTCCGTGCTCAGCACCACCGTTGTAGGCTGATTCTGCACCATGGTTGCCAGTTCAGCGCCGATTTCGTTTGCGCCGGTTTTTGTGCGATACACGGTGGTAAACTGTCCTCCGCTGCCATTGGGCGGGTCCTCACCGCCCCACCAAACAGCCTCTTCAAGTGGGGCAAGAACTGAGGGGCTTTTGACCAATAGGCAATCTGCCTGGCTCGCCGATAGATACAGCGTGTCCCACTCAGGCTGCACGATGGCAATTCGCGGCATTTCGAACTGCCACGGGCCGACGATCGGCTCCTCGATGCCGCCGAAAGTGGTCCAGTAGCGGTCCTGGACCTTGACGGAGATTTTGGCAAAGACCGTGCTCGCGGTGCAGAATCTGACGTTGTACTCGCAGAGCTCGCCCTCGTAGTACATGTCCAACATTCCATCCCACTGCATGGTGCCGCTGAGATTCTGCCGGGTCCACTGTCTCGCGTAACAATAGCCCCACTCGTCCAGACAGGGATCGCGGACTTCGATGACAACAGCATCCTCGTCGGGTGCCAGGCGCGTTTGCGCCGGCGCGACCCAATACGTGATCGTCGTCGGCGGGTCGTACGGTCCGTGCGGAATCGGATCGCCGACCTCCACACCTGCCTCCACCACGACCACCGTGCCGGTGATTATCGGATTGCCCAGCGGCGTGAGCATCGTCGGCGACGAGACGCCCACGTGGTCGCGCAGGTGGACGGTGCAGCCGGGTGCGGTGGTCGAGACAAACTCATCGCGCACACCATACGGCGGCGGATCGTCTTCCGGCGCGTAGAGGTAGAGCGTCTCGTCCTCGCCGTCGGACAGTGGCCAGATCGTGCTCTCGCCCGTATAGCGATTCACCGGGTAGGAGCGCACATGGCGATACTCCGTCACCCAGAAGGTATCGCCCACGCGTTTATGCACCTTTCCGCCGTCGAAAATGGAGTAGGACAACGGCGGCGGGTAAAGCGCGATTATGCCTCGCGCCGACAGATAGCCCTGGGGCGCGGCGATATAACTCCATCCGGCATAGGTGTTGTTGAGGATTTCAATTGGGCAGTCGTCGTACGTGTCGTTGGTGTCGCGCGTTTCCGGGTGGTACAGACCCATGATGTAATCGTCATCTTCCCACAGAACCCAATAGAGAAGGGTTCCCGGTCCGCCAACCGCCGCCGTCGCGGGGTGAGCGGCTCCCTCCCAGCGATACAGGTCGGCGTCCCAAACGAAGTTCCCGTCGCCAATCTGTTCCGGATCGCCATAGTCGCCCAGGCCGGAGTCCCAGTAGCGGACCCAGTCGAAATCCACATTGTCCGCCGGACCAATGTCCCCATCCCAGGCCCGATACTGCCACAGAAGGCGGTCCCACTTCCAGGTGGCGTAGCGCGTCCACGCTTCGTAGCCATTGCTCCAATTGATGATCCGAAAGTCGGTGTCCTCCCACGTCGGCGGCAAGTGCGAGTGCATCGGTGTGGCCGGATCGCCCGTCGCTGTCGTCTTGTCGGCGGCAAAGGGGCAGAAGTTCGTCTCCTCGATAGGCAACAACTAACGTTTGCGTCGCGGCCGCTACTCCAACCAGAATGCGCGAGCGGTGCTTGCGCCCTTACCTGGCGTCAGGTTGATTTTTCTTCCCGACTCGACGTCAAGGAGCCACAGGCCCGCGACGCGCGGTTTTTGATCGCTGAAGGCATGGTAGAGAAGCTCGCTGCCCGAAGGGGAGATCTTCGGCGCCCCGGCGCCAGAGTCGTGGGTAAGATAGCGCGTTTCGCTGGTCACAACATCCGTCATGGCGATACCCGCGATAGTTTTCCCTTGCGGTTCGGCCCGAAACGTTCGGGCCGTAAACACGACACGCTTTCCGTCGCGGGAAACGGAAGGGCTTCCCGCCGTGGAGAAACGTTCTGAAAGGCAGCGCAGCCCCGTCCCATCCAAACGAACCGAGTACACCCGGCTTTTTCCACTACCCGCTCGTAGCTCAGGCAGGTATTCAAAGAAGATCTGCGAACTGTCGTAGGACCACACGATGCCTTGGACAAAAGGATTTTTGCCATGAGAGACCAGGACTCTCTTTTCGCTACCATCGGACCGAACGACCAAGAGGGCCGCGCCCACGACACTTTCATCCGTGCCACCGGTGAGCTTCTCCGGATTTGACTCTTGCGGAAGGCTATAATAGGCAACCCACCGACCGTCGGGCGATGGGGTGGGAGAAATGGCCAGTTGCCCGTCATCGGTAATCTGCCGAAACGTGCGGCCAGCGAGGTCATACCGAACGATCTCGCGACCGAATGACTGCCAATAACGATCGGGCGAGACCGGACGAGTGAACCAGAGGGAAGCAACGGCGATTTGCATCCCATAGCCTACCTTCATGGTGTCAAGCTGGACGGCAGAAAGGGGTGACTGTCGAAGCTCAGAGGCTCCCCGCCTGTCGAAGATTGGCACCGACACCGGACGCGTGGCCACGCTTCCGATGTCCGGGTAAGCGAGGGCAGAATCAACCTGTTGCGTTCTCTGAACGACCGAGAGCCGCGCACCCGGAAGATCGCGAAAGGGACCTACCGTTCTTTGTTCGATATTCAGCTCGCAGGATTTCAGCCAGGCAAAAGAGGTCGTCGCCGGCCCCACCACAGCTTTTCGCAAGTTTCTATCTACGAAGAGCAGCCCGCTCTTCTCTGCGTGGATCAGTTCCAGATTGTCTGGCACATCGAAGGAGAACTCCTCTGTGCCATCTGAAACGACATGGCCGCTCTTGAAAGTCTGATAGACGAATCGGTCGGCATGAGCAAGTCGAACCGCACACACCAAGACCCATAGCAACAAACCCAGAACGGAAATCGCCACCTGTTTTCGCGTCACAATCTGCACTCTCATTCCGAAGACCTCCTTTCAATGCCGCTCTATTGGCCCGGGCGGTGGAGCAGAATCCAGAGCTCGGATTCGCTATGCAAATCCTTGTGGATAGTGTCCTCCCGAAATAGATTGCTCGGTGGCACGCCGCCATTGACCTCCCATGTTCCCGTTCCTGTCGCTGTTAGAGTCGCGGAGTGAGATGGACTACCTTCCGAGTACCAACCTACAACATAGGAGATGATGTATCCCCTTTGTTTTTCGCAACCATCAACGTTATCGAAATCATCATCCCCGCTGTCCCACCTGTGATAGATTGCCTCGTGCGCGCATCCCCCAAAGGGACAAATGAAGCCTTCGCTCCCAAATCCTTCCCCATTGTGGGCGTGGTGAGTGGCTCCGTGGCAGTTCACTTGATGGTTCCACCACGGCAAGGGGTAGGTATTGGTGCCGCCAGCGAAGTTCTGCTTGTCGCGGCCGAGGTCATCGCCGAAGACCTCGGCGTCTCGGCTGCGCACGTCGCCGGCCACGCTCACGCTTATCGTGACCACGATGTTCTCGCCGGGCTCCATTTGCGGCGGCGAGTATTCGGTGGGATTCCAATTCGGGTAGTTGAAGTTTCCCGTCGTACAGGTCCACTGAATCGTGGCGGTGGATGGATACAGGTTCGGCGGGTTCCAGCCAACTCTGCAATTCAGCGCTCGCCCCGTCAGCATTTGATCCCCGTAAGCAAAAGGTCCACCCTCGCGGCGAAAACGATGGCTGGGATAGAGAATCGCCAAGATCGGCGCCTCAAAGGACAATACCGTCGTTTCGGTCCGCGGTTCGGAACCCGTAAACCAGTGATCCCGCGTCGCCACCTTGATTCTTCCAAAGGCGGCGTTCGTCGGGCAGGAGGTGCCGTCGTCAAACATTCCATTCCACTGGAAGCTGCCTGAAAGGCCCGGGCCGAGGTGTTTCGTGTATCGCTGTGATGAATTGTCGGGGTTGTAAACGTGAGCGCTGATGGCCGTGCCTTCGGCCAGCTCGATTCCTTCGGCCGGCCCAACGCCATACGTGATCGTGACGGGGGCCTCGCCCGGATTATTCGGCACGCGGCCGGGCAGGCCAAGCGTCCCCTTCACGACACAGACAAAACCGTTGATCGTGGGGTTGCCGAGCGGCCGCAGCATCCAATAGGCAACATTCGCATGGCCACGGCTGTGCCGCCAAGAACCCGGTTCCAGTGTTGAATGCACCAGGTGACCCGGTAAGTAATTCGGATTATCGGCCGCGGGGTCGCCATAGAAATAGTAGGTGTCGTCGCGCGCCTCGTCCAAACGCGACACCGTGCTTTGATTCGTATAGCGATCTACCGTGTAGGAGCGCACATGCCGACTTTCGGTGACCCAAAATGTATCGCCCACCCGCGCATGCACTTTCCCGCCGTCAAAAAGCGAGTAGGACAGCGGCGGTGGAGGAGAAGTCTCGTCTATCGCATGGTATGACACATACCGGTTTCCTACAGTGATATAACTCCATCCGGCATACGTATTGTTGACCACGGTGATGGCCGCGTCGTCGAAAGCGTACGGGTCTTGCGTTCCGAGCGGGTAGTTGTCGTCAATCCACAGAACCCAATAGGTGATCGAGCCGGTGGTCGGAGGGCTCCAATAGTAGGGCTGGCCCTCGCCGTTGAAGTTAAAGAAGTCGTCATAGGTATAGTGCCAACCATCGGCGATCGGCTCCTTGTCGCCATAGTCGTGGATGGCGGGATTCCAATAGCGAACCCAATCCCAGTCGGAAAATGTGAGCGTCTGGCACAGGTCGGCGCCGATGCGATACTCCCGAAGCGTCGCTCCATATTTCCAAGCCATATAGCGCGGCTCGATCGCTTCGTATCCGGTCGCATGATCCACAATGCACGGGGGATGGTCCGCCCCGTACGGTGGCACATGACAGTGCATCGGCGTCGCCGGATCGCCGAGCGCGCCGTAGATCGGCGGTGGGTCATCCTCTGCAAGAGATGGACTGACAGACCAGATCGCCATGGCAACCGCGAGCATCGCACGATGTCGCTGTTTTCGCCAGAACATTTTGGCTTTCCTCCCGCGCGGGTCAGAGCGGATCGTAGGGGTCAATCTTGCGCCGCTCGACAAACCCCAGCCATTTCTGGGCCTTCTGGACGTTCTGCGAATCGGACCACGGGTGAATCTCGATCACCTTGTGGAACGCCTCGCGCGCCTGGTCCCATTGCTTCAGGTGAAAATGGCAATAGCCCTTGACCAGCCACACTTCGGTGATGGCGCAGGCGTAGTCCTTGTTCTTGCCGTCGGGCGGCGGCAGGAAGCCCAACGTCGCCTCGACCGTCGCCAGCGTTTCCACGAAGCGGTGTTCGCGCAGCGTCGAGGCGGCGTACTTGGTGAAAATCGCCACGGCCTCCGGACTGGCTCTCATGCGTTTCATCGCCCACTCACACACTTTGCGAGCCGCCGCGTAGTCTTCCGTCACATACAGATGATAGGCGGCCAATTCCTGGGCGGCCTGGCGGGTCATCGTCGTGTCGCGGTCCGAGGCCATGATCGCCTGCCAGCAGGGGACGGCTTCGTCCAGACGCGCCCAGCGCCGGTGAATCTGCGCTTCGAGCGCAAGCGCCTCGAGAACCAGCGTCGCCGTTGCGCCGCCGGCCTGGGAATTGACTTCGCGCACTTTTCGGGCCAGCGCCACCGCGCGGCCATAATCGCACGATTTTGCGCACGAACTGATCTCATCCAGATCGCGCGGATCGCCTGGAAAAACCGGGCGGCCAATCACGGCGAGCGTCGGCGAGGTGACGACGAGCTGCTCGCGATACGAGTTGAAACGGCCATAGCCGTCGGGAACGCGCGAGATCGCTTTCGGCGGAATCGGCCGGGGCACCGGCTTGGGGCCTGAAAAGTCAATTTCAGGAATCGGATCGTTGCCCTGATCGTAATGCCAGCGGCCGTCGGCGATGATCTTATAGCTGAACGGGCGGCGAATGGGAATGAAGGCGCGCCAGACGTCGTCGCGGCAGCGCACGAGCGAAAACTGGCCCAGTCGCCAGTCGTTGAAATCGCCCGCGACGCCGATCCATTTCTCCCAAGCCTTGCGCGGTTGTGGGGGATACGTCCCGACAGTTACGGGCGTCAGCCAACTTCGCTCTCCGGCATGGGTCACGGCCCAGCGCGTGGGCGAGGGCGACCATTCAAACGCCTCCAGACCATCGGGAACGACGACGCGGACGCCGCCGCGAATGTCAAGGAAGTTGTTCGCGCCGGCGGTGCCGTTGTCGGCCATAAAGGGATTGGTCGGGTCGTTCATCCAGTGGGTCTGGCCGCGCCGGTCGCGCCAAACGAACTTGTAGAAGTAGCGGCCGTCGGGCAGTTGCAGCCGCGCCGTCCATGTCGTTCCCGCGAGCGCCATCGGCGTCGCCGCGGTATTCCAATCGTTAAACGACCCGGCGACAGACACCGCGACGGGCGCGGTCGTCAAAGCGTTCTGTGGGAAAGTGAACTCAATCTCTGCGCGGACCTTGCCGGTCGTCGCGAACAAGAAACCAGCAACAAGCAACACCAGTGCGTTTTTCATGGCCGCTCCCCCTGGCGCAACAGCGCCGCCGCTGCGCCGGCTGGCACTTCCATGTGGCAGGATATTTCACGCACTTCCCTGTGCGAGTGCCTTTTATCAAACATTAGTCGGCGATGCGCGTCAAGCGAATGAGTAAGGACGGATGTTTCCCCGCTATTTCGCAGGCCGCAACCGAGGCAATTGATCGCCCGTTCGGTATTCCCCATTCCGTTTTTTGGTTGCGCGAGCATTGACAAGGGACTGCCTGTTGGCTAGATGCAGGGCGATGGGATCGTTGAGGGGAGTCGCTATCCGTTGAAAAGGGGCGCAAGATGCCGTCGCTGATCGTTCTGGAAGGGGATCAACAAGGCCGCGTGATCGAGTTGGGCGAAAAGGCCGTGACGATCGGGCGCGATCCGGGAAATGACTTGGTGGTGAGCGGCGCGGAGATCTCGCGCCGCCATACGGTCATCGAGTGGGCCTATGGCGTCTATTTTGTGCGCGACTTAAGGAGCGACAACGGCACGTATGTGAATGGCGTATCGGTGGGCCGCGCGTTGCTGCTCGACCGCGACGAAATCCGGATCGGCTCGACCCGGCTGATGTTTGTCGAAGAGGTGACGGCAGGCGACGTGCCGCCGTTGCGAACCGTCGCGGTTCTCGAACGAAGCGAGGCGAGCGAGGATTTCTTCATTGATGCGGCAACCGAAGTCGCTCCCAAAGCGGCCGAACCGGCAACCGATGATCTGCAACAAGCTTACGATCGCCTCAAGACGCTCTACGCGCTGCTTCGGCCGGAGGGCGATCCGCGCGACAGCGAGCGACGAATTGAGTCGGCGTTGGCCTTGGTGCGCGACTCGATCGAGGCTGATCGTCTGACATTGATCGAGCGCGATCCCGCAACCCCGGACGATTATTGTGTGAGGCACATGGTCACGGCGTCGGGCGTTTCGAGTCGCAATCGAATCGCCATCAGCCGAACGGTCTTCGCCTATGTCGAACAGGAACGGAAGCCCTTCTTCTGTTCTAACCCACAGGCGGATCAGCGAGTCGGGGAGAGCGCCAGCCTTCGCCAGTCGGGCATCCGGTCGGTTCTGTGTGTGCCGTTGGCCGCAGGCGACCGGGTGGTTGGATTCCTGTATGCGGACAATTTTGTTTCGCGCGAGCCGTTTGGCAAAGAGGCGCTTGATTTTGTCGCGGCGGTGGGAGCGCTGGTGGGCGTGTGGTTGCGCGAGTCGCGGGGAATGTCCGCGGCCGCAGCGCCATCGGCGGGAGCGGTTCTCGCGCCCGTCGGTCGCCACACGTTCGTGACGCAGAATGCGCGGGTGAAAGAAATCCTCGAAGTGGTGCACAAGGTTGCCCGCAGCGACACGACGTTTCTGATCACGGGCGAAAGCGGAACCGGCAAGGAGTTGATCGCACGAATGGCTCATCTGGCCAGTCCGCGCGCCCGCGGGCCGTTCGTTTGCGTCAATTGTGCGGCGTTGCCCGACACGCTTTTGGAAAGCGAGTTATTCGGCCACGAGAAAGGGGCGTTCACGGGTTCCGTGGCGTCGCGTGCCGGCAGATTTGAAGCCGCGCGAGGCGGCACGATTTTTCTCGACGAGATCGGCGATATTCCGCCTGCCGCCCAGGCCAAAGTCTTGCGTGTTCTCCAAGAAAGAGAAATCGAGCGGTTGGGAGGAAACCGGCCCATCGCGGTGGACGTGCGGGTCATTGCGGCGACGAACAAGAACCTGGCTGAGGAGATTCGGGCGGGCCGTTTCCGCGAAGACCTGTTCTATCGGCTCCATGTGATTCAAATCGAATTGCCGCCGTTGCGGGAGCGGCTGGATGATTTGCCGGCGCTGGCCGAGTTTTTCATTCAGTCGGTGCGCGACGAAGTCCACTCGCCCGTGCGGCGGGCCAGTCGCGAGGCGCTTGATGTGTTGGGGCGCTATGGGTGGCCGGGTAATGTGCGTGAGTTGCGCAACGTCATCGAACGCGCGGTCGTTCTGGGCAGCGAGGAGGCGATCTGGCCCGATGATCTGCCACCCGAGGTTCGCGGCGTCGTTGCCCCGCCCGCATTGGCGCCTTCGGGCGTCACCGCCGCAACGGACGAGAGTCAGACTGTTCGCTCGCTGGCCGAATGTGAACGCGAACACATCTTGCGTGTCCTCAATCACACCGGGTGGAACAAGAAGCGCGCGGCGGAGATACTCAGGATCAGTCGTTCGGCCCTTTACGAGAAGATAGCCACTTATAGCCTCGAAGGCCCATGAGTTGCGATTGCGGATTTCGGAATGTGGAGTTCTGAGTGCCGAGTCTTGAGTGCTTGTGCGGCAATTCATGGATACGGCGACATGAATCAGGGTCGAAAGGAGACTTCTGACAGGATAACAGGATGGACGGGATGGAGGCGGGCGTGAGGCAGGTATCCTGTAGATCACAGCCTGAAGGAAGCGCCGAGCATGGAATTCAAAGACCTGACGGAAAAGACTATCGGCTGTGCTTACCGCGTGTATAACAAGATGGGTTCTGGAACTGAAGTCTGTGAGGCGGATCCTCGTGGCTCACGAGATTCAGTTGGTGAATTATCTGGTTGCCACCGGGAAGCCCGTGGGCTTGATTCTGAATTTTGGCGAGCGGAAGGTGGAAGTGAAACGAAAGGTGCGGGAGTTGGTCGGGGGATAAACAGGATTTCAGGAATCCCGTCCATCCTGTTATCCTGTCAAAAATAATACGTCATCGAACTTATGAATCAGAGGACTTGTTACCGGTTGTTGGTTGCTGGCAACTGACAACTGACCACTGGCAACTGGGTTCTGAGTGCTGATCGCTGAATGCGGAATTCGGGATGCCGCGTGCGGAGGGCGCAGTATAAATGGCGCATTGCGGGCGTGCGCAAGGCGATAGGCTACGAGAAGCATGAGCGATCTGATCGGACAGGAAATTGCGGGCTTTCGGATTCTGCGCGAGGTCGCCCGTGGCGGAATGGGGGTTGTGTTCGAGGCGGAACAGGTCCGGTTGGGTCGTCCCGTCGCACTCAAAATGCTTCATCCCACGTTGACGGTTGACCGCGAGTTTCTGCGGCGGTTCGAGCGCGAGGCGAAAACGCTGGCCCTTCTCAATCACGAGAATATTGTCAATGTTATAGATTTTTTTGAGCATGACGACCGCTATCTTCTGGCGCTGGAATTTGTCGAGGGAGAGACCCTGACGCGGCGACTGCGCCGGTGCGCCCGGCAGCGCCGGTTTTTCTCGGTCGGCGAAGCGGCCTCCATCGCCTTTCAGGTGGCGCAAGCGCTTGCCTTTGCCCACGAGCGCCGGATTATCCACCGCGATCTCAAGCCCGACAACATTATGCTGACCTCGCGCGGGCGGGCCAAGGTGATGGATTTCGGCATTTCCCGCACTGTCGGCGGCGCGACCGATACGGAAGCGGGTGTTCGGGTCGGTACGCCCGACTACATGGCGCCCGAGCAGTTGAAAGGCCAAGCGGCCGATGAACGGTCGGACCTGTTTGCCCTGGGTGTCATTTTCTACGAGATGTTGGCGGGTTCGCGCCCATTTTCCCAAGCCGATTTGTTGCGTTCCGACCGCGGCGAACATCCGGCGCTTCGCTGGGATGAGTCCGTAATGCCGCCGGGAAGCGGTCGCTTGCGACCGATTTTCGAGACGTTGCTCGCCCTGGAGCCCGATCAACGCTATCCGTCGGCCGGCAAATTGCTGGAGGATATGCGCGAGCGTCTGGGCCGCGAGTTCCTCGGCGACGAAGCGTGGACAACACCCCCCAGACAACCGGTCCCCGAGGTTGTCGAGCAGCGGGAAGCGAAACCGGAAGGCATCCGACTGCGATCCTGGTCGAGGCATCTGATCGCCGTGGGGGCCATTCTCCTCCTTTTTGCGGGAGTGGTTCTATACCATACATACCAGCAAGGGCGTTTTGAGGAGCGGCAACGCAAGATCGAAGCCATGATGGCCAGTTTCCAAGGATTCATTGCCGACTCGCAAGGCCGCGTCACCGAGGCCGAGACGTTGCTCTTGCGCGCCATTGATGTGGATCCGACGGTTGCCGACTACTGGCGCGACCTGGGCGATTTCTACCTCAAATACGGTCAACCCGAAAAGGCGATTTCCTACTACCGCAAGACGATCGAGCTCGAGCCTTCGGACGACGAAACCGCCCGCCGCCTGCGCTCGCTCGAAGCCGGCACGACTACGACGACACAAACGCTGGGAATGGCACCTTGACCGCAGCTTTCATAGCGCGGCCTTTGGACGCAACCAAAACAAGGGATTAGGGACCGGGGGACAGGGATCGGTAAAGAAAATCAGCCCCTTGTCTCTGACCTCTGGCCCCTGAGCCCTGCCCCCTATCGCAGAGAGCAAACGTATCCGGACATCTGGAATCTTGCTAAGTATACCTCAACCCAATAGGGGGATCACATTCGACAGTTGGTTGGCAAAGGCCTGGCAAGAAAGACGGCGGGGTCAGTTTATGCCGCACTGTTGTCTTGCCCTTCTCAGTCCGCTTCAGCGGGCTCCTCGTTGCCACCGGCTTGAGCCGGTGGAGAGGGATCGCTGCCCATTCCCGTGGGAGCGCGCTTCAGCGTGACTTCTCCGCAGCTTTAGCACTCTGTCACGGGTGGGGGAAGGTGCCAACGGTGCTCAAGCGGTTCGAGAAGCCATGCTGAAGCATGCTGGGTTGGAGCAGAGGGAGACGGCCAGATTCCCCCGCCTGAAGTCGGGGGCAACGAGGAGCCCCCTGATGGCAATCAACTATTTGACTGGACGAATCCACGGCGTCCAATCCCGTAGGGATGGTTGATAGTAGCCCAGTGATTTATCGCTGGGAAGACGAGTCGGAAAACCGGCAAGTCCCGTCGGGACGACTGAGAATGGCGGGGTTCAATCGTCCCTACGGGACTCTCTGGAATAGTGGCGATCTCGTTCCCAGGAATCAATTCCTGGGCTATTTTCAACCATCCCTACGGGATTGAAGAATGGCGGTTTGTAAGAATAAATAGTTGAAAACCATAAG
>Ga0315277_10006501_pt1 | contig 15273 bp, 9 predicted proteins | sample YL17G05_15_MG_FD_203695 | JGI IMG/M metagenome (GOLD analysis project Ga0315277, IMG submission 203695) | Sediment microbial communities from Yellowstone Lake, YNP, Wyoming, USA - YL17G05_15 | ecosystem: Environmental > Aquatic > Freshwater > Lake > Sediment | place: USA: Wyoming | collected...
ATGGTTATGCCTATGTTGGAAACTGCTCAGCCGGTTTGGCTATTTTTGGTATCCAGACGCCTGAATCCGCTACACTGATTCACTCAGTCGATACGCCGGGTGCTTCAACCGGTCTTGACCTGGTCAATCCTTATGTGTTCGTAGCGGATGAGGAGCCCGGTATTCAGGCGATCGATATCTCAACTCCTGAAAATGCCTATATCGCTAAATCAATAGCAACGACGGATTTTGCGTATGATGTGGATATCGAAAATGGATATGCTTATGTCGCGGCGGCATATGCGGGTTTGCAGATTATCGATATCGATCCGCTTGATTCTGCTCATATTGTCAAAACGGTCACTACCTCTGATTGCGCATTGAGTGTATGTGTCACCAATGGATACGCCTACATTGCAAACGGCGATAATGGGCTGAAAATCATCGATGTCGACCCTCCGGAATCAGCATATGATGTAAATACAGTTGGTTCACTTGGATATGTCAGCGATGTGGATGTTGCTAATGGCTATGCGTATGTCACCACCGACAACGGTTTGAAGATTGTCGATATTGACCCGCCTCAAACAGCAGCTCTTGTCCAAACAGTCAGTGAACCGGGTTCCGCTAACGGAGTGGCCATCTCAGGTGGATTCGCCTATGTAACGGATTATTTTCAGGGCTTGTTCATCATCGATATCACACCACCGGAAACAGCATATGTATACAGACATGTTGAGCTAATATCAGGAAATCCGGAAGGTATACATGTGGATGGCAACTATGCGTATATAGCATCCCGTCGGGGCGGCTTGCACATAATCAAGCTCTGGTAATTGTTTGTGACCTTCCCCATTTTTTTCTTTAGCATCATTTTTTCAACGATCACAATATAAAACAGCGGTTTTCGTAACCGTACATATTTATGTATTTTCTTGTTTAAATAATCTTAACCGATACCCCCCTTGTGGAAACATCGTTATTAGCGTTAAATTAATATTACTACACAATAATCGCTTTACCCCCCTGCGATTAGGAGGTTCCATATCATGAATTCATTAAGGCCTTTCCTTTACGTATTGCTTTTTACAAGCGCTATTTTTATGGTCACTGCTTGTTCGAAATCATCAAAATCCTGTTCACCAATCGAACCGGTAATTGATTCTTCATCTGAGATTGAAATTACATCTAATAATGCCAACAACCGCATTATAATGGCAATATATGATGCCACGATTGATCCAGCTTCCAGAACATTTACACTTACTCCATGCGAACGTTCAGCGGATTATCATTTTCCACTTACCAAATTTTATCCGAATGTCCTTCAAATCACTGGTTACGGATGGACTCCAAACTTTTGGGCTGATATAAAACTTACACATCCATTTCCCGGAAGCGGGATTGATGCGTTTGATCCACGCGTTATAGCGATTCTTCCAGCCAATCCGGGAGTGAGTTTCAATTATCCGATTTTCAATTGCATCGGGAATAACTCAGTTGTTATGGAACCTGATGGTTACACAAAACTCTTTGACAGTCTTGGGGGCGGTATTCCAGGGAACACGAATCCGTTCAAGGCGTATTTCAAGGATCAACCATATCGAGTCTGGTCAAGCACGGGAGTAACCTCAGAAACCCAGCGATGGGACATGAACCTTGCAGGATTTGGTGGTCCGATGCAATTCAAGCTTGTTGTTGATGTTTCAACTAATTACCCGAACTCTCCGCAACCAGTTGTTGATAATGCGCCGGAGCCAGTATTTTTCGATGTGTTCGTTGGCGATGGTCTGGATACAGAAGGAGGAAGCACGGAGATTGAAGTTACTCTACTCGACTGGCAGGGAAAGTATGAAATAAAATGTAAAATCGAAGCGCCTGATTTATTCACAGGCTCAGTTCAGTTATTTTACTCGCATCCGGGAAATAATCCTTACGAGAGTGTCTTCTCCGGAATAATATCTAACTCCCTATTGGCTCCCGCAGGAGAATACAACATTCTTGTTGCAGCTTGGGATATTCCCACTGATGTGCATATTTTCCATGAAGCTAAAGTCTATGTCTCAGGAGTTCCTGGCAATCCGGTTGATGTAACCCCGCCATGGTTAAATTTTTCGCCATTTGATGTTGTCGTGGAAGGTAACTATGCTTATATCGCAGGTGGAGTAAATGGCTTCCATATTTTTGATATATCGGATCTGATGAATCCCATTTGGGTAAACCGGATTCCCATGCGTGCAAGTTATTGTTGTGTTTCAAATGGTTACGCGTATGTTAATGATCATTCATCCGGTTTATACATCATAGATATAGAGCCGCCGGAGGAGGCTTATATCGTGAAATTCATTGAAACTCCGGACTATGCAGGAGGTATTGATATTTCAAACGGCTACGCGTATGTTGTGAATGCTTCCTACGGTTTATATATAATCGACATAGAGCCTGCTGAAGATGCATATATCGTGAAATCCGTTGACACACCAGGTCGCGCATACGATGTTTATGTCTTAAATGGTTTTGCTTATGTTGCTGATTATGCTTCGGGTCTGCAGATAATAGATATAGAGCCTCCGGAAGATGCATATATCGTGAAATCCGTTGACACGCCCGGTGACCATGCTTCCAAAATTCAAGTATCAAATGGTTACGCATTTGTCATAGATTTTTATTATTTGCAGATTATAGATATAGAGCCACTTGATTCAGCATATATTTTGAATTCCGTTTATATTAGTTTTGCAACGAATGTTTATATTTCCAATGGTTACGCTTATGTAACAACAGGACTTGGAGGGGGTGGATTCAAGATATTAGATATAGAACCGCCGGAATCGGCATATATAGTGAAATCCGTTGACACTCCGGATTCGGCATCAAGTGTTTATGTTTCAAATGGTTATGCGTTTGCCGCAGTTGCATATTACGGTTTACAGATAATAGACATTGAACCTCCAGAGGAGGCATATATAGCGAATTCTATCGAAACTCCAGGTTACGCTAGGGATGTACACACATCAAATGGCTACGCGTATGTGGCGAATGATTATTCCGGTTTGCGAATAATAGATATAGAGCCTCCAGAATCGGCATATCTCATGAAAACTGTTGATACACCCGGTAGGTCATACGGTGTCCATTCTCTAAATGGCTATGTGTATGTAGCGGATAGTTACGAGGGAGTGCAAATAGTAGACGCGGATCCTCCAGAAGATGCATATATAATGAATTCGGTGGATACTCCGGAGTTCACAAGGAGTATTCATGTAACAAATGGCTACGCTTATGTTGCGGATAATGAAAACGGTTTGCAGATAATAGACATAGAGCCGCCAGAATCGGCATATATCCTGAAATCAGTTGACACGCCAGACTTGGCATCAAGTGTTTACGTTTCAAATGGCTATGCTTATGTTGCGGATGGGGATTCAGGATTACAGATAATAGATATAGAACCTCCAGAGTCGGCATTTATCTTGAGACCCGTTTTCACTCCATATGCTGCGCTCAGCGTTCATGTAGCTGATGGCTATGCGTATGTTACGGATTTGGGTGTTGGGTTACAGATAATAGACATAGAGCCCCCGACAGATGCATATATCGTGAATTCCGTTGATATCACAAATGTCGCAATTGATGTTCAAGTTTCAAATGGCTACGCCTATGTTGCAGTTGGTTTTACCGGCTTAATGATAATCGATATTGATCCTCCGGAAGATGCATATATTGTGAATTCCATTGAGACTTCAGGTTCTCCAGGGGCGGTTTACGTTTCAAATGGTTACGCATATGTTGCAGATTATATTGGCGGTTTGCGAATCATCAAGCTCTGGTAATTAAAAATTCAGCCATTACACTAACTATCTATAATTAAAATCACGTCTAAATGCCTGACCCAAAAGCGATATTAATACGAGTGGAATTTTTTGATTATTTCGCCTTGCGGGTGAATTGGTTTGCGCATCCATACTCAAGAAACCACAAAACATAAGGCAAAAAGCCGTTTCGGCGATATACCCGAAGCCAAACTCGTTGAATTGCTAAAAGCCGGCGATGATACCGCATGGGAAATCCTCTACGATGGTTTCTACACCTATGTGTATCAGCTAGTGAAAAATAAAAACCAAAGGATTTCCGATCAGGATGCCGAGGATATCTGCCATGAAGTCTTCGAGGATTTGGTCAAGGGAATCAAGAATTTCCGGCAGAAATCGATTTTGAAGACATACATTCACAGTTTAACGATAAACCGGGTCAGGCAGCATTATCGACGAATTCTTACGATTAAGCGCGGCAGCGGTCAGGAGAGTGTCTCGCTCGATGACCTTCCGATTGAAGTGTCCGATAATAAATCCTTTTCGCCGGAAAGCATTCTCCTCGAGGAAAACGAGATTCAGAGCCTCAAAGAGCATATAAGGAACCTTCCGGAAATCGCGAGAAAAGCATTGACATTGAGATATCTTAAAAACATGAAATACAAGGAAATCGCCAGGGAATTAAATATACCCGAGGGAAGTGTCGGAGCGTTGATACAGAAATCTCTCATCGCTCTGCGACGAGCCATGCTGGAGGAGGAATCCCATTCGGCGGCTTGAGTTTTATCTATAATGGAGATGGCTTGAAAAATGTTCATGAAGAAAAATACCAAACATGATTCTCTCTGCAGGAGAGTTGTTGATGAGGGCATCATCCTTTCTCTTATCGATGGTGAACTTACACCCGAACAGGAGAATTTCTGGCTCGAACACATCAGGAATTGCAGGGAATGCCTTGCACTTGCCGCTGATGTCGTCTGGACAGATGCCGGGATGAGATCCCTTTCAGTCTCGCAAAAAGGTAGAAAGGAGCTGGATTCCATGATGAATCCTCAGCTTTCCATGCCTATCGAAAAGCTTAAAATCGATGAGGAATTGCCGGAAGACCTTCTGAATGAGAGCGGCGAGATGCTACTCGCAAAGGGTACAAAGATTACTCCCGCGATAATCGATATCCTCATGCGAAGAGGAGTGAAACAGGTTCGACTGAAACAGGAGGAGAAGCTACCTGAAACTGAAATCCCGAAAATCGAGGAGACCGCCAAACCATCCGAATTGCCGATTGTTGAATCAACTCGCCATACTCCCTTCATCGAGACACTCGAACCGGAAAGCGAAACAGCGTTCATCTCTCAGGACTTCCGCGAAGGATTCTTCTTCGCAGGCGAGATAACGCGCAAGCCGAAATTTCATTTCACCGATTATGCCAAATTCCTTGGCAGGATACCGCATCGTGAGGCGATAAAAGAGGAGACAAAGCGTCAGGCATTCCGCGCTCTTGTTAACTCTTTCGACCTTCTGCACAACAACATGCCGGTGAATCTCGAGGAGGTACGCGAAGCTGCGCGAGACGTGGTGAATGAAATCCTCGCTGACGAATCAAAAACCGTGAGCCTTCTCGATATGCTTCTTGTCAGCTCTAAAATTTATTCTCACTCCTTCAACACTCTTGTAATCTTCACGACCTTGTGCAAAAGTCTCAATTTCGATAAGAATGATATTCTCAGCGGTGGAGAAGCGGCTCTCATGCATGACATCGGACGCGTGTTACCTCGACGGGATGATGAACACGGAATCGATCTTTACCGAAACCATCCGATGCGCGGTTATCGATTCCTCATGAAACAGGGAACATATAATGAAAAAATGCTCACGATCGTGCTGAATCACCATGAGCGATTCGATGGCCTTGGATTCCCTCGACGAGTCAGCGGTGACAAACTCGGACTTCTCGATCAGCTCTTGATTGTGGCTAACCGATACGATCAGGCTATAACCGACCCAATCCACGATGTGAAACGCGATTTCCATCGTGCCGCGCAGCTGATTTATCAGTCGCCGGGGATTCTGGTAGCTCCTGAAATCGTAAACGCTTTCCTCAATGTTATGGGTATCTATCCTCCCGGTTCGTATGTCAAACTCAAATCGGGAGAAGAGGGAATAGTCAGGGAGGCGAACTACCTTAGACCGTTCCAGCCAAAAATCACATTGATAAGAACAAGCGAGGGACGAGACCTTACCGAACCGATAGATATAGACCTTCGAGAACTTGAAAACAATTCAATCGAGCGCTGCCTCGATGTTGTAGCTTTGCTCGATAGAGAAAACCCGGTGTAACCATATTGGGGCTGTTGAAAAACCCCTCTGGGAGCGCGTGCGTCTCGCTCGCATGCTTGTAAATCCCAGTAAAAATGCGAGCGATACGCACGCGCTCCCAGGATTATCAAAAATTACTTCTTTTGAGTCAGCTCCTTTGCCGCTTGCCGCGCCTTTTGTCGCCCCGCTTATCGTTCGGTCAATAAAGTCTCTCGTTGACTAAACTTGATATTTAATGTAGTTTAAATGGGGATAACTGAATTACGGGTTTTATTTTCAGGAGAATAGCGGATTCCAATGGCCGAGCAGGAACATAGTTCACATCAACTTTCCAGAATGAGATTCTCATCTGAGACACCTCGAATTGTAATAATCACGGGGATGTCCGGAGCTGGAAAATCATCCGTGCTCAGAATCTTCGAGGATATGGGCTTCTTTACGATTGATAATCTCCCACCGCCCGTGATGGATAAATTCATAGAGGTCGCTTTCTCCGCAGGTTCTGGAATCAAGAATGTTGCGATGGTCATGGATGTCCGCGGACGCGCGTTCTTCGATGATACGATCAATGTCCTGAACCAGCTGAAGCAGACCGGGCATGATGTGCGGATTATTTTCCTCGATGCGGGAGATGAACTGCTGATAAAGCGTTTCAAGGAAACTCGAAGACCGCATCCCCTCGGCGGTGATGAAGGTGTCGTTGTCGGTCTTGCAAAGGAGAGAATCGCTTTGCAGGCTCTCAAAGCCGCTGCTGACCATATCATCGATACAACTGCCTTCAATATGAATCAGCTGCGAACTCATATCATGTCCATCATGTCGCCTGAGGACCGAACTTTTCCTCTGAAGGTAAGGCTTGTCAGCTTCGGTTACAAGTTCGGCGTGCCGTTGGATTCGGACCTTGTGGTAGACGTAAGGTTTTTGCCCAATCCGCATTACGATGAGGATCTGACCAGATTCACGGGTGAACATGAGGTAATCCAGAAATATGTCATGAACCACCCATCCGTGAACGAGTTCCTGAAAATCCTCAGCGAATTTGTCAGTTTTTTGATTCCGCATTACATGGATGAAGGAAGATTCAACCTGACAATATCGGTTGGTTGCACCGGCGGAAAACATCGGAGTGTTGTCATAGCCATCAAGCTCCTGGAGACTCTCAAAAAAATCGGCGTCGATTGCTTTATCACACACAGGGATATAACAAAAGATTGAGAAGTATTAATTCTCCAATATGGGATAAAGCCTTATTCCATTGTGGATGGAATATTTTTTAAATATAATTTACAATCTCTTATTAAATTAAAAATCTCCCGTTCTGAGGTCAGGACTCATGCGAGTATTCATAAACGGTTTTGGACGTATTGGGCGGATGACTATGCGAATCGCCCACCAGGAAAAGTCATTTGATTTCGTCGGCATCAATGATGCCACCTATTTCGACCAGCTGGTTCACCTTTGCAGATATGATACTACATACGGCAAATTCGATGGATTGCTCGAGTATGAAGGTCCAGCCGACGATCCAACTAAGGGAATTCTAACGCTCGGGCGTCACATGCTGAAACCAGTCACGGAACGCGACCCGTCAAAACTCCCCTTGAGGGATCTTAATGTCGATATCGTTATGGATTGTACAGGCACTTTCAAGAAACGCGAACAGGCTGAGATGTATTTTCAAGCTGGCGCAAAAAAAGTTGTTCAGTCCTTCGCGGGCAAAGATATCGACTTCACGATGATAATGGGCATCACTCACCAGAACTACGACCCCAAGAAGCACCATATTATTTCCAACTCATCATGTACTACGAACGCCATGGCTCCACTTGTGAAAATCCTTGATGAGAATTTTAAAATTCTTAGCGGCTTGATGGTAACGGTTCATGCTTACACACCGACTCAGATGTTGCTGGACCATTATCATAAGAAAGACTGGCGACGAGCGCGCTCAGCTGCGGAGAATATAATCCCGACTACAAGCGGCGCTTCAACGGAAATAGCAAATACATTCCCACATCTAAAAGGGAAGATTAATGGGTACGCGATAAGAGTTCCAACACCGACAGTCAGCATTGTGGACTTTGTAGCCCAGGTGGAAAATCCCCCAAAGAAGGTTGATGAGGTTAATGCCCTGTTTTCAAAAGCTGCGGATAACGAGTTAAAAAACATTATCGGCTATACTGAACTCCCGCTTGTCAGCAGGGATTATTTCGGATGCCCCTTAAGCTCGGTTATCGATGGTCCATTGACCGATATCAAGGGAAATCTAATCAGAGTGGTATCCTGGTACGACAACGAATGGGGTTATTGTTGCAGGCTTATAGATGCCGTAAAGTATGTAGCGAAACTTGGTTTTTAATTTTTAATTTTTATCATAATCGATTTAAAGGAAAAATGGTTTTCAAGATGAACGAGAAATGGGCAAAAATAGAGGATGCTGACTTTCAGGGGAAAAAAATCTTTGTGCGAGTGGACTACAATGTCCCGTTGCTCAATAGCCGTATCACGGACGCGACAAGGATAGAGAAATCGTTTCCCACTCTTGATCTTCTCCTCGACAAGGGTGGAAAGCTTATACTCTCGTCGCATCTTGGACGTCCGAAAAAGAAAGACGACAAGGAATATTCACTCGAACCGGTTGCGACATACCTGAGCTTATACTCGAACGAAGAGGTTCCCCTTATAAAGAACTATTTCGAGGATAAAGGTGAAGGTGTAAAAAAAGCTCTTGAAGACCATGAAATAATTCTTCTTGAGAATCTGCGATTTTATCCTGAGGAGAAGGGTGGGGATGATAATTTCGCCAAGGTTCTCGCGTCTTTCGCTGATGTATATGTCAATGATGCCTTCGCCACATCGCATCGCCCTGATGCCTCAATCGCCGGCATCCCAAAATATCTGCCAGCATATCCCGGATTGCTCATGCGTGCTGAAATAGAAAACCTTTCCAAAATCCTTGAAATAGCTAATGATGACCGTCCGTTTATATGTGTCCTCGGCGGCGCGAAAATATCGGATAAAATCCCCATCATCAATAACCTTCTCACAAAAGCTGACGTAATCATCATCGGCGGCGGCATGGCGTTTACTTTCCTCAAAGCTCAAGGACTACATGTCGGCTCAAGTCTTGTCGATGATAACAAGATCGATGAATGCAAATACCTCATGGATAAAGCCATGAAGCAGGGGATCGATTTCGTTCTCCCGATGGATATAGTTGTCGCGCAGGGTGTTAGCTCGCTTGATGGCACGAATGTCGAGATCGACAAAATACCACCGCACATGATGGGTCTTGATATCGGTGAGGAGACAAGGAAGGTGTTCGCGGAAATATTACATGGCGCAAAGACTATTTTCTGGAATGGTCCGTTTGGCGTTTTTGAGGAGAAACCATTCAAAAAAGGAACTGAGGCTATCGCGATCGCAATAGCGGAATCGGGTGCGTTCACAGTTGTCGGCGGTGGCGATAGCGTAGCTGTAATCAATGATCTCGGCATCGCCGATAAATTCAGCCATGTCTCGACCGGTGGCGGCGCCAGCCTCGAATTCATCTCCGGCTGCACCCTTCCGGGAATAACCGCACTATGCAGCGATAAATAATCAGAATGCAATAAGTTAAAATGCGTTCCCAACTCTTGTTATCAAGCAGGAATAAGTATTTATTTAATAACCTTCAGTGATTTCCCAACCAATCCCTCAGGCCCCTTAACCCCAAAAATCTCATAAATCGTTGGGGCTATATCAAACAAGCTTGGATTATCAATCTCAAATTTTCTATTCGAAAAAATAATCCCTGTTGTGATTTTCGGATCGAAGGAGCAATGGTCGCCACTCCATAGACGATCGTTGAACTCGATCTCATCCAAAGGCGCGCCGCCGAGACACGTCTGCCAGCTTACGCGATAACCCTCGTTAAATCCCACGACCAAATCCGGAGCCTGGTCCATGTGCTTGCCATGATAGATTTGCTTGCCATCATAAACATCGAGTATGACTCTTGCATTTTCATATTCCGGATCGGTCTTCTGAAGAAGCATATCCGTGATTGCCTTCTTGACAGCATCCTCATCAGTGCCCGGTTCGACAATTCCTTCAACTTCCCTACCCTTAAGATTCAAGTAAATCTGCCCGAGACCAAGGCAATAAGCCTTCGTGTTCGACCAATCGACGAAGTTAAAGAACTGTCCGGAATCGCCCTTGAACAGGTCATCAAGTATCCGTTGATTCGTGGATTCAAACTCCGGCTTCACCTTCATGAATCCATGATTTATAAGCATGCGGTTGAGATTGACAGCTCGGCGGAACGTGTTGAATCCGTGATCCGAAACGACAATGAGGATCGTGTTCTCATCAACATAGTTATCAAGTATTTTACCTGCAAATTCATCCGCATGCTGGTATGATTTTAAAATAGTGTCACCCCATTTCGCCGCCTCCTCAGGGTCGTAGCGCGGATGCTTCTCATCTATAAGACGGAAAAACATGTGCTGGATTCTATCGGTCGATTGAAAAACTGTGATGAAGAGATTCCAATCTTTCTTTGCGAGCTCATTAAGTGTCATTTGTTCGCGACGCTTTTCGACCTCAAGATAAACCTGATCGAGGAACAATTGCGTATCAATCAATTCTTCATTATATGCCCAGGTCTCCTCGGGCCACCCCTGTGTGAAGTAAAGGTCGTTGAGTTCGTCGACAAGTTGAGATGAAAATGGACGAGGATAGCTTAAATCGACTGTCGCGGGCGGTAGTTCAGGATTAAAATTCAAAGGCGTCATATAGAGCTGGAAATTCCCATCCGGTTTACCTTCAGGACTCAATCCCGGCAGCTCGACCAGAAACATCTTGCTGATTGCGTCAATCTTCATGAGCTTGTTAACGGGGAAAGAGATACGCCACCAGTCCGACCATGAGCCTTCTTTAAGTTCCTGTTCAACATTCTGAATCCGTATTTTAGCTGTCTTTTCGGAACGATTAAACTCAACCATAAATTCGACTTTGATTTCCTTATTGTCGATTGGATTGGTTGGACCAACAATATAATCGTTGATTATGTCTCCGGGAAGAATCGTTACCTGTATCGTTTGACCCCCGAACTCAGTCCCACGACCCTTTTCAGCCAGCCCTTTGGTATATTTCGACAGAATGCCAAGGTCATCGACATAGAAACTGAAAGTTCCCTGAGTGCCCTTGGCATCGGGAACACCGAGACCGGGAGTTAATTTTCCTCCGGGTATCTTATCCACAGGGAAAGTAATCGGAGCCTGCATAACTACTGTTTTTATCCCGTTTCGAGTGACAACCTCCCAAATCATATCGCCATCTCGCAAATTCTCAATCTTCGGCTTTTTAACCGGGAGCAGATTGAAAAGGAATTTTGGAGCTTCTTTACGCGCCCATGATGGTAGTATGCGATATTCATAATCGCGCCTGAGGAAGTCATATATATTCGTATCGCCGGGATTCAATCCGGAGCAAAGACAAGTCCATGAGACGGGGCTTTCAGCGGGATTTGATGTCGTAAACTCATGGAAACTCCCCTCATCACGAAGCCTCGCGAAATTAGGAAGCTTGCCTTCATCGAGCCACTTTTGCGTAAGGTCGAAATCCATCCCATCGAAGCCAAGCACGATTACTTTCTGCTTGACATCAAGTTTCGGTATAAAAGGAGGCTCAACCGAGCGTGTGCGGAAATACAAAATCAGGATCATCAATATGACAATCATGAATATGATTAATAATTTATGACCTCTCCTGGAGGGTTCTTCAACCGTTTTTTTATCTTTCGAATCCATGCAGACCAACCTGTTCTTTCATCAATTTATTTAAAGATGTTACCAAGAATAAAATCGACCACTGATATGAAACCATTATCGATGGTCAATACCGATTCTATCATACCAATGTTGTTTATATATTTAAATGAGGCATTTGGAAAAGCCGGTTGTTATTGTGATGCAGGTTTCGAGGGATTGTGGAAAAGCCCACCAGGTACGGTGGGATGGATAACGAATGTAAATGTCGAAGTGAAATTCTATTTGACGAAGAAAAATCTCACTATAAACAACGCGGCGAGAATATAAATAAGCCAGCTTACCTCTTTATGCCGTCCCGCAAGAATCTTGACAATCGGGTACGATATAAGACCCAGCGCGAGACCATCGGATATCGAGAAAGAAAGCGGTATTCCAATAAAGATAAGAAATGCCGGGAGAGCATCGGTTATGTCATCCCAGTTGACATCGATCATCGCTTTAACCATCAGGATACCTACAATAATCAACACCGGTCCCGTTATCGGATAAAGGAAAATAGGTGTTGCCGCACCCTCAGGCATTATCATGTATCCGCCACCAATCATTTTAGCTATCGGGGAAACAAAAATCGCAAGGATGAACAACAAACCGGCTATTAACCCGGTCATGCCGGTTCGTCCACCAGCCTGAACACCTGCCGCGCTTTCGATATAACTGGTTACCGTGCTGGTTCCGAGTAGTGATCCGAAAACCGAACCTATTGAATCGGCAAAAAACGCCTTCTGAGCGCGTACCAATCGTCCCTGGTTATCAAGAAGATTCGCGCGTTTGGCTACTCCAATCAAAGTGCCTATCATGTCGAACATATCGGTAAGGAAAAATACGATAATTACCGTAACCATTTCAATAGTAAACAAGCCTCTGAAATCGAGTTTCAGGAATGTGGGCGCAATAGATGGGATAGCTTGCCATTCCTTTAGAACATCGGTCTTAATCACGCCCATGGGTATACCGATTATCGCGGTTATCAACATGCCCCACAGCACAGCACCTTTTATTCTGAAACTCATCATAAACGAAATAAGTATCAGACCGATTACCGACAATACGAACGGTTTAATATAAAGAGGATTATCCGCGAATCGCGTTATTGAGACCATTGTCGCCGGATTACCGACTATTATCCCGCAATGCTGCATGCCGAGGAAAGCGATGAAAAAGCCAATTCCGGCTGCGATTGCATTTTTCAACGATGGTGGGATAGCATCCATTATAAGATTCCGAGCCTTTGAAACGGTGAGTATTGTGCAGAGGATACCGCTTATGAAAATTGCGGCTAAGGCAACCTGCCATGGTACTCCCATCATTGTAACTACGGTAATCGCGAAAAAAACATTTTCACCCATTCCGCTTGCAAGAGCGATCGGGTAATTGGCGACAAATGCCATTATAAAAGTCGCGATTGCGGCTGAAAGACATGTCGCCACCATCACACTTCCAAAGAAATCCCCTCCTCCCGGACTCTGCGCGCTCATGGGTCCGGAAAGAATCGCCGGCTGTACGAAAATAATATAGGCCATCGTCATGAATGTAGTGACTCCTGCGATGACCTCCGTTTTAACATCGGTTCCATTTTCCCTGAGACGGAATACACGTTCGAACATCAGACACCTTCCTCCAGGGTTATTGGAATTAAATCCAACTTAATCAATTTGAGAATTTTAGCACGAATGAAATCCTACTTAAACCCGATTCTTTTTTTTTCAGCAATTAGAAAAAATGCCTGCTATAATGTCCATCTTTAAAGCTCTTTGAAAATCATTAATAGACGGTTATTTCCTGAAGTGGCGGTGTCCCTGAGCTTTTGAATAGTCTCTGGGAGCAGGTGTCTCATGACTGTTGAAAAAACCGCTGGGAGCGCTGAACTCCAGTTCGGCAATGCTTGAAGACACAGGAAAAATGCCGAACTGGAGTTCAGCGCTCCCAGTGATTTTCCAATATTTAGTACTTTTTCAGCAGTTCAGGGATTCATGTAACCTTGATTAATAAAATGAACCGTCCCGATATTGAGACTTTCTTATCTCTTGAAATAAAAATTCGTCTGTTTCGAATTATGGAATATGAAATACCAAGAGAAAGGCATAAAAAGTACCAAGAATTTCGATAAAAGTTATACTAATTTCAAACAATTATTCACATTGGCGAAATAAAATATATCAAGTTTACAGATTTAAAGCGAAAACATATACAGAATTGACTGGAATTCGGTCGAAATATCCAAAAATTATCATTGCCATAATAGCCCTGGCAGTATCCTGGCTGTTCTCCACTCCAGTATCTTTCGCTGATATCGATAACCTCACTTTCCGAGCCGACCATCAGCGTCATATACGCGAAGACAGAGTTATTGTTCTTTCGGGAAATGTGCATATCACATACGAAGGAGCTGACAAGACAGTCTACGATTTCTACAGCGACGAAGGACGTCTTGATGAAAATAAAAAGGAATTTTTCGGAGCCGGGAATGTGAAAATCGAAGGTGCAGACCGTCTTATCTACGCTGACAGCTTCTGGTACAACTATGATAAAGACAGTTTTGAGGTTACGAACGCGAAAGGTATGATCATGGTTGGTGGGGTGTCCGAACCTGTGCACTTTGTTAGCCGTAAAATACGCGGTAGCCTGAGTGATTTCAAGCTCATGTCCACAACATTAACAACCTGCGACCCGGAAGAAAATCAGGAGTACCATATCGAAGCCAAGATGGTCAAAGTGCTCAACGATAACAAAGTTATACTTCGCAACGCGATTTTTTTTATCGGAAAAGTACCGATATTTTATCTCCCCTACTGGATTTTCTCTCTTAAAGAAACCCCATTTCAGTTCGAAGTCGGAAAGAATAGAACCGAGGGGACATACGTGAAGGTTCGTTACAACTACCTTTATAAAAGCCACATAATGGGAGCGTTTATATATCATTACATGTCAAGACTCGGTATGCGTTTCGGCGCGGAACACAAATATCTCATAGAGAATCAGGGCGAAGGACATTTCAACTTCACATACCTGAACAAGAAAAAGACAGCCGGCGGAGGTACCGACCTTTCATTCGATACGGCGCAACGACTCGCTTTTTCACCACAGCTAACCGGCGATATAGGATTGAAACAGACTCGCGATGTCGATGTTCGCACCGGTGGCTCGCGAAACGATCTCTCAACACGTATCAGCCTTGCCCACAAAACCTCAAGTACAAACACGAATGGGAGTTGGAATTACAGCTCTCAAAAAAGCGGAACCATCAGCTCATCGAACGCAAACGCCACTCTCCAGCATACCAGAAGCTGGAAAAAAGAGAATCAGACTCTCCTCGACATGAACGCGAATTTCAATCTTACGCGGAACAACACAAC
>Ga0315277_10006502_pt1 | contig 15271 bp, 12 predicted proteins | sample YL17G05_15_MG_FD_203695 | JGI IMG/M metagenome (GOLD analysis project Ga0315277, IMG submission 203695) | Sediment microbial communities from Yellowstone Lake, YNP, Wyoming, USA - YL17G05_15 | ecosystem: Environmental > Aquatic > Freshwater > Lake > Sediment | place: USA: Wyoming | collected...
CTTTCTATCGTTTCCTAAATGGATATGCCCTTTCGCTTTATCCTGTCAATATAAATTTACACAAAAGAATTTACACAATACAAGAACGTAGCTGCTCGATTTATCGAGCTTTCAAGAACGCCCAATAAATTGGGCAACTACAATTAGCGTTCTCTTTTGCTGGAAGTTGGTCCTCCTGACTAATATCAAGAGGTTTCAGGTCAAGCTAAAGCTTGACACTCCAAAACAACGACTCAAAAATTATTTTTTTCGAAAGTTTTTTACTTTTTTCTTGACAAGAAGGAGAAGAAGTATATTTTGATATAAAAATGTGGCGCTCCCGACGGTGTCGGGATTAAAAGGGAAAACGGTGAAAATCCGTTACAGCCCCGCTACTGTGAAGGGCTACGAAAGTTGATTTGGGCCACTGTCCATACGGATGGGAAGGTTCAACCAGTAGGTCTGAAGCCCTAAAGTCAGGAAACCTGCCCATTTTTTTTGCCCAAGGCTGTGCTCTCGGCCGGTGTGAACCATTCGGTTCGCACCTTTGGACGAGTTAAAACCTTCGAGGGTGAGGTTCGGGTATAAGACGAAAAAAGTAATTCCCAACTTCCCTTTCGGAGGTTGGGATTTTTTTTCTTAGGTGAAAGGTGATAGGTTAAAGGTGTAAGGTGTAAGGTCTAAGGGAAAAAAACAAAAAATAAGAAAGGAGTAGAATCATGAAAAGATACTGTTTTTGGGGGATGTTGCCATCACCCAAATTGCTCAAGAACTTAGCGAGGATGATAACATCCTCGCAGAGCAAAAGAGTAGGCAAGTTTGCCTCATTCGTCATTCGTCATTCGTCATTTGGAATCGCTGTCGTTCTGGTTTTAATCTTAGGTCCGGGTTTATCGTCTAAGGCGGAAGAGTTGTCCGAAGGATCCGTGGGACCGGTGTATGAGCTGGAGCCGATAGTGGTAACTGCTACCCGCTATCCCGAATACCTGAAAAACATCCCGGCATTTGCCACGGTATTGACTAAAGAAAACTTAAGATTGACCAGCTCTTTAAGTCTATCCGATGGGCTAAAAAATGTTTCCGGCATAGATATAAAATCGACCGGAGGTTTCGGACAGGTCTCCACCCTCAGCCTGAGAGGATCATCCGCCTCCCAGGTATTAGTTCTTCTGGATGGAAGACCGTTAAACTATATTAATACCGGGATTTTTAATCTCTCCGATTTTCCCACCGAACAGGTAGAAAGAATAGAGATAGTCAGAGGTCCCCTTTCCAGTTTGTATGGAGCTAATGCTTTAGGGGGGGTGGTCAACATAATCTCCCAGATCCCCAAGGAAACCAAGGCTACCGGCTCTCTATCTTTTGGGACTTTCAACACCCAGGCTTATTCTTTGGGTTTGAGTGGAAACTATAAAAAACTCAAACTAAGCTGGAGTGGGGAGAGAAAATCGTCTGATAATGATCGAAAAAACTCGGACTTTTATAATTTCACCACTCACACCAAGCTTTTCTTTTTGCCTTCAAGTAAAATCAATGGGGAATTTTTTCTTAATACCCAAAATGACCGGATGGGAGTGCCCGGAGTGGTTCCTGATCCAGACAATATCCCCAAATATGGAGACCGGGAGGTCAACTCCCTTTTCGACCGGCAAAAAGATAGAAATTATTCTGTGGATCTAACCTTCAACTTCGCTCCCCAGCCCAAAAAGATTTTTTCTGCCAAGTTGTATTTAGACCGGCGAAAGATGAATTACCACACTGTTTATGATAGATACGATTTCACCTATTTCAATTCGGTAAAGACGATCGAGGATTACACTTACAATACTAAAACCGAGGGCGGTTTTGTCCAATACTCCATGCCCATATTTAATAAAAACACCATAACCTTTGGCTGTGATTTCAGAAGGGATAAACTGGATGCCAGTCAAAACACGCATTATGCACCCGATTCTGTGACCTCATTGTCTGACACCCTTATCTTTTGGAGACCTGAAACCAAGACTTTGGGATTTTGGGGAACGGGGAATTTCAATTTCAATAACAGGTGGACATTCCAGGTAGGGATGAGACTTGATGATCACTCTTTGTACCCATCTGAGGTCTCGCCCCACTTAGGATTGGTCTTTCATCTTAATCCAAATTACTCCATGAAATTCTTTTGGGGAAAAGCCTACAAAGCTCCTACCTTCAATGATCTTTTCTGGCCCGATGGGGGAAATCCAGATCTAAAGCCAGAGAAGGGGAATGCCTTCGAAACCTCCTTTAATTCTTCTGCCGACCGAATCTCGGCTCAAATATCTTTATTCTATAAAAGAGTAAAGAACTTGATCGTCTGGCTTCCTTTAGGGAAAAACGGTCAGTGGCAGCCCTTTAATGTAGACAAATATGAAGGACGGGGAATTGAAATGAATCTAGATTGGAAATTAGATAAAGGGACGAATTTATCTATTAACTATACCGCCCATTTTGACAAAGAAGAAAGAAAGGAATGGGTCTATTATGATTACTTCACGGATCAGAAAGAATTTGAAAATGTGGAAAGAAAGGCCCGTTTCACTCCAAGAAATAAGATCAATTTTGACCTAAGCCGAAAGATTTTTTCTCGCCTGACCGCGAACATTGTGGTCAATTGGACCGACCAGAGCGTAAATTATTATCCAGATTACTCCAATCTTCCTCAGGTTGGATATCTCGAGAAAACCATAAAACCCCATACCAACGTGGAATTGCATTTAAACCAGAAGTTAGGAAGTGGCATAGATATAAACTTAAGCGTGATTAACCTTTTAGATGAGAAGGTTCCGACTCAATTTGGCAATAACACAAAAGACAGAGATTTTCCGAATCCGGGAAGAAAGGTTAATATGAGACTGGGATTTGAGATTTAGACTGAGATTTAGTCCGCCGTCCGCCGTTTAAAGCATCGTTTTGCGGCGGTCGGCGGACAATGGACTGCGAACGGATAAAAAAAATTGGGAGTGGTGGAGGGGGGATGCCCGATTTTGGCGTCGGGTGGCTATGATTACTCATAACCGCACCACTCCCAAGAAGATTTCTCTACCGTCCCAACTTGTATATACGTAACTTCACTTGCTTTTATTAGCAATTTCTATGCCATGACATAACTTGCGGTTCAGGGTGCGTGGTTAGCAGTTCATAGTTAAAGGCTTACACTAAAGAGGCAGTTTATACCCGGCTAAGATTAATGTTATAGGTGTGCAATTTGATTCATATATTGTGCAAGATTCAGGTTTAAGGTGAAAGGTTTAAGATTCGAAATTCAAGATTCAGGATTTAGAATGAAAGACGAGACCGGGGTAAGGATGATTTTGTTGTGAATCCTTCCACTTCGTTCAGGATAAAGGGAATGGAGCCATGAGAAGCAAAAACCTTTCACCTTTCACCTTATACCTTATTGTATCCCTTTTCGGGATAGGGCGGCTTGGGCGGCGCGGGTGGCAACTTCTTTTGAGACTCCGGTAATCTCCATAATCTTATCCACGGCCTGATCCAGCCATTTCAACAGCTCGTTTTTGGGATATTTTGCTACCAACTGATCGGTGACCTCATCCGCAATCAGCAAAATATACTCAGCCATTCTCTTTTTCAGCTCGGTATTCAAAAAGGGAATCGCATATTTTTTAACCACCCAACCCAAAAGCAAAAGAAGAATAGCACCTAAAGCCTCAAGGGTGTTATGAGTCAACCAACTGCCGAAAGAAGAGAAAATTGTGAGAACCATCTGAATTCACCTCCTTAAAAGTTAGAAGTCAGAAGTGAGAAGTTAGAAGTGAAATTTTTTACTTCTCAATTCTTACTTCTTACTTCTCACTTCTCAATTCACCATTGCAGTTCCCAACTTGATTGGTTGGGGACCGTAGTTTCGATTCTTAGAATTGTCCCGGAAGGACTATAAATGAAGAATATATATTTGGTATCATATGGACTTAAAACTGAATTCGGATATAGATCCAGATACCAGAAGCCTTCATCATCAGTGGTGGTGCTCTTATAGTAGGGACTGATAATTACATTTTCATAACGGAGAGGAATGGTCTTTATGCTGGCTTCGATTTTTGCCCCTACCACTGGCTGGTTGTTTATATCATAAATCCATCCGTAAACCCGGCACAGGCTTGCCTCTGGTGGCGAACCGGGATTAAAGGCATCCGCATAGTAAGTGGTATCCTCATTCTCATTCTCATTCCCATTCACTTTCAAAGTTTCAGGCACGGTGAATTGCCACCCAGGCTTATATAGCCTCACACAATAAGTCCCATTATCCAGAGCAAAAAATCCACGTCCCTGCGAGTCTGAAGTTAAAAGACCGATGGTTGAATTTTCGGTGGAATCTAAAACTTGAATTTGAGCCAAGGCGATATTGGATGAATCTGAAGATTGTTTGCATCTTATCACCACGCTATTAGCTCCAGATCCGGCCCCGGAGGTTAAAGTTCTGGTGCTATAACTCCAGGTATAAGAAGCTCCCCACTGGTTATTGTTGTTCATGGTCTTGATCTGCGAGGTATCCACAGAAGCTGTAATTTCTTCATTTATACTATCCACCGTATCCACATAACCTATATGGGTCTGATTGAAATTAACTTGCGCATTTTGATTTTTGATATTCGCCCAATCCGTCCGCATATATAAAGAACTATCTGCCTTCATCATAATAATGGATGAATCAGCAGGAATCAAATTGGCTTGAACTGTATCAGTCGAAACAATTCTTGCCTCATTCACTAAGGTAGTACACTGCCCCACATATCCGCCATTAACCTTCACCACCGTAACTTTGAAATTAGCCTTGTTGGCATCGGTTATGGCGTTAGTGATCGAATCGAATTCCGCCTTGACCATCCAAGTCCAAGCCTTTATGCCAGTCTTGCCCTGCTTATAGACCGTAGCTTCAGCTATATAAGTGCCATAGTTATTTGAGCCATCTGAGGCTTTAATCTTCCACCGGGCAAATCCAGTTCGCAAAAAAGTCGTCACCTTCGCCGAATCTACGATGGTCTGGCCGTTGACATCTCTCCATCTTTTGAACCAAATTGAATCCGCATTGGCGACATTCAAAAAGGTGGTGTCCAAGCATCCGACCGTTAAGACAATACTGTCGGTAGGGGCATAGACGTCCGCAAAAACGTCCGCCGTCCGCTGTCCGCCGTCCGCCGCAAGGACAAAAAAGAGAAAAAGGGAAATTGCAAAAATTTTAAATTTTGTCCTACGGATCTCACTTCGTTCGAAATTTTGAATCTTGAATTTCATTTGGCTATTCCTCCTTCAATTACTCCTTTATTATCTTCATCCTGCACAAGTCCGCTTTTTCTTTTTACAACAGCACCGGCCGCACGTGAATAAACCACAATAAAAGATTGAGTAACTAAATCTTTAGGCGGTATATTATAAATTCCCATATATCTATGCACCTTTGTATTTGTCCCATCCCAACTACTAACGGCTATGGTATCTCGCCAAGTCGTAGTATACGCCTCAGCATCCCATCGGTGCTGACCCGTCGCTCCACCTTTCCATTGCACCGTATTGGTTACAGACATCTTGGCACAAAGCCAATAATAAGTATTGGCACTTAGAGTTATAGCTGAGGTCGAAACTGAGTTCCATCCATTTACGATTGCCTGCCCTGTATTGTCAGCCCACAATTTAGTGCGAGCGTAATTATTGCCACTCACTGTGGTATCAGTATAGATCGCAAGTTTTATGTTACCGTTCGGCGTAGTATCGTCGACCTTCAATCGAATATTAGTTAAAGTGCCTCCAACTGAACCCATCTGAAATCGGCAGGCATCCACGTAATTCTGGGTAAGATTCTCTGTTGCACTATCCGCCATCAACCCAAAACTGTCGGGCAAGGTTCCCATATCCGCCGTGCTTGAGAAAGTCCAAGCCTTATAATCATCATTCAGATTAGTCGTAGTCCAAGCTCCATCATCACATGGATCGACAGCCCAAGTCTGAGTCCAGTTGCTATCATAGACAGAGACGAGCGATACTGTCTTCATTCCCCCGCCATATTCACAATCACCCCACATCCCCTCTCCGGCATAATACATTCTGCCAATTTTGAGCGTTGGCGTTCCCACGGTCGCAGTCGATCTTGCCTTTACTATCATTCTTACCGAGTCGATAGTGTTGGAGGTGCTAAAATCGCTGGCTAACCATCCTTGATACACAAGAGAGGAGGCAGTATATAAATATGTGGTGTCCAAATCTATGATTACATCGTCTATATTTTTCCAATTACTATCTACTGCCGGACTATCAAACCACTGCTGTAGCCCGCCTTCCAGTGCCGGTCGCAAGGTATCGACCTGATCCGCCCAAGCAGAAGCAGGAAGTAAGAAACAAGAATTAAGAAGTAAGAAGTAGAAAATAAGACTGAAACGGAGACTGTGACTGAGACGGAGACTGAGTCTCATACTTCTAATCTCAAGACACAGAATTCGTGCTTTCGGCTTCTGAAAGCTCACTACCAAGCTAATGATTTTCATTTTTTGGTTCGAAGGTTTAAAAGTTTAAGAGCTTAATGAGTTTTCGTTGTTTTCCTTGTAGTTCACCTCAAGGGTATGTGTTTCTCGTGTTTCTTGGGTTTGATGCAAACCATAAATTTTTTCCAAACGCTCTATATTTTCTTGATCCCATAAGATGCCAGAGTTGCTTCCGACCCTCCCTTTGACAAATCCCATAGCGGAGAGGATTCTGCCAATCCGCTGATAAGTGAGCTGGCTTTCTTTGCATTTTCCCTGATTAAAAGAGTCGGTGATAGTTTTCACAGGAAGCATGCCCCTTTTTACCTCTTCTTTTAGCCCTATTATGGTCCTCAGAATTTGAGCCATAACCCTTTCTGGCCCGAATTCTGGGTCTTGAGACTGGTCTTTGGATTCGCTACGCTCACTACAAGTGGATTCGGGCAGTTCATTGCCCGAATTCTGGGTCTTGAGAGAAGCTGGACCCAATTCCTGTCTTCTTATATCATCTATCAGCTGCCAAAAGGTTTTCTCGGCTTCGGAGGTTTGAGCCAGCTTTTGTTTAAGCTGGATGGCTTTTAAAGCATCCTGGACTTTTGGCTCGTAGGAGTTATCTTCTAATTTTTTGATGATCTTGTTAATTAATATTTCCAAAAGCTTCAAGTCTGGAGGATCCTTTGTTTTGTCCGAAGTCTCTTTCCCCAAAGCGGGGTGATTAGAATTAGCCTTGCTTTTCATATAGAACGGCCTTTTGATTTCGAAGCTCGTTTAACGGTGACGAGGCTCGTATCGAGGCTCGAGGCTGGGACATCGAATCTCGAAACTGATATATTGTCAAGCAGTCCTTAGGACCTCCTTGACCCACTAACTTGGTTCAATTTCATGCCATCTCCACGATCATCAAGTCGACTAAACCGGTTTGGGAAGATTCTGAAAGTTTTGCAAGTCTGAAACCGGTATCCGTCTCTTGTCCCACCACCAAACAGGAAACCTCATTTTTAGGAAGAACTATCACCTTGGGATGGTTTATGGTGGCGGGGAGCTGATTTCCTTTGAAGTCATAAAGACTTGCGAAATTTACGGTTTGATCAAGTCCGCCCAAGGTTGATTTGTTGAAAACTATCCTCTTGGAGGTGGCACCCATTTCGGTGTAGAAGAAAAGAAAGGAGTAAAGGGACCAATCCCCCCACACCACAAAATTTGGCACCACCCAAGTTCTTCTGCCTCTTAAATAATCTAAAGTAATGTTCATCGTTACCTCTTTCTTTATTCCCCCTCCCTTATGGATTTCGCTTCGCTCAATCCCCCCACACCACAAAATTTGGGACCACCCAAGTTCTTCTGCCCCTCAAATAATCTAAAGTAATATTCATAAGCACCTCTCCCGCGAAGCGGGATCCTTCGGACAAAACGTCAGCAGTCCACTGTCCTTCGACTTCGCTCAGGACAAGTCCGCAGACCGCCGCTTCTTACATTCTATTTGATTCCCCCTCACCCTGCCCTCTCCCCCAAGGGGAGAGGGGACTTAGCTCAACTGATCAAGCTAAAGCTTGATACTCCAATTTACTCCGTGGATCTTGCCGCATAGGGTGAACAAAGACCTCCAGGATCTTTTCTGAATTTTTTCAAAAGATCAAAGCCACGTTCTTGATAAACAGAAGACATATTTGACCAGGACATAGATAATGATTTGGCTGTGGATTCCGGATTTTTGGTCATTACCTCTAAAGTTTTTATGTTGCACAAAATTGAGACAGTTAAATAGGTCTCTGCTGTTACCAGAGACTGGTCAGTCGAATTGGAGTAGGAAGGATCGATGATTTTTAGAATTTTGTCATTTGCCTCAACTATAGCATTGGCAATAACCTCATCTATCAAAAGTCCGAACTCCACAGTGTAATCGACCAGAACCCATTGTCCATCCTCTATTTCTCCAGAGGCGACCCGGGTGATCTTCCCTTTGTTACAGTCTATGCGGTAGTCTGAGTCTTTGGTGTAAATTCGGAAAAATAGATACCAGATGACCACCTCTGATTCTGGTGGTATGGAGCCGTCCGGAATGCGAGTTACTTTTCCATTATCATACTCAATGGAATAATCAATATTCTCCACATAGATTTCACCCAGAGACGAATCTTTTGCCACCACCACCGTATCAGGGATCAGCTCCGGATGTGCCAAAGAAGCTGTATCCGAAGAGGAAAAACCGATGTTTTCCTGGGTGGGGACATTTTGCTCTTTCCCTTTTATTCTCTCCGAGTTCGACAGGACGTCGAGATGGGGTAATTGGAAAGGTGTCTCGCCCAATAGATGACAGGCAACGTTTTCCATATTGGCTGTGCCAAGTGGGTGCTCCAAAATGTGCTTTTTAACCAGATCGAGATTTGTGAAACTCATAAGTTTAAGGGTTTGAAAGTTTAAAGGTTCAAAAGTTTTAAAAGGCTTACGCCTTAACTCCAAAGTTTAAACTCACCTCACCCCCTATCTCCCCCTCTCCATCCCGCCAAAGGCGGGAGAGAGGGGGACGGGGGAGAGGTTCTCATTTGATCGCATTTAAGTATTTTACCTCGGGCACTGCGGTAATCTGAGTCCCCAGCGGAGCGGTGGTGAAACCGGTGGTCACCAAAACCCTTACCCAAAATTTGGAGACTGAATTAACCGGACACTGCTGCCAATCGGAAGGGACCGAGCTTAAATCCTCCCAAAGTATGACCATCTTATCCTGAGAGTCCAAATGATATGCTCCGGAATAAGGGATGAAATTGGTCCAACTTACCCCATTCCAATATTGCCAGCTTACTTGACCGGTGATACCCCCTGTGGATAAAATTATCTTCGCCAAATTGAACTTCCGGTCCATCCCCATATAAAAAGCATCCCCTGCATCTTTAACTAAGCTGTTGGAGGTGGGATGATAAACATCGGCAACGGTTGAATTACCTGCCTCGGTGGTTCGGTCTGCAAATTTGTTGGTAGCTGAATCGTCGTAGCAAAATACACGGTCAAACGCCTTTTGCCCTTCCTCCAACGCTTTAGATGAGACAAAAGAGGTGCCTTCTTTATATGAATAAAAAATTTGATTTTGCTCTGTCCCAATATTCTTAGCAAAGAAGACGAAAGGTTTTGTATCAAAAAACTTTATGGTCGGGCTTACTGTCAGGCTATCCTCAACGGTGAAAACCCCACTCCAATTGCTTCCATCAAATTCCTTGTAAAGGAGTGAGGATGATCCTGGGAAAACGATCCCTACTTTATGGTCTGAGGATAAATCCGCATGAAAGTTGTCATCAATAGTAGAGCCAGAGTAAACCGTCTGCTGAGAAGACCAAACCGAACCGGATAGCTCGAATGAGCGATAAGCTAAAAGAGTAGAATCGTCAGAATAGAAGCAACGGATGTAAGGAGACTGAAAGATAAGCTGAGAAAAACAGGAAAGAGACCCATTGGTCAAAGCTGTGCCGGGATCGGAAGGTCCTGATCCCCAGGTGGCTCCATCATTGGTGGAGGATTTTGCGTGCACAAAATATTTTTCAGCCACCGCATCGTAATAGGTCCAGGAGACCCAGAGCCGATTGATGGAATCTTTGGTTATGCTGGGGTAATAATTTTGTCCCGCATTACACACGGTATTAACTGTCCCTATACTCCAGCTACCTGAGGAGAAGGTCATCTTCAACTCAAGCAGAGCCAAAGTGGTCTGTTGGGTATAAACCAAGTAAATATTGGCACTCGAATCCATGTAAGCGGAACATGGATAATCTGCACTGTTGGTGACTATCTCCACCGGATCTGACCAACTTTGGTATGGGGGATCAGCCCAAACATACACCAAATGATTGGGTGTCTTCGCATAGATGGCGATCACACGATCCCGGTATTGTCCGGATGGAACTGTGAAAAGCTTAGCCTGAGGCTGGATGCCGGTGGCGTAATAGGAATTGATGGTATCGATAAGTTTTTGCATTGAAGTCAGAAGTTAGAAGTTTGAAGTTAGAAGTTTAAAATTCAAGATTTAGAATTCAAAGTTCTTAAAAGGTTTACGCTTTAACTCCAATAATTGACCTCTCCCCTTATCCCCCTCTCCATCCCGCCAAAGGCAGGAGAGGGGGACGGGAGGTGAGATAGATGGTCTATGTCCAGACAGTATCCAAAACCAAGGCGGCTTCTTTGATTACTTTGGCATAAGCCACGGACTCGGATATGACCGCCTCCTCCAATTTCTGCTCGATCACCTTGTCATATTCCACCATCAAGGGCTGGCTTATTACCTCCTCCACGGCAAAACGATTGTCCAGCCCGATCACCAAGTCGGTGGGGATATCATCGCATCGGATCAGAGTGGAGCCCAAGGGCGATACCAGCTCACCGGTTCTCTGGAATCTGAACCCAGCCATGGGATCTTTGAACTCGGTCATGGTCAAGATAGATTTGAGTTTGTCCTTGTGACAGACGATGGTGTTCATCTCAAAGGGAAAGAACTCGTTCCACAAGGTGATAAGATCGGAATAGGTCAGACTTCCCGAGGTGGCGGTATTTATCACCGTAGCGGCATTGTTGTTGCCATCGCCGTTGATGATGGTGTTCACTATCAGACCCATCTTGTCTGCCTGTAACCTGAATCCGATATACCAAAGCAAAACCTTGAACTGCGCGGTGGTGCGATGCCTTAAAGCCTTGTAGGAGGTTTTTAGAATCACCCCATAGTCCGGCACCGTGATGGAATGAAGCTGTTCTGTTACCGCTAATGTAGGTATCTCCGCTTTCTCGCCGATGGGTCTTAATGAAAGTTTAGCCTGAGTTGGCGAGACATTAACATAGAAGGGGGTGTAGCGGGAAGAGGAGATGGTGTTGGAGCTGGCTAAAAGCTTCTCCAACTCCGGACGCATAGTTTGCCCTCTTTTTATCTCCCGCATCATGAACTCAGGAAGAAGAGCCGGTGCGCCTTGGTAGAAAAGCTCCACGGTGATGGGATTCTTCCCACCCACTCTTACATCATGCGCCGCCAGCTGTCTTTCAAAAGCATCCAGGGGGGAGGTAGGCTCACTGGGATCATATTCAGAGGTCTCCAAAAGCTCGGACAAAGTCATACCTTTCGATTGTGCCTCCAAATATGTCTCCTGAGTTATTTTGATCTCTTTGGCTCTGGATAGATTCACATGTCCAGAAATGGGTTTCTCTAAGCGGGCAAGTTCCAAAAGTTTTTTCCCTTCTTTTGTATCTAATAATTTTTCTAATTCCATTTTAGTCTCCTTTTGAAGATGTCGGCCGTCGGCTGTCCGCAGTCCGCCGCAAAAAACCTTTAGGCGGCGGTCGGCGGACTGCGGACGGGTTAATTCAGAATCAAAGTGCACTCGGTGGTTCCGTTCACCGAGATCACGGTTCCTTTGGCGATGTTACCTCCGGCGGGGTCATAGCCAGTCAAAGCTGGAGCTTGTTTCACCGTGCCTCCCGCACCACCGACCACTCTATCCCCCACTTGGGGATTGGTAGTGGTGATGGGAACGGTCATCACTCCTGAAATCTGCACCGTTGCCACTCTTTTTCCAGCATCTGCATCGGTCAGGGTCAAATCCACCAATTTGCCCAAAAAGACCGAGCCATCAGTAGTCGGACCCACCTGGTTATTTCCGGTTATCTTTACAGCTTTTCCGATGTCCGAATCTTTTAGATCATCCACGCCAGCGGTCTGTTTGATGGAAAAGGTGGCAAAGATGGCACCGGTGGCTTCTAAGTTTTGGTCTCTTATTCCCATGTTATTCTCCTTTCTAATTAGTTCCCCCTCACCCTTGCCCTCTCCCCCAGAAGACTGAGGTCGAAGCTCGTTTAACGGTGAGGAAGCTCGTATCGAGGCTCGTGCATCGGCTATCGAATCTCGATACTTATCCCTCTCCCACCTGGGGAGAGGATTTTCTTTAATTTCCTCAGGCGATGGTCTTTTAAGACACTCTGCCGGGGTTTTTCAAACCCGCTCATAAATCATTTAAAAGGCTTACGCTTTAACTCCTTAACAACGAGTCCCGCTAAAGCGGGACACTCCAAGGGTTGTTCTCCCCGCTAAGCGGGGCGGCTACAGTCTAAACTCGCTGATCTTGAAGCCGCCGTGACCAAGAGCATCAACTACCTTAGCTTGGGGCTTGGTTGGAAAGCTTTTGTTAAAGTCCTCTCTAAGTTTTTCTCTTAAAAGAATCAGTTCCTCAAAACTTAAGTTTTCAGACGACAGGAGCTTTTCCACCAGACCGGAGGTATTCAAATCGCCCTTGGCGCGAGAGATCGCCAAGGACATTCTTTTGATGTCCGATTTGAAATCAGCAAGAAGCTTATCTGCAAACTCTTCTTTCTTTTGCAAGCAGGTTAAAACTTCTATTGAGTTTTTGAGATCTTCCTGCAGCTGATCAAAATCGATCTTCTCGATCTTTTCAGCATCTAAGCACCTAAGGTGCTCTTTTAAAGCTTCAATCAATTTTTGTGTGTGCATGTTTACCTCTAACACCCTTTTGGAGTGGTTCGGGAATTCCAATTCCCGAACCAACGGGCAGCGTTTATTGTTTACTCCTTATTGATCGCTGACAACTGATATTCTATCTTGGTCAGACGCTTTTGCAAATCTTCTGAGAAATGATGAAACTCATCTTTGGTTAAGAAATTTTGGTTCAGCAAGATTTCGATATTGGAAAGCCTCTTGTCCAACTGATTCACCATCTCCGATTCCGCCTTCTTGGAAAGATCCAATTTAATCCCGGCAATGGTGGTGTAGTAAGCGGTGATGATCCCAAAGGCGGTAACGAAGAAAGCTACCAAAAACTGGAACAACTGCACTTTGGAAAAAATTTTGTTATTGTTGTTTGTATTCATAACTTAATTCCCCCTCACCTCCCGCCTTCTGCGGGATCTTCGACTCTCCCTCTCCCACCAAGGGAGAGGTGACAGTCCATACCAAGCCATGAAGGCTTGGCTACGTGAAAAAATAACTATTTGTCGGCTTACATATCCGTTTCATCCGTTGACCGCTTCCAAAAAAGCCATCTATCTTTTCCCTTTAGCTTAACCTTTCTTACCATATAGATCCCGTTCAAGATTTTCCCTTCTATTTCGAAGCTGGTGAAATCAGGCTTTCTTTCTAAAATTTTATAATGACCGGAATCTAAAATCTTCATATAGGCGGTGTAGTTTGTCGATGGATTCCCTTCAGCATCTCCCCTGTCCGGGAGAATTTCTCCTTCGAAGTCCAGCCATTTGGTATCATGATAATCCTTCCATTCACACAGAAATCTTCTTCCTTGATCCAGTCCATCTAAGTCCAGCTCGAATAGGGTCAATCCGATGGCAACTTTGCCTCCCGCGGGGCGGGATCCTTCGGACTTTTGGAATCTTAGGTCGTGATGTTTAGCTTTTCCCCACCAATGAAGCTGGAGGACAAATCTGTCCGCCGTCCGCAGTCGGCCGTCCGCCGCTTCAAGATTTTTTGCGGCGGACGTTCTTTCGTCAATCATCCTCTCCAGAACCGAAATTGGGTCTGGCTCTTTTTTATCCGATCTTCTGTCCAAAACTTTAGGAGCATACCAGGTGAATTTATCATCGGATTTCGTGATGTAGTCTACTCTGACTCTGATTATATCCCCAACTTGTGCCTCTACTTTTGTGGAGTAAGTTGTGCCGATGGGGACGGGATTTAATCTGGAGCCGACGGCACAGGTGTAATTGTAAGAGCCTCCCTTGTTCTTTTCCACGCCTCGGACCAACGCGTCCAATTCAAAATATCTTTTCCATTTATACCAATCTTCCCGATCGAAATATTTTGAGTCGGATCTTTTTATCATTGCCCCTTCAGAGGTGGCAAGGCTTTTTATCTTAGAAGGTAGATCCTCCCCGGTCGATTTTTCATATTTAACTTTGTGGACAAAATTGGTATCTGAAAAATTCTCCTCTAAAAGCTTTTTTCTCTGTTCTAATGGAAGGGAGGTCAAATCTTCCCCATTTAAATAAAGAAGATCGAAAAGCTTGAATTTGAAATGAGAATCATTCTCGCCGTTGGCGGGATCGTTTTTATCATGTATATAACCAGCGACCTCTCTATGCGAAAGTCTGGAGTTACCCTTGTATTTAACTATCTCGCCATCCAGAATGAAACTTTCCTGATCGTATGCTGAAATGTCTTTGACCAGATGAGGGAATTTATCCTCAATTCTATTTCCTTCGTCCGTGAATATTCTTACCTCTTTTTCTTTTCTATGTATCTGTGCCCTAACTCCGTCGTATTTTGGTTCAATTAGAAATTCGCCCTTAAGAGCAGAAAGATCATTGAGATGAAAAATCTCATTCGAGGAAGAATTTGATTTTTTGGGCTTGGTGGGAGGAATGAACTCAAATGGCGAAGTTTTAGTGGCTTTCTCCTTGATTTCCCCCTCACCCCCCGCCGTTGGCGGGATCTCCGACTTGCCCTCTCCCCCCAGGGGAGAGGAATGTGGAGAACGGGATAGGCTTTGCACAAAATGGATTTTGGAGCGATAGCTTGGGGGCAGTGCCTCAAAGACCAGCACCTCCAATTGGGGAGGGCAGATTATATCCAGATCATGATCCGAATAGCCTTTGTCACAAACGCCACCCACCAGCTTGACCTGATCCGAAAGACCAGCTTTATTTAAAGCTCCCTCCACCACCTCTTTGTAGATTCTACCCAATTTACAACTTTGACCTTTACATTCGTGCTTCTGATATAATAAAAGCTCATCTGACATCGAGGTATTGGGCACTGCCCCACGATAAACCAAAGAGGTCTCCAAGACCTTGGAGATATTTCG
>Ga0315277_10006503_pt1 | contig 15270 bp, 9 predicted proteins | sample YL17G05_15_MG_FD_203695 | JGI IMG/M metagenome (GOLD analysis project Ga0315277, IMG submission 203695) | Sediment microbial communities from Yellowstone Lake, YNP, Wyoming, USA - YL17G05_15 | ecosystem: Environmental > Aquatic > Freshwater > Lake > Sediment | place: USA: Wyoming | collected...
GCGATTCGCGACGTATTGGTTCAAATAGGCGAGACGAAAGAACATGATGAGGCCTTCGGCCACGAACGCGAGCACTAGCCACCAAAACGCGGCAGCCAAGCCCGTTTCCGAATGTGCGATGACTTGCGCGACCATGGTCTGCAAGATGACAGGGAACTGAAGATGGAAGCTCACTTGCACGATCGAGAGCAAGATGCTCTCGACCGATCGCTTCCACTGGGGGCGCAAGATGCTCGCGAGTTCCCGCAAGCTGGTTCTCCGTTCGGGAACCGAAGGGTTCGGCTCGGTCATATAGTGTGAAGCAATGAGGGAACCGCTTGAAAATATTGCGTGGGAGCGATCATCCATTTTCAGATGATCTTTTTATATAGGCACGCATCGAACATCGACACAGAATAACCACAATAAAAGGTAAATCCATCGTGTACAAGTTTCCCCTTTCTGTAACCGACACGTGCCCGCATTGCGGCCGCCGCCTCGGTCTCACGCGCAAGCTCGTCAAGTGCGCGTATAGCGGTGAAGTCGTTTGCACGAAATGCATCGTGGGCGGGCGATTCTCGGATTCTGTCTGGGATAAGATCCCAAAGGAATACCAGCAAAAATTTAGAGTATACGATACCTTGACGTTCGTTGCGATCATCACCGCAGGACTTTGGCTGATGGAGGCTGCATTCTGGACCAATCCCGGATGGGATTTAAGCGACTTGATGGTTGCCCTCGTCCAGTTGCTCGTCACTGCAGCATTCCTCATCTTTGGCTTGGCCCTCGTTTTCACATCCCTTAGACTGCCACCACTGGGAACGTGGCTATTCTACTGGTGGATCGCAAAGCCCGCGAACAAGAAAGCGGTCGAGGATGCTGTGAACGCGCTTGGCTTGGGCAAATATGTTCCGGCGAGCAACATTTTCACGATTAAGACCCGGTTTTTCGCGTTCATGAAACGCACGCGTTACAAGATAGTTCACTTCACGTCAATCGGATGCAACGCGGCGATCATCCCGCTGCACTTGATCATCCGCCCGAATGCAGCGCTCTCCGGGACGTATTTCTCTGCTATCGCTGGTGTGATCCTGATAGCTGCCATCATCACGACACTTTTTACGACCATCATCACCGCGGGCTTTTATTGCAACAAAACCGCGGAAAACCGGAAGCAAAGAACCATCCTGGAATTGCTGTCGTGGTTATATGCCTTGTGCCTTCCCCTCGTGTATTTAATGTTCCCGCTTTACCTCGTGGCAAGCACAGGATTCATCGATGAGATACCGAAGTTCATGGCTCCCGTGTTTTTCTCGCTAACTACTATTTCAACCTATGTCCAGCCCATAATCGGGATTGTACTTAACGTTTATTTACTCGTCAAGGCAAAGCCGGATTTTGAACGAAAAAATTACACATTCAATAGCCGTCTTTCAAGCAAGGAGAAAGTACTACGGGGCTTCAGCAATTTCGCGGTGCTCATAGTCATTGGTATCTTGCTTATGTTACTATTTTTTACATTCTCCTTGCTCGTTGGAGATTTCTTTTGGTTTTTTGCCATGTTGTCGAGCACGGGCTTTCTATTCGGTGCGGTTTTGCCTGTCGTCTTCGCCGTGCTCAAGCTCGCCCGGCGTAGACCCCGTAGACCGAACCAGCCATATTGGACGCTGGTGAAAATTAGTGCTATTATGCTTGCCGTTTTCACGATTCCCGCGCTTGTGACCGATACATGGACGAGAGCGAACCTTGACATGCAATTCGCCGAGACATTCGGCGCGGATTGGAGAGACCAGATTCCCGCGGGAGATGCAGCGATGATGCACCAAGTTCCATTTTCATGGTTCGATGCACTGTACGGCCATAATGTCCCGATCAATGTACGCTTCACGATACCTTATTGCCAAGATTCCCCGAGGTACGTCACGTATCCGGGAGGGGTAAAGACCAACGGCACGTATAAGGTGATCAGCATCGTGGACACGTTCGTTTTCGATGCATACCTCCCCCAGGGGATCGAGTTTGGCGATAGTAGTTCCAAGCTACCCGTGATAATCTGGTTCCATGGCGTCGGCATGGACATCGGGATCGGCAACATGAATTACACCTCGCAATATCTGGCAAATGAGGGGTATCTCGTGTGCGATGTCGAGTTCGGGCGTGTGGATTGGCGGGGTAACGGATCGGGAATAACCGAAACTAGCCCGAATGCTCGCGACCAGCGGAGAGGATACGACTACCCAGACACTGTTCAACACGTAGGGAACCTGACCCGGTTCTTGAAGGCGAACGAGGATTTCTACCATGCAGATTTGAATTCCGTGTATTTCGGTGGCAGGAGCTTAGGTGCCTGGGCGGCAACGATCTGCGCTTACGGGTACAATGCGAGCTGGATGGGTACGAATTTCACGACGATGAAAGCCAGCGGATGTCTCGCTGGTTATGGGGCTCACGGGATTCCTGGTGCTGGTGAAAGCAACATCTTCTTCGGATCGGATCCCCCCTACATCCGGGGTGCAAGCGACCCAGATAGCTCGGAGTACAATCCCGAATGGGGCTGGTATGATCCACTGAAACTGGCGGATTCCACGAAAAACGGCGGCGCAAAGCTATGTCCATCATTCATCTTTCACGGGACGAATGATGACTACGTTCCTGCAGGATGGTCGAGGCAGTTGGACGCGACCTTGAAAAAAAGTGGTTACATATCGATTGCGGGTTATTATCCTCTCGGCGCCCATGGATTCGATGGGATGTATTGGACTCAATATCCCCAAAATATTCATTATTACCTGGAACGGTTCTTGGCTCTAACGCATTAAAGCAGTTAATTTCGACATTTTCTTCTATTATTTCCATTTTCATATCTTTCTTTCCAGAATCATCTCGTGAGGCCTGAGTTTTCCGAGAAATGAGCATTAAGATGTCATATTATTAGAAATGATGGTGAAACTGAGTTTTGAACTAAACTTGATGAAGCTTTTTATCGACATCGCGGGAGGGTTTAGCCGGTGACGAACCGTGGCTCTAGAATCCGACCAGATGGCATGGGACGTGGTTATGCTCGTTCTGCAAATCGTGCTCGAAGGGATTATCCTCGCTATGGTCTTGAATAAATGGAATGATCTCGCCGAGCGGCGCAAGGAATCGAGAAAGCTGCGGAGCTTGATGGCGAAATTTTCCGAGTTGCTGCAGCAGCAAAAGATGGTGGACTTGTATTATTACATCAAGTTGATATCGGCTGAGGATCAAAAGAGCATCCAAACCGTACTGTTGATGGATCTCCAGAAGACTCCGCAATCGGATAGCATGGGTGTCAGGGATGTTTTGACCCTGGAGAATAACCTTTTCAAGCTCCGCCTGGATCCGAAATGGGAATCCCACCTACACACGAAAGGGACCGCGTTCTACAACTTTTCAAAGCCGCAAGAGAATGCCGAGTTTTTCCCGGCTTTCTTGGCCTACGTGAAGGAAAAGGTCGAAGCAGAAGGAATCAAATTGGGAAGATGATGCATTAATCTGAGATTTCTTTTTTATATTTCATCACTGTGGATTTTTTCCACCGCCTTCTTCTCCCCTTCATCAAATGATTCCGCAAGATCGCGTTTGATGAATCGTAACACGAGGAAATAAATGGGTATCAAGGATAATTCCACGAAAATCGAGAACGTGAACGGTGCCGTGCTGGAGACCGTGTCCCAGAGGAGTCCACCAATAGTAGGCCCGAAAATGGCACCCAGATTACCCATGAACGACTTCACCCCAAATATCTTCCCCCGGTGTTTCAACGATACGCGGCTCATGAGATTCTCGACGATTAGGCCACTCGTGAGCGCAAACGACTGATCAAACACTTGAAGGGATGCAAAAACGAAGACGTTGTTTGCGAGAATCGTGATCAGCGTCACGAGGGCACCGCACGTGCAAATAATGGTCATTCCGACGAAAGGATTCACGCGATCGGCATATTTTCCGAACCTCGGCGCGAGGAACAATGAAATCAGCTGGCCCGGGATAAGGGCGAGGAGGGCGAGGTTCTCGTCCGGTTCAATGTTCACCAGCAAGTAGACCCTGAAGAATGGTTTCGCGCAAGATTGGTTCGTCTCGGTTAAGAACACCGCGAGGCACAAGAGGGCAAACCCTATCAGTAGATATCGGGAGACCTCGGTTTTTTTGTGATCCTTCGATCCCACGTTGCCTTCCATGTTACCTTTTTGCTCGTCGCATTCAAGCTTGGGATCGAGCACGAGATGCTCGTCCACGTGCCGATAAAACGAGATGCCTGCGGTGGTGTTTGCGATCCCGAAAACGATCAAGGACGATGATGGTAAAAAGACATTCCCCGGCGCGTAGGTGTTGGCAAGGATAAAAATCACGACGCTGAATGTCGTTCCGATCAAGATGCCGGTTCCTTGCGCGAACCTGCGCTTTCCGAATGCATAGGATCTGCATCGCTTGTTCGATTTCTGGGCGATGATCGTTGATATGGGGACCCAAAAAAAGGTAACCATAAATCCAAGCGAGAATTCGGCGACCACCAGGCCCCAATACGAGGCGAAGATGACCGAAATATACATCAAAACGTAAGCAAAAGCCCGCCCGTTAGCCCCAAAAAGCACGAGCTTCGGTTTTGAGATTCTATCCGTGAGCCAGCCTGCGATTGGCGCCGAGCACACGTCACCAAGGGTTTGTATGGAAAATACGAGTCCCAAACCTAGGCCGTTAATGTGCAATTGCTGCGAAATGACAAAAGGAATGAAAAAATCCAGGAACAAGAAGCCCAGGCAATTCCATTTGATGATCGACATCACAGAATCAAAATCCTTGGTGAATTCCTGCTGGCCGGGGCGAAATGTTTCCGTGGGTGTCACTCCAATTGCGAGACTTCGGATCGCGGGTGTTGACAATCGGGCATTATCAAGAGCAAGGATCTTAAATCAACCGGGAATTATCAAGAGCAAGGATCCGAAAAGGTGTCTATCTATGATCGCGAACCTCCACCTTCACAGCGTGTTTTCCGACGGGACGCAATGGCCGGAAGAGATCGTCGTTCGTGCCAAGCATGCGGGATACCAGGTGATTGCATTGACCGATCACGATACCATGCAGGGCACCGCCGATTTCACGAGTGCATGCAAGCACCACGGCATCGCAAGCGTGCCCGGCGTCGAGATAGATTGCATTGCTCCAGAGTTTTCATTCGACAAGGAGATGCTCGGGTATTTTCCCCGGGGAAAATTTACCCACACGATCGAGTTTACCGAACACATCCGGGAGGATCGAATGCGCAAGATCCACCAGTATCTCGATCAGTCCCGTGACATCGTATTCAAGGCTCATCCCCGGAGTGCCGAGCTAACGTACACGGAGCTCGTCACATTCAAGCTTGGTTTCTGCAATGACCACGTGAGCACGCTCCCCTTTTCGTGGAACAAGTCGAACTTCTACTACTTCTTGTGCTCCAAGAAAATCCTCGATGAAAAGGATGTTTCAAGCAAATCAAGTGCCAACGAAGATTCATACAAGGTTTTCAAGAAGAAGTATTTCATGCCAGATCTCCTGGGCGATCCCGTGAAAGAAAAAAAGCAATCCCTTGACGAGGTGGTGGCAATCATGTTGAAAGATGGCGGGTTTCCGATTCTCCCGCATTATGGGCACCTTTATGACGATGACATCAATAAAATCAAGAAAAACGAGGATAACCTGCTAAAGTTCCTTCGCCATTGCAGGGACATCGGCGTTTGGGGTGTCGAGCAGTATTATTACGGCTCCAGCAGCTCTACCTCTGCCATTAACGATTTACTCGTCAAGATTTGCAAGAAATATGACTTGGGATTCGGGTTCACGTTCGGCTCTGATTGCCACGGCCGGGGCCATGAAACTTGCACCCTCGAATTGTTTTCCGGTGATTTCCCCGGATTCCCGGGAACCAGCAAGGCGAAGCTTTAATCACCAGGTTTTTCTTCATTTCGGGTCATGCGATTCAATTTTCGTTTCGAGGGGAGCTCTTCATCCGTATCATCAAAATACTTGCCACCCAACGATGTCGGCTCTTCATCATCGCCCCACTTTTTTGACTTGTCATCATCCACGAAGCCAAAGACTTCATGGGAATGCGCGCTTTTTTCTTCAAGTTCTTCTGCCACGCGGTCATTACCATTTCGTGGTTCGTTAACCGGAAATCGAACCTCGGGAATCACGGCAGGCTGCATCTCGTCTAGCACGGCTTTCACTTGGGGATAGATGGCCAGGATCATGTCATCCGCGTAATGCACGCCGTCGTGCCAACCCTGCTCGATGCAAATGGAGCGTGATGTCTCGAACAACTCAAGGGCACGGCGAAAGTCCCCCCGGGAAAGGCAAGCTTTTGCTTCTTCCACGGTTCGCCAGTTGATATCACCAGCAGTTTTCGCATCCATGATCAACACTTGTCCTCTTATCGGTTTAGAATGCTTTTCCTTTGATTAAATGAATTTTCACCAAGGTTACCATCCAAACAATGCAATATAGTTTTTTCCCTTTCTTTCCATTGCCTTCTTATTGCTTGAGGTAGACCTTGGATCATATGATCAAGGATCAATTGCTTGCTGGGCTTGGCCGCACCTTCGACACGCACGAGCATTTCGGCTATTTTTCCGAGTATTCGCCCTCGAACAGCACGCTGACATTGAAGGACGTCATCAACGGCTCTTATATGGCGACTGGGAACGTGCCCGCCGATGATTACGACGCGATCTGCACGAACCTCGCCCATCTTGTCGGTTCCAGCAGGTTCGAGTCGCTGCGGGGTGCCTTTCGTCATTTATACGATGTCGACATGTACCCGCTATCGCCGGCGAAGATGAGGGCCATCGATGAGAAGATCCGTGCCGGGACCGGCGCCTCCAACCATCCATTCACTATGTTGAAGGAACACGGGAACGTGGACAAGATCCTCATGGATATCCCGTCGGACAAGCGTGTTCGATGGGAGCATCCGGACGCGATGTTCACGATTCGCCTGGACGAGGAAATATTCCCGTTCATAGCCGACAGGCCCGGCATATACCGCGTCTCGAAAGCTGTAACGAAGGTCGAGTCCTTCGCCAAGGCACGAGGCATGGCGCTCGGCACGCTGGAAGCGTTCGACGACGCGGTCGAGCAATACTTGGCGTCGTTGCGGCCCATCACGACAGCGGTGAAGATCGGGACCGCTTACCAGCGCACGAATCACTTCTTGCTCGAGGAGAACGACGACGGGGCCATCGCGGGCATCTACAAGAAAATCGCGGCGAAGGAAGGGCGGGTCACGGAGCACGAGATGCGACGCTGGGGCAATTACGTGGCAACGCACTTGCTTGGGTTTGCCCAGGTGGAAAAAATGCCCGTGCAAGTGCACACGGGGCTCGCGAGCATGGCTGAAACAAGCCCAATGGAGCTGCTCGATATTATGGAGATGTTCAGTGCGGTCACGTTCGATTTATTCCACGGGGGCTACCCGTTTCACCATTGCGTGCCAGGCGTGCTGGACAAGCGGTCGAATGCCCGCGTTGACTTGTGCTGGATGCCTGTCCTGTCGGAATCAGCGACGGTTGAGTTGCTCACGGGCTTGATCGAGATGGGGCACGCGGGAAAGGTGCTCGCGTATGGAGGTGATTGCCAGTGCCCGCACGGGTCGCTCGGGGCGCTGTTGCTGGCCAAGGAGCTGCTCGCCGGCGTGCTTGCCCGATTCATCGATAAGAAACGGCTCACGTTTGAGGATGCACTTGCCATGGGTGATGCCATGCTGTGGGCCACGCCAGCCTCCGTGTTTCTCAAGTGAATGCAGCATAAATATTATATCTCATGGTATTTTTCGTCGTCCGCACCAAAATTTTGCTGACCGGTTCTGGTGGGGATGCATTCATAGTTAACCGTGTGGATATGTGATGACAGCAGCTACTGCATCACATTTCGCAATCGAGGTGCGCAGGACAATGAGGCGAACAACCCTCGGCTCACGAGGAACTTCAACCGGGTTAATGACCAATCACCGGTTATCAACGTTGCTTTTTATCGTGGCGATCGGCATCATCATCATTTCGCTTTCGACTGTAGTTTCAAATCAACAAGACAAGGATGAAATCCCGGAGATTGATAACCCGGCATTGCGTGCATCGGGCGCGAACATCCAGATTTCGAGTTTTACATCGGACCGGAGCGTGTACGTCGCAGGCATGACGATGCAACTCAGCGTGACCGTGCAAAACACGGGCGACGTCGCTGCCACCAATGTCATGGTCTCGGTCTCGTTTGGTGGGTATAGCGGTTTACCACCATCCGCATCATCTGGACCATATTATATTCCTTCGGGATCATCTAGCACCGCGATGATAATGACCGGAATTTTCGCATCGGGCGGGACAGCAAACGTGACGCTCACGGCTTCCGCGTCCGGCCAGGAAGCCGGGACCGGGTATCCCGTGTTGGCTCCTACGCGATCGTTAACTGTGCGGATCCAGGCACAGGCGAGCATATCGATCACGGGCTTAGTGGCTTCTCCTTCGGGACCATACGTTAGCACCATGACATTTTTCTTGAATGTGACCTTCACGAACACGGGTGGCACCGCCGCGACGGTCGACGCGACCATGGACGATGGCACCTACTCGGGATTGACCTGGAGCAACCCTGTTGCCGTGAACGTCAATGCGCTGGGCACGGCAACGCAATTATTCATAGTGAACGTGCTTTCAGACGCTGCGACTAACGCTTCCGTGGATATTCATATGACCTGGAGCGGCAATGAGGCGATTTCAAACAGGGCGATGACCGGCGACATACCCGTGGACCAGATGCTCGTAGCGATCCAGCCACGGGCGGGTGTCTCGATTACGAGCCTTGAGATTTCTCCTCCGGGACCATACCTTGGCGGCCAAACTTTCTCGTTGATCGTGACCTTCTCGAACACGGGTGGCACAGCAGCGACGGTCGATGGGACGTGCAGTGCACTGAGCTATACTTATTTGACATTCAATAATCCGGCAGCGGTGGTGGTGAACGCGGGCGAGATGAGCATGCAAGTGTTCATTGGGAGCATTGCAACGGATGCGACGACGAACATGTCTGTGGATATCCACGTGACGTGGAGCGGTACAGAGGCGATCTCGGGCCGCGCGATCAGCGGCGATACGCCGGTGGACTCGATTTTGATCTCGGTCGGATGCGGCTCCCGCGGCATCACGAGCCTTGCTGTGGCACCTAGCAGCCCGTTCGTGGCCGGTACGAGCTTCACGCTCACTGTCACGTTCAACAATGAGATGGGCTATGGTGCAACGATGGATGCAATGCTGGATGATGGAACTTATACAGGCTTGTCATGGAATAACCCGGTAGCGATGCATGTAAGCGCGGGAGGCACCGCCACCCAGCAATTCACGGTGACCATCGCGGCTGGAGCGGCGACGAACGCATCGGTCGACATCCATGTGACGTGGAGCGGTTACGAGGATATCACGATGCGAGCGATCAACGGCGACACGCCGATAGACCAGGTCCTCGTTGGAGTCCTAACACCAGCATGTATCTCTGTTACCAGCATCGTGACCACATCCGGAAACGGTACATACGTTGCGGGTGGGTGGTTTACGGTGAATGTGATCTATAGCAACACAGGCGGGATGGCGGCGACGGTCGATGGCATGCTGACTTTCGGTGGTTATGGCGGCATAGCGGGACAAACGAATCCAGCGGCGGTGATGGTTGTGGCGAGCGGCACGAGTATTCAAGTATATAACGTGACGATCAGCGAGTCGGCGATGACGTCGGCGGTGATGGTGTCGTGCGACTGGACGGCAACAGAGGCGATCTCGGGCCGGTCATTCTACGGTTCCGGCGGGAGTTTGCAATTGAATATCAGGGCGCACGCAATGCTTGCCGTGTCGAATGTGATTGATCTCACCGGTACGCAGCCTTATGCGCACGGCGAGAGTTTTGTGCTGCGCTTCGTCGTGCAAAACACGGGAGACGTAAAGATCAACACGATGAATGTTTACATGACGTTTGGTGTTGCGGTACCGGGAAGTTTCACGACGAACGTGAGTAGTTACAACAGCTCGTTGGCGGCGGGATCGACGCAGAATTTTGACTTCTTCATAAACATCTTATATGGTTCTGATGGAATGATCGATTTCACGGGCAATGCATGTGGTTTGGAAGAATACTCGGGATCGGTCCTAATAGCGAGCAGAATTTATGCACTTGAGATCGGTGGTGGATGTAGTATTGTTGATAGAATCATCGATTTAAACGGCGTGGATCAACATTACACGCGCACGTCATTAATGCTGTTGCGCGTGAGGCTCACTAATTTCCAAAGTCTTGACTTCGTAAACGGAACTGTCACGTTTACCTTTAATGCTACCGGCTACGTGACGACTCCGGCGAGTGTCTTCATCACGAATTTTCTTGCATACACGATTCGGAACGTAAATTTCAACGTGTCCATAACGGGAAATGCGCCGTATGGACATGTCCTGATCGATGCTAACTTCGCTGGTAGAACCAGCGGTGGTGCTGTTATGGTCGACAACGGCGCCGGTATGCCCCTTCGGATCTTGAACCGGTGTCCCGCGGTCTTGAACATAACATCGATCCAGTACCGTTCTGGAACGGGCACCTACGTGCAAGGCACCACGTTCATCGTCCGGGTCAATTTGGCCAACACCGGGCAGCTCGATGCAATAATGGATTCGATCGTTGTTGATTTCAACGGCGCCTCAGGCCTATCGGCAACTGCCCTTGGAACGCCCGTGATGGTGCTAGCACGTGGTTCTGCCTATACCGAGCTCACCATAACTCTCGAGCAAGCAGCAACACTGGGACCGGTCACCATCGACGCGACCACAGCCGGCACGGAGGAAATCACGGGCAATTCCCGATCTGCGACGTCCGGTGCCAACGACCTGGATATCGTGGTGCAATCGTGTGCACCTATGATTTCGATAATGAAACTCGACACCCGCGAAAATTATTCGCAGGGAGAGGCACTTGCTATCTTGGTTACCATCTCAGCAGACATCTATCCCTACACCATTGGAAATGGCACATTATCGATCGAGTTCAATCGTACAACCGGTTTCACGGCAAACACGACGTACACGGGCATCACTATGCCAGCGAGGTCATCGACGGATTTTTATTTCATCGTGCGCATTGCCGGTAATGCGCCGACGGGAGCGGTTACTATAGCTGCGCATTTCACGGGCATAAACAACGCTTCGCAACCCCTCGATATCATCTCTGGGCCGTTATCTATCTATGTTCAAGCTGAGGAAAATGTGACAGTAATATCTGTTACTAGCATCGTATGCATTAATGGTGATCGACCATATCGTGCGAATTCTTCGTTTACTATACAAATAACATATCATAATATGGACGGGAGTCGATCCGTCGCGGTGGTCGATGGCTCGGTGAATTTCGGGAATTACAACGGCATTGCATCAATCAGCGATCCAGCCGCGGTTCTTGTCCATCCGGGTTGCTCAATAACGCAAACATTCACGATCACGATACGACCATCTGCCGAGAATGCATATTTTGCTATTTATTTTAACTGGACGGCGGTAGAATTGCTTTCTAATAGAACCTTCAGCAATTCAAGCAGCATATCTCTCGATATCCAAGTCATTGCGCTCCAGCCCCCGATAGCGGCGTTCACCTTTGTTTCAAGCAGGTTGCAGATTAATGAGTTGGTGTATATCACGGATTTATCCCATGACCCGGATGGCGAGGTTTGTTCCTGGTTTTGGAATTTCGGCGATGGCACCAACTCCACGATGCAAAATGCCACCCATACATATGTCGAGCCCGGTGAATACACGATCACGCTGGTCGTCCATGATGATGATGGCCTCACCAGTACTTTCGTGGGGAAAATAACCGTGGTCGCGATCATGTCGCGACAAGGCGTGGTAACGATCACGTCGCTGCTCGGTGTATTCCTGATCGGGGGTGCGGTGATTGCATCTCGTCTGAAGAAGAAAAAAACCAAGCGTGACTGGGTCGAGGCTTGATAATGAACGTTCACTTCGATGCTTGATCCTGAACGTTATGATCCCCCTTGTACTTGATCGCGATGTTAGCTTCCTTCAAGGTGAGAAGCTCCCGCGCCTCGGCGATGGCTTCGTCGGCCTCGAGTGCATATTTGTTGAACATCGGGCTCTTTTTGCACACTTTCTCGGTCAACACGTACATGGGCCACACGAACCACTTGCTCGGGCCGCTCATGCGGGCGGCATTCTTGAAATCACGCAAGCTGTTCGTGTCCCATGCACCGAGCAACGCCGTGAGCGGCAAGTACCCGAAGAGTAGCAATAGTAGGAGGACACCGAGCGCGATGCCGATGGCAGGATAGAAGCCGAGCGCTGCATCGATCGGGTTGAATATGAAAAACAGCATCGCGAGGAGCGCTCCGAACATGATCATGCCCGACATGACCGGGGCGGCCATGGTCTGCCACCAGGCCACCTTGATCTTCACGACTTTCCTGTGCGTGAAGAGATACGACAATATCGTCTTGTACATGATGGCCGGGTACTCGCCGCACGGGATGATCCAGACGAGCGCGGCCAGTCCATATTTCGCGGGCAATTGGAGCCACACGATCCATAGCAAGTTGAAGAAGATCTTGAGCATTTCTTCCGAGCCCCTGAGCCACATCAGGAAGGTGGGATGGTTCGTGCCGAGCTGGATGGAATCCGCGAAGCTCGTGTAGGGCTGCTGGAAGTTGCGGATGAGGGTCGAGAAGAAGAATGGAAGTGCCGGGAGGTAATTGACCATGTTGAAGGCGACGAAGAACTTGTTCAAGACCAGGTACACGGTGAGGATCGACGGGAGGAATAACATTTGGAATATTACTATATATCTCAGCGATTGTGCGAAATAATATTGCGTGAGTTTTTTCTTCCCGTTCAAGAAGGCTTCGGCGATGAGGGGGGTCGGTGCGCTCACGCCGCCCCAGTTGACAAAGCCACTGATGCCGCTCGCGAGGCCGCACAAGCTCGAAAACGTCGCGTATTGCGGGATGAAGATGATGTTGATCCAGAGGATTACCTGGCCCGTGAACACGCCGATGAGGCTCCACGCACCGGTCTTGATGCCGAAGGTCACGCATTCCTTGATCATTGCCCAATCGAATCCCACGCGAAAGCAATCCCTTGCCCGGATACCATCTTTTATCATAGCCTTCGTGAAAAACCAAGCCGATAACCACATTGCAAAAAAGTCGTCGATGTACACGCCGATGCACGCGCCGATGGCGATGCCCATGATCTCGCCGATCGCGGGCGTGTTCATGCCCCAGATGCGCCCGAGGAACACGAAGGTCAATTCTGTGAGGCGCTGGAAGCCCTCGCCACATATGAAACCGAGGATGGCGGTCCTGTTGTATTGTTGCAATGACCCGAGGACACCACCGAACACGCCAAGATAACCCGGGTATTGATACGTGGCAACGATGAGCATGAGCCAAATACCATAGGAAAGGGTCGTCTGCGGGACAATGAAAATTGCATATATCGACACAACAGTTGTTTGCATCAAGCCTGTCCAACATTGGTACCAAATAAAATATTGTATGTAGTGTAGCATCTTCTGCGGGTTTTTTATACGAGCTTCGGCGATAAAACGATCCATCGTCATGTGCGTACCGAGGTCCATGACCGTGAAGAAGAGCCCGAAGATTCCGCCCGTGACGTTGCGATATCCATTCGACTCCGGGTACGGGTAAAAAATATTCACGATAACCCCGCTGATGAAAAGACCGATTATCATGCTGATCAGCGAAAAAATGAGGTTATAATAGAAGCCCGCTAGAGGCCGGTGAAACCCTATTTTGTCCCACAGCTCATTGACGCTCTTTGTTGAATCTTCTTTCGAAGCGTGAAAATCGAAGGATTTTTCATCAGCCATAGATCTTATTCTACTACTACAGTTATTATTTTTCTACTAATCTCCAAATGGAAGAAATGAGGATCACGAATCGAAGGAACATCCTACATTATATTCAGTCTTTCATCTTTCTTGGATCATTCCTTGGTAGGTTCAGCAATTATGAAAGAGGTCAAGAACCGTGAATTGGTTCAAAGCAAATTTAGAACCACAATAGCCAATGGCAACAATCTGGAAAAAATGCTTTTGCGGAAGCTCTACTGGATTGGTTTCGTTCACGTTCATACACGCGATCGCTTCCAGAGCTCAATGCGCTTCGCAATCTTTGCAGCGCGTTCCTTGTTTTGTTCCTTTCCCCTCATCGAGCGTTCTTGCGCCCCGCGCTCGAGCAGTACTTGCTTTTCAGCAAAGATAGCCCCGGCAACTATGCCCGCAATGCTGAAACCCAGGGGCAAGTAAAAGTGTGTTCGGAGATTGTTCTGATTCAGCCAGAGCCTGGTGAATAGCGTCATATCATAGATTATAATGCTTACTTGCTCCACCCGGTTTGTCGGGACGTGGAATGCTTCGATCTCGATGGAAATGTTGTGCATCAAGGTAGGATCGAAGCCCTGGATGTTATAATACGCGTCTGCATGGCTTCCTTGTACCGCATTACGCAATTCGCAATCTATCGATCCATTGTCATATGCGTCGATGCGCTTCACCAACATCCCGCTTTGATAGATTGCCCATGTCATGTTGACGATTGCTATTTCGTCGCAATTAGTGATTGCCTCGCAATGGATCGAGACCCGCAGATCGTCACCTTGTATATCCGGAAACGTGTAATTAAGCCATTGGTGTAATGGTTGCATCACGATAACCTGGTTGTCAACCAGATACGCCGGCGATCCTGCCCGGGCGATCTCTTGCTCGGTATGGATAGCCCCCGCGACCGATATTCCTGCGACCACGGATAAGAGCACGAACGTGGCCTTTATTTGGGCCCGTTTCTGCGGTGACTTGAGGCTTCTCGTGTTCCCGAAATCATAATAATCCATCACGAGCCCCGCGGGAAGGACGAGCATCTCGATACCGGGCAAGATGATAAAGAAATCCCACCACGGCAAGCCAGGATAGTCATGAAAGACGAAAAAAACCGGGATGACCGTCGCAGCTAGCATTATCATTACGCTCGCAATGGCCAGCCGGCCGAACCACGATTTCCCGTATCCTGGATACCAATTCTCTTGTCCTTTCACGTTCGATCACCGGGTCCTCCTTGGATGCCGAGGAATGTTTCCAGGGCTTTCTTGAGCCTGTCCACAGGCTCGTCGGGCAGATCGCAGAGCTTGAACGCATGCCGGTCCGAGAAGTGGATGAACAAGGTATCGTGCGCCG
>Ga0315277_10006504_pt1 | contig 15270 bp, 15 predicted proteins | sample YL17G05_15_MG_FD_203695 | JGI IMG/M metagenome (GOLD analysis project Ga0315277, IMG submission 203695) | Sediment microbial communities from Yellowstone Lake, YNP, Wyoming, USA - YL17G05_15 | ecosystem: Environmental > Aquatic > Freshwater > Lake > Sediment | place: USA: Wyoming | collected...
CTTATAGCGCAGCGAGAGAAGATAAGAAAGGAAATGCTGGATCAATCGCCTTTCTACAAAGCGGCACAGGAGAAGAAACAACAGGGGTGAGATTATGAAAGTACTGCTGACCGGAGCGTTTGGGAATGTCGGTGTAAATACACTGGAATCCTTGGTTGAGCAGGATCACCGTGTAACATGCTTTGATATCAAAACGAAAGCAAATGCCAAAACAGCCAAGCGCTTTCAAGACAAGGTCGATATTGTCTGGGGTGACTTGCGCCGTCCGGACGATGTTACAGCCGCCACAAAAGACCACGACGTCGTTGTTCACCTTGCGTTCATCATCCCGCCTGCAAGCGAAAAAAAACCCGATCGGGCCAAGGAGATAAATGTAGGTGGTACTCGGAATCTATTAGATACCGTAAAAAAACTTGCCTCGCCGCCGAAACTAATATTCTCCTCATCTATCAGCGTTTATGGGCCAACGGCCGATAAAGAGCCGCCGCGCCGTTGCAGCGAACCGGTCCACCCCACTGATAATTACACACACCATAAGGTAGAGTGCGAAAAGATGGTGCAGGAATCCGGCCTTAAGTGGGCTATACTCAGATTCGGCGCCGTACCGCTGATCGGGCAGGTTGATCCGATGATGTTCCAGGTGCCGCTTAATAACCGCATAGAGTTCGTCCACCCGAGGGATGTGGGCCTGGCTGTAGCCAACGCTATAAGCTGCGACGAAGTCTTCGGCAAAATACTCCATATTGGGGGAGGATCTTCAGGACAGCACTACTATAAAACATATCTCACTGGATTACTCGATGGTGCCGGCATCGGAATGTTTCCCGATAAGTCCTTCGGTACTGCTCCATTTTACACAGATTGGATGGATACAGAGGAAAGCCAGCGGCTGTTAAAATACCAGCGGTATTCGTTTGACCAGTATGTCAAAGAAATGCCTTCAGCCCTCGGCTACAGATATCAGATGGTCAAACTGCTCAAACCCCTTATCAGAAGGTTCGTATTAAGCAAATCTCCATATTATAAGTCGCAGAAAACGGCTGCATAATATTTGTGCAAACATCGTCGAAAACTGCAAAGGAGATGAAGATGAAAGTACTTATCACCGGAGCATTCGGCAATCTCGGCAGCAACGCTACCAAAAGATTACTGGAACAAGGCCATCAGGTAAGATGTTTCGATATTAAGACTAAACCTAATGAAAAAAAGGCTCGTAAGCTGCGCAGCAGTGTAGAAATTGTGTGGGGAGATATAAGAAAGGCTGATGACTTATCTGCCTCGGTGAAAGGGATCGATGTTGTCATCCACCTCGCATTCCTTCTTCCGCCGTTAACTGACACAAAGCCCGAACTAGCCCGGGATATAAATGTGGACGGGACACAGAAACTCATCGAAGCCATGAAAACACAAAAGCCCGCGCCTAAAATAATATTTTCATCTTCATTCACCGTATTTGGCAACACCCAGCATCTCGAACCTCCGAGAAAAGTAACGGATAAAATTGAAGCGACCGATAACTACACACAGCACAAGATCGAATGTGAGAAGCTGTGTGCCGAATCCGGCATAGACTGGTGCGTCATGCGTTTCGCCGTGGTGCCGCCTATATCGCTAAGCGGCGTGACCCCCAAGGCGTTCGCCTTCCCATTCAAAACACGCATAGAATTCCTTGATCCCAGGGATGCCGGCCTGGCAATGGCCAACGCAGTCAGCTCAAAAGATGTATGGGGCAAGATACTATTAATAGGCGGCGGGAAGGATAGCCAGATTCATTACGGCGATTTCGTAGGCCGTCTGATGGAATCGATGGGCGTGGGCAGGCTGCCCGAGGAAGCCTTCGGGGCGGATGCGTCCTATACCGACTGGATCGATACGTCCGAGAGCCAGAGGCTACTAAATTATCAGCAGCATTCCTTCGAGACCTTCGCGCGGGAGATGCCCAAAATGATGGGACCGATACGATTTGTCGTTCCCTTAGTTCGACCCATAGCACGATGGTATGTACTTAAACAATCGCCATATCTGAAGGCCAATAAGGCAGCGAAAAAAGCAAAGGCTTGATAGACTACGCCTTATACACCTTGCAGCGCTGCCCGCGGAAGATGAAATTGCCCGACACGGCATCACACAGATCGGGATCGTCATCCAGAATAGCATTGATATTCGACCGCCAAATACTATCGATCGACCCGTCCTCAGGATACCACCAGCCATGTTCCGCCTGAACGACATCGGGCGCTATCCCATCAAAATACCTGCATCTGAATTTAGCCTTGCCTACAGGCGTCTCAATCCATAACCAGTCGCCGTCGGCGATACCCGGCGGTCCGGCGGTCTGCGGATTGAGCTGAGCAATGGGTTCAGGATCCCTTTTGCGAATGGAATCGATCTGGCGATCCTGCGAATGATAGAAACGACGGTTGCGTGCGCCTGCCAGCAGCGTTATCGGATAGTTGGCATCCAGCTCTGCACCATTCATTTTACTTACTCTCGGCTCGCGCCAGCGGGGAAGCGGATCATATCCCATCTTTTCGAGGATGGTGCTGTATAACTCGAACTTGCCGGTGGGCGTGCCGAAGCCTTTAGTCTCATATTTGCGATCGCGAGGCACCGGGTTATCGTAGCCCTTGGCAGCCATGAACTGCTTGAATGTGATGCCCATGGGCTCCAAGCGATAATCAAAGAACTCCTCCAGCGTCCGCCATGGCCAAAATTCCGCCTGCCCCAGCCGCAGACCCAGTTCGCGCCAGAAGTAGAACTCGGATTTGCGCTCGTATAGCGGCGCAACTGCCGGCTCGCTGCCCTGCAGATAAAGGGTGTAGTTACCGCCCTGCAGGCTCTCTTTCTCAAAGCAACATGCAGCAGGAAAAACGTAGTCGGCGATGCGGCATGTCGGCGTCATGAATGTGTCCATCTCAACATGAATGTCGAGCTTCATAAGTGCATCATATATCAGCCTGGCATTCGGCATGGTGAGCAGCTGGTCCTTAGCCAGAGTAATCATGGCCTTAACAGGATACGGCTTCCCTGTTATCATGGCGCGATACACCAGCGGAGCATGAGCCAGACCCGTGACCCACGGCGTTGAAAGCGGCCGTTCCCGCACCCTGTTGATATTCTCTTCCACCATCCGGAACATCGGCCAGGAATAGAGCTTGAAGCGGTCCCCCCCGATTAGTTTAGCTTTCTGCTCCGGCGACAGCATCGCACGCTGCTCCATCTCAGCATCCAGCCGATATGCGGGGTGCGGCTCCATCATCACATCCCCGCCAGGTACATCTATGTTCCCGGTTATCGCCGCTAATATATATCTCGATTGCAGGGCCGGGGTGCAGTTCGCCTGCTCTTCAAGGCCGTTGGTATGGAATATCTGACTGGGCTTGATGGTTGCGTACATACGCGCCGCAGCTTTGATCTGCTCGGCGGGCACGTCCGTTATCGACTCCGCTTTTTCAGGAGTGAAATCCTTAACCCGCTCAGCAACCTTATCGAAACCGTAGCACCACTTCTCGACGAATCCCTTATCGTACAGGCCTTCGGCGATGATGGTCTGTATCATGGCCATAAGCAGCGCGCCGTCGGTGCCCGGCCGCGGCTGGAGCCACAGATTGGCTTCTTCTGCAACAACAGTACGCCTCGGGTCGATCACGATGAGCTTGAGCCAGACCTTCTTCGCATCGCGGATCACGTTCCACAGCATGGGACCGGCCTGATGTGGATTGGCGCCGATAAGCATTAAGCACTTGGTTTCCGGACGTAGCGCAGGCATGTATATCATCCAGCCCGACATCAGATGGCTCAGCACCATACCAATGCCGCAACTGTGCGGGCCGAGGAAGTTGGGTGTGCCAAATAAGTATTGAAAGCGGGTGCGAAATTCTTCACCGGTGTTCTGCTCACCACTGCTGGTGATAGCTAAAGCTTCAGGTCCATATTTTGATCGAATCTTGTCCAGCTTATCAGCTACCTCGTCTAGCGCTTGATCCCAGTTCACACGCTCCCACTTCCCCTCGCCCCGCTTGCCGACGCGTTTCAAAGGATAATTGAGACGATCGGGATGGTAGACATACTCGGCGGCGGCGTTGGCGCGAGGGCATCCGCCGACGACGTTGGCCCACATCTTGGCCATTATCGAATCCCTCTTCACTCCGCCACGGTCAAATCCGATCAGGCGACCGTCTTCAACCTTCACCTTATACCGACAGTGGCTGGCACAAAAGCCGCACACAATCTTCTTGGTTTCAGTAACCATCGCAACCTCCTCGATCATTGCGAACGATTGGTGCACCAGAGTCCTTTATTTGCTTCCTGTTTAACATCGCATATTCTTATAATCGAGCAATTTATCGATTATAGCCTAACATAAAATACCCATAGAAAACAGTAGAAGCAGTTGTAATATAATAGCAACTCCAACTTCGATTGAACTACAATGTAACCATACGTAATGAGCTACTGAAAGGCCCAAAAAGAGATATAATACATGCGTAATCAGTATAAAAACCCGCGGAGGTTAGTAATGTTAAAATGGATGACAATCGCCATAGGACTCATCATCCTGGCACTAGGAATCGTTGTATTGGTCGAAGGTAGCCAAGAAATAGTCGGAATAGTTATAGCGGTCATCTCCGGTCCTGTAATCTTACTAGGTATTAGTAAACTACTAAAAAAGAAAGCGAAACCTCAAAAGATCATTACAACAACTGAACCGGATGAGGAACCTCCCGTATTTTAAACGCTATAAAATCCTGCAAACTCGCTAAGCACAAGGTCATTTTGAATGGTTAAACAAAGTCTGATTAAATACACCATTGTCGATACTTCTCTCGGAAAAATTCTGATCGTCGGCTCTAAAGAAGGTTTACAGAAAATATCAATCCACTTATCTAAACAATCCGCGCTGCGCTACACAGCAGAACACTATCCAGAAGCGATCGAATCGCCAAGCGAATTCGAAGACCTGCCGCAACGCCTCGAACAATACGCACGGGGCAAGCGAATCATATTCAACAATAATCTAGATTTCAGCAACGCCACACCATTTCAAAAAGCTGTATGGGAGGCAACGCGTTCCATCCCATACAGCGAAACCCGCAGCTATGAATGGATAGCTCAACGCATCGGCAAACCCAAAGCTGCTCGCGCCGTTGGGCAAGCTCTCAAGCAAAACCCGTTCCTTATCGTCGTGCCATGCCACCGGGTCATCAGCAAAGATGGCAGCCTCACCGGATTCAGCTGTGGTATTAATGCTAAAAAACGTCTGCTTGACATAGAAGCTTCGAATTCTTCGACAACCCAGCAAGAATGAATATAGCCAACCTGCGCCCGTTGCATCACATTTTTTTCTATGCTATACTCTCTCTACCTGTAAGCGCAGGAAGTAGTGCTAGGTAGAAGCACTGTAATGCAGGCAAAAGCCTGCAAATTTTATTAAGCCAAAGGAGCAAAGAAAATGCAAAAGTACCTCAAGTTTTCCTTAGTCTTTATCCTAGCAATAGCATTAGTCGCAGTGGGAACCATAAGCTGCGGCGGCGGGGCTCAAGAGGAGAAAGAAGCCTATAAAATCGGCGCGCTATTCTCCACAACAGGTTCCCAATCTAACCTCGGCGTTCCGGAAGAGAACACCGTTGAGATGTTAGTAGAAAAAATCAACGCCGACGGCGGTATCAATGGACATGATCTGGAAGTAATCATTTATAACGATGAGACTGACTCAACTAAATGTGCCACTCTGGCAAATAAACTCATCGAGCAGGATCAAGTCCTGGCTATCATCGGCCCCACCGGCACCGGAAACAGCATGGCCATCATTGATGCGATAACAACCGCGGAGATACCACTGGTATCCTGCGCCGCAGGCGCCAGTATTGTAACTCCAGTAGATGAAAGATACTGGATATTCAAGACCCCACAGACAGACAAACAGGTAGTAATAGAGATCTACATATATCTACAGAGTATCAATATTTCCAAGGTCGCCATTATAACCTCAACCTCCGGGTTTGGCCAAGGCGGTAAAACATACCTCGAATCCGAGGCAGCTACATATGGCATCACTCTTGTGGATAACCAGACATTCGGCTCTGACGACACCAGCATGATATCTCAGCTCACTCATATTAAAGGCACAGATGCCGAGGCGGTTGTCTGCTGGGACACCGATAAGGCCTCCGCAGTAGTGGCAAAAGACATGCAGACGCTGCAGATGACTATCCCTCTTTATTGCAGCCATGGAATTGCAAACCAGGCATTCATCGATGCTGCGGGGGATGCTGCCAACGGCGTCATCTTCCCCGCCGGCAAGCTGCTGGTAGTTGATGAAATCCCGGCAAGCGATCCACAGAAGGAAGTTTTGACAAACTATAGAGATGAATACTTAGCTGCATATCCCAATGAAAGTATCAGCACCTTCGGTGGCCATGCCTACGACGCACTGTATCTGGTCGTTGACGCACTCGAGAACATGGAAGAGGATCTAACCCTAGCCGAGTCCAGGGCTGCTATACGAGATGGACTGGAGCAGATTACGGACTTCGTCGGAATAAGCGGCATCTTCACGATGTCTCCGGAAGACCACCTTGGTATGCAACCTGGTTCGCTGGCGCTAATTGAGATCGTTGACGGAGCATGGACTCTGGCTCAGTAAAAATTGACTGTACGTTAGACTATTGCTATCATGAGGGGGAAAGTGCGACTTTCCCCCTTTTTTATGGCCACCTGGCTTTGGGGACATGGTGAATGTCAGCAGATCAGTTTGTTCAATATCTCATGTCCGGTCTAACGCAGGGCAGCATCTATGCCCTGATAGGTCTGGGTTTCACTATCATATATGCCGTTACCCGCATCATTAACTTCGCCCAGGGCGAGTTTGTCATGCTGGGCGGCATGCTTTCATATGTACTCGCGGTAAAAGAAGGGCTTTCAATGCCCTTAGCGATAATAATTGCGGTCTTAGCCGCAGCAGCCGTCGGCGCCGTAATGTATCTGCTAGCGATACGAACGGCAAGACGGGCGTCGGTCATCAGTCTAATCATAATTACAATAGGCGCTGCAATCTTCATAAGGGGTATTGCCGGAAACAGGTTTGGTGTTAATACAGTAAGCCCTCCCGATTTTACCGGCAGCGGATCGATATCATTCCTCGGTGCCTATATAGAACCTCAGGCTTTATGGATAATCGGAATAACATTTGTAGTAACGACACTGCTTTATCTATTTCTTTCACACACAATGGTCGGTAAGGCGCTGAGGGCTTGCGCTATAAACCCCGGCGCTGCAAGCCTGGTTGGTATCAACACTAAAGCAATGTCCCTCATCGCCTTCGCTATAGCAGCTGCCATAGGCGGCATCGGCGGTGTAGTAATAGCCCCACTGGCGATGGCCAGCTACAATATGGGCGTCATGCTGGGGTTAAAAGGCTTCGTTGCCGCTTCCATAGGCGGATTCATGAGTCCGATCACTACAGTTATCGGCGGTGTTGTACTCGGTGTAGTCGAGAGCCTAGCTGTCGGACTTGACTGGGGACCATTCACATCCGCTTATAAAGATGTCATAGCCCTGGTAGTACTGCTGCTGATACTGCTGATCCGGTCAGGAAAGCTGGCAGCAGCGGAGAGGGCTGGCTGATGCTAGCGTGGATTAAGAAAAAATGGAACTACTTTGCCATTGCGGCACTGCTGATTTTTCTTATACTGATTCCATTTGACTGGTTCCTCAGCCGGTACACAAGCCTCATGATAATCATCGGAATCAGCACAATGGTTACAGTAGGGCTGTGCCTTCTCATGGGATATACAGGCCAAGTCTCCTTAGGGCAGGCTGCTTTCTACGGCCTCGGTGCCTATTTTTCAGCTGTTTTAAGCAAGACATATAGCTTGAATCCATGGCTGGCGATGTTGATAGCTGCTTTAGCTACTGGTGCCTTTGCCTATGTAGTAGGGTATCCCATATTCAAGTTGCGTGGTAACTACCTGGCCATGGCTACGCTTGGAATAGGCCTGATAATGTGGATACTCTTCAACCAATTAAGCCAGTATACAGGTGGTCCGGACGGAATGTCAGGTATCCCATATCTATCCATAGGCGGATTTACCTTTGACACAAATTTTAAACGTTACTACCTGGTCTGGTGCTTCTGCCTAGCAATATTATTCCTATCGCAGAATATAGTAAGATCACGAACCGGCAGGGCTTTAAGGGCAATTCACGGAAATGAGGCTGCTGCTGAATCTATAGGCATAAATGTAAATCAGTTTAAATTGAAGATATTCGTGCTCAGTTCAGTATATGCCTCGCTGGCAGGAAGCCTTTTCGCACACCACCTTCGCCATGTGAGTCCGCAGCCATTCGACTTTCTTGCTTCAATAAAGCTTGTTGTGATGGCAGTAATCGGAGGGCTCGCCAGCATATGGGGCGCTATTTTCGGCGCCGGCACGACCCGATTCTTAAGTGATGAAGTTCTTCTTGGTTTCAATAAATATCCTCAACTGGATATCATCATCTACGGTCTGATACTGATGCTGGTCATGATCTTCATGCCGGAAGGTCTTTTTATAGCTATTAAGTCTTTCACATTCTGGCTTAAGGTCAACTGGCGAGAGCTGCCTTCCATAATGAAAAGGAAACGAAAAGAGTTGCCTAATCAAATGAAACACATCTTCAGGCGATTGCTACTCATGCGTTTATGGAGAAAAGCCGAACCGTGAGCCAGCCGATACTTGAAACCAAGAACCTGAGCAAGGCCTTCGGGGGCCTAATTGCTGTTGATAAAGTCGATCTGACAATAGATACAGGGAAAATCACTGCGATCATAGGCCCTAATGGCGCAGGAAAAACGACTCTTTTTAACCTGATAGCCGGGGTATATCCACAGACTTCCGGAGAAATTCTATTCAACGGCAAACCATTGAAGCATTCCCCATGGTATGTAAGGGCAGTTCAACCGAAACTAAATAAAAAAATATTCGAAGACAAACTTCAAAGGCATGATGCAAGTCATAAACGCGCTGCATTAGGAATTGCTCGCACATTCCAGCATGTCCATCTGTTTGGCAATATGACCGTCTTGGAAAATGTAATGACCGGCCAGCACCCCCGAAGTAAATACGGTTTCTTCGGAGCGGCGCTGCGATTACCAAAGGCCCGCCACGAAGAAGAAATGATCAACCTCAACGCAATTAAATACTTGAATATGGTAGGGCTTGGGAAATACACCAATCAGAATGCTTTGAGCCTGCCATTGGGACAGCAGAAACTGCTGGCTATAGCCCGGGCGCTGGCCACCGAACCAAAGCTGATCCTGCTGGACGAACCTGGTGCCGGGCTTAACGCCCTGGAGAAACGCGAACTGAGCGACCTGATCAAACGTATTCGCGAGATGGGGATAACAGTGGTGCTGGTAGAACATGATATGCCGCTGGTGATGGGCATAGCTGAATGGATAATCGTTTTAGACAGTGGCAAGAAAATCGCCGAGGGCACAGCTGCCCAGGTGCAGAAAGACCGTAAGGTAATTGCTGCATATCTTGGTGAGGAGGTGGACAGTGCTGAGGGTTGAGAATGCATCGGTTGCCTATGGTCAGGTAACTGCCGTCAGGGAGGTGTCACTGACGGTAAACGACGGCGAGATTGTAACCATCATTGGAGCTAACGGCGCTGGCAAGACCAGCCTGCTCAACGCTATATCAGGAGTGATACCATTAAAAAGCGGTGACGTCTGGCTTAACGATAAGAAGATATCCCGACTCCCTTCTCATAAAATAGTGAGGCTGGGACTGGCATATATTCCTGAAGGCAGGCACATCTTCGGAGCAATGTCCGTTAAGGACAACCTCACGATGGGTGCCTACATCCAGTGCTCAAAGAAGCGCTTCAGCAGCCTGGGTTACGTCGGATGGTTCATGCGGCGACAGGATGTTCAATCTAATCTGGAATCGGTATTCAAACTGTTCCCGATACTCAAAGAGAGGATTAAACAGCAGGCCGGCAGCCTCAGCGGTGGCGAACAGCAGATGCTGGCCATAGGCCGCGCGCTGATGTCGTCGCCCAAGATGATTTTACTTGATGAACCATCGCTGGGTCTGGCGCCGAATCTGGTGCGCGAGATACTCAAGCTCATCGTCAGGCTCAGGGACGAGGGCTTAACTATACTGCTCGTCGAGCAGGACGCCAATGCGGCGTTAAAGATCGCCGATAGAGGCTACGTTATGGAGAGGGGACATATCACTATAGAGGGGACAGCTAAAGAGCTCCTTGGCAACGATAGAGTAAGACAGGCATATTTAGGTAAAAGCGTGGCCTGAGGTGCAGGAGAAATCTCCTGCCGAGGCCCGCTACTTTAAAAAATAAGAGGCGTGTCCCGTAGGGGCAATTCATGAATTGCCCCTACATAATTGCCCCCAAGATTGGGGGACAGGGGGTTGATAAGATTTAATCGAGGTTTCTTGCGTATCGCAAGAGTGGTAGAATAGGGAACAGGCACAACGGAATATGAAACAACTACTATCTGGAAACGAAGCAATAGCGCTCGGCGCGTATCATGCCGGCATGGCGGTAGCAACCGCATACCCAGGGACGCCGAGCACTGAGATACTGGAAAACATAGCCCGTATGGAGGGCGTTTACGCCGAGTGGTCGATAAACGAGAAGGTGGCCCTTGAAGTGGGGATGGGAGCATCCTACGCCGGGGTCCGCACGCTGGTATCGATGAAGCACGTTGGGCTTAACGTCGCCGCCGACCCCTTCTTTGCAGCATCAACCACGGGCGTGGTGGGAGGGCTGGTTATCGTGTCCTGCGACGACCCAGGCGAGCACAGCTCTCAAGGCGAGCAGGATAACCGCCACTTCGCCAAGTTCGCCAAGGTGCCGATGATCGAGCCGACGGACAGCCAAGAGGCCTATGACCTGATGGAGCTGGCCTTCGACATCAGCGAGAAGTTCGACACGCCGGTGCTGTACCGCTCCACCACGCGTATCTCCCACTGCAAGTCAGTGGTCAATGTAACTAAGGAGCGAAAAGCGGCAACTGCCAAAGCCTCGTTCAAGCGCTCGCCGGAAAAGTTCGTCATGGTGCCCTCATACGCCCGCATCAGGCGCGTGGCCATGGAGGAACGCATCGCCAGACTGCAGGAATACGTGGAGCAATTCCCCTTTAACGAAATGATACTAGCCGACAAAAAGCTCGGCGTGATATCGAACGGAGTGGCATATCAATACGCACGCGAGGTGTTCAAGGATGCCTCGCACCTCAAGCTGACCACGCTCTACCCGCTGCCGGTGAACCTGATAAAGAGATTCGCCAAAGAGGTGGAGAGAATCATCGTGGTCGAGGAGCTCGACCCGTATATAGAAGAGGAAGTGCGCCGCCTCGGCATAGCGGTCGAGGGCAAGAAATTCATACCGATAATCGGCGAGCTCAACCCGGAGATCGTCGAGGGCGGTGCCGTGAAGGCCGGAATCCTAAAAGCAGCGACGTCGGCTCCTGCCGTACCCGCAACTCCAGCGCCCAGGCTGCCCGCGCGCCGTCCGCAGCTATGCGCCGGCTGCCCGCACGTCGCCACCGAGTACACGCTTCGCAAGCTGGGGGTTCGCACCGTGGGCTCAGGGGTGGAGCTATCCAAGAACGATATCATCATCACCAGCGACATCGGCTGCTACACGCTGGGCGTATACCCGCCGCTGGCCGTGCTCGACACGTGCGCCTGCATGGGGGCCAGCATCGGACAGGCGCTGGGGCTGGAGAAGGCCGGCGTGGCCAATAAAGTTGTGGCGGTGATAGGCGATTCCACGTTCATGCACTCCGGCATCACTCCGCTCATCGACGTAGTTTATAACCAGGGGACGACCACAGTAATAATTCTCGATAATAATACCACAGCTATGACCGGACACCAGGGGCATCCCGGGACGGGGATCTCGGCCAGGGGCGAGAAGACGCAGGCGGTCGATATCGAATCGCTGGTGAAGGGCATCGGCATAAAAGACGTGAATGTCGTTAATGCCTTCGATCTGAAGGCCATTGAGACGACGATTAAAAAATGCGTAGCCAACAACGCGCCATCGGTGATCATCGTGCGCGGCGCATGCCCGCTGGCGACGAAAAAGAAGGGCACACCGCTCGAAGTGGACGCCGACGTGTGCAGCGGCTGCCTGGACTGCCTCAAGATCGGCTGCCCGGCGATGACGATAGCGGAAAACTTGGCCTGCATCGACGCCGAGGCATGTAACGGCTGCGGCGTCTGCTCACAGATATGCCCCAACGACGCCATCTCGGAGAAACAGCCATGAGAGATGTGAACGTGCTGATGGTAGGCGTTGGCGGCTACGGCGTGATCCTGGCCAGCGACGGCATGGCCGAGATCGGCATGGTCAACGGATACGACGTGAAGAAGACGGACTCACTCGGCATGGCGCAGCGGGGCGGTAGCGTGGTGAGCCACGTGCGCTGGGGCCAGAAGGTCTTTTCACCCATGATAAAGAAGGGCGAGGTCGTCTTCCTGCTGGCCTTCGAGCAGCTCGAGGCGGCGCGGTGGGCCTCCTATCTCAATCCGAAGGGTATCGCAATTGTCGCCGATTCGGTGGTCGTCCCCGTTTCGGCGGTCACCGGCGATACGCCCTATCCCAAATGGGATGCGATAAAAGGAATACTCTCGCAATACAGCGACAAGATATATCTGGTGCCCGCTGCCAGGATCGCCGGGGAAGTAAAAAATCCCCGCGCGGTCAACATGGCCATGCTCGGCTTCATCTCCGCATTCCTGGAGCTGCCCGCCGAGGCATGGACCGACACGATGCGGCGCAGGCTGCCAGCAAAATTCATGAAATCAAGTATAGAAGCTTTCCTGAAGGCCGCCGCAGAGGCCAGAGCAGCTATACAGGCAAAGGAGCATAAACGATGATGCGCGATCCTAAAATTGAGGCGATGCCCAGGGCCGAGCTGGAAAAGCTCCAGCTCAAGCGCCTGAAGACCAAGGTGAAAGAGGTCTATGAGAAGGTTCCCTTCTACCGCAGGGCGTTTAAGGAAAAAGGAGTTGCGCCGGAGGACATCAAAACCCTGGCCGATATCACCAAGCTGCCCTTCACCAGCAAGCTGGACTTCCGTGATAACTATCCCTTCGGGCTGACGGCTGTTCCGCTGCAGCAGGTAGTGCGCATCCACTCCTCCAGCGGCACCACGGGCAAGCCCATCATCGCGCCGTACACCCAGGGAGACATCGACACGTGGTCCGAGGTAATGGCCCGAACGCTGGCCACAGCCGGTGTTCGCAAAGACGATATCTTACAAAACGCTTATGGCTACGGCCTGTTCACCGGCGGACTCGGCTTCCACTATGGTGCTGAGCGCCTCGGGGCCATGGTGATACCCGCAGGTACAGGTAATACCAAGCGTCAGCTTCTTATGATACAGGACCTGGGAACGACCGTAATCACATGTACTCCATCATATGCCATCATCCTGCACGAAACCGCCAAGGAGATGGGCATCGATTTCCGAGAGACAAAGCTGAGACTCGGTGTTTGCGGCGCCGAGCCCTGGTCGGAGCAGATGAGGAACGACATTGAATCAAGAATGGGTATCTCCGCTATAAATATATACGGATTGACCGAAGTGATTGGGCCTGGGGTATCGGTGGAGTGCGAGCACAAATGCGGCATGCACATCTGGGAGGACCATTTCCTGGCCGAGGTCATAAATCCCCAGACCGGAGAGCACATGCCCCCCGGCCAGCTGGGAGAGCTGGTATTCACCACCCTGACCAAGGAGGCCCAGCCTGTGATCAGGTTCCGCACCAGGGACCTCGTGAGCCTGACCCCGGATACCTGCAAGTGCGGGCGCACGATGGTCAGGATGTCGCGGGTCATGGGACGCAGCGACGATATGCTGGTCATCAAAGGCATCAACGTCTTCCCGTCGCAGATAGAGAGCGTACTGCTCGATGTCGAGGGCGTCGAGCCGCAGTATCTGATAGTGGTCGACCGCCAGCACGGCTTCAAGGCCGAAGACCTGGAGATATGGGTCGAGGTTTCCGAGGATGTCTTCTCGGACGAGATCGGGAAGATGGAAAATCTGGAGAAAAAGCTCCGCGCCGAGCTGGAGAGTGTGCTGAGCATCTCGCCGCGCATAAAGCTCGTGGAGCCTAGGACTATAGCACGCACCGAAGGCAAGGCCAAGCGCGTAGTAGACCGCAGCGAGATTAAGTAGCAAGGAGTAAGTAGTCAGTAGTAAGTAGGAGGTAGTGGGTGGAAAACTACACGCTACTCACTACTCACTACACACTCTCCAAGAAAAGAGATGCAGGAGATTTCTCTCCTGCTGGGGGTTTGGGGGTACCCCCCAATTTCCATAGTCCCCCAAAGTATGGGGGACTCACAGGGGGTTTGGTGATTTTATGGCTTGTCATCCTGAGGGAGAAATTCGACCGAAGGATCTCGTCGAGATTCTTCACTCCGTTCAGAATGACAGATGCGAATTAAGAGAGGTGCAGGAGAGTTTCTCCTGCCGGGGTTTTAGGGGTGTTCCCTATCACTTTTCCATCTCCCCCAAGAGTGGGGGACACAGGGGGTTGACTATTAATTAAAGAAAGCCCGTGGAGGAATCAAATGAGAAGAAAGCAAATATCAGTATTTATAGAGAACCAGCCGGGGCACCTGCAATCCATCCTTGAAGCCCTGGAAAAGGATAGCATCAGCATCCTGGCCCTTTCCGTCAGCGACACCGCGGAGTTCGGCATCGTCCGCATGATTGTGGATGACGCGGACAAAGGGGTGAATTCCCTCAAACGCTCCGGCTTCACCGCAAGGGTCGACCCCCTGCTCAGCTACAACATCCCCGATGTCCCGGGCGGGCTTTTGAACAGTGTTATCAAGCCGCTGTCCAAAGCAGGCATCAATATCAAATATTTCTACGCTTACATCGAGCGCGGGCCGGAGAACAGGGCCACCGTGGTCTTCAAGCCGGATAACATCGACAAAGCGGAGGCCATACTCAAGGCGCAACTGACCAGTAAGTAATACTTCCCCGCCTCAGATGTTCATTTAAGTCACTTTGCTGACTTGTTTGTTATTATTTTATTTGACTCTAATGTTTATGCTTCCTATAATACTTTCATACGTACAATTAGTTTAAAAGAAGCACTAACGTTCGGAAGAATATACGAAATATGACTAAAAACACGGTATTTGTAATTGGGGCAGGCGCCAGTAAAGAAGCCAATTTGCCAACCAGTGACGAACTAAAGAGCAAAATATCTGGGCTTCTTGATATCCGCTTCG
>Ga0315277_10006506_pt1 | contig 15262 bp, 12 predicted proteins | sample YL17G05_15_MG_FD_203695 | JGI IMG/M metagenome (GOLD analysis project Ga0315277, IMG submission 203695) | Sediment microbial communities from Yellowstone Lake, YNP, Wyoming, USA - YL17G05_15 | ecosystem: Environmental > Aquatic > Freshwater > Lake > Sediment | place: USA: Wyoming | collected...
CCTATCGTCAGTAGTTATCGGTCTTGTCTGCTAGTTCCTATCGTCAATATTATATACGTTCCTTAGGTATTCTTTCGTTTCCAGGTAAGAACTTCGCCGGAGAACTATATTGATATCGGCCAAAATTCACAAAAGTCCCATAAGAATATGTGGCCTAATGCTACTGATGGGCCTTAGTCTCAAGTGTACCATTATCTTGACTCATCAATATACCCTCCGATTTTCTCTGCTTTATCATAAGGGGTATGATATTCTCTAGTCTCTTACACGTGATCTGATGAGTTGTGATGCTGAGGCGAAGGCGAAGCATCTGGCTTCGCAGCGATAATTTCGCCCTTAGGATGGGCGGACACCCCGCGGGAGGCAAGCAAGAGCGGCTTATACTGTACGAAGGATGTTACCAGCAAACTGTAGAAATAGTTGTCGCCAAGATGGCTACTCCGATATCAAGCAAAGACTTATGGCGAGCTAAAGTGTCGTATTTGCAGACTTTATCAGTAAGAAACCTCCACAGCGTCCGTCATAGGCGTCAATTTCGCTTTCTAAATTTGAGTTGGTGTTCCATGCGGAGTGATTGGGTTGGTAGTTTACGTCCGGCCAGTGACGCCAAAATTGTATGTCTTGGCTCGGTTTCTCACTTGAAAATCTCGAATTTATGATGTAGATTTCCATAGTGATTTTGCTCTGCCTTTAACATCGCGCGCCGTTTAGCTCAGAAGTTCAACAACACATGATGGATTTAAATAATATACCAACTTCGGCACAACCCTTCATTCAACGACTATCGATGTTACCATGCGTTGAACGAATCGTTCTCTTCGGTTCACGTGCGGTCGGCGATAACAGTCCACGCGCGGACATAGATCTCGCAATATCGGCACCTACTCTAACCCGCTGGCAGTTTGCCGAACTTCGCGTAGATGCCTTCGAGACTCTCACCCTCTATTGGATTTCACTTGTCCACTTGGAGCAGACTCCCGATACCTTGTGTGAACGTATAGAAAAACAAGGAAAGACACTGTATGAGCATCAGGAAATTACATGATAGCTTGACGAACCTTGAGTCTGCAGTAGGAAAACTTGAGGATGCACTCAAGATTCCAAAAGACCGTGAACTCGTGGTGGAGGGAACTATTCAGAGGTTTGAGTACACTATCGAACTGACATGGAAGACCCTCAAGAGAGCTCTCGATTACGAGGGTATTCATCCCAAGTCACCACGAGAAACCCTGAGAGAAGCATTCAAGATCGGCTGGCTTGACGATAATGATGCGTGGATGGCCATGCTCGACCAGAGAAACACGACCTCGCATGTGTATCTTCATGAGGAGCTTGCGGAGGATAACTATGAAGACATCAAGAAGGTGACTCCAATACTGAGAGCAACTCTTGATTTAATGCTGGAGCGATACCCTAGAAATGCCAAACCGAGGAGCTGAGTGTATTCGCACGTCTTTGTCTTTCGAGGACATCTTCTTTCTGAAGTTGTTTACCGACTATTGGTGCCGGTTGCTGGGTTTTCCCGCTCTTTGCTTGGTGATCCCAGATCAGGCAGCTTGGCAACGGCTTCTGATTCTTCCCCTCGGAAGATGTGAGTGTAGCGGGACATGGTGAGATTGATGTCGGAATGCCTCATGATCGACTGAATGACTTTGGGGTGCACGCCTCCCGCTGCCAGCAGACTGCCGGTCGTGTGGCGTAGTCAAGTCAATTGGAGTGATGTCCACAAGAGCAGTTCTCTCAAGCACTTATGGAATTGTGGGAGTAGTTTTGTAAACCAGGGATTGTCGGTTCGAATCCGACCGTTGGCTTTGTAAATCCCACTTCTGAAATCGTTCGCGAGCGAGGTCTGCCCATATATGCCTATGGAAGGCCATAGTCGCCCGGTTTTCAAGTTGCTCTTTGCCACTGACGCCTAACGTTTCACTCGACGAGGGCTTCGTAGGTCAGGGTTTTGAATTGTTTGTTGAGCGTTGCTTCGCCTTCGGGGTGGATTTGGGCCATACATATCGCGATCAAGTCGTTGCCGAATGGACACCGCTCTGGAGAAACTTGCCAAGCTGCGTCGCCGAATCAGACGCTTTGGAGCGTTGAGAGACACGCTTAAGAAACTTTGGTCGCCCAATCCCCAGGGGACATTAACCTTTCTGGACGATTCGCTCCTGCCGGCAACCTCCAACGCGGTGGAGCGTGCGAACCGCCGACATCGCAAGATGCAGAAAAGCATATACCGGGTGCGCACCAGGGATCATGTCAGTCAACGGATAGCCGTTGATATGCAGCGTGACGAATACAGTATCGGTCTGAAGAAAACAATAAATACGCTGCATCGGAGCAGAAACGGTGAAAACCGAAAAACAGGATAGAGCGGCACTCTGTAATGATGCTACAGTCTCGAAGAATCCCTGAGTTAGATCCTTGGCGTTTTCGTTGCTATATCCCTTGTGTCTAAGGTAACAATAGACAGGTTTCCAATATCTTCTGAGCAGCCTATCGACGATCACTCTTCGACGCTCCTGATCGTGTGTTTTGGCCTTACTGATGTCCGACCAGTGTGTGGTCTGGAACGACCCCTTTGCCCCTCCCATTGCTGTCTCTCGGTCCCGTTTTGCCATTTTCCGCTCAAATCACCCTGCGAAGGTGCTACCCTGGCCCCTATCTGTAGGCACGGGAACAGCCCAACAAGCACACCAGCCACACGTCAATATGGAGTCCACTGGCAAAAAGTCTACAGTCGAAGTACACCCATTGCAATCAAAAAATAACACCACAGCTCGACATTCGGCGGAGCGTTTGTAGTATAATGTGGCTGGGTTGCCTGCACTGTGGTTAGGCCAAAAATGATTTGACAAAACTCGGTAATGTCGTGTAAGGTAGTCCCAATGCCAGTTTGAGAAAAGTCCTAATTTTTGAACGCCCATTCATTCGGCATAAGGTCAGAATCATAGAGGGCATGGCAATGGCCGAAATCAATCGTGCGTCTTTGTTTGGCAAGCTGAACAGTCTTGGTTACAAATCCATCGAAAGCGCAACAGTCTTCTGCAAGCTGCGGGGCAATCCGTATGTTGAGATGGTGCACTGGCTTCATCAGATTCTGCAATTGCAGGACTCAGACCTCCACCGGGTAATACGCCACTTTGAGATAGACCCATCCAGGCTCGTCAAAGACATAACTGAGGAACTTGACCGGTTGCCGCGGGGATCTACGTCGATTTCGGATCTCTCACCTCATCTTGAAGAGTCCGTGGAGCGTGCGTGGGTGTATGGGACCCTTTTATTCGGTGAATCGTGTATTCGTACGGGCCACTTAGTAGTGGGGATTCTCAAGACTAACGGCCTCAAAAATGTTCTACTCGGAACCTCGAGCGAATTCGGCAAGATCAAGCTAGAGCAATTGACGGATGACTTTACAAAAATCGTCGGCAATTCACCCGAGGAGTCCCTCACAGCGACAGACGGCAGTTCGATACGGCCTGAGAGCGTGTCCGAGCGTGGACGCGGCGGCGTGGCGCCGGCTGTATTGGGAAGGCAGGAGGCCTTGGCGAGATTCTCAGTGGATCTTACAGAAAGGGCCCGCAATGGTGAAATGGATCCGATTGTTGGACGGGATGAGGAGATCCGACAAATCATCGATATTCTAATGCGTCGCCGTCAAAACAACCCAATTCTGACAGGTGAGGCGGGAGTGGGCAAAACAGCGATTGTAGAGGGTTTCGCCCAACGTATCGTACAAGGCGACGTGCCGCCATCGCTCAAGGACGTGACACTGCGCGTGCTGGATGTCGGTTTGCTACAGGCCGGTGCCAGTATCAAGGGCGAGTTCGAGAACCGTTTGCGACAGGTCATTGAAGAGGTTCAAAGCTCCCCAAAGCCCATTATTCTTTTCATCGATGAGGCCCATACGCTCATTGGCGCCGGGGGGGCGGCCGGAACGGGCGACGCGGCGAACTTGCTCAAGCCGGCGCTTGCTCGCGGCACGTTGCGGACTATCGCAGCGACAACGTGGAGCGAGTACAAGAAGTATATCGAAAAAGACCCCGCTCTCACCCGCAGATTCCAGGTTATCAAAGTCGATGAACCTGAAGAAGACAAGGCGTTAATAATGATGCGGGCATTGGCGTCCAATCTTGAAAAACACCACCGTGTCCAGATTCTGGACGAGGCCCTGGATGCCGCCGTCCGCCTCTCACACCGTTATATTCCCGAACGCCAGCTCCCCGACAAAGCGGTCACCCTGACCGATACGGCAAGCGCACGGGTAGCAATAAGCCAACACGCGGTGCCGCCGGAATTGGACGATTGCCGCCGACGGATTCAAGCGTTGGAAACAGAGTTGGAAATCATCGGCAGAGAACTCTCAATGGGCGTGGATCACAAGAAACGCGAATCTGAAAGTAAGGTGAAGCTTGAGGCGGAACGTGCGAAATTGGGCAAGCTGGAGGACAGATGGGCGAAAGAGAAGGAGTTGGTCGACACTATTTTGGACATTCGATCCAAGCTGCGCAAATCCGGAGAGGGTACGATTGAACAAGCAGAGACGGCAGAAGAAGAAACTGGAAAGACGAGGGCTAAGAAGACTACTGACCCGCGGACAGCGGATGCCGACGAGTCTGCTAAGGCTAAGCCCGAGAAATCGACCAAATCAGAGGCCAAAGACAGTGATAAATTGCTCAAAGAACTCAAATCGCTGCAGAAGAAGCTGTATGAGCTACAGGGAGAAACACCCCTGATTCTCCCCTGCGTAGATGCGCGAGCTGTCGGTTCAGTAGTTGCCGACTGGACAGGCATTCCTGTTGGCGGAATGGTTAAGAATGAAATCGAGGCTGTGTTGAATTTGGCAGATAAGCTTCGCGAACGCGTTATCGGCCAAGACTACGCGCTTGAGGCAATTGCCAAACGGATTAGGACATCGCGAGCCGGAATAGAGAATCCGAACAAACCGATCGGCGTAATGTTCCTGGTTGGGCCCAGTGGTGTAGGCAAGACTGAAACGGCGCTTGCTTTGGCTGAAGCCCTATATGGGGGTGAGAATAACTTGATCACTATCAATATGAGCGAGTTCCAGGAAGCCCATACAGTCTCAACGCTCAAAGGTTCGCCACCAGGGTACGTCGGCTACGGCGAGGGAGGGGTCCTCACAGAGGCTGTGCGACGGCGCCCTTACAGCATTGTCCTGCTCGATGAGGTAGAAAAAGCCCACCGTGACGTGCATGAGATATTCTTCCAGGTGTTCGATAAAGGTCAAATGGAAGATGCCGAAGGCCGTCTAATCGATTTCAAGAATACTATCATCCTGCTGACGAGCAATGTCGGCACCGACCTGATAGTGGAGATGTGCAAGGACCCGAAACTGATGCCCGAGCCTGAAGCGATAGGCAAAGCCCTTCGCGGCCCACTATTGAAGGTATTTCCTGCGGCTCTTCTCGGTCGGCTTGTGGTCGTACCTTACTATCCAGTGACCGATAAAACGCTGGAGCTTATTACTCGCTTGCAGTTGGACCGAATTGGACATCGTACACGGCAAAACCACCAGATACCGTTCAGCTATGACGATGATGTTGTGGCCCTTGTTGTCGGCCGGTGTACTGAGGTTGAGAGCGGGGCCCGAATGGTTGACGCCATTCTTACGCATACGCTGCTGCCGAGAATCAGCGAGGAACTCTTGACCCGCTTGATGAAGGGCAAAATCGCAAAACGTGTCCATATAAGAGTCAAGGACAATGAGTTCACATATTCGTTCGACTAACATTCCAGGAATTGATGCGTGGGATGTGTCATGTAATACAGAATCTTCACTGACTTGAGGTGGTTAGTAATGGCAATTACCCAAAGACACAGGGAATTAGCTATCGGCACCCCGCTGGGCGAAGATGTACTTTTGCTGGTGGCCATGTCCGGGACCGAGCAACTCGGCCGGCCGTTTGACTTTCGATTGAAATTGGTCAGCGAAGACCATCAGATACGATTCGAGGACATCATAGGCCAGAATGTCAGCATCCGACTCGAACTTAGCAAGAACAAGACACGCTATTTCAACGGATATGTAAGCAGTTTCATGCAGACGCCAGGTCGGGGCCGGTATGCTGAGTACAAAGCGACCGTTGTCCCCTGGGTATGGTTTCTGACCCGGACCTCGGATTGCCGAATTTTTCAAAGAATGACCGTTCCAAACATCATCAAGCAGGTTTTTCGTGACCATGGATTTGGCGACTTTGAGGACTCCTTGAGCGGCAACTACCGCGAATGGGAGTATTGTGTCCAATACCGCGAGACAGACTTCAACTTTGTCAGCAGGCTCATGGAGCAGGAAGGAATTTATTACTTCTTCAAGCATGAGAACGGCAAGCATGTGCTCGTGCTTGCTGATTCTGCATCTGCACATCAGCCTTTTGAAGAATACGAAGAAATACAGTACAGGCCGCCCGATGCCGCTGTAAGCAGCGATGAGGTCATTCAGACTTGGACGGTCTCAAAGAATGTTCTGCCCGGCGTGTATTCACTGGGGGACTTTGACTTCAAGAACACGAAGAAGGATCTCCAAACAAGAGCCAAGGTTACCCGCGAACATGCCGGCGCCGACCACGAGATGTATGACCACCCCGGCGAATACGCCGAATACGGCGACGGGGAGAACTACGCCAGAACGCGCATCGAAGAGCTGCAAGCCCAATATATGGTGGCTGAGGCTGATTCTGACGCCAGGGGTATCTGCGCCGGCTGCACCTTCACTCTCACCGAGTATCCTCGCGATGACCAGAACATCAAGTACTTAATCACCTCGGCAAGCTATGATATCAGTCTGGCGGAATTCGAATCAGAGAGTAGCAACGCCAGCGAGAGTGTCTATTCGTGCAGTTTCACGGCTATCGACGCCACCGAGCCGTTTCGTGCCGGCCGTATAACTCCAAAACCAACGATTCCAGGCCCTCAGACAGCCATCGTGGTTGGCCCCTCGGGCGAAGAGATTTATACCGATGAGTACGGGCGCGTAAAGGTTCTGTTTCATTGGGACCGTTACGGCAAGGCCGATGAAAACAGCTCGTGCTGGATCAGGGTCGCTCAGGTCTGGGCTGGAAAGAACTGGGGGGCGATGTATATTCCGCGTATCGGCCAGGAGGTTATCGTTGAGTTCATCGAAGGCGACCCGGATCGGCCTATCATAACCGGCCGGGTCTATAACGGCCAGGCGATGCCGCCGTATGAGCTGCCGTCTGAGAAGACGAAATCAACACTCAAATCCAACTCCAGCAAGGGCGGCCAGGGGTTCAACGAAATCCGATACGAAGATAAAAAGGGAGATGAACAAATCTTCATCCATGCCGAGAAGAATGAAGACGTCCGGGTGAAAAACGATAGTCTCGAGTGGATCGGAAACGAACGCCATTTGATCGTTAAGAAGGATCAACTCGAAGAAGTAGATGGCGACAAACACCTAACCGTAAAAGGGGATCAGAACGAAAAGGTAGGCGGCACTATTTCCGTTAATGCCGGGATGGATATGCAGCAGAAGGTGGGCATGAACCATGCCCTTGAGGCCGGTATGGAGGTCCATATCAAGGGCGGAATGAAGGTGATTATCGAAGCCGGAATGCAGCTATCGATAAAGGCCGGCAGCTCGTTTGTGGACCTTGGGCCTGCCGGCGTATCCATTTCCGGACCAATGGTCTTGATCAACAGCGGTGGCGCTGCCGGTACCGGGTCGGGCTGTTCGCCTGATGCCGCCAACCTCCCCAAGGAAGCCGATACCGCCGAGCCGGGCGGCGTATCGGAGCCGGCTAAGCCGCCCAAACCACCTGAGCCTGTAGTGTTCAGCTCCCAGGCGACGGTGCTTAAGCAGGCGGCCAAAGACGGCACGCCTTTTTGCGAACAGTGTGAAGCAGCGAAGAAGACCCAGAGCGGATAACGAATTGCCGCCTTGGAGCAACTCTGATGAGTGATAAAGTCGTAACTGAAGCGCTTATGCAACACTTGTTCTCGCAACCAGAGACTAACGTGTACGTCGTTCTCGATGGCGCATCGGTACCGGACCTGCCTCAAATGTTGTGGGAGCACGAGCCGGAACACGTGTGCCTGTATCGCGGCGAGCTTGAGCCGGATATGGCCGCTGTCGCACCGTATCTGGTCAAACTGGAATATAGCCATCCTTTCACCAGACTGGTATGCGAGCAAGGTTGGAGCAAGCACTGGGGCGTCTTTGCAGTAACGCCTGCCGAAGTCGACCTTCGCACCTTGCGTCAACATTTCCGTAGGTTCTTGATGGTTTACAGCCCGCAAGACAAGTTGTTATACTTCCGCTATTATGACCCGCGTGTGCTGAGGGTATATCTGCCAACCTGCAGTACCAAGGAAATCAAGGCCGTCTTCGGCCCGATAAGCAGCTATATGCTTGAGGATGAAGACTCATGCGCAATACTGCGGCTTTCCCCCGATGGCGAAAAGATCCGGGCTGAAAGGATGCCGCTTACACGACTGTAGCAAAGGAGAGAGAAAGATATGCTGAAGATTCGCGAAGAACAGATGACTACTTTCAGGGCCGCAGCATTCAGACGGTTCGAAGATAGTATGGTAGAACATGTGAAAGAGTTCTTCCCTAATCATTGCAGAATCGCAGGAGAACCGATTGTTCGCAATGTTATTCAATACGGGATTGAACGATCACAAACCTATGATTTCACAACTGAGAGAAACATGTGCCTGTATATTACAGTGATGTTCATGTTGGGAAGCAATTTTGATGCGGACTTCTTCTTCCCCTGGGCGTCTGAGATACTGAAGGACAAGAGTGAAGCCGATCCTTCCCTTCGTGCCGACAAACTTGCAGATACGGCCCTGGGTTTTATGAAAAGGATAGCAGGTGAAAACAACGCAGACATCAACAGGGCTTTTCTGACACTACGCAAGGAGCATACACAGATAATCTCCCAAGCCACTACAGGCGACTTTAGAACATACACTAAAGACTTGCTACAGCGATTATTTCACAGAAAATATATTGCCCTCGGTGATCGAACAATTGACAGATTAATAGATGAAGGAAGAAAGACCGGCGCCGATTATGGAATCACATCAGGCAATGGACAGTTATTACTCACTGTATTAATGTTTTTCCTTGGAAGCGCCTGCGACCGTGACCCGTTTCTGCCGTGGATAAAGGGTATCCTGACCGATCCAACTACGGAAGATCAGAGCAAGAAAGTAAAGCGTTTATATGAAGAATCGATTAACTATATGGAAAAGTGGCTTGCAAAGCCTTAACCGGATGGACTAGAGTATGTGCGACTGTAATGGTGGAGTCGAAAAGGGCAAAGAAAAACCGGATTGTAGACCCTCTGAAAAAAAGACATGCCCGGCTAAGTGCCCTACCGACTTCGTGCTCAGCGCCCCATGCAGGATCATTAAGGCCAATGGCGGCAGGGTGCAAATGTCCGCGAGCGAACTGCCCGAGTATCCGGCGGGAACCTATTCTTGGGCAACTACCAGCACGAAGATCAGTCTGACCAATCCCAATTCTTCCACCGTGACCGTGGTGGCGCTGGCCACCCCCAGCGCCAGCCGGGACGCTGAGACAATCACGGTGACCCGTACGGCCGCGGGCTGTTCACCTGTCTCAAAAGCTGTGAACGTCACTGTGGCCAAGGTGACGTTTTCGGCCGCCACAGGGCAACAATATGGCTATGACGATTACGACACACCGGCTGACTCGTCCGATGACCATATCTGCGTCAAGAAGTCGGACCACACATTCCTGATGGTGACCATTGAGGGAGGTGCGGTTGGAACTGACTTCAACTTCGTCTGCGACGACTCGAGCATATGTGCGCCCGCTGCGCCGGGGGGAAATGCATCCTTCGACCTGCGTTTGAATGCTGGTAACAAGACCAAGGACCATACTACGCTCCATGCCAAGTGCAAATGCCCAGCCGCCACATCTTTCGCCAGCATTGAAGTCCATGTATACAAGGAAGAACTGGTCGAGGTCGTTGTCGCTAAAGTATATGATAACACCGTAGCAGGGACCAATCTCTACTCCCCCAATGCTGATTATGCAGCGCAAGCAAACACCGTGAACAGCAAGATGAAACAGGGAGTGGTCAAATTCAGCATCACCAACTATGACTCGGGTAACGCGCAGACCGATGTTCACTATGACCTCGACGGTAACGGCGCGTTGAGCTATGACATTAAGAACGGTGGAGGCGCCGAACTCAACGCAATAAAGAGCGCGTTGACCGGCACAGGAACCAAGACCCGAGTGGCAATCATTCGGGACATGAAGTCATACTACTATCTGAGTGCGGCCGCCGCTGTGGGCGATACGACCATTTCGGTTACCGCGGGTAGCGTGTTCAACTATCCGGCGGGCCGTAGTGTTCCGCTTGGCACTGGCGCCTCGCAGGAGAACATAACCGTCGCCAGCACGTCAGGCAGTACGATTACCCTCGGTTCTGCCCTGACCAAGGATCACGCGATCGGAGAGCCTCTGGAGTTCCCCGCTGCGGGCTGGAGTTGTGACCCGATCCTTGTTACAGAGGGCAGTTCAAGCTTGGCCACTCTCACGTGGACGATTGCTCATGAGGCCGGCCACCGTGACCTCAGTCTCCGCGATGTGGTGGACACGACGAATGTGATGCACTATAGTCAGGAAGGAACCGACTACCGGCTGCGCTATTGTCCCCGAACGAAGAGATACGAGGCCGGAACCGAAAACCAGTGGGAGACAGTCCCGCGATGATACGTCCAATGATACGTACAGTAACGATAGTCATATTGGGTTGTATGCTGATGGTTCATCACTGGGCATGTAACACAAGGAAGGAGATTGTTATGCCAACAAAAGCACAGGAGTACATCGATGCCTTTCGGTGCGGCGAGGATTTCACTCCTCCTTCGATTGGAGTGTTCAGTGGCGGACAGCCGGACGAGTCCTCACTACAAATCCTAGGGAAGGAGTTGGACGTTGCTAACCCATCGGTACGTGAGAACATTGTCAAGCTTCTGGTGGATATGGGGAAACGTACAGACCCACTCACACCCAAGGGCGCAGACGTGCTACGCCACCGGCAGATTATCGCACTGCTTGCCGGCGCTGGCTTGGCCAAACCAGATCTCGGGCGGGAGGCGGCTATGGAGGCCTTGCGCAAGCTCGTCACACGCCCCGACCTTGCCCGTTTTGAAGCTGACTTAGTCAAGGTTTTGGGCGACGCGCCCACCGAGGAGGCTTTCCTACTGGTAGCAAAGGCCAAACCGCAGAAAACAAAGGTGCTGGTGGATCGATTGTCCAAGTTGCCGGAATGGAAGGAGGTGGAAGCGGCTAAGATTACCCGTGCTGCCCTTGGTGATAAGGATGTCGAAGACGAATTTCTCGCTGCTGCGGACGCAGCGACCGATGGCAAAGCACTCGCCCAGGCACTAGGCTCTCTCGCTCTGATAGGTACTCCGCGCAGTCTAAAAGCTATAGCCGAGCGTTTACGAACACCGTTGACTATTCATATTCCAGGCGCGTTTGAAAAATCCGTCCGGTTGAACGTTCTGGAAGCGTTACTATACAATTTCCCGGATCAACCGGTGCTCTATCCCAACAACATCATTACCGAAGCGGACTACACGGCTGCAGAGCGATTCTGCATCAAGACATTGGGGGTGACTTACACTGATCCACCGCCTCCCTTTCTAACTTATCGCGGGTACCCCACTCCCCTGGAAAAGTAAAGAACAAGCGTACTGTGACTGGAACCGCTATAGTCATAAGCCAGCGAAAAAATTGGTGATATGAACACGAAACCTGACCAAAATCAACGATCGAAGCGGATCGCCGAATTGGTTGACTTACGCGACACCCTCCAATCGACAGAACGCGAGCTTGCAGGAACAGCAAACGTACTTGGCTTTGAGATAGGCGCCTGGGAAAAGAGACGGGGCTTCGTCAACCGTGTGGAATGGGTCAGAGCTTCCCTGAATCCGCTCAGCTTGCTCAATAAATCGTTCAGCACGCTACTGGAACGCGGGCGTTCCAGAAAGGACATGAGCGGCAGGATGAAAAGATTGCTCTTGGCCGTTGAAGCCTGTTTGTTCTGGTCCAGTCAAGCGAATAAGGCAGTAAGGTTAGCCACGCCACTTGGAGTTGCCGACGTATTGACTTCGGTGGCCTTGAAAGCAACGACAATAGGCGCTCACTTTAAGGAAGAGGAGTTGACCAAAAGCATGGACAATTTCTGGCGTAGATCACAGCAGGTCCAGCGGTTGTGTCCTGCCGTCATAGAAGAACTGAACCGCGAGATTGCTCTTCTCAAGTGATGCTAAATAGCACTGAAATCCTTGGGAAAAAAGTGCTTGATATAAGTGTATGTTTTTGATTTGATTGGTTCACAGGCAACGGCAAACAAAAGGAGAATAAGAAATGCCGCCGGCAGCAAGAGTTGGTGATATGCACACATGCCCGATGGTGACGCCGGGTGTTCCGCCGATTCCCCACGTCGGCGGCCCGATACTTCCGCCGGGCTGTCCAACGGTGCTTATTGGCTTCATGCCGGCTGCGCGCGTCAGCGACATGGCTGTCTGCGTCGGTCCCCCCGATGTGATCGCCAAAGGATCTATGACTGTCATTATTGGCGGTATGCCTGCTGCGCGGATCGGCGATAACACCGCTCACGGCGGTGTAATCGTCGTCGGCTGTCCGACGGTTCAAATTGGGGGATAGCCCTTGCTCGCTTGCGGAAGGTCTGTGCCAGCGGGGCGGATACCAGAGGCAATGGCGGCGGAAGAATGGCATTTTTGCCCCTACCCGGCCGTTTTGCGGACCTGAGAAAGCGTTCCAGCGGCGCCAAATATTTGACTTGACACCGAGAAGCTAATCAGCGACAATATGTACTCAAATGCCTTTTTGCACTGTTCGTGCTTGAGCGGACAGGTTGCGTGTTGGGCACGGGATATGGAATTGACTGATTGGTTTTGAGGCGAGTTGTTTGTGCCACCTTCTGAAACCAGGAATGCTTTTGCGACGTTACCCCAGGGTTATGCGGCGATACCTATCGGAAAAGACCAGGGCGCGGCATGGCTAAAGATTTGCGCATTAGTGAAGCTGCAAGCCGACCCGGTTGGCGGCCATCTGGTTCTGCTTCGGGACAGAATCGACACGAAAATATATTTGGGGGGGGTGGTCGATGCTTCCGGGCAAGTCCACGAATGGCTTGAGCTTTGGGTTCAAGACACTGAGAATCTCTCGAACAGCCCCTCGGCATACCGGCAATCACTCTCAAACAGCGTATTGGACAATCGATGGATTCAGCAATGTCGAGGCTTCTTAGCACTTGGCGCCGATCAAGTATTGATGACGGGCTGGGAGTCCAAACACCCTCTGCCCACATTCCTTGATCTTTCTTCACTTTCACCCGTTCATCCGATAGAGAAGAATTCCAAGTCAGCATTGACATTGTGCACCGACGATGGCTTGCTCAGGCAGAAAGGGCTTCCTGCCTACGCCGGGTCGCTCCACCGCTATCTGTATGTCTCTACTATCGGGGCCGATTCACCGTTCGTACCCATCACGAAAGGCACGCCGGAAAACGAGTTTACGCGCCCGCCGGCTCAAGTATTCGACAACACCGACTCCATCATCCCATTTAATCCAGGTGCGGGCTTTGTGATGGCCAGAAAGCACCTTCCGATCAGTCTCGAATCCTTCGTCGATATTATCAGTGGGGCTCCCTGGGGGGGGCTCAAACATGGAAAATCAGAGCTTAACCTTGGAATACAGATAGACTCGCTTAAGAGTGACCAGACAGTGCTGGTTGACGATGGTCGGCTCTTCCTCGAATCCCAGGGCAAGAGCGGACGGCTGGTGGAGACCTTCCATCTTAAGCTTCGGCTGTTGGCAGACATTGCCGCGTCGGTCAAGCTGTTGGTATCCAAACTTCAAAAGCCGCTCTTGAACATTAGCGATACAAGTTTTCAAGTCAGGCTTGGCCAACCTGGTCGTGGCTTGCCGTTTCTATGGACAGCCAAGGCCGAACTCTGTGAGCCGGGGGATACGATATCGTTGGTTGCGGAGAATACCGGAGTCAGATACTATTTGTCCGCTTCTGCAGGCGAAGCATCGGTATATCGCCCGATGAATGTCTCGGTGCCCACCAAAGGGCGTGTCTCAGTTCGCATCCGGCAAATCTCGACCACCACCGACGAAATCACGACCGTTGACGGCACGCTGTCCACCCAGGAGCGAATTGAATTCTTCTACCATGACCTCGTCTGGCTGCGACTCAATCACGGTTCTTCGACCACAAATCTCTATGCCCATCTTGAGAAGGACTCGGCGATGGCGCCGGGGGAGTGGCGTTTTAGGACAGTGCCACACAAGATAAGCGGTAGCGATCTGGCAAATCTCAAGAGAACCGAAGGCATACCGATACACCAAACTCCGTTTGAAGTAATCCCGCTGTTGAGCAGTCCCTGCGATCTGTATGCTCTGGGTGTTCTGGCGACAAGAATCCTATTAGTCAACAATTCGACAACACTGCCTCTAGCGCTGGACGCGGTTTTGAGTTTGGCCCGCCATTTAGAATCCACCTACGACGCATCAAAGAAACTGGGCGTGCGTGTGGAACAAACATTTCGAGCCGATAAGAGATGGATCGCCACGTTGGGACCCCACCAGTTGTTATTTGATAAGATTACACCGGACGAGGCACTGGGCCTCTTTCCTCTCAAGCTGTGGTGGTCGGCGTTGGCTATTATAGTGCGTATGTTCCCCGGAGCAGGCCCCGATAGCGTGTGCAAGGGGTACGGGGATGCTCCGCAAGGCGGGCTTCACAAAGTCTTCGACCAGACGATCACCGAACTGGAAAACCTCATGATAAAAACGCGAAGTCTGATTGTACCCGATTGGCGGGTCGATCGGGAGATTGCAGGTGTTATTCGTAAGTACTTGGAGAAATATACGGGTCAGTAAGCTCGTCAAATATCGCATATTTGCGATTGTGAAAAGGAGTTGGCTATGAGAATTCCGTTGTCAAAGTGGCAAGTGTTGTGGCTGGGCGTAATTCTCGTCTCGGCAGGTTGTTGCAAGAACAGGATCGATGTTCGTGCCGTTGGATATGAGAACGTCAACCTGCTTGTGGATTTGGTAGGTGTTAGTCCCTCAGAGAAAATACTGATGGATTGGGACAACGTTAAGAACCAGGAATACTGGGAGCCCGGAAGCAAGTGGTTCGCTGCGGCCGAAGGACATCGAGAAAGGATACGGTTCTACAATAATCCGAAAGCTGAT
>Ga0315277_10006508_pt1 | contig 15259 bp, 13 predicted proteins | sample YL17G05_15_MG_FD_203695 | JGI IMG/M metagenome (GOLD analysis project Ga0315277, IMG submission 203695) | Sediment microbial communities from Yellowstone Lake, YNP, Wyoming, USA - YL17G05_15 | ecosystem: Environmental > Aquatic > Freshwater > Lake > Sediment | place: USA: Wyoming | collected...
CTCCTGCAGGCAGCCTGTTGTCTCCAACGGGCTCGTAGGGAGGGCGCTTCGAAATGCGTTGAGCCCGCACCTGCAGCAGACGGGGCAACGGCGTCCTCGGCGGACACGGTCGAAACCCCAATAGAGGACGCGGACTCTCTTTCAGACTAACGCTTCGGGATGCGCACGCGCGGCGCCCCATCTTGGGGTGCTGGCTGGCGAGGACTTCGTCCCAGCCCGTCCTGCTCACGGGCAGGGCTGGCCTCTTGCGGAGACACGTTCTAGATGCACCTTGTACTGCGGACGTCGCTCGCGAGGTTCTCTTACCGTCTAGCTCAACGTCCTCGACCGTCCGAGAAGTCTCCGGTCTCGCTACGAAACGAGCCTCGCGGACTATGATGCTCCATTGACTTGTCAGTACAAGGGGCTTCGCTGCGCCGGAGCGGTGGGAGGGTCCGGTCCTTGCCCCGAGAGGTGCGCTGGTCCAAGAAGGGACGGCCTTGCACCAGTCAGACGCCAGCGGGTACCTCATCGTGTAATGGCTGGAGCCGAAAACCGCAGACGCAGTAGGCAACCTAGTGGATCACCTCATTGCCACGAGTGCCAATCCGCAACTGTGTCTGACTGACTTGCTTCACCAGGTCAGGATTGCTCCTGCCGAACCAGTAGCCGTTGCCCGCGTGGAAGATGCGAACACCTCTGGTGAGGCAGTCAGTCGTCATTTGGTCGCGATCGCTCACAGACAGAACTCCGTGTGAGTCAATATCTCGACCCCTCCATCCGTGATCAGGTAGTCGTCTTCAAGGCCAATCATCCCCCTTCCCCTCACCACAATTGCGGGCTCCAGGCAGAAGTACATACCGGCCTGCATCACAAACTCCTCCACCATTCCCTCGCGCCCTATCATCGGATCTTCGTGGATCCCGACGCCAAGGCCGTGGCCCACGAACCATCCCAACTCGTACCGGCCTTTTGAGAGCTCTTTTAAAGCATCGTTGATGATGCGGTGCAGTTCAGTGTTCTTGACACCTGGCCGGGCCGCTCCCGCTCCTGCCGTGAGGGCCCCGTGCACTGCTTGGTAGGCGCTTTGAACTTCAACGCCTGGGCAGCTTCCCACAAAAACGGAGCGCGAGAAATCTGAGAAATACCCTCCGTACGAACACCCGCTGTCTACGCGGACAAGGTCGCCGGAGCGGATCACTTTGTTCGTAGGACCCAGAAGCCCCAGAGAAGGATAGTCCCCTGCGATAACAAAAGGCATGCCAAACGGGCCTTCGGCGCCATGGGCGCGGAATTCATGCTCAACCACAGCGGCTACTTCCGCCTCTGTCTTCCCAGCTTGGACCGCCCGCAAGCCCGCTTGTATCCCAATCTCTCCAATCACACAGGCCTTACGAATCGCCTTGCGTTCCTCCTCGTTCTTGACGAGGCGCGCCCGGCGGAGGATGTTGCCACCGTCTACGATATTGGCTCGCGGAAGTCTCCTCGTCAGCTCATCCTTCCAACAGAAAGGCATGGCAGGATCAAGCGCAATCTTCTCCGCTTCCGCTCTGACGTCTTTGAAGGCTGTGACGAGAATGTCCATCCAACTCCCAACCCCAAGTGGCTGCAGCGGCTCGCGCGTCCCGTGGAAAGGCAACGGACGGACATCCGGGAACCACGGCGCGACAGCCTGCACGTAGCCGGATACGTCGCCGAGAGGAAACGCGATTGGCAAGGGTCTTCTGTCAGACACCAAGGCTAGATTGGTGCTATAGTAGGCGAGCCCCGTAGGTACCGGCAATCCTGTCACGTACCGCCAGTTGTCCGGCGTGCATGCAAGGAGAGCTTTGACACCCTCTGTCTGCATCTCGTCCTTCACCTTAGCGACGTTGAGTTCAACGAGCTTTTTCCAATCAACTCGTTCCGCTTCGAGATCGGGATAGTTCATCTCGTGGATCGTCTGGCCGAGGCCAATCGATCGATCACCTCCTCTGAAGAAGTCTAATGTGCAGAGTGGACGATTTCAAGAGATCAAGAGTAACAGGCGGTTATCGCCACCTGCTTCAGAAGGCCTTGTACGGCGTGGTGGACAATTTTGCATCCAAGAATGTACTCAGAAGCCACCGCTTGACGTTGTCGTTCGAAGAGGGCCGAGCGTCCGAGCAAGTGACGCTGATCCAGGGACACTTTCGAGTTACGTTACCACCTGGCAAGCGGGATCCACGGCTGTCTTCTTGACATGGGCCGCGCCTCGCCCAAGTGAACGGGTCACTACGAGCTGGGCGGGTGCTATAGCGAGAACGCGGGCGGAGGAGAAGCGAAGCGGCTGAGGGCAAGTTGCAGCAAGCTCAGACCAGTGCGAGTTGACCCCAGGTGGGCAATGCTGTATAATGTTTGGTATGCAAGACCGCGTACAAAGACGCCCCAAGCCCGGTCCAGAAGATCGCGGAACGCTTTCCGACAGCATCTACCTGAGTATCAGACGTTCGATTCGGACGCTAGAATGTCTTCCCGGGGAAGCACTCCCAGAACTTCATATCGCCCGGGCTTTCGGGGTTAGTCGAACTCCGGTTCGAGAGGCCCTTCGGCGCCTCCAGAGCGAGAGGCTCGTTACTCTTCAGCCACGGTTCCCAGCGCGTGTCGCCGTAGTCACCCGTAGGCAAGCTGTGGAAGCCCTGCAGATCCGCATGCTGCTGGAACCCTACGCCGCCGAACTCGCAGCGGTCCGCATCTCGAAGACTCAGCTCAGAGCGGCAGCCCGCATTCTCGATTCTACGGAGGCTTGGCTTGCGTCAAGAGACGGTGATTCCCTGTCCATGGCGGATCAGCTGAACCTTGAGAGGAGGGGCCAAGCCTTTCACGATCTCGTCGTGGAAGCGAGCGCGTGTCAGACTCTCATCTCAGTCATCGAGAACGACCTGTGGCCAAGTTGGTTCGCAGCGTTCTATGTTCTGACACCCGCGTCGTTGGTTCGGAGCCTCGCTGACCACCGCCGGATCCTTCAGGCGCTAGCAGCTCGAGGCCCTGCCGCGGCCAGGGAAGCAATGGACATCCACGGGAAGGCGATGTACCGGCTAGTCCAGCCCCCAGCCGGCGTGGAGCAGCTCCCCACCAAAGGGGAGGAGGTTGGGTGCGCGCTGCATGCCATGTACAGGATCCGGTGAGTCCGAGCGGACTTCGCCTCTCCGGATGGAGCACGAGACGCGAAGTGCCGCCAGGCTGTGATGTGAACGGCCTGGCGGTCAACTTTCCCCTGGCACGACGCTGTCGCAGAGGTCTGGATGGTAGTGGCTTGCGAATCGTGGGGGAAAGGGAACGGGGGTGACAGATGGAGAAGGTTGTGCGGTATATAGAAGACCATGAGGCCAGTTTTCTCAAAGATATTGAAACTCTCTGCAACCAGAAGAGCATAAGCGAAACAGGCGAAGGAATGAAAGAGACTGCTGAATTGCTACGGGGGATGCTTGAGGAGTTGGGAGCCGAAGTTTGCTTCTCAGACCCCGACTCGCCTTGCCCGATCATCTACGGGGAGATACCAGGCGAGGCCACAACGTCGGTTCTATTCTACAATCACTACGACACATTGCCTGCTGGTGAGTTGTCTCTCTGGGAGACCAATCCGTTTGTGACTGAGATCCGAGGGGGACGGATCTTTGCTCGGGGTGTCTCGGACAACAAGGGTGACATCATGTCTCGAATCCATGCTGTCCGAGCCTTCCTCGAGACTCGGGGGAGACTTCCCGTCACCGTCAAGTTCCTGTGGGAGGCGGGAGAATACGATGGGAGTCCCGATCTGCCATCGTATTTTGCCGAGCACGCCGGTGACTTGAAGGTCGATGTCGCCCTCTGGGAAGGCGGGAAGGTCGACGCATCCGGACGGCCTATGATGCATCTGGGAACGAAAGGCGTCATCCAGCTGAGGTTGACGGCGGAGAATCAGCACCACCCGATGCACGTCATGTATGGCGCCCTTGTTGAGAACCCTGCGTGGCGTTTGATATGGGCTCTCGCGACACTGAAAGCTCCGGATGAGACGGTGTTGGTTGAGGGTTTTGAGGACGACATCCAGGAGCTGGGGACAGCTGTAGAGAATCTGGTAAAGAGGATCCCTTTTGACGAACGAGCGTTTCAGAAAGACTATGGCATTTCGCGGTTCGTCCTTGGCGAGACGGGAGAGAAGCTGAAGCGCCGGTACGTGCTATCCCCACACTGCACAGTCACCCTCATCGAAGCAGGAATGCCGTGGATCGTGCCGGCGAAGGCTACTGCAATAGTCGCTTTCGGTCTCGTCCCTGATCAGGACCCCGACGACATCTACAACAAGGTTCGCAAGCATCTGCGCAAGAGCGGCTTTGCGGATGTGAAAGCTGAATTGATTGAGGCGAGACGGCCCTCACGCAGCTCCCCGGAGTCGGCACCGGTCCGATTGGCAAAGGAGGCGTTGGAGAAGGTTCATGGATTGCAGGCAGTTATCTTCCCATACAGTCCAGGCATGGGCTCGTGCTACTTGATGGGCGAGACGCCCGTTCTCCATGGCCTGGGTGTCGCTTGGGATGGAGACAATGTCCACGGCCCGAACGAGAACATCAGGGTGGAGGACTACGTCAATGCCACCAAAGCTCTGTGCTGGTTCCTCGAATTGTGCGGGCACAACCTGATGGCCTCGACCCTCGCTGAGTGACAGGGCTAGTGGGAGAAAGAAGGACAGGAAAAGGTCCCTCAAAGGATGTACTGGCTGGGGGAGAAGGGACGACACCTGTGCGGGAAGTGTCGGTTTCTTCTCGCGGGGATGATGTGCGAAGAGGCGCAGGTCTATGCTGCGTGGGGAATAGGGAGCGGGGGTGACAGGTGGAGAAGGTTGTCAAGTACATAGAAGACCATGAGGGGGAGTGTCTTAAGGATCTAGAGCGTCTCTGCAACCAGAAGAGCATAAGCGAGACTGGCGAGGGACTGAAAGAGACTGCTGAATTGCTGGGCGGGGTCCTTAGGAAGTTGGGGGCCGAAGTGCGCCTTTCGGACCCGAACTCATCCTGCCCGATCATCTACGGGAAGATACCAGGCGAGAGTAGAACATCTGTTCTATTGTACAATCACTACGACACGATGCCTGCTGGTGACTTGTCTCTGTGGGAGACGAATCCGTTTGTGACTGAGATTCGAGGGGGGCAGATCTTCGCTCGGGGTGTGGCGGACAACAAGGGTGACATCATGTCCCGAATTCACGCCGTCCGAGCGTTTCTTGAGACTCGGGGCAGGCTTCCCGTCACCGTCAAGTTCCTGTGGGAAGGTGGGGAGGAAGTCGGGAGTCCCGCTCTGCCATCGTACTTCGCCGAGCACGCCAGTGACTTGAAGGTTGATATCGCGTTGTGGGAAGGCGGGAAGGTCGACGCATCCGGACGGCCGCGTATGTTCCTCGGCACAAAGGGAATGCTCGCAATAAGGTTGACGGCGGAGAATCAGCACCACCCGATGCATGTCATGTATGGCGCCCTGGTTGAGAATCCTGCGTGGCGTTTGATTTGGGCTCTCGCGGCGCTGAAAGCTCCGGATGAGACGGTGTTGGTTGAGGGTTTTGAGGACGACATCCAAGAGCTGGGGACAGCTGAAGAGAATCTGGTGAAGAAGATCCCCTTTGACGAACGCGCGTTTGAGAAAGACTATGGCATTGCGCGATTCGTGCTTGGGGAGACGGGAGAGAAGCTGAAGCGGCGGTACGTGCTAGCCCCGCACTGCACAGTCACTGTCGTCGAAGCGGGAATGCCGTGGATCGTGCCGGCGAAGGCTACTGCAATAGTCGCTTTCGGTCTCGTCCCTGATCAGGACCCCGACGACATCTACAACAAGGTCTGCAGACATCTCCGCAGCAGCGGCTTTGGTGACATCAGCACTGAGATCTTCGGCGGGGTCACGCCGCCCTCATGCACGCCGGTAGATTGTCGCTTTGTGCCGCTAGCGAAGGAGGCACTTGAGAAGGTCCACAAGGTTGAACCGGCGATCATTCCGTTCGGACCGGGCTTTTCGCCTTCGTTCTTGGCACGCTGCAACTCTGTACCCGTCATTTCTGCAGTTGGCGTCTCGTGGGACGGGGACAACCTACATGCTCCGAACGAGAACATACGAGTGGCGGACTACATGAACGCTACGAAAGCTCTCTGCTGGTTTCTTGAACTCTGCGGGAGAAGAGAAAGCCGGATTGCCTCGCCACTAGAGCGGAGTAAAGGGAAAGGAGGTGACACTAGGTCAAGAGAAAAGAAGTGACAACTTATTCTACTCGATGCGAGTTGGCTGAATTGCCAAGGAGGTGTGTGGTGAAGGCATTGAGACTGAGCTCGGTGGTGGTGGCGCTCTCACTTCTTGTGTGGATTGGGTTTGCGGCAGTGGGTCTCGAGAAGAATGAACTGCTCATTGTCGAGACAACGTACCTCACTAGAATGGACCCTCAGGACAATGTACAGATGACCGGGTACTACCTGAGCCCATGCTATGAGAGCCTTGTGCGCTTCAAGGTGCAAGAAGACGCCGAGATTGAGCCCTGTCTGGCGGCGTCCTGGGAAATCTCGGCGGACTCCACGGTCTACACTTTCCACATCAGACAGAATGTGTCATTTCATGATGGGACTGCCTTAGATGCAAATGCGGTGAAAGTGTCTTTTGACAGGGCCGTCTCCAAGCAGCTAGCTACGTCAGCGTATATTTCGACCGTGACCAACCCGGAGGAAGAGGGCGCAGTGGGCGAGCCCCTCGGCACCGTGGAAGTTGTGGATCCGGCAACGATCCGGATCACGCTTAGGGGTGTACTCCCAACCTTCTTGATGAAGTTGGCACTCTTCCCGATCGTCTCCCCCAAGCCAGTGACGGAGAACCCGACAGACTTGGGAGCGGAGTGGTACAAGAACAACATCGATGGGACAGGGCCGTATACGCTTGACTACTGGAAGGCTCCTGCTGAACTGGGCCTCAAGCGTTTCGACGGCTACTGGGGTGGCTGGGAAGGAAAACACCTTGATAAGGTCGTATTCCTGACGATCGAACAGCTGCAAACCGGTGAGCAGATGCTGTTGGCGGGTGACTGTGACATCAACCGGTCGACGCTGCAGGACAGTCAGGCTGCGCTGAGGAAGAACCCCAACATTGTGCTGGCCTTTCCGGGGAGCCCATACAGCTTGTTCACGATTGCATTCAATACAAAGAAGTGGCCGACGGCCGATATCCTCGTCCGAAAGGCGATAAGTCTCTGCTACAACGCCGCCGCAGCCATCTCTTTGCTGGGGGGGCCGCCCAACGCGATGGGTTTCAACGGCCCAGTGGCGGCGACCAATCAGTACTATAACAAGGCGTTGCCGGTGCCGGAGTACAATCTGGACAAGGCAAAGGAACTCCTGCAACAGGCTGGCTATCCTGGTGGAAAGGGCCTTCCTGCTTTTGAGCTTCCGTGGTCGCAGCACGTGGTTGCGGAGGATGTCGCCAGTCAGGTTCTCAAGTCGGAGTGTGCGAAGGTTGGCATCACGGTCAATCCGGTCGCCACGGGTTTTGCGACGATGCTTGACATGGGCAAGTCCTGGAAGACATGTGATAACCTTACCTTCATATCATCCTACCCGGCCTTCGACCCGGTTCCTGACCAGTTGATGCAGTTCATGTACCACACCGGTGGGGTGTACAACTGGAACTTCTTCTCAAGCACACCGGACGGTGCGAACATCGACGCAATGATCGACCAGGCTACCACGGAGCCGAATGACACAATACGCGCGGCGCTCTACAACCAGCTTCAGGAGATCGCTGTGAGCAACTACCTCGCGATCTGGGCGATCGCAAATGCCGTTCCCGCGGCACTTAGAGCGAACGTGAAGGGGTTCGTGACCATGAACGCATACTACGTGCACTTCCCTGTCTACAACATGTGGAAGGAGTAATGCGCCGAACTTTCAGTTGGGAATAGTTGGGGCAGGTCCGCGGTTGCGCCCGTAGACCTGCCCCTTGTTGGAGGGCGGCGATGCACTGGTATGTCGTCCGGCGGATAGCACTGATGGTGCCCACACTCCTGGGGATGACCGTTGTAGTATTCACGCTGACGCGGGTTGTCCCCGCCGATCCAGCCCGCGCTGCAGCTGGCATAGCTGCGACGGAGGCGACAGTTGAAGCCCTGAGACATGAACTGCGTCTTGATCGCCCCCTACCTGTCCAGTATGTGTGGTACTTGCGTGGCTTGCTCAAGGGCGATCTCGGGAGGTCGATGTACAGTGGCAGGTTGGTCTCCCAGGAGATCGTCAAGTACATCCCTGCAACGACGGAGCTGGCGCTCGTGGCTTTCTTTATGCTGTGCCTGATCGGCGTACCTCTGGGTATTTTCGCTGCTGCACGCCAGGGACGGGTGTTGGACGTGGCAAGCCGCGGCCTAGCGATTGGAACGGCAGCTCTTCCCGTGTTCTGGCTTGGATTGGTGCTGCAGTTCGTGTTCTTCTACAGACTTCGCCTGCTCCCGCTCATCGGCCGCACGACGACGGTGGCGCTTGCCCCGAGAGAGATTACCGGAATGTACCTGGTTGACGCCTTGTTGACTCAGAACTGGACCGCTCTCGTGGACACCCTACGGCACATGATCTTGCCGGTTCTCACCCTCGTTGCTTCTCGGATAGGGATCGTAGTCCGCCTTACAAGGGTCTGCGTGCTTGATGAGCTAGAGCAAGACTATGTGCGGACGGCTCGAGCCAAGGGGCTCGGAAACTCGCGTGTTCTCGCTAAGCATGCGCTGAGAAATGCGGCAGTCCCTATCATCACGGAGCTCGGGATGCAGTTCTCCTGGCTGCTCGCGGGATCCGCAGTGGTGGAATCGATCTTCGTTTGGCCAGGGGTTGGGCTTTACGCTCTGCGTTCGATCGTGATGCTTGACTTCAACCCCATTATGGCCTTCACCTTGATTGCGACATTTGCCTTTCTCGTCAGCAACCTGGTGGTTGATCTCACGTACGCCCTAGCGAACCCAAGGGTTCGACTAGAGTAGGGAGAGGTTTGGTGCACTGGCGAGCTGTTGCCCAGTGGATGCTTAGGAGCAAGATTAGAGCAGCAGTATTGACTGCTCTTGCCATCATCCTTCTTGCTGCCGTGCTCGGACCTGTTGTCTCGCCCTACGGCGTCACGGCGATCTCTGTGGGTGAGCGATTCCTGCCGCCAAGCCTTCGACACCCCTTCGGAACGGATGATTTCGGACGCGACATCTTCACGCGCGTCACAGCCGGAGCTAGATTGTCGTTGCTCATTTCCTGCAGCGTTCTAGCCGTTACACTTGTGGTCGGCCTTGTAGTGGGGTTAGTGGCAGGCTTCTTTGGAGGGTTGGTCGACTTGGTGCTAATGCGGATCACAGATTTGTTCCTGGCCTTTCCGTACCTGGTGCTCGCAATGGCCATTGCGGGTTCCTTTGGGCCGAGTCTATTCAGTACTATTCTCGCGCTGAGCGTAACATGGTGGGCTTCGTACGCAAGACTCGTACGTGCGAAGATACTGGAAGTCCGTGAGCAAGAGTACGTCCAAGCAGCACATGCGGTTGGTATGAGCTCTCTACGAGTCCTTGTGCGTCACTGTCTGCCGAATGCTCTTGGGCCAATAGTTGTGAGAGGAACGAACGATCTCGGAACAATCATGCTCGCCTCAACCATTCTCGGTTTCGTTGGGCTAGGTCCCCAGGAACCGAGCCCCGAGTGGGGCCGGATGGTGTCCAAGGCGAGCGGATTCCTGGGCAACTTCTGGTGGTATTCCTTCTTCTCCGGCCTAGCCATCTTCGTCACAGTCTTGACGCTCGCTCTGCTGGGAGATGAGCTGTACGAATCATACCGTCACCGTGGCTAGGTAGGGAGTGCGAGCTATCCAGTACTCAGTTCAGAAACCGAGGAGGCAGATGACTCATGGCGATTGAGAAAGTCCCGAGGGGAGCGACTCAGCCTGCGGGTTTGGATCTGGCAAGCCCGGAGGAAGTGTGTCAGCGGCTGCAGGTTCTCGAGGCAACCGGCCGGGCGAAGTTTGGAGTGGCAGGATGCTCTCGCGAGGGTCGGGAGATCCCGTACGTGGTGTTGACGAGCCGAGAGAACATCGTTCGGCTTGATGAGTTTCAGTCTCTCCTCCAGGAAGCGTCCGTCCCTCTTGTGTGGCATGAGACTCTTGACCATGTTGTGGTTCGTCGTCGTCTGGAAGCTGGCCTTACTGCCCTCCCAGTACCGATACTGTTCACCGGAGGCTCATTCGGTTTCGAGGCCTCGCTCACGGAGGGCCTTCTTCAAGTGGCAGAGCGACTCGCCACTAGTGGCGAGGATGCCGTCCAAGACCTTCTCCAGCGCGAGCTTGTCATCATCGCGCCGATGACGAACCCCGATGGAACAGCCAGAGCGAATGCGGAGTGGAGTGCCACACCCACTTCCTGCGGCTGGAGCGGTTGCGGGAACTCCTATGGCCTTTTGCAGAATCGCGATTTCATGAACCTCACCCAGCCAGAGACTCAGGCGATCGCGAGGCTGTGGCGCGAGTGGACACCGTTCGTTCACTACGACCCCCAGGAAGACATTGTCATGCTCGGGGTGACCAACGAGGCGGTGTGCTGGTGCCCGCCCTACAGAGCCGGGACCTATCCCACGTTGCTTCCCCCAGCTCTCAACGAGATGGTGGCCCTTTTCGGGGAGCGGATCGCGCGACGCTGGCAAGAAGAAGGCTACGTGGTCCTCTACGATCCTAGCGGAGAGCATGGATTCCTACCTGTGGTAGGAGAGTTGGGCGCTCGCTGCGCGGTCACGGCGATGTTCCGAGACGTGGTAGGACTGGAGACGGAAAGCGCGAGAACGCCGGGCACACAAACTTGGGAGGATCGGAATCGGCAGAAGGTTCTCGCGGCGATGACTATTCTTGAGACAGTGAACGCCGAGAGAGACGCTCTTGTGGACCGAGTGCTTTCAACAAGGAACAGCGTGAACACGGATGACAAGGGGGCATTCATAATCCCTCTTGACCAACATGACCGGGGCTTGCTCCGTGCGCTCCTTGAAGCGTTCATGCGGCATGGGATCGCCGTGTACTCGGCGGCTTGTCCTCTTCCTGCCTACGTTGTTCCGCTTTCTCAACCCCGACCTTACTTGATCCGTTTCCTCTTGTCCGATTGGCCGGGGATGCCGGCGGGGTGCCTGGCCCCAGAGTATGGAGTCCGGGTGACGCGGATTGAGGACTTGGGAGAGGCGGATCAAAGGCGCTGGAGGACCGCTTCGCTCAAGCGCGTCACGGATGTTTCGGAGGGATGTGTCCGGTTTGTCGGCGGTGCGACCAAGAGCAGCACCGAGCGGCCGCTCTATGCCTTGCCTCCGACGGTCACGCACACGCGGCTTGTCATGCGGCTGCTGCCAAGGGTTCCGGTCCGTCGCGCGACCCGGGCCTCCAGAAGCGCAAGCGCGCAGCTAGAGGCTGGTACCTTCCTGGTAGAGGGAATGGCGGAGTCGGAGCTGCGGCGATACGCCAAGGGATACGGCCGCGTGGCTCTCGAACCCGATGTGACGAAGCTCCCGTCCGACGCACGACTGGAGTCAATAGAAGTGCGGTTGCCCCGCGTTGGCATCTACGGGGGACAGGGATGCAGCCACGACTACACTGAGTACATCGGAGCAGTCCGGTTTGGGCTTGACTTGTTGGAGATTCCCTATGTGGAGCTTACCGCGCGCGACCTTCGTGGCGTACGGTCTCTGGACAATCTGGACATACTGATCGTTCCCAACGGTGATGCACGGCAGATTGTGGGAGGGCTAGAAGCTAACCCAACCTACTCTTCCCGGCCGCCTTGGTCCCTGTCGGAGGAATCCAAGGGGATTGGGGACAGCGGAATGGACGCAATTCGGAGCTTCGTCAGAGGGGGCGGGCGATACATCGGATTTGAGCTAGGCGGTGGAACTCTTGCCGGGAGGAGTTATCTCGGGCTGATTGACATCGACGTAGCCGCTGTGCGCTGTGTCTCATCTGGTCCAGTTCGGCTCACCAAACGCAACGTTACCAGCCCGGTATTCTACGGTTACCCCCCAAGCCAATCTGAAGCGGGTGAGACCGAGCCTGAAGCAATATGGGCCCACTTTACTGAGATCCCCTCGTGGTACTTGCAGCCTGGTCGTCTGGCTCCGGGTCCGGCGCCTGTCTTTGCCTCGGGAGGGAATGTGGCGGTACTAGCGGAGATCGGAGAATCCAAATCGCCAGCGATTCTCACCGCCAGCTACGGCCGTGGGGAGGTGGTGATCTTCGCCGTTGCAGCGGGTTTTCGTGGCATTTGGATAGGCACGACTTTGCTCCTCGCAAACGCAATCCTGGCAGCACCGCATACCCTCGCTCCCTAGAGACAGTTTCAAAACCACACTCGAATCGGTTACTGCAGGGGCATGAGGGGAAATGAACTGACCGATGCGCGGGGGAGACGAATTCAGCCTCTCTTGCCGGCGCGAGGGAGAACGGGCCGTCCGCGGGCAGATGATCGTAAGGTTCTCGACGGCATCCTGTACGTCTTGCGGACGGGGTGTCGCTGGAAGGACATGCCGCGAGAGTACGGAGCGTATGTGACTGCGTGGAGGAGGTTGGAGCGCTGGTAGCGAGAACGGGTCTGGGACCAGATCTGGCAGGCAATCCTTGCCAGCCTGGATGAGGAAGGGAAGCTGGACTGGGCGCGGGCGTTCCTCGATGGCAGCTTCGTTCCGGCAAAGCGGAGGAGAAGAAGTCGGTCTGGCCAATGTTAGCAGGGGAACGAAGCGCATGCTGGCCGAAGCTACTCTGGACAGGATTCGAGTGTCGCGAGAGCGGGGACGCCCTCGGAAGCGTCCTGAGAGGTTGGTGGCGGACCGGGCGTATGACTGCGACTCGTTCGCCGATGGCTGCGCGGGTACGGAGTCCAGCCGAGCATCCCCCCACGAAGCAATGGCCTGTGCCCTTAGGACGGTCCAGGTTGAGTGCTAGGATCGGGATGGAAGGAGGCAGGGATGTCGAGGAAGCGCTACCGGCCCGAGGAGATCATTGGCAAGCTGCGTGGGGCTGACGTTCTGCTGAGTCAGGGAGGCCGTGGGAGAACGGGTACAACGAGGGCTTCAGCGGGAAGCTGCGCGACGAGCTGTTGAACCGGGAGATCTTCTACACGCTGAAGGAGGCGAAGGTGCTTATCGAGGGCTGGCGACGAGAGTACAACTCGGTCCGCGCGCACACCAGTCTGGACCACTGGCCACCTGCACCAGAGGCTTTGGCGTGCGTCGCCGGAGGTGGACTGGTCTAACGCAGAAAGTGGACGGCTCACCTGGGGCGGGTTACCGTTTGTCAAGGAGAGCAAACAGCTATGGCATTCATTCGCGTCGATCATGTCATCGTGGCCGTGCTCGACCGTGAAGTGGCCGCGCGCGATTACAGCACGTTGGGCTTTCAGACGCTTGTCGGCGGCACGCACCCAGACGGCCACACGCACAACTGCCTCGTCCCGCTTGCCGACGGCACGTACATCGAGCTCGTGTCGCCGACCGATGTGAACGAGATCCGCGTCAAGCACGAGGACCACAATCAGCACTGGCTCTACTGTTTCAACGCTGGCGAGGGCTTCGCCGGCTACGCGCTCGGCGTGCCGGACATCGAGCCGACGGTGCAGCGGCTGAAGAACGCCGGCTATCGGCTCAACGGACCGCGGCGCGGCGGCCGCGTGCTGCCGGACGGCACGCAGACGCTCAGCACCGGCATTAGCATTGCCGGCCAGCGTTACCCGGCAATCTTGTCCGACATCACGCCGCGCGAATGGCGCATCCCGACGACGCCGGAGAACAGCACGCACGCCAACGGCGTCACCGGCGTCGAGCACGTGTTCGCTTCGGTGCGTAACTTGGAGGAAGCCACGCGACGGTACGAGGCGCTGACCGGCCTGAAGGCGCAGCCGGGGACGCCGTTCGCCGGCGCGCGCACGGCCGATCTTCAGGTCGACGGTAGCCGCATCACGATCGCTGAGCCGGTTACGAAGGACTCCGCTCTTTACGAAGACCTGTGCCTGCGCGGCGAAGTGCCGTTCCTCATTCGCCTGCGGACCACCGACAAGTCGAAAACCGGCATGCTCGACCTGCTGACGGCGCACCACGCGCGGTTTGGACTCATTTGAGGTCAGGGGCCGAGGAGTGAGCAAGAGAGGAACGGTGAAGGCGCACCCCATCCCGACGAGCTTCATCGTCACGAAAGTCGTGGATTGAGCGATAGCAGCGGCGCAGCTTGTCCTCCAGCTCAGCCCAATCGGCGTTCGGGGTCGGTCGGAAGTGCAGTCGGGGAGTTGCGCCGTCTGACCTATTTTCTAGAAGAAGCTGCAAAAGCTCGACTGAGTCATCTAGACCGGAGACATGAGGGGGAATGAACTGACAGATGAGCAGTGGCGACGGATTGTGCCTCTCTTGCCAGAGCAAGGGAGGATGGGCCGCCCGCGGGCGGACGACCGCGAGGTGTTCAATGGGATCTTGTACGTCTTGCGGACAGGATGCTGGTGGAAGGACATGCCGCGAGAGTACGGAGCGTATGCGGCTGCGTGGAGGAGGTTGGAGCGCTGGCAGCGAGAACAGGTGTGGGACCAGATCTGGCAGGCAATCCTTGCCAGCCTGGATAGAGAGGGGAAGCTTGACTCGGCGCGGGAGTTCCTCGATGGCAGCTTCGTTCCGGCAAAAGGGAGGAGAAGAAGTCGGTCTGACCAATGTTGGCAAGGGAACGAAGCGCATGCTGGCCACGGATGGGGAAGGGATGTCGTTGGCGTTTCTGGTCAGCGCGCCAATCGGGCGGAGGTGAAGCTGGCCGAAGCTGCTCTGGACAGGATTCGAGTGCCGCGAGAGAGGGGACAACCTCGGAAGCGTCCCGAGAGGTCGGTGGCGGACCGAGCGCATGACTGCGACTCGTTACGCCGATGGCTGCGCGGGCACGGAGTCCGGCCGTGCATTCCCCCACGGAGGAATCGCAGAGGGCACCGCAAGGGGTGGGAGGAGGAGTACCGGGAGCGCTGGCATGTGGAACGGACCTTCGCTTGGGTGGGGACTTACTGTCGGCTGCTGGTGCGTCACGAGCGACTCCTCCTGGTGTATGCCGGGTTCTTCACCCTGGCGTGCATCAGGATCTGCTTGGGAAAGCTGGGGATCTCCGTCACAAGGTTCACCCGCAGCCCCTTCCGCCTCAGGTGCTCCCGCGGGAGAGACGCCTTCGGCTTCCTCGTTCTCCGGCGCAGGGCCAAGTCCCACATCCCGAGCACCCGGCGCACCACCGTCTCTCCCACCAGGCACCCCTGTGCTAT
>Ga0315277_10006511_pt1 | contig 15255 bp, 12 predicted proteins | sample YL17G05_15_MG_FD_203695 | JGI IMG/M metagenome (GOLD analysis project Ga0315277, IMG submission 203695) | Sediment microbial communities from Yellowstone Lake, YNP, Wyoming, USA - YL17G05_15 | ecosystem: Environmental > Aquatic > Freshwater > Lake > Sediment | place: USA: Wyoming | collected...
GAACATGGCAAGTTCTTTGAAGGGCACATAAACCTGTTCGCGCAGGAAGGCTTCATCCCCGCCATAGTCCCACGTGTCCCAAAGCGGCTTGAGCACCATGGCCGCCGTGCATAGAGCCAACTCGAACGATGAAGTGGTGTGCGGATACTTGTCCGGCTTGATCGGCGGGATATAGCCGTGGGACAGGTACCTGCCGGGCAGGTCGTAAACTTCCCGGGCATTGTCGCGAGCGGCGTTCTCCCAGAACTTCGTCAGCTTGACGTAGTATTCAACCCGGTCGCTCCGATTGCACACCGACTCGCTGGTGAAGTAAAGCTCGTTGTAGCAGTGCAAGCCATGCCACATTTGCCAATCCTGCTCGAGACCGACATAGCCCCAGGCATCCCCCTCGAACCGGGTGGGATCGGATTTGGTGTCCCGCGAATGGACGCACGACCAGTTCCGGAAGATGTCCGGCACCCGCCGCTTCGTGTCCTCTTGCGAACCGGTGAAGATTCGGCCATGCTCCCGCTTTTCATAGTGAGCGCGGTACCAGGATTCATTCTCGGCGACCAGCGCCTCGAAGCCTTTGCGGCGAGCGGAGGCGAGTTTCTCCTTGGCACGTTCGAGCAACCCGCCCCCGTCGTTCGAGGTCACCACCGTCACCAGGACCGTGATTTGCAGGTCCGGCTTTCCCGAAAACACGGCCGTTGCCGCCGAGCCCGGCGCTTCGCGGATCGGCTTGTAGAGGTCCTCGAGGCCCCATTTCTTGACGCCCTGAGCCGGCAGCGTTCCCAGGTTCTTCTCGCCATCCACGGTTTGAATCGTCGCTTCCTGTCCGGTGACCGTGGCCACCAGGTAGTATTCGAACCCGTCGGGGAAGGTCTTCTCTGCGGGGAACCGTTGGTGAATCCAGAAATACTCGCCATCCCGACCGCTCTGCGGTGCGTCGATCGGTCCGTTCCATGCGGCGTCCTTGGCGTAGTCATAGTCCCTTTGTCGGGCACTACCGTATTCGCCGTCCCGGAGCGTATCGCGATGCCGGTAGAGTCGAACGGACAACGATTGCGAGAGTCCCACGAAGTTTCCGCGAACGGCGATGAGGTTGTCGTCCATCAGCGGCAGGTATTCGAGCGTTGCCCGCGCGTCGCCTCGCTCGAGACGGATCGTCGTCAGGCCATTGTGGCAATGCACCCTGCCCAACGGTTCCGGGGCCTGCGCGAAATCGTCCGCGATCACGATGACCTGCCCGACCGGCTTCTGACAGGGAAACGCATACGCATCCCACGAGGGCGAGGCATTGCGGAACCCGCCTTCGGGCACCATGTAGTCGATGTGCTTCACGTGCCAACTTGGCTGGGGCACGTCGTCCTTGTTCGCCGGGGAAAAAGCGCCCTCTCGCATCTCCTCGAGGGTGACGGGCCGTTCCCAGCCCTTGCGCCGGTCCCACACGTCGGTCTTGTTCATGCTGAGGGTTATGCGGTCGGGCGGTCCCCAAAGCGACATCCGCATGCGCGGGGTGCTCAGGTTCGGATTGGGGGATGATCCGCGACGTTGCCCGCCAGGCTGTGGGTCGCCGCGATCCAGAGGGCATTCCAGCACGACTTCGCGGGCCAACTCGAAGAGTGACGGTTCTCGGTCCCAGAGCGGTTGATCGGCAGAAGCGATGGAAGAAACGCAGATTGTCAACAACAACACGCAAGCGCCCATCCTCGCAGGCGTAAGAGACGCTGAAACAAAAGGGGCCGGCTCCGAGCCCTGGTCGGCAAAGGCGGAGGATTCGGCTTGAGGCAAGGTACCTGTACCAGTCATGGCAGGATCTCCAGAATTCTCGTTTTTATCTGCCGCTCCAACCGTCGGCCTCGCTGGATTCTAAAACACCTTGGCACCAGGGAGGTTACTTTGTTTCTGTTGCGCCGGGGCAATAGGGACCGTGGCCGCAGAAAGGGCTTGCTGGGGCGGGCAGGGAAAATCCCGAGGGGTCGGGACAGGCAGCAGGATGGGGGGAGCACAATGCAGAGTGCAGAATGCGGAATGGACCCGTCTTCGTTCGCTTGCGCGAACTTCGCCGTGGCAGGCGGCAGGCGGATCGGGGGGCCGGAAATGTCTGTCGCCGGAAATACCGGAAATCACGAGTAGGCGGTCTGTGTCGCGGAGCGCGACTACGGCACAGCGTAAATTCCCCCAAGAGCATATCTCTTCCTACAATTTGCCGGTCTTCTTCATGCAAGGCGGGTCTTTATCGATGGTTATATTCCCCTCAGAATCTGCTTTGAGCTGGAAGCATTTCCCCAAGGTAGAAAACACCACGACGCAGTTACGCAGGGACTTTTGCGACATCCCGGTCAGAAAATTGACCCTCTTGACCGTATGGGGCGAAACCTTATCAGCTAGTACGTTGCGACCAGTTTGTAGTTCAGCCATTAGGTTCCTCCTTTTGCCTGATTATGGAAGGGATGTCACGTACTTCAAGGAGAATCTCCGCCAGGATGTTGAAGGCCATGGAAACCGTGTCTGTGCAACATTTCATGTACGGTTCGTGGTGTCGCTGGAAAACGTGTTGGCTCGGGCTGTTTAAGTACAGTATCATCGGCATCTCGTCGCGATCTGTTGACACTCCTTTGAGAATTATTGGGCCTGCCACTACGCTTTCGTCCTCTGCGCGCTCGTCGTTGCGCATTGGTTTCCAATACTCTCCGGGTTTGCCTTTGGGAACAATCACAATACCTTTTCCGGCACGATGGAATTCACGCAGCTTCTTTGGCAAGCCCTCATCCTCGCTCACGGGTTCTGATGTCGCCTCTCTATTTGGATTATAGTCCCCCGCTCGCGCGAATGTGACGTATACATTTCTCCCGTTGACTTCCTTGATTTCGCGCAAAGCTGCCCAGATCGCAACCGGATTCGGCCCATTCGAATCCACGAGCGGCCTAAATACCGCCACAATGCGGTTGAGAATTGTGTCGAAGAACCTTTTTGCCGTTTCGCCCGTGGCAATAAGCTGTGCTTTAGGATCATCGCCTGAATAGTAGAGTGCTTCGTATTGCCTTTTCATCTCGCATGCCAGGTCGCGCGTCTGATGGATGAACAAATGCAGGTTGTCCGCGGCTCGGTGCCGGCTTCCGGCTATTGCCGAAGCGGCCCGTTGGCTCTGCTTTATCTTTGACTCCAGTTCTGTTCTCTTAGATTGTTCTGCTTTCCATATTTGCCGAACGTAGAACTGGATTATCCACGACGACCCGAACAGAGAACCGGCAAGAACAAATGCAGCCACAGCGAGAGGCCAGCTCACGTATGCCAGGTTCAGAATCCCGCCGACGGCTGCGACACTCGTAATGGGGATTCTAAACCAGGGACTGAGGAACCACTGCCCTTCCGGTGGCGTTGGTGGAGGTGTCTTCACTGTTCCCCCTTGGCACTATGAGTATGATGCCTGTCTTGAAGCGTCAAGAAAAAAATCGCTGATAACGAGCGCTATTTATTAAGCCGGGATTTCCCAGATGAGCCTGCCCACGACCGCCGTCAGCAGTTTTCGGAATTCGGGGGACGCCCATAACCGTGCCCTGTCAAGGCCCTGGCCACAGGGGTCCCTCAAATTCCTTTGGCTCTGTGTGCCGACTCAGGTGAGGAGGACCTTCTGGAGTTCATCTTTCTTCAATTCAACAAACATGCTGTCTATTTCTGGGCAGATATCCTCGAAGTTGCTGTCACGCTTGAACCAGTTGTTGAAATTAAGGCTCTGCCCCGCATTGGCAGCACCCTTTTGGGCAGCGCGCAGCGTGGCACCAAACACGATTTTGAGGAACTTGTACATCTCGTCAAAGGTCTTGGGATTGCGCAGGTTTTTGTAGGCCTTGCTGTAATCCTTCTCTTTGAAATGCACTTCCAGAATATACCTGATGGCCGCTAAGGCGAAGAAGTTGAAGTGGGTAATGAAACGATCTCGCTCGAGCCCCTTTACTTTTTCTTCGGCGCCTTCATCGTTTGCTTCTTTTACCTGCCTCCCCCAATCCTTCCTTCGCCTGGCTAGCATTTCGTTAAGATCATAGGCGAGAAGATAAACCTCGACTTCCTTCTCGGCGTCACATCCCTCCGGAAATACTTCCTCATAGAGGCCATTGTCGATTACAGGGACGAAGATGAGGCGTTTGTCGTTCTTTGCCGTGCCAGGTCGCTTATCCCAGGCGAGCCTGCACTGAGCCATCAGTTCATTGTCAACAATTCGAAAGTTTCTTTTGGTGCGACCCTTTGCGTCAGGCTTACGGAACCGCGCTTGGTGCCTGGGATCGAGCGCCTCCCAGAGGCCGAGCTTTCTCTCATAGAAGTACGCGGGGTTCCACTTGCTGAGGGCCTCAAAGAGGGCCTTCTGAATGGCGTCGTTGGCCCGGAAATCTCGGCTTTTGACCGGGGTCTGAGTGTTGTTGAAACGGATGACATTGTCTCGAAACTGTTCTGCATGTTTCTTCGGGGGGCACACGATTCGGGCAAGCACTGAGGCGTCACGATGTACTTGATCCTCGTCTAAGTTGCCTACGGTGTAGGTGGTCTGGGCGCCGTTGATGATCTGCGGTGCCGTAAGTGGCAGAATAATTTGCTGCGGCCCTTTTCCTCGCTCTTCCTTGCCGATCTTCTCACAGAGGATGGCAATTCCATTGTTGTAGTAGAAGAAATCGGGTGCCTTTTGCCTGTCCGGATCGAGGAGCGTCTGCCTCATGCCCTTATTTGCCGGAGTGGCGTCGCCAGCATGCAGACGTACGTTGTCATCGAAAAGGCCGCTACCGTGATTCTCGTACAGCCGGTAGAGTTCCGTAAGCGCGATCTCACAGACCACGCATCTGGGCCTTTCGGGAGCATCAGGCATACGGAACATGCGATCCGACTTTAGGTGCAATTGAATACTCTCTGGGCGCTTGGGCATTTGTATGGCGCGCAAATCTTCCCAAGCTTTCTGCAGGTGGGCCGCATCACAATCTTTCACCGGCCCAAGCTCCCCCTTGAGTGCCATACTGAGCCGCCCAAGATGCACAAGGTATATATCACACTCAAACCCCTTGGTAATCGCCCGCCGGTATTCTTTCGCAAACTCGCGTACTCGATCATTACCTTCACGCTTTCGAATTCCTCTGGGATTTTTAAGGACTTCAGGTAGATCGCACAAACTCCTTATGTCCCCACGCGAAATCATCTCGCTCTGCTTGCCCTGCATTAGTACAACCCGCTGCTCCGGCTGGTTGACATATGCGAAATCCAGCCCCAGGTCATTTTTGCCGCCGATCAGAACGTAATCGGAGGCCGTCTCCGCGTCGATTCCAAGAAGGGTGACAGCAGCAAACAGTACGAACGCTTTGTCTTCCGGAATGCCGAAGTTCTCCATGAACTCCAGCATCTCATCTTCCAGAGCCTTGTTGAAGTCGGCTTCCTTCATGTCTCACCTCCGTGCCATACTGGTTATGCGCGTGTATTCCCAATGAGCGCCAAAAGTCGACCACAGAGAAGGGCCTGAATCGCCCAATTTGCAATTCCAGATAAATCCGAGGCCATCAATAACCGGGCGGGCCAACGGCGGCCGACATATCGCTCCGGCGGAGATTCGCTCGCCCTGAAATCGGCCGATCTCGGCGTGTTCTGTGCTTGCTGCAATGGATGTGCCCCCCCAAAGGGGTCCAACGGCGAACAAGGACCCGACGGCGACAAGTCGGCCGCGTGGAACGAATCCCTATGAATCGGACGGAAGGATAGCAGAGGAAACGGGGGTTGTCAAGGGGGAGGAAGGGAAGGAAACGATTGCGGATTTCGGATTGCGGATTGCGGATTGAAAGGCCAACCCGGCTTCGCCCTGCGGGCTATGCCGTGGCAAGCGGCAACGGATTCGAGGCGAGATTCCTCCACTCTCCCGGCGCGCCGGGGCTGTCGGGGCTTTCCGAAAAGGCGGCTACACCCGCTGCGCTATATTTTTTTGCGCTCCGACGGGGGGGGAACAACGCACTGGCGGGCAAGCCGCCAGTGGCACCCGGCATCCCCGGGCGTTAGTGACGGCGTTTAGGCTTGTAAGGCACGGAGGGCGGTGATACGATGAAAAATCGCGTTTGGGACGGGAGAGCGAGTCTTTGGGGCGCGAAACGGTGGCTGGAGCGGCGAAATCGAAGACGGTTGAGGATGTCCTTCGCGAGCGGGCCGACGAGGTCCGGCGCGCGCTGGACGAAGCCCTTCAACCGCCCGCCGGTTCCGAAACGGGCCCTGCGGCGGGCCTCTACGAGGCCATGCGGTACATGGCTCTCGGGGGGGGAAAGAAATTGCGGCCGGCGCTGGTGCTCCTTTCATGCGAAGCGTGCGGCGGGTCGGCCGACGCTGCCATGCCCGCCGCCTGTGCCGTCGAAATGGTTCACATTTACTCGCTCATCCACGACGATTTGCCGGCGATGGACAACGACGACCTCCGGCACGGGCGGCCCTCGTGCCACAAGGCGTTCGGCGAGGCGATGGCCATCCTGGCGGGCGACACGCTCCTGACGGAGGCGTTCACGCTCCTGGCGACGGGCGTCGAGGACGCCGCCGTCTGCCGGCCCCTCGTCAGGGAACTGGCGTCGGCGGCGGGAGCGGAAGGCATGGCAGGCGGCCAGGTGGCGGACCTCGCGGCCGAACGCCAAGGCTTGAGGGACGCGCGGCTCCTGGAGGAGATCCATCGCCGAAAGACCGCACGCCTGATCGAGGCCGCCGTCGTGATGGGCGCGATCTCGGCACGCGCGAGCGAGCGGCTCGAGCGGAGCCTCCGCGAGTACGGGACGCACTTGGGCCTGGCGTTCCAGGTGTCGGACGACATCCTCGACGCGGTCGGCGAAACGCAGGTGCTCGGTAAGACGGCCGGCAAGGATGCCGCGGCCGGGAAACTGACGTTCGTGAGCCTTTTCGGGCTGGAGGCGGCGCGCCGGCGGGCCCGCGACGAGGCGGATGCGGCGGTAGCGGCCCTCGCGCCGTTCGGTCCGAAGGCGGACCGGCTCCGGGAGGTGGCCCGCTTCGTCGTCGAACGGACGTTCTAACAATGCGGAACGCGGAACGCGGAATGCGGAATGAAACGGCGAAAGGCGTCCCGGGGATTCATCCCGGCGCGCCGGGATGAATCCCCGGGCTTTAATGGCAAGCGGAGTGTGGTTGTGACGGAACGGTTGGTGGACAAAATTCGGTCGCCGAAGGATCTGGCCGGCCTGAGTCCGGAGGATTTGCGTCGGCTGGCGCAGGAAATCCGCGCGCTCATCACGGAGACGGTGGCGGAGCACGGGGGGCACCTGGCGAGCAACCTGGGCGTCGTGGACCTCGTGATTGCGCTGCACCGGGCGTTCGATTTTTCGCGCGACCATCTGGTGCTGGACGTCGGCCATCAGTGCTACGCCCACAAGATTCTGACGGGCCGGGTGGAGGGATTCGCGCGCCTGCGTTCGGCGGACGGCGTCGGCGGGTTTCCGAATCCGGCCGAGAGCCCTTACGACCGGTTCCGCTCCGGCCACGCGGGGGCGAGCATTTCGACGGCCCTGGGCCTCGCGCTCGCGGAGAAGGCGGCAGGGTCCGACGCGCGGACCGTGGCCGTCATCGGCGACGGGGCCCTGGCGAGCGGGCTGGCGCTCGAAGGCCTCAACCATGCGGGCGATGTGGGGGCGAACCTGCTGGTGGTGCTGAATGATAATCAGATGGCGATAAGTCCGACGGTTGGGGCCTTGGCGCGGTACCTGACGGCCGTGCGGACGACGCCCGCCTACGACAATCTGAAGGAAGAAGTGCACGGCGTGCTGGGGCGGATGCCGTTCGGCGGGCAGATTACGCAGGCCATTCACACGTTCAAGGACGCCTTGAAGGACGCGATGGTGCCGGACCACGCGTTCGAGCATTTCGGGTTCCGCTGTTTCGGCCCGGTGGACGGGCACGACCTGGAGGCGCTCCTGGAGGCGCTGGAGGAAATGAAAGGGCTGGAAGGCCCGCGCCTCCTGCACGTGCACACGCAAAAAGGATTCGGCTTCGCGCCGGCGGCCCGGGAGCCGGAGTCGTGGCACAGCGCCGCGCCCTTTGCCGAGCAGAACGGTGAAATCGCCATCACCGAGGAGCCGGACGAGCGGCCGGCGTGGACGCGGGCGGCGGTGGACGAGTTGATGGCGCTTGCCGAGAAGGATGAACGGATTGTGGCCATCACGGCGGCGATGTCGGAGGGGACGGGGCTTCTGCGTTTCGCGCATCGGTTCCCCGACCGGTTCTTCGACGTGGGGATTTGCGAGCAGCATGCTGTCGCGTTGGCGGCGGGTCTGGCGAAGGGCGGTCTGAGGCCGGTCGTCGGCGTCTACTCGACCTTCCTCCAGCGGGCGTACGACCAGTTGTTCCACGAGGTGGCGCTCCAGGGCCTGCCGGTCGTCCTCCTGGTGGACCGGGCGGGCCTGGTGGGAGCGGACGGGCCGACGCATCACGGCCTGTACGACATCGCGTACCTGAGGCACTTGCCGGGCTTCACCCTGGCGGCGCCGGCCGACCGGACGGAACTGACGGGGATGCTGCGGCTGGCGCTCGAGGCCGATGGGCCCTGGGCGATCCGGTATCCGCGCGACCGCGTGCCGGCAGAGCCGCTCTCCGACGCGCCGGTCGAAGTCGGGCGCGCCGCGATCCTGCGCCAAGGCAGGGCCGGGGCGCTCCTGGCGTACGGGGCGGTCGCGGCGGCGGCGGTCGAGGCGGCGGAGCGGCTGGCCGGGGAAGGCGTCGAGGTGACGGTCGCGAGCGCGCGGTTCGCCAAACCCATCGATGCCGACTGCCTGGCGTCGCTCGTCGAATCACAGCCGTGGGTCCTGGCCGTCGAGGATCACACGGCCCCGGGCGGGTTCGGATCGGCGGCGATGGAGTCGGCGGAGGTGCGCGGCCTGGAGACTCAGAAGATTCACCGCGCGGCGGTGCCGGACGTGTTCGTCGAGCACGATACCCGCGGAGCGCAACTGGCGGCGGCGGGCCTGACGGCCGAGCGCATCGCCGAACGCGCACGCACCCTTGCCGCAGGGATAGCACGCGCCCAGTAAACTGGGCGGCTAAATGTTAGCGCGCCGGGCGCGGGGGTGTACACAGTTAGCCGCCCAACTTGTTGGGCGCGCTATGTGTGGGAGGATCGAGCCGTGAAACAAGTCCTCTTGATCGTCAACTCCGAAAAGAGCGGGGCGCCGGAGTGCCTGGCCCGGCTCCGTCCGTGGGTCGAAGAGCGGATCCGGACCGAGACGATGGAACTGGCGGACCGGCGGGTCGAAACCGGGGCGGACCTGGCCGTCGTGCTGGGCGGCGACGGATCCATCCTCCGGGCAGCACGCATGCTTGCGGGGCGCGAGATCCCCGTCGTCGGCATCAACCTCGGAAAACTCGGGTACCTGGCGGAGTTCACGGCCGAGGAGTTCTGCCGGCACTTCGACGCCATCGTGGCGGGCAAGGCAAGCGTCTCCCGCCGGCTGATGCTCCAGGTGCGGTGCGAAACCGCAGCCGGCGGCACGCGCGAGTATATCGTCCTGAATGATGTCCTTGTCGCCGGCGGCAAGGCCCACCGCATGGTCGCCATCGAAGCCAGCGTCGACGGCGAAAAGGTGACCACCTACTACAGCGACGGTGTCCTGGTCGCCACCCCGACCGGATCGACCGCCTACTGCATGAGCGCCCAGGGACCGATCCTCGTCCCGGGCATCGAGGCGATGGTGCTCGTCCCGGTCTGCCCTCACTCGCTGACGCATCGGCCGATCGTGCTGCGGCCCGACAGCCGGGTGACGCTCCGGCCGACGGGCCTCCAGGAAGAGGCGAGCGTCGCCATCGACGGCCAGGAGGTCGTGCGTCTGGCGCGCGGCGACTCGGTCGAGGTGCGGCGGGCGGACTCGCCGTTCCTGCTCGTCCAGAATCCGTCGCGCGGGACGTTCGCGACGCTGAGCGAGAAACTCCACTGGGGCCATCTGCCGAGGTACGGCAACCGGAGTCCGGGCAAACCTTGACGGGCGGGCACCGGCGGGCTTAAGATTCCCCGCGAGGCTTGGGGCGGAGCGTAAAGTTCACATGGCCCATCAGATCCGAATCCTGACCGAATACTGCAAGGGCTGCGAGTTGTGCGTCGCCGCCTGTCCGAACGGCGTTCTGGAGATGTCGGACGACCTGACGGAACTGGGCGTGCGGCCGGCGCGGCCCAAGGCCGGCGCCGAATGCAGCGGCTGCACGCTTTGCTACCAGGTCTGCCCGGACGCGGCGATCGAGATCTGGGAGGTCGAAGAAGTGTGACGGCGCCCCGGCCCGAGTGGTCCGTCACGGTTGAATTTGTGGGTGCCATGCTTTCGCGCCGTTGCGAAAGCATGGTCGTGGGCGGGTCGAAAACATGCTTTCGCAAGCGAAAGCATGGCACCCGAACCCGCGCATGGATGACCAAGCCCAGGGATTTGAATCCCTGGGCTTATTCTCTACAATAGGGCGCGATGCCTGAGGCCGACCGACAATCCGTGTACCGCATTCTCGATGCCAACGCGAACCGGGCGCGTGAGGCGCTCCGCGTTGCGGAGGAGGCGGCGCGCTTCGCGCTGGAGCGGCCGGACCTCGCCGAGACGCTGAAACGCCTTCGCCACGACCTACGGGCCGCGCTCGCGCCGCTCGACGCCCGCGCGCTCCTTCAGGCGCGCGACACGGCGGGCGACGTCGGCACGGCGATCTCGACGCCCGAGGAAGGCCGCCGCGAAAGCACCGTCGACGTGGCCCGGGCCGCCTTCAAACGCCTCGCCGAGTCGCTCCGGGTTCTGGAAGAGTACGCGAAGGTGGCGGACGCGCGCGTGGCAGCCGCGGTCGAACGGCTCCGCTATCGGGCCTACGACCTGGAGAAACGGTTCGAGGAGGCGCTCGAGCCATCGCGGCGACTGGCGGCGGGCGGCGTCTGCGTTCTTCTGACCGAGTCGATTTGCCGAAGACCGTGGGAAGAGGTCCTCCGGGGTATTCTCGCCGGCGGAGCGGCCTGCGTCCAGGTCCGCGAGAAACATCTGGCGGACGGTGCGCTTCTGGCGCGTGCGCGGCAGGCGGCGCGCACGGCCCACGAGGCGGGGGCGCTCGTGATCGTCAACGACCGGCCGGACATGGCGGTGCTCGCGGGGGCCGACGGCGTTCACGTCGGGCAGGACGATCTCGAGGTGGGCGCGGCCCGGAGGGTGGTCGGGCCGGATCACCTCGTGGGGCAGAGCACGCACAGCCTGGCGCAGGCACTCGCGGCCGCGGAGGCCGGCGCCGACTACATCGGGTGCGGCCCGATGTTCCAGAGCGAGACGAAACCGCAGGAGGTCGTTCCGGGGCCGGCGCTTTGCGCCGAGGTGACGAAAGCGGTCGGCCTGCCGGTGATGGCGGTTGGGGGCATCACGGCCGAGCGGGCGGGCGACGTGCTGGCGGCCGGGGCGGCGTGGCTGGCTGTTTCGGGCGCCGTCTGCGCATCCGGGGAACCGGAGGCCGAGACACGGCGGCTTGTGGAAACCGTGGCGGCTGGCCGCGCAACGGGAGACTGAAAAACGAAGCGCGTGCGGTTATCTCGGCCGCACGCGCTGGTTTTCTGCCGTCGGGCGTCTGGCCCGGCTAGTCCCAATTGCGTTCGCCCCGGTCGCCGCCGAAGTGCCCGCCGCCGTGTCCGCCCCGGTCGCCGCCGGGGGGCCCGCCGCCGTGTCCGCCCCGGTCGCCGCCGGGGGGCCCGCCGCCGCGGCCGCCCTGTTCGCCGGAGGGCCCGCCTCCCATCATGCTTCCGAACTGGCTGGTCAACTGTTCCGCTTTGGCCTTCTGTTCTTCGCCGCGCTGCTTGAGCAATTCCTCGGCCTTGGGCCGCTGCTCGCCGTTAAGGACGGCCAGGACGCGTTCGCGGGTGTCGGTCCCGATTTCAGTCTGGCTTTTTCTGAAGGCGTCGATGCGTGTTCGCATGTCCTGGACGCGGTCCTCCGGACTCGCCTCTTCGCTGCGGGTGAAGGTGGTTTTTCGCATTTCGGTGAGTTTTCCGGCGCCCTCTTTGAGGATCTGGCGGATCTGGGCGACCTGCTCGTCGGAGAGTCCGAGGTCCTCTTTGAGGCGGGTGGTGGTAAGGATCCAGAGGTCGCCGTTGCCTTCGCCGAGGCTGTCGCGCTGTTCACCGATTTCGCGGAGTTTGGCGAGTTGTTCTTCGGAGAGCAGGCCGACGGCCTCTTGCATCATGGCCTCGAGTTCCGGCCGGGCCTCGCGGAAAGCGTCGGCCAGGGCGCGGAACATTTCGCCGCGGCGCGCCTGTTGCTGCTCGGGCGTGAGTCCCTCTTGCGCGCCGTTGTCCAGGCTGACGCGGTCCCGAATCCGGTCAAAGGTCGTCTGGACCTTCTTCTGGAGTTCGGCGATGCGGGCGTCCTGCTCGGCCGTCAAGCCGATCTCGGACCGGACGATCGGGTCGCCGATCGAACTAAAGACGCGCCGGGCCTGATCCATGGCCGCCCGCTCGCGCATCCGCTGTTCGGCGGCCTCGCGCCAGCTGCTGGGCGTCTCCGCCCCGCCGGTCGTCTCCGCCCCGCTGGCTGCCGCCACCCATCCCAGTGTCATCGCGGCCGCGCACACGGCCGCGAGAACAACTCCAACGGTCATTCGTTTCATCACTTGTCTCCTTTGTGTTCCTAGATTCCCGATCCGCCCCGGCCATTCCCGGCCATTCCTCTTGTTTCTAAACGACTGGGCACGCCCCCTATTGCAGCAATTCGCCTCGGCCGCAAAAAGGTTCCCGGTGCGGACGCCGCCGAAGCGGGCAACCGTCTAGGCGGCAACTGGTCTTGCTCCCATCCCAAGGCGGCCTTCGCCGCCCATCTTGCGCAGCTTGGCCGGCCTTGCCTCTTCGCCCCTCTTTTCCGGCTTGGGTTGGTCGCCGCCAGGTTTTCTTTCGGGCCTCTGTCCTTCGGGGACCGGCGCACCGCGGAACATCTGCTCAACGCGTTCCCGCTGGTCCGGCGTGAGAAGTTCCATAATCCGACCGCGGGTTTCGTTGAAGAGTTTTTCGTGGCTGCGGCGGAGCTGCTCCTGAGTCTCGCGCATGTTGGCGGCGCGCTCCTGGGGGCTCATGCCTTCGGCCTTTTCGCGGACCTGAGTCATCATCTCGCGCATGCGGTTGCGGCACCGGTCCAGCGTTTCGCGAATCTTCCCGACCTGCTCCTCTTTCAACCGGAGTTCCCGGATCGCCCGGGGGTCGAGCAGTCTCTGGAACGGACCCATTCCCGGATCGCCGGCCGGCCCCGGCGCCGAACGGACCTCGGGCCTGGGGGGCGCGCCTTGACCGCGCGGCGGCGTAGGCGGATTTCCGGCCCACGGCGGCGGTCCTGCCGGCTGCCGTTTCGCCTCCTCCCTCTTCAGGCGGGCTTTCTCTTCCTCTCGCTCCATGTCCCGCATGCGTTCGGCAAAGACGTTCGGCTGGTCGAGGCCCTTGGCGATCATCGTCAGCAAGGCCGCGATGTCCGGCGGGGCGATGATGACGACGGCGTTGGCGTCCTCGTTCAGGGCGATAGGCACGTTCTGGAGAACCTTCGAGATGTGTTCGTTGCGCCCCAACTGGCGCAGGGTGTTCATAAACGATTCGGCCGGAATCTGCTCGAAGCGGAGCACGATAGCCTTGGGAGGCGCGGGATGCTTCGCCCCGGTCTCCGCTGCCGTCTTTTCCGGCCGGTTGGCCTTGGCCTTCGGCGGCGTTGGTTTTTCGTCCAGTGCGCTTTCAGGCGCCGCAGTGGCCGCGACCGCTCCTCCCAACACCAGCGCGGCCGCACACACGGCCGCGAGAACGGCCCCAACTCTTTTCTGTCTCATCTCGGATCTCCTTGTGCCAGTACACAGAACGATCGGTCCACCCCTCTCGCTACCACGGGCAAACGCCTTGGCAAGCGGATTATTGCGGGAACTTGCCGGACCCAGGACCAGGGGGCCGGCGCGAGGCGATCAACCGGCCGCGGGGGGAGTCTCGTAGAACAACTGCCCCTCGCCGCCCGTGACGAGCGTCACGCGCGGGTCGGTGACGAAGGTTCCGAGGTTTCGCCACTCGAACTTTTCCTGGCGATAGCGGCCGTCGGCGCCGAGGCGGCTGCGGAGGACCTCGAAGTCGATGCTGTTTTCGGAAAGGATCCGCTGCCAGCCGGCGTCTCGCGGATCGGCGGTCGCCTGGAGGACCTCCGGCGTGCCGAACGAATGGAAGAACACACGGCCGTAGAGCCGGAACTTCGGCCGGACCTCTCGCGACAGATGGCGTTCGAGGTACTCAAACACCTGATCGTGGGCGAGGCTGCCGATGATGACAACATCGAATCGCTCTGCGAGGTCGAAGCACGCCTGCATGTTGAGGCGCTGCTTCGTGACGCCGCCATGCGTCGTCGTCTTGCGCAAGGGGGAGGTCGAAGTGAGAATCGCGATCTTTTCCATGTCTTGCCTGTTGCTTGATCGTTCTGAAGTGCGTGTTTCGGCCGACGGTTCACGCGGCCGAGTGCGTCTGTTGCTTTGCGATCAGCTCAGGCTGTCTTTAGTATAGCCGAGTTCCTTGACGATGGCCAGCACTTCACTCCAGGTCGGGAAGGGGCGGTTAAACTTCTGTTTGTACCGGTCGACGGCGCGGACGAACTCGATTTCTTCGAGCGTCAGGTCGCCCTCTTCGACGCGCTTCTGGAAGGCCGCCTGGTCCTCTTTTCGGCGCCGGTCGAGTCGCCGGTCGAATCCAGCGCGGCGGTCGTTGCCGGTGCGGCGGTCTCGCAGGACTCGCCGATCGCGGCTCCCTCGGCGCTCGGGTCCGCAGTAGTTGTTTGGTTTTCCCGACCGGCGGTCCTCGGCGCCCCGCCGGTTTGCCTCGGACGTTGGATCGGCAAGAGCCTCGTCCATCGCCTCGATCAGGTCATCCTGAGCCACGCTTCGCCCTCCACTACAATGCGCCTTGTTGTGGTATCTCCGATAAAAATATCGGCCGGAAGGGCCTGTTGGATTAGCGAATCTGGGCAACATGGGGTATTCGAATAGTTGTGCGCGTCGTTTTCGTGATGGAATCGGCTGGCAAAAGGCGGCACCGATGAGTAGGCTTCCAAAGCGGTAACATGGAGACGGAGCCAATGCGCATGCGGGTTATGGCTGGAATCGCAACACTGGCCGCATGGGTGACGATTCTGGCGGCGGTCCCGGGCGCTTCGTCGGAAGACTTGATCGTCCGCTACGACCGGGAATCGCGCTATTACCGGATCCAGGTGGTGGACTATCCGGCGCAGGGCCGGCGGTGCCTTCGCTTCTCCAAGTCGC
>Ga0315277_10006515_pt1 | contig 15251 bp, 8 predicted proteins | sample YL17G05_15_MG_FD_203695 | JGI IMG/M metagenome (GOLD analysis project Ga0315277, IMG submission 203695) | Sediment microbial communities from Yellowstone Lake, YNP, Wyoming, USA - YL17G05_15 | ecosystem: Environmental > Aquatic > Freshwater > Lake > Sediment | place: USA: Wyoming | collected...
ACTGTTCCACGACATGCCGGATGATGGGGTGCCAGAAGCCATGCTGTTTTTCGTAGCGCTCATCCCAGACGCGCTCGAGTTCGTCGAAGTTGTCCTCGACTAGGGCGAAGAGGTCGGTGGCCCGGGGATTTCGAGGCCGATAAACTGCCTGAGGGGGGCATTGCACATAGTATCTAACCGGTCGACCGACTGCGTGGCCAAGATGATGTTAGCGGGATTTGAGAGAGCCCCAATCGTGCGACCGCAGGAAGCGCGCGGAGAGCGCCGCAAGTAGCGAGAGAGGGAGTGAGGACCGCCGCGCATCCTATCTCCCAATCTTTGCGGCATCGTCTGCGATGCTCTCCGACGCCTCTACATTTCTTAGGGTGCCGCCAGCTCAGAAAAACACCTGTTCGTCTATGTTGCGATCCGGTGCGGCGGGGGAAATAGGAGGAGGCCTGGAAGGTAGGCCTAGGCACTCGAGAATCTTTCTGATCGCCTCGGGCTGATGGATTGCAGCTAAAATCCTCATGCGGCCACCGCAACGGTCGCACTCCAAAACGTCCAACTCGAAAACTCTGCGTAGGAGTTCAGCCCAGGAGTAACTGCGTGGCCGGCATCCATCCTTTTTGCGTGAGGAAACAGGGGACGCTCCCCGTTTTTGGGACCGCCAGGCTGCTTGCGTCTTTTTGCGACGCGCCGCCTGACATTCAGGCCGGCTGCAGGCGCGCTGGCGTCTCCCTACCCGGACATCAGGCTGGAACCACTTACGGCAGATTCGACAAGGTGTTTTCTTGGCATCGGGCATGGTGACTCATCGTCACCCTTACAGCTGAATCGGTCAGTTGGGCAGCAGGATTCGTCCCGGAAGAGGCCGGCCTTCTCAAAGAAATCGAATCGCTGAAGGGCAGGCTGGAGACCTGCTTCGAAGAGTCTCAAAGGGCAATAATCCAGTCGGAAATTCGCCGCCTGCAGCTGAAATACGACCTGATCATCGAATCCTACCGCAAGAACCGGCGAGTCGGTCAGCGCTGACCCCCCAGCTGGCAAAACGCAATCCGCAGAGAGACAGTGCAGCCCGGTCCAGCAACCACTCAGTCTGCACCATCCTCGGGAATTCCTTGCAGAAATGAGGGGACATTCCGATTTCCCAGTCTTGCGTAAGAGTGAGCTATCCGAGGCGGAGCTCGCGGCGGTTGCGGGGGGACATCGGCGGCGCACAGGCGGGGGCAGTTAAGCCGTTTGGATCTCCTGGTAATCCTGTGATCGGCCCGATTTCATCAGGACGGGCCCCATTCGCGTCTTTGCATTTCGGCAAAGCGCGTTCCGGCCATGGAGACATTGTTCAACAGGTGTGGCGCCAGCTCATCCACATCTTCGACGTTCTCGTCGAGCACTAACTCCTGAACGCCGAGATTCCCCACCGTCGTGCGCAGGCGGTCGGCGAGAAAGACCGCGAGCGACTGATAAAAGCGGGCGGCAAAGCCAATATCCTCCTGCAGCTTTTCTGTGAGCACAGGGCGAGGGATCGCTCCCAGCTTGGATTCCACCTCGGCCCGCACGCTCGCTGTGGGTGGCCGCGAATCCACGAAAGAGATTTCGCCTACTACCTCGCCCGCCTTAAGCACTGCGATGCGCGCTGCGCTTTGCGTGTAAACAACGAGGGTGCCATCCAGGACGAAATACAGCCAATCCGTCGGCTTTCCCTGCTCGATAAGCACTGTCCCCGGGCCAACCGTCATCTTCTTGCCGTTGCGCATCATCCAAGCCACATCCGAATCATCCAGGATTCCCAGAAAATAGAGTGCTTTCCTCATCGCAATCCTCTTAAGTATCGATCAGGCAATTTGGCGTTTGGCCAGGTCGGCGAACGGTCCTTCCTTGCCGATCAACTCCTGATAAGTGCCCTCTTGAACCACCACCCCTTTGTCCATCACGTAGATGTAATCGGCATGGGCGATCGTGCTGAGGCGGTGCGCAATAACGATCCGGGTCGCCTGCAGGCTTTCCAGGCTTCGGCTTACGATTGCCTGCGTCTCGTTGTCCAGTGCGCTGGTCGCCTCGTCAAAGAGCAAGATGCGCGGTTTTTTAACAATCGCGCGCGCGATCATCAGCCGCTGGCGCTGGCCGCCCGAAAGCCCGCCGCCCCCTTCGGCGATCACCGTATGCATACCCATCGGCATCGCCCTGATGTCTTTTTCAAGCCCCGCCATGCGGGCCGCCCCCCACGCGTCTTCCATGGTCAGTGGCGCAGAACCCACGATGTTTTTGTAAATCGAGTCGCTGAGTAGTTTCCCGCTCTGCAGTACCACGCCGATCTGGCTGCGCACGGCCTGGATGTCCAGATGCGCCTGGTCTTGGTTGTCGAAATGGATCGCCCCGGACTCGGGGCTCTCAAATCCCAAAAGCATTCGAAAAAGCGTCGACTTGCCGCTTCCGGAAGGACCGACAATGGCCACAAACCGGCCTGCACTGACCTTCAGGGAGACATCGCGCAAGACTAGCGGCGTATCGGGGCGATATCGGAAGTTCACATGCCTCACTTCGATATTTCCCGATAACTCTCCGGGATAACTCTTGGCAAGATCCACTTCCGGCAGGGCATCGAGGATGGGCTTGGCCCGTTCATAAAGCGGAACAACGCTCAAAAGCCCAACGAACGCGGAGCTCAACGCGAGCATCGCAAATTGAAACTGCGTATAAGCTGCATTGAAGGCAAGGAAGGAACCGGTGGAGAGGGTGCTTGTGCCCCCTTGCTCCATGAGCAAGGACAGAGCAAAAAAGATGGCCACGGAGCTCAAAACCGGCAATATCGAGCTGAAAACTGCAAGGCCAATGCTGACCTTCCGAGCCTCGACTGAGATCTTCTTTTGGCGGGCAAACTCCTTTGCCCAAGCCGCGAAGGCACGGTTCTCAGTTCCGGAGACCCGGAGCTTTGAAATCCCGTTGATGAATTGGAGCAGCGTGCCGGACAAGTGTCCTCGGATTTTGGCCAGTTCACGCTGGTAACGCAGCTGCAAATAGCCGGCCAGATTGGTAGCCGCCACCGCCGTCAAAGTCAAGCCGGTCGCCAGCAGCGCCAGCCTCCAGCTGTAATAGAAGAGCAGCGCAAAACTGAAGATAGAAAAAATCCCCGTGAAAACCGACGACAATATCGTTCCGGTGAGCACTTGCCGCATCGCCGTTATGCTGAGGCTCCGCATGGCCAGGTCACCCGCCGAGTAATCTCTGAAGAACGGCACCGGCAGACACAGCAGACGATCCCAAACGGCGGCCTGGACGGAAGCGTCCATCTTCCCTTCCAGCCGGAGCATGGCGAAGCTTTGAGCGACTTGAAACAGGATTGTGCTGGCGCAAACCACCAGCATGAGCACAAAGATCTGGAGAAGTTGAGGCCGGTTGGCTTCAGGAATGACGGAGTCAAAGACAATGCCCGTAATGACGGGCATGACAAGGCCCAGCAGGCCGGCGGCGATTCCCATCAGCAAGATCGTCACGAATTCGCCCTGACAGCCTTTGGACCCGAACACGAATAGGTCTACGGCATTCAGCTTCTTAGGGGGGAATGGGCGGTAGAAGCAATAGGCAAACGGTTCCAGGGATGCTGCTACGTTCTCGTCGACTGCAATTCTGGTGCGAGCCACGGGATCGCAGAGCTGATACCTTCGTGGCGAGACTGGCAGCAGCGCAACGGGAGCCTTGTCACTTTCCCTTCGAGCTAACAATGGACCGGCATCCTGCGTCCACCAGTTCCCTTTGAGAGCGACCGTCCGCACACGCACCCCCGAGGCATGAGCTATGGCGTTGACGGGATCTTTTTGTGCCATGCCTCGACGCCGATCAGGGTGGGGCTTGAATTGGATGTCGAGCTCCTTTCCGATGGCGAGGCAGGCAAGCAGCCATGCATCATCATCGGCCTCCTCGGATGTCGGGATTTCTTCATCCCGCCCAAGGGGGGATGCCAGTAGCCGCATGGCGAGGTCCAAACGGGCCTCATCCAGTTTTCCGCGGCGTTCGAGCCGCGCCAGTTCCCTTTCACGGGCCAACTGGTGGTTTCGCATCAGGCGATCCATTACCATCGCCTGGAAATCCTGCAGCCCGCTCCAGAGGGAATCCCTTTCGAAACAATCGGCCGTTGTGGCCGCGGAAAGCCTAGTATTTTTATCCGCCTCCAGCCATGCGGAGGCAGACACCGGGAAGAGTGCATGCCCTTCCAACGGAGACAGCTCGTAGTCTCCAAGGAAACGCACGCTCCCTTCGAGCAACTGCACCCAAACAACACCTTGCCGAGGCAGCACAGCCTTCGCTTCCTTCAGAACCGGCGGCGTCCCCGGCTCCAGGAACTCGAACAGCTTTGGCAAGACATCTCCCGTTGCCGCCCTCGAAAAGTTAGTAATCCAATCCTCCAATAGCTCTGTGGCGTGTTCTTTTTCAGCTGCGGAGGAGGCGGGATCTTGCAGCCGTGCACGTGAGAGCTCCAGCACACAGCTGTCGGGAGTCGGGGCCGCAAGAAGCCTCATCGAGGTCGACGAGGGAGTGGTTGCGCCAAAGATGGCCTCGCCTTGTTTTACACGAAGGACGTGACGCCGAGCGCCCATCGCCACCTCGCCCTCAGTCTGAACCAGAAACAGATCGACGCTTCCCGATTCCACCAACCACAGCTTCTCCGGGTCATGGATGAGAAACGGAACCGCCACGGCTCCAGGGCGGGATCCCAGGATCTTCTCATTGTCGCTGGTTATCATGCCCATTATTGCTCCGTAGCGCTTTTTGTTCTTTGTGAGACAAATCCGTAGAATTCTGCTTTTTTGGCACAATTCTCTTTGGGAGATGTGCCGACGGGCCGCTGACCCGTCGCCACAGGTATTCTTGGATTTGGTTGCAGCCGCCGGCCGCGCTGACGGTCAGCCTCCAGCTTGATGTATCTCCAACAATAGCCGTTCGGCCCCGTGATGGATCGTTCAGAGCCGCGCGCGAAGCAAGCGGGGATGATGAGCAGTGTGGCATTACGTCCCCGCTCCCTGTCGGTCGCGGCTCTGAGGATACGTTGATGAGGCAACGGCCGCAAAAACGGACGCACAAAGACCCTGTCAAAATCGCAGAACTGTACCCGTCTGTTGTACAGAGAACGCGAAGGCCGTTCCATACTAAGTTGTCCGGATGAGCCGGGCATAGGCGCCGTCTTTCCTCATTAGATCCTCATGCGTGCCGCGTTCCACTACATTGCCTCTATCAAGAACTATTATTTCGTCACAGTCCCGGATTGTGCTGAGCCTGTGGGCCACGATGAGGCAGGTGCAGCCGCGGCGCCGGAGGGCATCGTCCACACGCTTTTCGGTGAGAGGGTCCAGGGCGCTGGTGGCTTCATCGAGCACCAGGATCCGGGGATTCCCGACCAGCGCCCGGGCGATCTCGAGGCGCTGCCGCTGTCCCCCGCTGAAATTCCTTCCTTGCTCTTCTGCCTCGTAGTCATACCCTCCCGGCCGGTCTGTAATGTCGTCGTGAATGCAGGCGTCCTCTGCCGCCTGGAGGATAACCGGCTCTTCGATCGTGTCATCCCACAAAGTCAGGTTCTTTCGAATACTGCCTTCGAAAAGTGTTATGTCCTGATCGACCAAAGCAACGGAATTATTCACGAGCTTGCGCGGGAGGTCCTCGCGCCTGATTCCGTCAAAGAGAATTTCACCTTCCCATGGTTGGTAAAGACCGGTCACGAGCCTGGCAACGGTGGATTTGCCGCTGCCCGAACCGCCGACTAAGGCCACTCGCTGTCCCGGTTTCAGCTTCAAGCTGAAGTCTGAAATCAGCGGCTGCTCCAGGCGGCTGTACCCGAATGTGATGTTGCGCAACTCAAGGTAACCGTCCAGCTTTTGCCTGGATTCAGGTGAAGAGGAATATGCCGGGCCGCGCAACAGCGGATCCGGAGGGTATCGCAGGACATCATCCAGGCGGTTCATATCCCCTTCCGCTTCCTGCAGCTTGCCGCCCAATCCGACCAGCTGATTGACAGGCTCGAGGAAGCTGGACATGAGGCTTTGGAAAGCGATTAACATTCCCATCGTCAGAAAGCCGTCTGTGACGCGCAAACCGCCCAGGCTGATCACGGCAATTGCATTCACGGAAGTCAGCAGCGGAGGGATCGCCGACAGGTACTGCGTGGAGACGCCGAGCTCTTGTTCGGCGCTGACCAATTTGGCCTGGTGCCCTGCCCAGGTACTGAAGAATTCCGATTCGGTCCCTGTGGCTTTCAGCGTTTCGAGACTCTGAAGGCCTGCCATAGAAGTACCGACGAGCTTGCCCCTCTCCTGCAGCAACCTCCGGCTGCTGTCCTTGCGTTTCCGCGCCAGCAAGCGCAGCATCATGAGGTTCATGAGGGCGACGCCGATACCGAGCAGCGTGAGAACCGCGTCGTAACGGAACATGAGGGCGGAATAGAAGCCAACCATCAAGATGTTGACCAGGTTTGTCGACAGATCGCCGGAAAGCAGAACTGCAACATGGTCGTTGATCTCGATGCGCGACTCGATCTCACCGTCGAAGCGCTGAGCAAAGAATTCCATGGGCAGGCGCAGCACGTGCCAGAAGAATCGGCTCGAAGAGCCCACAGCCAGCTTCATCTCCAAGCGCAGCAGTCCCCGCTGCTGAAGGTAGGTAAGCGAGCCACGCACTATCGCCGTAACAGCCATGGCCAGGAGGACTGGCTTCAACCAAAACTGTGAGCCCTGAATGAGGATGTTATCCACGAATATCCTGGAAAAAACAGGAATCACAATGCCCGGCAGCACGAGCGCCAGTGTGGCAAGAACCAAGTAGGCTATGGCAAACCGACTTCCAGGCAGGCGCTTTCTAAGTGCCCTGAGAATGGACGGCCTCTCGCCTCCTTTTTTGAACCCGGGACCCTTTTCGAAGACCAATACGACGCCGGTAAAGGATTCATCGAACTCTTTCTCGGGCACGACGCGCGGGCCGCAGGCGGGGTCGTTGAGATAGACCCGCCCTCGCTTGAATCCCTCGACGACGACAAAATGGTTGAAGTTCCAAAAAACAATCATCGGCAACGGCATAGTACGCAACTGCTCAGGCTCTTTTTTGTAACCCTTGCCCAGCAAGCCGAACGATCGCGCGGCTTTCAGTACGTTCAGAGCCTTGCTGCCGTCGCGCGAAACGCCACAGGCCACGCGCAGCTCTTCCAGCGGTATCCATACGCCGTAATAGGCGAGAATCATTGCCAGGGAAGCCGCGCCGCACTCAACCGCTTCCATCTGAATGACCGTAGGGGTCCTGACGCGCTTGCGCTTGAAGAGCTTAATCCGGATACAGCCGAGGGAAGCTTTCAAGCTGGGAATTGAACTCACAGATTGGCCCATTAGCTCGTTACCTCATGCCAATCTTATCTTTGACATAAGGAATCACCATACTGATCGGCTTTTGCGTTCGGGTCACTATTTCCCCCATGCAAATTGTTCCACCGCTCAGCTTGATTGGCGCTCCTTGGGGAGACGACCAGCGATAACCGGAAGGTGTGGCGGGATTCAGTTCCATGTCCACATGGATCTCAGTCACAGGACCACCTGCACCCAGGGATCGCACGAGAGGTGCGTTCTCGAAAATTCTCATCAGCGCCGCTTCCGTAGCCGGGTAATCGGAGACAAAAACGACCTTTCCGCGGATGAACCCGTACTCCTCACGGTTCACGGTGGTGGGCGAGATCTCCGCGTCCATCCCAGGCCGAACCTCCTTGGCCTTGTCGGCGGGAAGGTAGATGACTGCTTCCAGTTGCACGACATCAGGTTGAAGGCTGATGATGGGTTGTCCCACCTGGACCAGGCTGCCGCGAGAGACTTTCAGCTCCAGCACCTGTCCCGCGTAAGGGCTGATCACGGTGGATTGAGTCTCCAGTTCTTTTTCCAGCACCCCGATCTCACGCTTTAAATCGGTAATCTTATTTTGCAGCTCCAGGTTGGCCTCGAGGTTTTCATTTTCCGTTTGAAATTCCGTCGAATCGAGCTGTGTGATCTGAGCGCGCCGGGAAGCGATGCTTCCCTGTATGCCAATCAACTTCTGCCTGGTCAAGTACACCTGTTGTTTGGTGACCAGTCCCTTGGCAAGGAGTTCTTCGTCCACTGGGATCTGCTCCTCGACAATCTTGGCCTCTTGTTGCAACTCCTGGATCTCGCGCTCAAGATTGGCGCGCTGCCGCTTCAGAAAGGCGAGCTGAAGGCTGATGCGGTCGGCTCGGACTTTGAGAACATCGTCCCGCTGCCTCAGATCGTCGGCGAGCTGGGCCTTGGCAACCGCGATCTTTTGGAGGAGAGACGGCTGTGCCACTGTCCCGATCACTTGATCCCTTGAGATGTGATCGCCGACGCGGACATTCAGCTCCACAACCTGACCCGCACCCAGCGGGGCAACGTTTTGGACGCCGCCTGAGCGGATCAGCACGCCCTCGCCGGTCACCTTGGTCGTGATCTCTCCCCGGTATCCCCATGCGATGGCCACGCTCAAGAGCGCAATCAAAGCCATCAGAGCGAGCCAGCTTTTGGGCGTGGTAACGCGCAGCAATTGGTCCAGCTGCTCCGGGGAAGACATCCGTTCCAGCGCAACTTTTCTAAATATCTTCGTCGGTTCCATGAATCACTCCCTCACCCGCGATGGCAGGCACGACTCTTGTGCCGAATGCTTGAGCCGGCTGCGCTTTTATCCTGAGCCATGACGCCAGGGATCTCCTTCTATTGGGTCGATGGCCCCTTAGGCTGCGGGCTGAAAAACAGTTCGCGATCCACTGATTGAACAGCTTTATCGGGAGCAATCAGTGTTCCGCTGGCAAAACGATACTGGACCAGCTTTATCGCGTAGGATTCTTGTGCGTATACCAAGGCCAGCAGCGCGTCTGTCAGGCGGCTTTCCACGGTAAGGAGATCGGTAAGCGATCCGACTCCCAGACGCAGCTTGTCCTTTTCTCCTTCCAGGGCTGCCTGAAACCCGGTAACAGCTTCCCGGGCCAGCTTGAGCTGGTGGATTCCGTTGTAGACGGCCATAAGCGTGCTCGCGACGCTGCTGCCAATATTGCGCGCTTTTTCCGCGCTCAACAAAACCGTCTGTTGATACGAAGCCTCTGCCTCCGCAACCTGGCCATGAGCGAGATTGTTGGCCAGCGGAAACGAGTAGCGCAGACCGAACAGGATATCCGGCCCATGGGTGTTGGTAAATGGAGAGATCAATAATTCATCGGGCCTGCGGCCTTCCTGAAGTCCCGCATAGCCGGTGCTTAGGGTCAAGTCCAGCCGGGGCAGCAGGCTGTTCCTGCTGGTCTTGCGCAGCAGGTTTGCCGCCTCCTTTTTCTTTTCCGCCGCCAGGAAGTCCGCGCGAAGTCTCAGTGCCTGTTCAATATGGGAGCGAATACTGTCCGAGGAGATGGAGGGTGGGATTTCGCGCTCGCCGTCGGGGAATGAATCCGAAGGCATGGGAAGGTCCATCAACTGGCTCGCACTCATTCCCATCGCCAAGGTCAGATTGTGACGGGCTGCCGCAACTTGTTGTTCAAGGGAAATGCGTGCGGCAGAGCGGCCGGCAAAGTTTGCCTGCACCTGGTTGATCTCATTCCGCGGGAGTTTGTCCGCGTTGATGAGAGCCTGGACGCTCTCCACAAACTCCTTGCCGCGCGCCTCAGAGCCCGTGAGAATTTCCAGCTGCTTCACCGATGACACATACTGCCAATAACTGGTGGCAGTGGAGAGAATGAGCTCGGCGATGGTTTCATTTAGGTCATAAAGGCTGGCGTCCACATCCAGCTGCGCGGATGTCTCACGCGCCGTCACGACCTCTCTGCCCTTGCCCCGCCATAGCGGTATATTCACCTCAAAGCTCAGCCGGGTAAGGTTGACGCCGTCCCTGCTCTGCACATTGTCCGTGGTCCGGTTCATGTCGATTCGAGGACCGATGACAATCCCTGACCGGAGCAGCCGCTGTGCGCTTCCGCTGAGAGTTGTCAGATTCGCGGCCTGATTGTATGTGTCGATCCCCGCCTGCAGAGCTGAGAGCCGCTCCGAGTCAATCAGGGGGAGATTCGTGCGGCTATGGCCTGCCGACCACTGCAGTTGTGTGTCGAAGTCTCCGCCAGCCTGCTGCCTGAGCGCTCGGCTGATTTCCACCTGTTTCTCCTGCAGGTGCAGGAGAGGGTGGAGCTCAAGCGTGGATCGTACCGCCTCCAGCAGTCCGATTCCTTTTGAAGCAGGCGAGCCTGACGCTTGTTCCTGGCACAAAGACGGGAGGTTCACGGAGAGCATGGAGGCCAAGCTGACGGGGAGGAAAAAGCCAAGGAGAGAAGAGAGACGCATCGGTTCAATCCCTCAGAAAAGATCATCGTGCGACTGAATGCCTTTGGGCTGACCACCTACGCCCTGCGTGCATTATATCCTATCTCCCAACCCGGACAAGCCGGAACCAAGGAAGGATCGTGCCCTCCGAGCATTTCTGCCGTTTCCTGAGTGCCATCAGCTGTCAGCTATCAGCCATCAGCTTCGAAGCAGTCATCAGCTTTTTTCAGCTGACAGCTTCTGGATCAGAGAGGTAAGCATTCGCTTGATCTCGATCACACCCCCAGCCAACCGCTCATAGTCTGCTTTCACCAACAGCTGCAGATCCCGAGCCAACAGAAGGTGGTACTCCAATTCGCTTGCCGATCCCATGGCGATGTGCAGGAAACGGGCAAGCTCGGCTGTCCCGCTTCTCCCGCAGCCTTCGGCAATGTTCGCCGGGATGGATGCCGCGGCGCGTCGCAGCTGGCGCGTCAGGTCGTAGAATTCCGCTCGCGGAAACTGTGCGGTGGCTTTATAGGTGGCCAGAGTCAGGCGATGCGCTTTTTCCCATACCTTTAGCTGATGAAAGTCTCGCATGGCCACGCCCCCGGTCTTCTGCAGTGACGATATACACCCCGAAACTGTATCATGACTTGTAACCACCGGAGAGATCATCATGTCTCTGCTACCTGACCGATACGCCGAAAAAATCGGCGGCGTTCTGAGTTGCTACGACCGCATTCTCATCCAGGGCACGCTGCCAGTTATCGGCGATGCGCCAGGAATGAGCGCCTATCTCAAGGCACACCGAATCCGCATCTTCGACTATCCCCGCTTTGCCGAGCCTTTTCGCGATGAGCTGCGCGAGAATGCAGAGCGGCTGGCAGCCCAAAACGGCCTGAAGATCGAATTCGTGCGTGATCACCAAACCCGGAAAGACAAATTGATCCGGGAGATCCTGAAGCAGCGCGGCGATCGACCGGGCTTGGTCGCCATTCTGTCTGCAATGGAGGGGTGCCCAACCTACAAGCCGTGGCACGACAAGCAGACCGGCGAAACCTACCTGAAGCCCGACGAGGCCAAATGCCTGCACTACTACTTCTACTTCATTGATGAAAAGTTAGGGCTCTGCTATGTGCGCGTACCCACCTGGTGCCCATTCCGTTTACAGGTCTACTGCAACGGCCACAACTGGCTCGCCGCTCAGCTCCGAAAGCACGCGATCGCGTTTACTCAGCTCGACAACGCCTTCGTTGACATTGCCGGCTGGGAAAAGGCTCAGAAGCTTGCCGACGGCCTGAGAGTCCGGAGGATCCATCAGCTGCTGGACCGCTTTGCGCGGCGTTACTGCCCGGTCATCCGCGGCTTGGGCCTTGACTATCACTGGAGCATCAAGCAGGCCGAGTACGCCACCGATATCGTTTTTCGCCACCAATCGGATCTCCAGGATATCTACGGAAGACTGACGCGCACCGCCATCCACGCCGTCAAGCCCGACAATGTGGCTACCTTTCTCGGGCGCAAACTGAATGGCAACTACGAGGGGGAGCTGGGAAATAACTTTCACACCCGAATCGAAGGCACCCGCATCAAACACAACATGGGCCCGACCTCCATCAAAATGTACGACAAATTCGGACTGATTCTGCGCATCGAGACCACAACCAACGACGTCACCTTTTTCAAACACTACCGTGAGGTAGAACACCGGGACGGAACCCGCACCATGAAGTGGGCGGAAATGAAGAAAAACATCTATAGTTTGCCCGCCCTCCGGGTGTCTCTGGCAGCGGCCAACCGCCGATACCTGGAGTTCATTTCCTCACTTGACAACACCAGCGCGGGCATCCGTCACTTGAACAAAATTTCGCAAACGATCGTCGACCACCAACGCACCTATCGCGGGTTCAACTTCTTTGACGATGACGATCAGGCTCTGTTTGAAATCCTCGTCCGAGGCGAGTTCAACATCAGTGGGATGCGGAACAAAGACCTGCGCGAGAAACTGCACGACAAGACTTGCTCGCAGGTTTCGAGAATTCTCAGGCGTTTGCGAGTGCACGGTTTGCTCAAACGAGCCGGCTCCAGCTACAAGTATTACTTGACCAAAATGGGCATTTTGGCAGGCCTCAAGCTGAGAGAGTTATTCATTGTGCCGCAGCTTGCGTCTCACCCAGCTCCCTGAAAGCTGAGGGCTGAATGCTGAAAGCTTTTGACCGATCCGCCACACATCTCCCTACCAAGGGACTAAGATAGCAGCGTTATTCCTAGATTGGGCCTCATTGCTGTTCCGCGAGCCGGTTCAAACATCTGCATACGCGCGTCAGGCTCAAGACGCCCCCATCTCCCGCAGTTAGTCTCGGGTGGAAACTCTGGTGAATCAATTTCAATGGACAGACGTCATCGACCATTCCTTTTGTGTCCTTAACCCTGGTCCTTACTCCATCCTCGTCATACACCCTTATATCGCATCTTTCCGCGATCATACTCTAATACATTATGCTGGTACAATCTGAAGGGGGAATAAGATATGCTGTATTTCTCTATGATATCCCTTCAAAGCAAAATCTTCCTGTGGGACACTGTGACCTTTGCATTATATAAAGCATAGGCACGCCAATCGTCTATATAATGTAGCTACCTTAAGTGCTTTATAAGAAGTACGAGCTGCACATAAAGTCAAAAAGCCAAGAAAATCGAAATCATCTCTTGATCCTTAGTGTCCGACCGAATAACGAGCATCCGAAGGCGCTCAAGAAGTTGGTTGAATTATTGATCAGACAATGCTATCATTTTTCAATGACGGACGTATGCCTTGTTTCAATGCCCTATGAAGGCCTTCAATATCCGTCTCTTGCTATCGGCCTTCTGCTCGCCAGCGCTAAAAAGGCTAAAATAAATATAAAGGCGGTGTATCCTAAATTTTGGCTTGCAGAAAAAATAGGCCTGAAGCGTTATATTGCAATATCTTCAGCTGGAGGCTCAGACAATCTGCTGCCAGACTGGACCTTCGGCAAAGCAGCATTTCCTGAATTTAACAGCGATGAGGACGCCTATCTAAAAGAAATCTTTGAAAACTGTCCTCGCCTGCTTGATTTCCTAAGAGAAATCCTCGGAAAAAATACCAACATTCTATCTAGTTTGAAAGAAACCCGATTTTTAGCGGCCGCTTTTATAAAGGAATGTGCCGCAAAAATCATGGAGTTACAGCCAAAGATCATAGGCTGCAGTTCTAGCTTTGACCAGAACTGCGCTTCTATCGCCGTGTTACGCGCAGTCAAAGAAATCAATCCCGCCGTCATCACTTTGATGGGAGGAGCGGATTGCGAGACAGTAATGGGCAGAGCCAAAAAAGACTTTTTCCCCTGGATAGATTTCATGGTATCAGGAGAAGGGGATATAGTCTTCCCCAAATTATGCAAAGAAATCTTAAAAAACGGCGGCCATGTAAATCGTTCATTTCGTGTTGCAAAAGAAGTCTTGGATTTGGATAACCTCCCCATTCCTGATTACGGTGACTATTTTAAAGCGCTAAAGCAATCTGCTTTAAGTAACAGCGTTTATCCTACTCTCTCAATAGAAACATCCCGGGGCTGCTGGTGGAAAAGATGCACGTTTTGCGGTATGAACAAGGACAGGATGAGTTTCAGGGTCAAAACTCCTAAACGCGTGCTTGACGAATTGAAAGTTCTGTATGAACGTCATTGCATAAACACATTTATTATACACGATAATGTACTGAATATAGAATATTTTAAATCGCTTCTCCCTTTACTTAGTTCCAACAAATTAGCTTCATACAAAATGTTCTGGGAGGTAAAGTCTAATTTGAGCGAGGATATGGTAAAGGTACTGTCTAATGCTGGAGTGCGCATTATACAGCCTGGGATAGAAACTTTGCATGATGAGCTTCTTAAGCTCCTTAAGAAGGGGTGCTCAGCTATACAGAACATAGCCTTATTGAAAGTTGCTATGGAAAACGGCATCATAGTACTCTGGAATTTTCTATACGATATACCGGGTGAAAAAGACGAATGCTATCAAGAAATGGCCTCATGGCTGCCTCTCGTCTTTCATCTCCAGCCGCCCAAGGGAGTCTCTTGCATTTACTATTCAAGGTTCAGCCCTTATCATGAAGATCCTTTGCGTTTTAAGCTTGATCTCTCGTTCGGCCGTGCATATTCATATATCTATCCTCTTTCGGCTAAAGACTTGGAAAAAGCTGCCTATATCTTTGAAGATATGGCAACCTTCTCAAAAGAGCTCGACGGTAGATCGGGCAAAGGTAAAGTAAAAAGCCTCATACGTAAGTGGAAAAAGGTTTTTAAACTTCACGCAATAAAAGAGAAAGGAATAAGGCTTGTTGTTGAGGAAAATAAAAGTTACTCTATGGTCACGGATACGAGGCCATGCGCTGTAAATAAGACGTTGCGGCTCAGGGGGTTAGAGCGGTTTATATATCGAGAATGTGGTTCGCCCTGTACCTATGGGGAATTGTTAGAAAAGGTCCAAAAAGTATTTGACGGGGAGGTAAAAAGAGATACCGTTGAGAAGACTGTAGAAAAACTAGTGAAAAATAAGATTATGCTCTCGCTAAGCGGGAGACTGCTAAGCCTTGCGCTTAGAGAGCCGATAAAAGAGCTCCTGACCAAGCGCGACTTTATGGTAGGATATTCAATTGACGGAAAGCTCTGGCAATAATCCAGAAGGTCATGTTAAAGACCTGGCAGAAATTGTGTTGGTATCAGTGCCTTACGAGCCGCTTATAGATCAAAATATCGGCATCCCTTATTGGCCGCGTGTGCAGAAAAGCAGGACTGTGCCTCAAGGTGTTATATGCGAAATTCTGGTTTGCAGACAAAATAGGGCTGTTAGTCCCTTGCTGGTGAGATTTGTGCTTTTTCGGGCAAAAGTTTTCGAGCGATCCTCTGAAAGCCGCGCCAGTGGCAGCTTCGGCGCGCATTCGCAGAGGAT
>Ga0315277_10006516_pt1 | contig 15249 bp, 11 predicted proteins | sample YL17G05_15_MG_FD_203695 | JGI IMG/M metagenome (GOLD analysis project Ga0315277, IMG submission 203695) | Sediment microbial communities from Yellowstone Lake, YNP, Wyoming, USA - YL17G05_15 | ecosystem: Environmental > Aquatic > Freshwater > Lake > Sediment | place: USA: Wyoming | collected...
TGAGCCTCATCCGCGGCATGCAGGTCTCGCTGGACATGATCCATAGAATCGGCGTGGAGAGGGTCTGGTCTCGGACGGCCCTCCTGGCGAAGGCGACTCGCGAAGCGATGAAGGCGCACGGGATGACGATCTTCTCCAAGCAGCCCAGCGACTCGGTCACCGGGATCATGTACCCCGAGGGCATCGAGGACAAGAAGTTCCGCAACAAGACGCTCCGCGACAAGTGGGGCTGCTCCGTCGCAGGCGGGCAGGACTGGCTGGAAGGCAAGATGTTCCGCATCAGTCACATGGGCTACGTGGACCCGGTGGACACGATCGGCCTGATCGCGGCGATCGAGTACAGCCTCACCGAGTGCGGTGTGAAGGTGGAGGTCGGCAAGGGCGTCGCCACCGCGGCGCGGATCATAAAGGAATGGGCGTGAAAGGAGATCCTGCCACCAGCCCCCGATGTCAATCGGGGGTGGGTTGATCGAAGGATGCCGTGTCCCGACCCCCGATTGCCATCGGGGGGTAAGGAGAGAAACCATGAAAGTTCTCATTGCGGATAAGCTCAGCCAGGTCGGCATCGACTGGTTGAAGGCGCAGAAGGACGTGGAGATCGACAACAAGCCGGGCCTGAAGAGCGAGGAACTGGCGAGGATCGTCGGGCAGTACGACGGGATGATCATCCGCTCCGGCGTGAAGATCGCCGCCGACGTGATGGCCAGCCCGGGCAGACTGAAGTGCATCGCCCGGGCGGGCGTCGGCGTGGATAACGTCGATGTGCCCGTGGCGACGGCCAAGGGCATCATCGTCATGAACACGCCGGGCGGGAACACCCTGGCGACGGCGGAACTGACGATGACGCTGATGCTGGCGCTGTCGCGGAAGATCCCTCCCGCCAACGCGAGCCTCAAGTCCGGGCAGTGGGACCGCAAGAGCTTCGAGGGCACGCAGCTTGCGGGCAAGACGCTCGGCATCGTCGGCATGGGGCGGATCGGAAAGGCGGTCGCCAAGCGGGCGGCCGCGTTCGAGATGCGCGTCCTGGGGTACGATCCGTTCTTCGTCGGCGAGCCGGAGGAGGGCGTGGAGATGGTCAAGGACCTGCTGGAGCTGTGCAAGCGGGCCGACTACATCACCGTCCACACGCCCAAGAGCCCCGAGACTACGGGCATGATCGGCAAGGAGCAGTTGGCGGTGATGAAGCCGACGGTGCGGCTGGTGAACGCGGCCCGCGGGGGGATCATCGACCCCGAGGCGCTGCTGGGGGCGATGAAGGAAGGCAAGGTCGCCGGGGCGGCCCTGGACGTGTACATCAAGGAGCCGCCGGAGTCTCCGGCCGAGAAGGAGCTGATCCAGCACCCCAACGTCCTGGCCGTTCCGCACCTGGGAGCATCGACCGAGGAGGCGCAGGAACAGGTCGCCCTGGAGGCCGCCGAGCAGTTGGTCGAGGCCCTGCGGGGGGGCGAGGTCCGCAACGCGGTCAACGCCCCCGGCTTCGACAAGGCCCTTCCACCGATGCTCCGGCCGTTCACGGAACTGGCCGTCCGCATGGGCGCGATCCTGGCCAGGATCACCCCGGGCGCGCTGAACAAGGTCGAGGTGCTCTACCGCGGGAGCATCGCCGACATGAACGTCTCCCCCGTCAGCACGTACCTGCTGGTGGGGCTGATCGCCCCGCACATGGACCAGCCGGTCAACGTGATCAACGCCCCGGTCCTCGCCAGGCAGCAAGGCGTGGAGGTCGAGCAGGTCACCTCCGCCAAGATCAAGGAGTTCTCCAACCTCATGGAGGTGACGATCCGCACCGACCAGATGAAGCGGTCCGCTGTCGGCACGATCTTCGGCAACCGGTTTCCGCGGATCATCGCCATCGACGGCTATCACCTGGAACTCAAGCCCGAAGGACACGTCGTCGTCATCCTCAACGAGGACAGGCCCGGCGTCCTGGGCAGGTACGGGACGGTCTTCGGCAACAACAATATCAACATCGCCGACCTGACCTTCTCGCGGAAGATGAAGAGCGGGCTGGCCGTCGTGGGCATCAACCTCGACCAGGAACCCAGCGAGGCGGTAATGAGGGAAATCCGCGGCCTCCAGTTCGTGAAGGACGCCTACTACCTCAGGCTGCCCGATCTCCCGACGGAAGAGAGCGCTGACTGACAGACTGCGGCGCCCCTCAAGTCGCAACCGGCGGAGACCTATCGCTTCGCCGAGGGCCTGCGAAGGATCATGATCGCCCCTGCCAGCAGGTAGAGTCCGCCGGCGGGCAGCGTGAACTCCCATACCCACGCCGGATCGAACGAGGCACGCAGGCCGACGCCAGGCACCGCCAGGTTCGCGGAAAGCTCCGGCGCCGACCATTTCAGCTTCTCGATCTCCTCCTCTCGCCATGCTCTGTCGCCGTCGATCCGCGCGGGGGTGCACAGCAGGTTCTCGTAGATGACCACGTTCGGGTCGGAGGGATTCCGCGGCGGCAGCTCGGCCACCTTGGCATAGACCGCGTCTCCAGGCCGGAGCCGCCCGCCAAGGTTCACCGGAACGTCCAGATGGCTTTCCCGAAGGGACACGTTGCGAACCTCGATGGGGCGTTCGCTCGGAGTGACCAGGCGGAAGTACGTGTGGTCGAAATCGGCGCCGGGCGACTGGAACGTCCATTCGAAGTGCCGCCAAGCAGGGCCGATCTGCTCGGCGTGCACCGTCAACCCCCACGCCTCGTCGCTGCGCCAACGGTAGTCCTCGAACTTCTGGAAAACGTCCGCGCGGAGGTAGTTCCCCGCCCCACCTTCCGGGCCGCGGCCGTCCAGCGAGATTCGGTAGATCGTGCCCGGCCTCAAGCTGACAGGTTGCTGCGCGCTGGAACTGCCCGGCAGCCACGGACTACGGAGCCTTACGACGCCTTCGCTCACCTCCGCGCGGTCGAGCGTCCAGGTCTCACTCAGGACGCTCGTCCCATCGGGAGCCGGCTGGGAAGCAGGGATCCGCACGGACTCGATCACGTCGCGGAAGTCCCCCTCGCTCGCGAGGATGTATCGGACGTTGTACAGGCTCAGCAGGTAGTTGCGCCGGATCAGCGCGGGCCACTCGCCGCTCGTCCCGAAGATGCGGAACCCGAAGAGATGCGCGTGGGCCCGCGACTGAAGCGGGCCGTAGCTGTTGATCGCCGAGAGTCCCAAGCCGGCGCAGGTCTTGGGCAGCAGAAGCTCATCCGGGCGATCGTGGTAGTGCCTGCCGAGGCCCCAGACGCGGAACGGCCGGTCCTTCGGCGCGTTGCCCTCAAGCCAGCGGGCCGCCGCTGAGAGTTGCGGGTCCGGCCAGAAGGCGTCGGCGGCGGGCGAGTCCACGAACCGCGTGATGAAGAACAGGTCCACCAGCAGAAGCACCACGAGCACCCCCGCCCGCGGCCGGGGCGACTTGAGCCAAAACCTTATGGCGCCGAATGTTACGAGCGCGAGGCACAGCGGCACCCAGACCGCCGGGTTCGTCGGCACAACTGCCCGCAGCGCGTCCCAGGCGCTCCCCGCGAACAAGCCGCCGCCGGAGGTCCAGATGCCCATCGCCACCAGGCCCCCCGCAACGGCGGCCAAACCGACGAGCACCGCGACCATCACAATCGGCACGACGACCGTGCCCCGGCGGATGGCTTGGCTCAGTCGGTCCACGGCGGCGCTGCACTCGGGCGACGCGATGGGCAAAGCGCCCTGTGCTCCCTCGGCGGCGGGATTCGCGACGCGCTCCTGTGAGCGTCCCTTTCCGGCCAAGACCGCGTGTATCGCGATGGCTGCGAGGGTGGCAAGGGCCATGTCCACGGCGACGACCATCCTCGCCGGGCATCGCACCACGCCCAACACCGGCAGCATGTACACCAGACGGTAGGTCGGCAGGTAGTACCCGAGCATCCAGATTCCGGCGCCGATCGCTATCCAGGTCCACACCCGAACGAGCGGTCCGAGCGGTTGACGGTCCTTCTCACCAAAGGCCCACGGACTGCGCCCCGTGGGGATTGAGTGAAGGTCCTTTCGATACATCCTCCATATCGCGCCACCAGACAGCACCAGTGTCAGGAGTCCCACGTATCCCAGCATCTCGCACAGGTGCCACGAGCCCCACCATTTCTGCGGATAGAAGTTCGGCGTCCGCGACCCCATCAGCATCGGGAACAGCGCCAGCAGGCCCGATGTGGGCAGGAAGCTGTTCTCCCCCACGACGGCGTAACCGATCTTCTGCCGGGTCGCCTGGGCGAGCACTCCCATCGTGGCCAGGACCTGCGGCCCGGCCAGGCCGACGGCCAGAACGATCGCCCCCGCCGCCACGGCCACCGACCGAAGCAGCGGCCGGCACCGAAGCGGAAAATACGCCAGCCACACGACGCCCATCTGGATGAGCGTCGGCCAGTGTCCCGCCGTTATCGCCAGGTACATCACAGGCACAAGGAACGCGAAGGCGGCTCTTGGGCGGCTGCGGAGCGTCTCCAGGCACCACAGCCCCCAGGGCAGGAAGACGGCCGTCTGGAGGAGCGACAGGTGCACCCGGTGGCCGACCATGAAGCCGCAGAACATGAACGCCACGCAGCCGAACATGGCCGCCGGGCGGACCAACCCCAGCCGGCGCAGGTACAGGTACGCCCCGGCGCCCGCCACCGAGAACGCAAGGAAGATCGAGAGGGAGTAGGCCGGCTTCGAGTCCATCGCCGCGAACAACCACGTCGGCGGGTGCATGACGGCCGACTGCGGGTCCCCCATCAGCGGAATACCTGTGGCCTCGTGGGGATTCTCCACCGGCCAGCGCCCCTCCCGGATCGCCTGGCCGACCATCTTGCGAAGAGGGTAGTAGAAGATGACGTCGTCCTCGCCGGCTGAGACAGGATTGCTCCACAACGGGTAGAGCATCACCGGCGGGAGGGCGAGGATCAGGAGAACGGGCGCCAGAGAACGGACTCTGTCCATGACCGTATTGTGCGTCCGGTGTGGCGCCTCCGCAAGCAGGCTCATCGCGAGGCAGGCAGTACGCGGTTCAGCGGCTAGCCCGCGAACGCAGGTAATCCGACGGAGGCAGGATCAGCACCCCGCCCAGGCGCCGGCCGAAGCAGGAGCCGAAATGAGCCTTGTCACCGGTGAGCAAGTGTGTGGCACGCGCCCGAATCGCACCGGCGAGGATAGGCCGGTCCTTGGCCACGAGTTCGATCGCCTCCGGAACAGACCTTTCGGGGCCGACATAATTCCGCACCTTCACCGATGAGAGCAGTCGCTGCAATTCACCCAATTGCGAGGGACGATCTTCCCCCAGGTTCCCTAATGCCTCACCTGCAGCGTGTTCACAGGTGCACAACTCGACATCAGCCAGTTCCCAAAGCCGTCGCAAGGGAGACGTGAGTTTGAAAGCGGCCGCGTATAGGATATTCGCATCTAGGAAGACACGATCCACGGGCTAGGCCCCCGCCGGCTTGACGTGGTCTATCTTCTCGGGGTCCAATCCCATCCGGCGAACTTCCTCCACGGAGTTCGCGTAGTCAGCCGCATCCACGGAATTGCTGAGCAGGAACTCTGCGATCCTCTCGGGGGTGTACCTCTCATAGGGCATCATCACAGCCGGGCGGATCAGAATCCCATCCTCCCGTTCCTCGGCCACGACAAAGGAACCCTCCTTGATCCCATACCGTTTCCGCAATCTGCCCGGTATGACGAATGTCCCGCGCTTGCCTATTCGCCCGGTTCCCACAATAGCCATAACGATCGCTCCATGCCCCGCGGATCAGATAATCTGAATATCGGATATTCCGATTACATTCTACAGTACCTCCCACAGGGAGTCAAGCTATCCACTCAGCACGCCCGCTTGCCGCAGGGCCTGAAGGACGAGGCGTTCGAATGGCACGGATGTTTCAGCGGCAACATAGGTTGCGCCGCGTGAGACACAGGTCCGTTCACACCCGGCCTGGAATTCGCGCCACCTGAGACGATAGCTCTCCAGCAGTTCCTCGGTAACGTTCATGCTGATCCGCTGCGCGGTCTCCACCTGGTGCAGGAGCATCGGTCCCCGCAGGAGCGGGGAGGCGTCGGCGGGGGTGTAGAGGTGTAGCACGGTCACGTCGAAGTCCTGCACCTGAAGCCGGGCAAGGGCGTCAGACAGGTCCGCGGAGCAGTCCAGCAGGTCGCTGAGGATTATGACCGTCCCCGCGGAGCGGTATCGCCGGGCGAACTCCTCGACGGACCCGCGCAGGTGGGTCTCGCCCCCCGGCTGGAGGGCGGAGAGGAAGTCCAGCACGTCGAGTATCTGGGCGCGGTTCCGCCCCGTGCGCATGGGCTCGCCGAGACCCGCGGCGAAGGGCAACAGGATCACCCGTTCCAGGCTGCCCATCGCCACGTAGGCCAGCGCCGCGGCCGCCCGGCGCGCGTAGTTGTACTTCGCCAGTTGCCCGGCGGGGACACCCCCCGGCGGGCCGTCGGTCGCCATCGAGCCGGAGACGTCCAACAGGATCGCCACATCGCTCTCGCTGTGTTCGTGGAACAGACGCAGGAGCAGCCTTTCCATCCGAGCATAGTACGGCCAGTCGATGAAGCGGATGTCGTCACCGGGCGCGTACGCCCGATGGTCGGCGAACTCCAGTCCGTCGCCCATTCTCCTGGACCGCCGCGGACCCGCGGACCCGCGGGCGACCATGCGCTTGGCGATCAGGTGCAGGCGCTGGAGCCTCGCGAGGAACTCCTCGTCGAAGAAGTCGTGCCTGGATCGCTTGGCCATTGTCGGGTTCCTGCCTTCCGGGCGGGCGGCCCGGCCTCGCGCCCGCCCCTGCCTTCCGCGCACTACGGGCTGCCCAGCGCTTCCTGCTCCAGTCTCAGGAGGACTTCACCAAGTCGGTCCGCGTCCGTGGCCGACATGAGTTCCTCGATGGCGGCCGGGTCGTGCAGCATTCTGGCAAGCCTGGCCAGCACGTGAAGGTGCGTCCGGTCGTCCTTGCAGCAGATGAGAAAGAACAGGCGGGTGAGCGAACCGTCGGCGGCCCCGTACGGGATGCCGCTGGGGGTAAGCCCCACGACGACGAAGCCGGCGGCGATGTCGTACGGCAGCGGATGCCGCGGGTGCGGGATGGCCACGCCCGGGACCATGGCCGTCGAACAGAGGCCCTCTCGCTCGCGGATTTCCTGGATGAGGTTGTCGCGGGAATAGACAAGCTCCGCCGCGTCCGCCAGGTCCACCAAGGCGCGGATGGCCGCGTCGCGCGTCTTGGCTTTCAGCGGGACCGCCAGTCCGCCCTTGGGGATGAGCTTCCAGACCAGCATCGCGTCGGCCTGAAAGCCATGGTGCCTGCTGACGCCTTTCTCGATGCCCTCCAGGCGTTCCTTTCCCAGCGTGGGCATCTGGGTCTCGACCCAGTGGTCCACCTCCCCCTTGTTGAAAGAGAACCGCCCTGCGATCTTCCGGCAGGGAATCCGCCCCCGCGAGGCGAGCTTATTCACCTCGCGCACGTTCATGTGCAGGTACGCGGCCACCTGCTTCTCGTCCATCTGTTCGTGCGGCATGGTGATGTCCTCGGGGCGGCGCTGCTGATGCTACCCTTGCGGGCGGCGATCCTCAAGACCGCCCAAGTCCCGCGATCGCCCTTTCCTTGACTTTCCCGCCGGCGTCGCCCAGAATCCGAATCGCGGCAAGGCGTCCGCGAAATGCCTGCCAAAGCGCCGCCAGGGAACTCGGAATCGGCCACGGGAGACATGCCATGGCAAGACCGGTCTTGCGAACAGGACTACGCACCAACTCCCCCATGACCGCACGCGCGCTGGCGGCGATTGTGTGCCTTCTGGGGTCGGCGGCCGCCGAGGAGCTTCCTGCCCCGATCACGCCCAAGTCGGTCATACGCCCCTACGTGGACCAGTTCGGCTATCGGCCCGACGGGCGGAAGGTCATCATCGTCGCCTCCGACCAGCCGATGCCGGAGACGCTGGACCTTTCGATCCGCGACGCCAAGACGAACAAGGATGCCTGGACCCTCAAGGACCACGCCGGAGCGTTCCGTCCGTACAGCAACGGCCAGAAGGACAAGGAATCGGGCGATTTCACAGCCCACCTGGACGCGACCGACCTGAAGACGCCGGGGCGATACTTCGTGGCGGTCAGCAGCGGCGGGAAGACGGAACGCTCGTACGTGTTCAGCGTCGCCGACGACGTTTACCGCGCGTCGGGCCTGGCCGCCTGGAAGGCGTTCTACTACAACCGGGCCGACACGGAAATCCCCGAGAAGCACGGTGGGCTGTGGACCCATAAGCTCTCCCACAACGGGCCGAACCAGTCCAAGGAGGCCCGGCTGTACAAGTGGACCGGTGCGGCCCACTGGGACCCGGTCGGCAAGGAGGTGGCCGACCCCACTCCGCGGGACGTTCACGGCGGGTGGTGGGACGCGGGCAACTTCGACAAGTACATGGGCAACACCACCGTCTGCCACAACGAGCTCCTGCTGGGCGTGCAGCTCCTGGGCGACTCGGTCAAGGACAACGACCTGAGCATCCCTGAATCCGGCAACGGTGTTCCGGACGTCCTGGACGAGGTCCGCTGCGCCACGGAGTTCCTGATCCGCCTGGCGGACGAGACCGGCGCGGGCTTCGGCCGCGTCTATGAGAAGACCGCCTGTCCGCCCGAGGCCGACACCACGCCCGTCATGCTCACGCAGACCACCAGCGGGGCGACGATCAACCGTGCCGCGGCCCTCGCTTACGCGAGCGTCGTCTGGCAGGAGAGGAAGCTCGACCCGGCCTTCGCCAAGAAGTGCATGGAGGAATCGCTGAAGTCATGGAAGCTGCTGGAGACCAAGCCGCACCCGTGGCCGGCGGACCCGAAGGACCCCAAGAAGATCGCCAACACGGGCAACTGGTTCACGGCGGACTTCGAGCGATGCCGCGCCCTGGCGGCCGCCTGCTACTTCCGGGCGACGGGCGACAGGCAATACGACAAGATAGTGCAGGAGGCCGCCGCCAAGTGGAAGCCCGCCGGACCCGGTGAGGGTGAGGAGACCTGGCCGATCATCTGGGTCTATGTCCACACCCCCGGCGCCGACGCCGACCTGGTCAAGAAGATGAAGCAGTTGGTCCTGTCCTCCGCCGACGGCGTGGTGAAGCAGACCGGGGCGGACCGCGGCTACGCCGCCGGAATCCGCGGCTACTGGTGGGGAAGCAATCGCCTGGTCGGGCACTGCGGGGTCAATTGCCTCCTCGCGGCCGAGCTCGCGGAGGACAAGACGGCAAAGCAGAAATATCTCGACGCCGCGGAGGAATACGTGCACTATCTCCACGGGCGCAACCCCGTCGGGCTGTGCTACCTGAGCAACATGAAGCAGTACGGGGCGGAGAATTCGGTCATGGTGATGTTCCACGCATGGGTGGGGGCCGACGGGAAGAAGGAGAGCGCCAAGTACATCGGGGAGGGGCCCGGCAAGATCGGGCCGTTTCCCGGGATGGTCGTGGGCGGCGCCAACGGGGGGATGAAGAAGTACGTAAACGTGCTCGACTGGCGGACGAACCCCTGGGAGTTCAACGAGCCGTGCATCTCGTACCAGTCGCCCTGCGCGGTCCTGCTGGGGTACTTCGCCCTGAAGCTGCGATGAGACGAGGGGAGCGGCAGAGGGCCGGGGCCCAAGATGCACCCGTGCGGGTTCGAAGGCCCCTTCGGGGGGCCAGGCGGGTCGTATGAAGTTGCCCGGTTTGGAAAAAGCGGCCGTCCCGGAGCGCAAGGTCCGGGAGTACTTGCTCTCTCGAACTCATCCGGGCGGCCGAGCGAAGGCTGCGTTCTTTCTGGGCCTGGGCTTCAGGTCCGGGAATTGGCGGGAGCTTGGGAAGGCGCTGCTCCGGCATGCCGCGGAACATGAGGTGGCTGCCTGCGAGGAGTCACGTTTCGGGACTAGGTACGTCATAGACGGCCGGCTGAACACACCAGGCGGAAAGCACCCCGTTGTCCGGGTAATATGGTTTGTTGACCGAGGCGCCGGTGAGCCTCGGTTGGTTACCGCGTATCCGGGGAGGCAAGGAGCAGCACCATGAAGGAACTGGACACTGTCGTGTTGAATCAGGACCTGCCTTCTCAGGGGCTGCGGAGCGGCGACGTCGGCACGATTGTCCTGGTTCATCAGGGAGGGGAAGGATACGAAGTGGAGTTTGTCGCACTGGACGGCGAGACCATTGCGGTGGTGAGCCTGGAGCAGTCTCAGGTGCGCCCGGTGGCGCGTCGGGAGATCGCCCACGCCAGGCCGGTGCCCGGGTAGATGTCAGCACGCCGGACAGGTCCGGGGGAAACGGACTCCAAGCCGGGCCTCCAGCACCCGGGAAACGATCCCGAAAGGAGATCAGTCCATGGCGAGGCGGATACAAGCAGTATTGGCGCTTGCGCTGACTTCCTGCGCGGCGGGGATTTCCCCTTCCCTCGGGCAGGACGCCCGGGCCTCCAGCCCGGCTGTCGTGGAGGTCCCACGCATCGATTCGGTCGTGATGGCGCCCAAGCAGCCCCACGAGGACGACAAGGCCATCATCTGGTATGACAACTTCGACTCCGACAAGCCCTACGGCGAGTCCTCCGGCGGGCTGGACGAGAAGGAGGGCTTCGGGGGCGCCGGCAAGTCGATGATCTGCCTCTACGAGAAGGGCTCGCAGGGAAAGGGCAACCGCAAAGTGTTCTTCGGCGACTGTCCCACCGGGAAGAACATCGCGCGCAAGGGCGAGAAGTTCGACGAGGCGTACTGGCGCATCTACGTGAAGCACCAATACGCCTGGAGCGGGGGCAGTCCGGCCAAGCTGTCCCGCGCCACGAGCCTGGCCTCCCCGAAGTGGACGCAGGCGATGATCGCCCACGTCTGGGGCGGCGGGGGCGAGAACCTCACGCTCGACCCGGCCAGCGGGGTGCGCGACGGCAAGGTCGTTACGACCACCTACAATGACTTCGCCAACTTGCGATGGTTGGGCAACAAGCCCGCCTCCACGTTCAAGATCAGCAGCACGGCCGAGTCCGGCTGGTGGGTCTGCGTCGAGGCCTACGCCAAGCTCAACACGCCCGGCCAGAAGGACGGTGAGAACAGATTGTGGATCGACGGGCGCCTGGAGGCGGAGCGGAAGAACCTGGATTGGCGCGGCACGTACACCGGCCACGGGATCAACGCGGTCTTTCTGGAGGCGTACTGGAACAAGGGCTCCCCCGTCACGCAGACCCGCTGGATCGACAACTTCGTGATCTCCACCAAACCCGTCGGCCCGGTCGTCTGCCCGCGGGACCCCGTGCTGATCAAGACGCCCTACCGTGGTCCGGGGAAGCTCGCGGCGTGGGAGGCGGAACTCGCGGCCGACCAGGACGGCAAGAGCGTCGTCTGGAAGTCCAAGCCGCAGAAAGATGAAGGCAAGGTGAAGGTGGAGGCGGCCGCGGGAGGCTTCGTCGGGGCGCTTTCCGGCAAGGACAAGCTGGAAGGCGGCGCGACCTACTTCTGCCGCATCCGCCAGCAGGGCGACGGCGGGAAATGGTCCGAGTGGAGCAACTGGCATCAGGCGTTCGTTACGGAGAAGTGATCTCACCGCAGAGGGGCAGAGAATGCGGAGATGAGCGATCGGTGACGATGGGACGTGGTCCGGCGGGTATGATTGCGGATCAGCTCCGCGTCCTCGGCGCCCTCTGCGGTGAAGTCCGTTCTGGTCAGAGGAGAAGGCACCATGTCCGAAGGGAATGAGGAAAGAAGCCGGCTTCTGGACGCCTTCGCCGATCTCCGCGTCGCGGACGTGCGGGACGGCATGGACACGATGATGATGCACCGCACGGGCAGCATGTGGCCGACGATACGCCCGCTGTGGCGGACGCGGGCCTTCGGCATCGCCCGAACCGCCCGCTACGTGCCCTACGACGGGAACGTGCCGACCATGACGCCCGAAGAGTACTGGAAATGGGTCGGCTGGTACTACAAGGAAGTGTGCCGGTACCCGTGGATGCAGGAGGTGCAGGACGGCGACTTCATCGTGATCGACCAGAGCGGGGTCGATGCCGGACTGATGGGCTCCAACAACACGCTGGACGGCATCCGCCGCGGCGCGCGAGGGTTCGTCACCAACGGCGGGGTGCGCGACACCGACGAGACCATCCTCCAGAAGGTCCCCTACTGGTCGCCCTTCTGCTCGCAGTCGATGGTGCAAGGCAGGCTCAAGTTCGACTCGATGAACGTCCCCGTCGAGGTCGGCGGCGTGCTGGTGCACCCCGGCGACGTAGTCGTGGCCGACGGGGACGGCGTGATCGTCGTGCCGCGGAAGATCGCCCCGGACGTGGCCCGCTACGGGGGCGAAGAGCACAAGCGCGACATGACCGGGCGTAAGAAGCACTACGAGGCCCTCGGCATGAAGCCGGATGAGACGGTCGGTTGACGCGCCAAGTTGGAGCGCCCAAGCCGAAAACCACCGCTGAAGCGGTGGCCTGTTACACGACCGGAACATGGAAATCGGTCGGCCCCTTGGGGTTGGCCCGAACAAGCGCGCCCACAGGGTCTCCACCAAAACGCTGATGCGCCCTTCCGTCGCGCTGCCCTTGATATTCCCCCCTCACGCGCTTAGGATTCTCCCGTCACAGGGAACCCCATCGAGCATGGCGAAGAAGGTCTCGACATTCGGAGTTGCGATCGTCGGCTGCGGGACGGTCGGCGGGGCGGCGGCGACGCTGCTCACCCGCGACGCGGAGATACTGCGCAGCCGCATCGGGCCGCGCCTTCAACTGCGGCACGTCGTTGACATCGACTTCGCCAACGCCGAGCGCCTGGGGCTGGACAAGAGGCTCTTCCGCAAGGACATGGACGTCGTCCTGAAGGACAAGTCGGTGGGGGTCGTCGTGGAGTTGATCGGGGGGACGACGGCCGCCAGGAGCGTCATCGAGCGTGCGATCCGCGCCGGCAAGTGCGTCGTGACGGCAAACAAATCGCTGCTGGCGCAGCACGGGAACGAGTTGTGGGCGCTGGCGAGGAAGCACGGGGTGTGCATCGCGTTCGAGGCGAGCTGCGCCGGGGGAATCCCGATCATCCGCGCCCTGCACGACGGCTTGATCGCCAACCGCATCGACGCCCTGTACGGCATCGTCAACGGAACGTGCAATTACATCCTTACCTCGATGACGCAGCAGTGCAAGAGCTACGCCGAGGCGCTCGCCGAGGCGCAGCGCGCAGGCCTGGCCGAGGCGGACCCCACGCTGGACGTCGCGGGCATCGACTCCGCCCACAAGCTGGCGATCCTCGCGGCGCTGGCCTTCGGGCGGAAGATCGACTTCCGGGCCATCCCCGCCGAAGGCATCGACTCGCTCCAGCTCTGCGACGTGGAGTACGGGCAGGAGTTGGGCTACGTGGTCAAGCTGCTGGCCATCGCCCAGCGGCAGGGCGACGGCATCTCCTTGCGCGTCCGCCCGGCGTTCATCAGCAAGGAGCACCCGCTGGCGTGGGTTTCCGGGCCGTTCAACGCCATCAGCGTCTATGGACATGCGACAGGGCATACGATGTACTACGGCCGCGGCGCGGGCGGGATGCCGACGGCCTCGTCCGTGGTCGCGGACATCGCCTCCGTGGCGACGGGCATCGCGCAGCGGTGCTTCGAGCAGTTGGGCATCTGGCCTGACCGGGCGCAGAAGGCCAGGCAGCTCCCGATCGACGCCGTCCGCAGCCGGTACTACCTCCGCGTGATGGCGGAGGATCGCCCCGGCGTGCTGGCCCAGGTGGCGACCGTCCTGGGAAGGCGGAACATCAGCATCAGCTCGGTCCTCCAGCACGAGCCGGCCGGGGGGAGCGACTCCAGCGGCGTTCCCGTGGTGATCACCACGTATCGGGCGATGGAAGGCAGCGTGCGGCAGGCGCTGAGCGAGGTCGATGCCTTGGACGTCATAAAGGGCAAGAGCGTCTGCATCGGCATCGTGGACGAACACCCGGAGCAGGTGTAAGGACGTACCAGCCCCCGATGGAAATCGGGGGGCGGGCAGAATCAAGTGTCGAGGGTCCGTTCACTCCCGGTTCCCACCGGGGGGTAGGACTTGGTGGTTCGATGAAATACGCAATCATCATCCCGGACGGAGCGGCGGACCTGCCGCTGGAGCAACTGGGCGGCAAGACGCCGCTTCAGGCGGCAGCCACGCCGAATATCGACTGGATCGCCGCCAACGGGAAGGTCGGCATGGTGCGGACCATCCCGAAGACCATGTCGGCCGGGTCGGACGTTGCCATCCTCTCGGTCATCGGGTACGACCCCAAGGAATTCTACACCGGGCGAGCCCCCCTGGAGGCGGCGGCGCAGGGCCTCCAGATCGCCCCGGACGAGTGGGTCTTCAGGTGCAACCTGGTCACCGTCGTGGACGGGCTCATGGAGGATTACTCCGCCGGGCACATCTCCACCGAGGAGGCCGGTGCGCTCATCAACGAGCTCAACCGCCTGCTGGGCGGGGCGCACGTGAAGTTCTACCGCGGCGTCAGCTACCGCCACCTCATGACCCTCAAGGGCGAGTGCAGCGTCACCACCACGGCCCCACACGACATCCTGGGCAAACCCGTGGCCGAGTTCCTCCCCCTCGGCGCCGGGGCGGACCTCCTGCGCACGCTCATCGACCGCAGCCAGGCGATCCTGGCCAATCACGAGATCAACAACGTCCGCCGCGACCTGGGCGAGAACCCCGCCACCGCCATCTGGCTGTGGGGGCAGGGCAAGACGCCCCGACTGCCGTCCTTCGAGGAGCGCTTCGGGCTGAAGGGGGCGGCCATCACCGCGGTGGACCTGGTCCGCGGGCTGGCCAAGCTTATCGGCTGGGAAACCATCGACGTGCCCGGCGCCACCGGCTACCTGGACACCAACTACGCGGGCAAGGGCGCCGCCGCCGTCGCGGCCTCGGGCCGATGCGACCTGGTCTGCGTGCACGTGGAGGCCCCCGACGAGGCCGGTCACAACGCCGACGTCCGCGGCAAGATTCAGGCCATCGAGCAGATAGACAGGCACATCGTCGGCCCGGTGCTCCAGCGCCTTCAGGAGGAGGGCGACCAGTGGCGGATTCTGGTCCTGCCGGACCACCCGACTCCCATCTCGGTCCGCACGCACACCCGCGAGCCGGTCCCGTTCGCGATGGCGGGGCTGCGCGTCGAGGGCGTCGTCCCGGCCAGGCTCACCGAGGAATCCGGCGCCGCGTCCGACCTGCACGTCGCCCGCGGGTGCGACCTCATGGAGTTCTTCCTCACCGTGCGGTAGAAGGAAGGCCGGACCGTGCCCATTCGGGCCTTCGCCAGCGTCGTGAGGCCACTGCGCG
>Ga0315277_10006517_pt1 | contig 15249 bp, 12 predicted proteins | sample YL17G05_15_MG_FD_203695 | JGI IMG/M metagenome (GOLD analysis project Ga0315277, IMG submission 203695) | Sediment microbial communities from Yellowstone Lake, YNP, Wyoming, USA - YL17G05_15 | ecosystem: Environmental > Aquatic > Freshwater > Lake > Sediment | place: USA: Wyoming | collected...
CGCTGATATGTCCCCGCTGCGGATCGGCGTCAACGCGCTGTACCTGATTCCAGGCGGAGTCGGCGGCACCGAGATCTACCTGCGGAGCCTGCTGCATGCCCTGGCCGAGATCGATTCGCGCAACGAGTATATCCTCTTCACGAACCGCGAAACCGGTCCGGACCTCGCGCCGGAAGCGCCGAACTTCACGCTGGTGCCGCAGTCGGTTCGCGCCGCCGTGCGCCCCGCCAGGATTCTGTGGGAGCAACTGGTTCTGCCCGTCGCCGCGCGCCGTCACCGGCTGAGCGTGCTTCTGAACCCCGGCTTCACCGCGCCGGTGCTGGCCCCGTGCCCGCAGGTGACGGTCTTCCACGACTTGCAGCACAAGCGGCATCCGGAGCACTTTCGCCGGCTCGACCTGCCGTTCTGGCGCATGCTGCTCTACGCTTCGGCGCGCCGGTCGCGCCGCCTGATCGCCGTTTCCGAGGCCACCCGCGACGACCTGGTCGCGTTCTACCGCCTTCCGCCCGAACGGATCGCGGTTGTTCCGCACGGCGTGGACCAGCGCATGTTCGGGATCGCCGGCGCGCGCGCGCCGCAACCTTTCCTGCTCTGCGTTTCGACGCTTCATCCGCACAAGAATCTCGTCCGCTTGCTGCGGGCCTTCGCCGGCCTGCACCACCAGCGGCCGGAGTTCCAGCTTGTGCTGGCGGGCATGAAGGGGTTCATCACCCGGGCAGTGGAAGATTTGGCCGCCGAGCTGGGTCTGGGCGCGTCGGTGCGCGTCACCGGGTGGCTTCCGCGCGAGCAACTCTACGAGTTGTTCCGCACCGCCTGGGGGTTCGTCTATCCGTCCACGTTCGAAGGATTCGGGATGCCGGTGCTCGAAGCGATGGCGGCCGGCGTTCCCGTCGCCTGCTCCGACATCCGCCCGCTGCGGGACGTTGCGGGCGACGCCGCGTTGCTGTTCGATCCGCTGAACGAAACCGCCATCACAAACGCTCTGGAGCGGCTGGTTTCCGGCGACGCCGAGCGCGCCAGACTCGTCGCCGCGGGCCATGAGCGCGCGCGCCGCTTCAGTTGGCGCCGCGCCGCCGAACAAACCCTGGCGGTCCTGGGGAACGCGGGGACAGACGGGACGTTCCCCGGATTCCCGGCCACAGCCTGAAGGCTGTGCCACCTTATTTCCAGCCGGAGATCAGGCGCGAGAGCCGATGGTAGATCTCCTTGGGTTTGCGGTCGGGCGTCAGCAAACCGCCGTGCGGAATGAAGGCCGGATCGGAGAAGTCCCACCAGGTGATGGCTTGAATCAGCGGCTTGCTGTAGCAGAGGGTGTAGAACTGCTCGGCCCAGTCGGCCTGAATCTGCTCGGTCCACTGCTCGCCGTGCCAGACCGCGCGGCTGGGGACTTTCTCCTGGCCGGCCTTTTGCGGTTCGCTCGACGAAGAGATGCCAAGTTCGGTGATGTGAATGGGCTTGTTGAACCGGAAGAACCGCTCGAGCTGCCGCTCGATCTCGAGCATGTCGCGCCGCGGATAGTAGACCTGAAGGCCGATCGCCTCGTACTGCACGTTGGCGTTCTCGCACGCCTGGACGTAGTCCAGCACCGTGTTCGCTCTCCTGCCCAGCGGCCCCGAGTAGGTCCTGCGGGTGGCGACGTATTCGGACCAGGTGCAGCAGGAATTCACCACGCGGAAGGCCGTCGGGTCGGCTTCGCGGGTCGCCTGGGCGGCCAGCCGGGTCATCTCGACAAGCTGCTCGTGGGAGAGGTTGAGGTCGTTGGCCCAATCGTGGGCCTCGTTGATGACGTCCCAGGCATGTATGCGGTCGCGATGCCGGCTCACGCCGCGCAGAATGAAGTCGCGGCAACTGGCCCGCAGCTCATCCCACGACTTGGCCTTCAGGAACTCCGGCACCCCGGCGCTGTGGAACCACACCAACGGATGGCCCTTGGTCAGGATTCCCGTGCCGGCGAGTTTGGCCAGGATGGCGTCCACCTGCGAGTAGTCGGGCTGGCCCTCCTTGGGTTCGGTGCGGGCGCGGTAGAACGGCAGGGTCGCGAAGTTGAGCAGTTGGTTGTACTGGCGGGCGTACTCTTCGGACCGATGATACTGGAACGCGTTGCAGCCGAACAGGAACCCGGGGCGGGGGCCGTTGCGCCGGATGCGGTCGCGGGCCCGTTCGACAGATGCCATTTCGCCGGCCCACATGGTTTCGGCGAGCGAGTCGTTCGAGAAGCCGGCGCGTTCGCTCACGTCGCGTGCGGCGGTGGCTTTAGTGAGCGCCGCCTCGCCGCGTTCCAGACGCTCCGTCACCTCAGCCCCGATGACGGCGCCCTCCGTCTGCGCGGCCTTCACGTAGCGCCGCACGAACGCCGCCCGGCTGCGCGCGAACTCGTAGTTCAGCAGCAGTTCGCGCCCGCTGACGCGCGCCGCCCGATAGAGGGCCCCGCCGTCGTCGGCATACAGGTAGAGATCGCCGAAGCCGCGTACCGCGAGCGGCATCATCAACTCGAATTTCTGGTTCGGCAATTCGAGCGTGGCCGCGCCGTCCCCGGTGACTTGCGGCAGCAGCTCGAACGGGCGTCCGTCCGCGGAGATGGCCAGCAGGGCTTTGAGCGCGTTCATCGAGGCCGGCGCGCCGGTGTGGTCGAAGGCGCGAATCCGCGCCTGCCCTTGCGCGGCCCGGGCGGCCGGGGCGAGCGCCAGGGCGGCGATGGTCTGACGGCGGGTCAAATCGGTTTCCATATTCAGCCAGATTGTATCGCCGCGGCCGCGCTCTTGTCATACTGAATTCCAGGGAGGCGCCTGCATGACGATTGTGGATCTGCGTTCCGCGCTGGAGTTTCTCCGCTCGATTCCGGGGCAGTTGGTCTCGACGCGCGAGCCGGTCGATCCGGTCGCCGAGCTCGCCGGAGTCTACAAGCTGGTTGGCGCCGGGACGCCCCTGGCGCCGCCCACGCGCATCGGCCCGGCCATGCTGTTCGAGAACGTGAAGGGCTACGACATGCCGGTGGTGGTCGGAGTCCTGGCCAGCCGCGAGCGCACCGCCCTGCTGATGAACAGCCGCATCGACCGGCTGCCGTTCGACCTGCTGGAGGCGCTGAATCACCCGTGCGCTCCGGTGACGGTTGCCCCCGCGCCGTGCCAGGAGGTGGTGATCCGGCCCCCGTTCGACCTGCGCCGCCTGATCCCGGCGCCCACCAACACGTTGCGCGACGCCGGCCCATATTTCAACATGGGCCTGCTCCGGGCCGAAGACCCCGAAACCGGCGAATCCGATGTCACCATCCACCGCCTCTGCGTGCAGGGAGCGGACCGGCTGAGCGTGTACTTCGTCCCCGGGCGGCACATCGATCAGTTCCGCATCAAGGCCGAAAAGATGGGCCGCGCGCTCCCGGTTTCCATCAGCATGGGTCTGGACCCCGCCATCTACCTGGCCGCCTGCTTCGAGCCGCCGACGACGCCCCTGGGTTTCGACGAACTGACCATCGCCGGCGGGTTGCGCCGCCGCCCGGTCGAGCTGGCCGATTGCGTGTCCGTCGCCGCCAAGGCCATTGCGCGCGCCGAGATCGTGATCGAGGGCGAGATCCTCGCCGGCGAGCGCATCCGCGAAGACGCTCAGACCGGCACCGGCTACGCCATGCCCGAGTTTCCGGGCTATCTCGGCAAAGCGCAGGCCGAACTCCCGGTGATCCGCGTGACGGCGGTGACGCACCGGCGGAACCCGATTCTCCAGACCATCGTCGGGCCCGGCGAGGAGCACACCAACCTGGTGGGTATCCCCACCGAAGCGAGCATCCTGCGGATGGTCGACAACAGCATGCCGGGCCGGCTGGCGAATGTGTATTGTCACTCATCCGGCGGCGGCAAGTACCTGGCGATTCTGCAATTCCGCAAGCGGCAGGCAAGCGATGAGGGGCGCCAGCGTCAGGCCGCGATCACCGCGTTCGCGGCGTTTCCGGAACTCAAGCACGTCATCCTGGTCGACGAAGACGTGAATATCTTCGACACCAACGATGTGCTCTGGGCCATGACCACCCGCTACCAGGGCGACGCCAGCACGGCGTTCATTCCGGGCGTGCGCTGCCATCCGCTGGATCCTTCCCAGTCGCCCGATTTCAGCCCTTTCCTTCGCGCCGAGGGCACCTCCTGCAAGACCATCTTCGACTGCACCGTGCCGTATGACCTGAAGGAGCGCTTCCGCCGCGCGGAGTTTCTGAGCGTGGATCTGGCGAAGTTCCTGCCGGATCGCTCATGACCCGCCTACCTCGGAGCCGGTGCGGCCGGCTGGCCACCATGGATGGGTTTCGAACTCTTCTCGCCCGGCAAGCCAACCGCGCCCGCGTGACGTTCCTGAATCGGCGCAATCAGGCCTCGTGCGAAATCACGCTCAGGCCCGGAACGCCGAGGTAGTCGCCGCGGTTGTGTGTTACCAGCGGCGCATCGTAGAGAAGCGCCGTGGCGGCGATCCAGGCGTCGGCGCACTCGATCCGTCGTCCGACAGCCTGGGCGGCGACCATCAGCTCGGCCCACTTGCGGCAAAGGTCTGGGCTCGAAGGAACCACAGTGAACCGCCTGAGATACAAGCGCAGCCAGTGGACGCGGTGTTCACCTCAGCGATACTGGATCGCCCAGCGCTCGACCTCGGCAACGGTCATGAAGGAAATCAGAGCGACACGCCCGGCGAGCTCCGGATCACAGCGCTTGCCGATGGGATGATTCTTGAAGAGGAACGAAACAACGTCGGTATCGGCGACAACGCAATTCATGCGGCGGGATCGGTGCGCACATGGCCGCGCCACTCGTGGAGGGTTTCAAGGAACTCCTCGATTGACTCCTCCTCGGGCCAGAAATCGCCGTGAAGAACGGAAACGTCCGTGATCGGGCCAGTGCCTTGCTCCGCCACGAGCTGCTCGACGGACGGGTGCCCGGCGGCGGAATACTGAACGGGTACCGGCCGCTCGTCCGCGATGGATTCCCGACGCTGGCGATTCAACTCGGCCACGGCTTCACCTCGTCCTTTCGATTATAGCAGCGAAACCCGATCGAGTAAGGGACACCGACACTCTGCTCCGATGGGGAACCGGTTTCATGCGGCTCGTCTCGATTCGAGAGGCGATAGAACTCCGCCTCCGACAACGGTGAGAGCAGAAGGCGGGAGCGACCCCGGAGCGCCGGAGGCGGCGGAGTGGGGTTCTAGCATCAAGGAGACGGAGGCGATCCGCCCTCATCATGAAACCGCGTCACGCATCACTTCAGACGCCAGGCGCGGCTTAAGCCCACGGCTGGAAACGATGTCGACCTTGCAGCCCAATACCGTCTCAAGGTCGAGCCACAACCCCGTCAGATCGAGTAGTGACCGGCCCGGCTCGAAATCGACCAGGAAGTCAATGTCGGAGTCGTAACGCCGATCGCCGCGAGCGAGCGAACCGAACACACGGATGTTGTGGGCGCCGCGCCTTTCTGCCGCCGCGACGATCTGGGCGCGATATCGGGAGCGGACTTCCTCCAGCGTCATGGGCAGTCTCTTCGGGTATGCCACAACACCAGAAGCCGATTAGTCCACGCTCTGAGGAACACATGACCCGCCTACCTCGGAGCCGGTGCGGCCGGCTGGCGGTGAACCCCAGGTTCGAGCGCGCACAGGATGCCCAACAGGTTTTGGGGGTCGAACGGTTTTGACACATAACCGTCCATGCCGACGTTCAGACAGCGCTCGCGGTCTCCCACCATGGCGTGAGCCGTCATGGCGATGACCGGGATGTGACAGCCCGAGGTCTTCTCCGTCTCGCGAATCCGGCGAGTGGCTTCCAGGCCATCCATTTCGGGCATCTGGACGTCCATCAGGATCACGTCGAATTCCTGGCTGTCAAGCAACTGGAGGGCGCGGAGGCCGTTTCCGGCGATGATCACCGTGTGGCCCGCCTTTTCGAGCATCCGTTGCGCGAGTCTCTGATTGACGACGTTGTCTTCGGCCAACAGGATGCGGAGCTTGGGCGCAGGCCGCGAGGCGGCGCCGGCGGAGGCATCCTGGGTCTCGGGCGCGGGCTGGGAAGGGGCGTGGCGACAGCAAACAGTGAAGTGAGATTCACTGCCGACGCCCTCGGTGCTGTCCAACCAGATCTTTCCACCCATCAGATGGACCAGTCTGGACGAGATCGCCAGGCCCAGGCCGGTACCGCCGTACTTGCGGGATGTCGAGCCGTCCGCCTGGCGAAACGCCGCGAAGAGGAAGTCCCGTTTCCCCGCGGGGATGCCTACACCGGTGTCCCGCACCGAGAACCGGAGAACGGATTCGGACCCGGAGCCGGACTCGACCACCACGGCGACGCTTACGCCGCCGCGCTCGGTGAATTTCACCGCATTGCCGATCAGGTTGGCGAGCACCTGGCGGAGGCGATGGGCATCCGCCACCAGAGCGTCCGGCACGGCGGCGTCGATATGCCAGCCCAGGTCGAGTCCCTTCTGCCGGGCGTCGAACTGGAACATGCGGCAGGTGGCCTCGACCATAGCGTGCAGGCTGAAGGGCTCGGCCGTCAGCTCCAGGCGCCCGGCTTCGATCTTGGAGAAGTCGAGAATGTCGTTGAGCAGAGCGAGGAGGGAATCGGCGGAGCTTTTGACGGATTCCAGGTAGTCGCGTTGCTCGCCATCGAGCCCGGTATCGAGAGCCAGATCGGTCATGCCGATGATGGCGTTCATCGGGGTGCGGATTTCATGGCTCATGTTAGCCAGGAACTCGCCCTTCAACTGGTTGGCCTGTTCGGCGCGGGCTTTTTCACTGGCCAGTTCCAGGGTGCGCTGGGCGACGGCCTCTTCGAGCGCTTTGCGTATGCTCTCGGCGGCGCGGACGCGCCGGCGCAAGGTCCAGACCACCAGCGTGATCGCGCACAGTGCGGCGCCGCCGGCAAACCAAGGACGCTTCCACCAGGGCGGGTCGATGCGGAACGAGAAGAGGGCCGGCTGGTCGCTCCAGAGGCCCTGTGCGTTGCGTGCCTGGACTTCCAGCCGGTAGTCTCCCGGGCCGAGTTCGGGGAAGTCGACTTCGCGCTGCATGGTCTCGGTCCACTCGCTGGAGCGGCCGGCGAAGCGGTAGCGGAAAGCGATCATCGGCTCGCGGACAAAGCTGAGGGCCGAAAAGCGGGCCACCAGGGTGTTGTCGCGATGAGTCGCCACCGCAAACCGGCCGGGCTGTACGGGCCGGCGGCCGAGGCTGACCGAGGTGAAGACGACGCGGGGGGTGACGGACGGGAAGGCGGCGGCCGGCGGGCGGTAGTGGGAGATTCCGGCGCTGGTGCCGATCCAGACGCTGCCGTCCGGATCGGCGTACCAGGCTTCCGTGTTGCAGTCGTCCCAGACCAGCCCGTCATCGTGATCGTAATGCTGCCAGCGTTTGCCATCGTAGACGTCGACACCGCGGTCGCTGGCGCTCCACAGGCGGCCGAGGGAGTCGAAGAAAAGGGAATAGACAAGTTCGGCGCGCAACCCGGAACTGCGATTCCAGTGCTCCGCCACCAGACGGTCTCCATCCAGACGGAGGCGGGTAATGCCGATCGCGCCGTGATAGGAGAGCCAGACTTCACCGTTGGGCCCGCAGGCCAGGCCCGCCACCCAGTTGTCCTTGAGACCGTCTTGGTAGCCGTAGCGGCGCCACCGGCCATCGACTCCATGCAGCAGTCCGTTCCTGCACCCGACCCAGAATTCTCCCGGCCGGGGCTGGCGAACCACGTAGCAGGCGCCGGACCCTTCGGTGCCGGCGGCGAGCGTGAACTTGGCCGGGCGAACCGCTGGCGTGCCAGTGTAGATTCCCGCCGAGAAGGTGACCCAGAGCCGGCCGGAAGGGTCCTCGTGGATTCCATTTGGCCGCGAGTTGGGCAGGCCGTCGGCGGCACCGAAGACTTGGCGCCGGCCGGTCTCGGGCGTGAAACGGATCAGGCCATAGGGGATGGAGCCGGTCCACAGATTCCCGGCGCGGTCGCGGGTCAGGGCGCGCGTAATCGATTCGCCGGCCATGGGAGACCGGCGCCACCAGAGCTTCCCGCCGCGCTGGTAGGAACTATAGACACCCTTATGAGTGGCCACCCACAGAACGCCCTTGCCATCGCGGGTCATCTGCCATACAGAGCCGCCGGCAAGACCTTCGGCGGCGGTGAAACTCTCCCAACTTCCCTCGCCCAGCCAGCGGGCGACGCCACCGCCGAACAGGCCGAGCCACACGGAGCCTTCGCGATCCTCGATGGCGGCGCTCACTTCGGCGGCGATCAATCCCTCGGCCGCCGCGATCGTTCGCCAACGGCCTTGCTCGTCGAGAATCAGCAGACCGTCCAGGGTTGGGATCAGCAGGCGCCCGGCCCGATCCGAAGCGAGGCTCGCAGCGCGGAAATTCTTGAGCGGGCGCGGGGTGGAAACGGGCTCAAAGCCGCGCGCGCCGGCGCGACGGAGGGCCAGCGACTCGGCGCCGCGCGCCCACAAGTTTCCCCGGCGATCTTCCACAAAGGCTTCCCAGCGTCCCCGGCGGATCCCCTCCGGCGGACCCAGGACACCGACTTTGCCGTCCTCGAGATGGCAGACGCCATCGCCGCAGCCGAACCAGACGGAGCGCTCCGATTGCGCGTAAACGCCGAGAACGGGCATGGGCCGGGGCAAAACGACGTGCCGGAAAGCGGGCGCGACGCCGGAGCGCCAGTCACCCAGCAAGAGACCCTTTTCGGTGGCTACGTAGAGATGTCCCTGTTGGTCGGAGGAGATACCCTGCCTGCCGACCACCTCCCGGGCGACGATCAACGGCACCCGCAGGAAGCGCGATTCCTGGCGGCGGTACAGGCCGCTGGACGTGCCTACCCACAGCGCGCCGTCGGGGCTTTCATGCAGCGACTCGACATAATTGGCGGGGAGGCCGTCGCGCTGGCCGAATTCGATGAACTCTCTTCCGTGGTAGCGGAACAGGCCGTTCTGGGTGCCAGCCCAGATGTAGCCCGCGCGATCCTGGAGCAGCACGTGGATAGCGAGATTGTTCAGTCCCTGTTCGGCTCCGTAGTAGCGAAAGATATAGCGTTGCGCGTGCAGACTGGCGGCCGAGCACAGCGCGACGATGGTCCCCCATCGGAGCAACGACGAGCCGGGTTGCACGGGTCTGTTCTCTTCCGGAATCGCCGGCTGGGACGATTCCCTTCCCTCGCGGTGGGCAGCGTCTCCGCGCTGCTGACCGCCCTTCAGTTCTTATCGGTCGGCAGGCCGAAAATCCGAGTATATAATCGAGCCGGCTCCCCGTGGGATAGGATGACCGGAAGACTGTCGCGAGAACTGTTGCCGCACCGCGCGCACGGCGCCGGGAAGCGGATTCGCACCCGGCGGGACCGCGGGATCGAAACCGCCAGGAAGCGCCCCGGATCCGTCGCCGGCAAGCGACGGGAAGACCAGGGAGCCCGGGGTTCTTGCTGGGTGGTGAGGGCAGCGGCACGGCTTCCGGTGAACCGGCAAAGCGGGGAATTCGGTTCCGCACCAAAGCTCATCCAGGCCACGGCGCCTCTTCCGCGCAGGTCACCCTGCGCGCGGAAGAGAACGCGCGCACGCAACGGATCAACGGAGGGTTGCGCGCAGGCAGGCCGAAGTGTAGCCTGACTGTAGGTTGACGGGAAGCCGGCCAACCGCATTTGTCAATCGGCATCCTTATGGATGTGAACCGCTCCGAGTTGCTGCGCGAAGGGTTTGCCAAGTGGACGTCCGACTTCGATTACGTTCGGGAGCTCTTCTGCCAGATGCTCGAAGAAGAGGGGGATGTCGAGCCGGCCGCGTTTCTGCGAGCTTGTTTCGAAGGCGGGAAGACTTACGCCGGATCGCTCTCCGTGCGTCACTGCCAGGCGCTCTCGATCGTCTTCCAACTCCTCGACATTGTGGAAGAGAACACGGCGAACCAGGTGCGGCGCCGCTCGGAGGACCCGCGGCGGCAGGAAAGCGAGCCAGGGTTGTGGCTCTACAACCTTGACGCCTTGCGCCAGCGCGGGTTCGGAGAACCGGCGGTGCGGCAGGCGCTGGAGCGGATTTCGGTGGAGCCGGTCCTGACGGCACATCCCACCGAAGCCAAGCGCGCGACCGTGCTGGAACACCACCGGGCCATTTACCTGCTGCTTGTCGAGCGCGAAAACCGGCTGTTCACGGACGTCGAACTCGCGATCTTCGAACGGCGACTCAAAACCGCGCTCGAACGGCTGTGGCGAACGGGCGAGATTTTCCTGGAGCAGCCAGATGTGGAGAGCGAGGTCCGGAATGCGCTGTATTATCTCCGGTCGGTGTTTCCGGACGTGGTGGAGCTTCTGGACCTGCGATTCCAACACTCGTGGCGAGCCGCGTTCGGCACCCAGCCGCCTTGGTTGCCCCGGTTGGCGTTCGGGAGCTGGGTCGGAGGCGACAGGGATGGCCATCCGTTCGTCACGCCGGAGGTGACGGTCCGAACGCTTAGTCTGCTGCGGGAGGGCGCGCTGTCGGTTCTGCGGGGACGGTTGAAAGAGCTCGCCGCGCGGCTGAGCCTTGCAGAGTCGGTGCGACCCGCGCCGGCCGGGCTGCGGGAGCGCCTGCGCGAGCTGGCTTCGCGTCTGGGAGAGGCATCCCGCGCCGCCCTGGACCGAAATCCAGGCGAGCCGTGGCGGCAACTGATCAACCTCATGCTGCTGCGGCTCGAGCGGGCCAACGGAAGCGCCTCCGAAGCGGGAGGTTACGTTTCCGCGCAAGGCCTGATTGAAGACCTCGAAGTGCTTGAAGGGTCGTTAAGAGAGGCCGGCGCGCGTCACATCGCCGAGCTGGACGTACGCCCCCTCGCAGCCCAGGTGCGCGTATTCGGATTCCACCTGGCTGCCCTCGATACTCGCCAGAACAGCGCCTATCACGACCGCGCTGTCGCCGGCCTGCTGCGCGCGGCAGGCTTCTCGCGGACCGATTATCCGAGATGGAGCGAGGAAGAGAAGCTCGACTTTCTCAATCGCGAACTTCAATCGCTCCGGCCTTTCACCGGCCCTCACATGCGCCTGGAGGACGAGGCCGAGCATGTGGTAGGGCTCTTCCGGGCGCTACGGGCGCACCTGATGCGGCATGGACCTGAAGGGATTGGCCCGCTGATCGTGAGCATGACGCGAAGCGTGGCCGACCTTTTGGCTGTCTACCTGCTGGCCAGGGAAGGAGGCCTGCTGGTCGAAGCGCCGGGCGGCCTGGCCTGTGAACTCCCCGTTGTTCCACTGTTCGAGACGATCGACGATCTGGAACGGAGCGAGGCAATCACGGACGCCTTTCTCGTTCATCCGATCACGGAGCGGACGCTTTCCTATCTCCAGCGCCGGGACAGGCAAGCCGGGCGCGAACTGGTCGTGATGCTGGGCTACAGCGACAGTAACAAGGATGGCGGCATCCTGGCGAGCCATTGGGGCCTTCATCGGGCCGAGCGGCGGCTAGCGCGGTTGGCCCGGAAGCGGGGCGCGCGACTTGCTTTTTTCCACGGCCGGGGCGGCACCATCGGCCGCGGCGCCGGCCCGACCCACGTTTTCCTCGATGCCCTGCCCGCTGGGTCGCTCATGGGGCGGATGCGGGTCACCGAGCAGGGAGAGGTGATCGCCCAGAAGTACGCAAACCGGGTCACAGCCGCCTTTCACCTCGAGCGATTGCTGGCTGGAGTCACTTGCACCTCCTTGGTGCACGAGGCCGGCGAGGCCCCGCCCCATCCGTTGGAAGGCGTCTGGTCGCTGGTCGTCGAGCAGAGCTTCCAGGCTTACCGTCGCCTGGTCGAGACAGACGGGTTCGCGATGTTCTTTCGCCAGGCCACTCCGGTCGATGCGATCGAGCAGACTCGGATTGGCTCCCGGCCTTCCCGGCGTACCGGGAAACCGACCCTCGAAGATCTGCGAGCCATTCCATGGGTATTCAGTTGGAGCCAGGCGCGCTTCCATCTGCCGGCCTGGTATGGCGTGGGCACGTCGCTCGACTGGTTGCGCAGCGAGCGTCCCTCGGACTGGAAGGCCCTGGGTGACGAAATCCGAAACTGGCCCTTCCTCGCATACCTGCTCCACAACGTCGAAGCCGGTCTCATGATGGCCGACACTGAGATCATGCAGCTCTACGCGTCTCTGGTCCACGGCGCGGATCTGCGCCGGTCACTGCTCGGCGCGGTTTTGGCCGAATACCGGCTTGCCGACGCATTGACAAGCGAATTATTCGGCGGCCGTCCCGAAGAGCGGCGCCCTCGCCTGGCGCTCGCCATCCGGCTGCGGGAGCGGGCGTTGAGGCAGCTTCACGAAGAGCAAGTGCGCCTGCTTGCGGTTTGGCGGGCGGAACCCACAGAAGATGCGCTCCAAGCGCTCCTGCTCACAATCAATGCGATCGCCCTGGGTCAGAAGATGACCGGCTAGCGGCGGCCAAAACGCCTCTGCCCGCGCGTTCGCAGCGTTGCAGTCCCCCGCAGCCAAGTCCGCCACCGCTGTCTTGCCGGCCGCGTCTCCCGTTCAGTCCTTCTCAGTCCAGCCGCCCCCTGAACAGTCCCTGTACTCGTCGCCCATGACCCTGCCGGCGACGCGGCCGCGCGTTCCTCCTCCTCGAACGGCCTGCCGCGGCGGCTGCGCTGCGCATCCCCTTCGTTCAGTCGCTTCCGCCCTTTTCCACCACGCGCGGCAGAAAAAACACCAGGCTCGCGATGAAAACTCCGGACACCAGCACGATTCCCAGCACGTAGGCCATCGATTGCGCCAGGTGCGGTCTCGCAAACAAGTTCGCGTGGTGGACGTCGCTCGCCTGGGGCGCCCCCAGCCCCGTCATTCTGAGTACGTGCCGCCCCGGCCTCGGAATGTCGTAGGTCAGCAACTCCATTCGCGCCTTCGACATGCCCGATGACCGCGCGTGAAACAATGCCCGCCGGCCTTCGATCTTCTCCCCGTCTATCCCGCTCAACTCGAAACCGACCTGCGCGTACCGGCGCGATAAATGCGGGCCTTCCATGATCAGAACCCCCGCCCGGCTTCGGCGAACCGGACCTCCTGTCGTTCCGCCACCGGCACTTTCAACGAGGTCGACTTCTTCACCAGCACTATGACGCCGGCAATCAGCATTCCCAGCGCCGCCAATGCAATCGCGATCACCGGCACGCCCAACCATATCCGACTCCGATAAAGGCTCTGCCAAAACGATTGACTCGTCTCCTGCCTCCTGCCGCCTTTAACGCACCGCCGGCCGCAGTCTCCTGGCCAGAGCGATCAGATAGTCCCAGTCCTGCTCCGTCTCCGCCCAGTGACTCGCCACCAGCACGCGTCGGCCCGCAATCGCCACGCTGAGGTACCAGCCCGGGCCCGCTGCGCGCTTCAGCAGAATCCTCTCCACCTCCGAGCTGACCGGCTCCAGCGCCTCCTCGGGCCGCACGCACATCACCGTGGACTTGTCGCGGAACTTCTCGCCGCCTGCACCACGGCGCCCACCATCCAGAGTCCGAAAATGGCCATCCCGACGGTTTCCGCCGTCCCCATCTTTCCTCCTTCACGGCGCCTCATGGCGGCCCCTTCGCTTCCCGTCTTACTCCGCCCGCCGGCCGCACCGAAAACCACGCCTGGAAATCGAACGGAACTCTGTCGTGCGCCCGCACGCCGCCCTCGCGCAGCTTTTCGAAAAACGCCAGCCGCTCCGCCGGCTGCACCAGCACTTTCTCGACGGAGCTCAACCTTAGGTCCAGGCCCGACTGACTGAAAACCGGCCGCAACTCCTCGTAGATCAGAGCTTCATTCGCCAGCTTTCGCACCCACCCGTTCACGTCCCCGCCCCGCGGCGCGCCCTTCACCGCATCCCACTCCGCCGACCGCTTCGCCGCCAGCACCAGCCTCACCGGCATGGTCACGTCACGCGCTCCGTCCGGGCACAGCCTGCCCCACGACAGCGTCCGAAAACCCGCCGCCTCAACGTCGGTTGCCATCACTTTGCGCAGAACTTTCCCAATCAAGGGCGCCTGCTCCGCCAGCGCCAGCCCGCAATCCGACCGGTGCCGGATCACTCCGCGGTTGGCCTCCGTCTTATACACCGTCCACGTGATCCGGCAATCCCCCGACACGATCGTGTAGTCGGTTTCCCGATACTCGGGGTCGTCCTTCACCACCACCTCATCCTGGGACGCGCCTCTCCCCCCGGGCACCCGTGGCCCCGTGCAGGCAACGAGCGCCCCGACCGCAAGCGCGACGCCGGTCCGCCGCCACATTCCTCTACTGCCCGATCTTCCAGACGCCGTTGTCCAGCACCAGGCGCATCACCTGCTCGCTGCTTGATTCCTTGTCGCCGCCGGAAAACACCACCTCCGCCGCGTCACCTCGCACGGTCACCCGGGTGAGCTTCAGCTTCAGCGTTTCGGCCGCCTCTTCGACGAACATGTCCAGCACTGCCTTCTTGCCCCGGGCCACCTCGAACTTAGCCAGCATCTCTTGCGCATTCGGGTTCATCGTCCTCCGGATGGCCTCCAGGTCCCTCTTCTGGCAGGCCAGTAAGTGAGCCTGCACCGCCTTGTAGGGCGCACTGTTCAGCGCCGCTGCTCCGGTGAAACTGCCGGTCACGGCCGGGCGGGCCAACACGGGAGTACGGAACTCCGCCTCCACCTGCCACGGCCCCTCACTCTCATCCACGGCCCGCATCGCCTTCTTCATCGAAACCTTGCCCGCGATCTCGCCGGAGCCCGCGGAGGCCGACGCGAAGACCAGATCGCTCAACTCCGGCGACGAAACCGATTGCGAGTAGAACTCCATCCCGTATTTCGACAGCCTTTGGCCCCGGCTCCACACCTTCGTGTCCGGGTTGATGTAGATGATGATGCCGTGTAACTCCCCCTTTTGCGCCTGATCGCCTGCCCAGAAGCTCCACGCATCCGTCGCCTTGCGCAGTTCCATCGGCACGGGCTTATCGGACAACAACACCTCGATTTTCTCCTTGCCGCCTCCCTCCAGCACGTCCTCGCTCATTGCCGCGAAGGCGTACTTCAGCGCCACTCGCTGGCCCTTGACTTCGATCCATCCGGAAGCGGAGCCCTCTTCCGCCGCCGCCATCATGACCACCGGAAACGCGCACATGACCACTGCCATGCACACCAGTTCACCAGAGATGACCATCGGGATTATTCCTCCTGTTCCGGTACAGTATACACCCGATCTTCCAGAATTCGCTGGTTCAGAATTGTCCAATACAGGATGATCCTGAAACGCGACTTGATTCCAATACAAGATGATCCTGAAAATGGAGGTGGCGGGGTAGGCGTGCTGCAGCGGGA
>Ga0315277_10006518_pt1 | contig 15248 bp, 10 predicted proteins | sample YL17G05_15_MG_FD_203695 | JGI IMG/M metagenome (GOLD analysis project Ga0315277, IMG submission 203695) | Sediment microbial communities from Yellowstone Lake, YNP, Wyoming, USA - YL17G05_15 | ecosystem: Environmental > Aquatic > Freshwater > Lake > Sediment | place: USA: Wyoming | collected...
CGGATATTTGTTCCGCCACGCTCACTATCCTTGCCACCTGCTCGGATGGCTCTAAATCTTCTTCCATATAATCTTCGTGGGATTTGATCGCCTTTTTCAGATTCTTGGGAAAACTCCAATTTTTTATTGCCTCCTCGCCAAACTCCAGATGGTTAGTAGCTAAAGTCTCTTTCTCGATTTTTGAAAGTTTCTCCCCGTTATTTTTCTTTTCCAGGACCAGACTGTATTCTTCGGGGAAACTGGTCTTGAGAAAAAGCATCCCCGAATCGTGCAAAAAACCGCAGAGATAAAGTTCCTCTAAATCCGGACAACCCTTTTCCTCTCCAATAAACCGGCAGGCCAAACCTGTGACTAAGGACCTCTGGTTGAACTGGTTGAGCCAGATTGTCTCCTCGGAGTTCAGGTGATGAAGAGGAGAGCTTAAGCTCTTGATCATAAAATGCTCCAGGTCCAGAGATTCTAACGCCTGGTCAAATGAACCAAAAGGGTGTTTCCTATCTTCGACTGAGTTGATCTCACTCAGTGCCTTGATGCATAAACAGACATCCTCAAATAACAAAAGTTTCAATTTCTTGCAATCGAGTTCTTTTTTCTGGTATAATTTCACCAGATTCCAGAAGCTCTGAGGAAGAATCGGCAGGTTCCCAATCAAATCGTTTTTCAGGCTGAATTCTTCTTTCTTCATCGGCACTCCCGTTTTATAATCATTATCGGCAAATCAGGTGATATATTCACCTGGTGGAAAGAGTAAAAATGTAAAAGCTCGCAACCTGAAAATGATAGACCCACGTTATGGGCAATGTGGGCCACTGATTAGCAAAAAATGGGAGTTATTCTCGATTCCCTGTTGGTGCCCCCACCAGCGGGAGAAAAAATCACTTTTGGAATTTATTATGAATTAAACAGAAATCGGTAAACCCGACTTGACCTCAAGTCGGGAACAATGGACTGACTGATAGATCAGTCGACAGAAAAATCGAGAACTTAGGTTAGAAAAGGCTCAAACTGAAGTTTATTTTTCTCTATGTAGTCAACAGCATTTTGTAAGCCCAGACCCAACTCCTCAACCCTATGAGCATCAGAGCCTAAGGCAACTAACATTATTCCCGCCTCATTTGCCAGTTTAAGAATATCCTTATCCGGGAAGAATCTTTTCTTCCCCTTTCTGAACCAGCCAGTATTAAGCTCTATCCCGATTCGGTTATTTTTAATCTCCTGCAAAACCGGCTCGATCCATTTTCTCTCTGTCGCTAAAAGCTTTTCCCCGTAATAATCCAGCGCATATTTCTTGAAGCAATCTAAATGAGCAATAGCATTGAACAAACCTGATTTGATGCCGAAAAGCAGATTAGTATAATATTCTTCGCATAACTTCTCTGCTGATTTTCTTTCAAAATAAAAATATGCCTCTTCAGAAGAGGTTATGGCGATATGCTCTAAACAGTGGACCGCCCCCAGCACGTAATCCAGCTTAAGTTTTGAAAGGTCTTCTCTCAATTGTTTTTCGATATGCGGGGAATAATCTATCTCCAGCCCGGTTTTTACTTTTAGCCCTGAGGATTCATATTCGGATTTTGCTTTTTCGATCTCTTTAAGGTAGATTTCTACAGTCTCCTGAGAAAGGGGAGTAATCCTCCCTTTGACCCGCATAAAAGCATCGATCTCTTTTCTTTCCGGATCAATATCGTAATGTGAGGTAAAGCAGATCCCTTTTAGACCGATCTGTAAGGCTTTTTCGCAATATTCTTCGATCGTACCTGATGCATCTAAGGAAAAATCCGGATGCACGTGGCAGTCAAACGACTCAACTTTCTGGAACATCTGCATTCTGGTACGAGCCTTTCAAAATTTGAAGTTTTGTCAAGACCTTCTGGAGTGTAAAGCTTTAGCTTTACCTCCGATCATTTTAAAGGAAGTGAAATTCTTTCTATAAACCTCAAGGTTTATACTCCAGGACCTTTAAAAATTGAGAAAAGGGTTATTCCTCCTCTCCTCTCCCACAGTGGTAGCTGGACCGTGTCCGGGATAGATAACCGTGTCATCCGTTTTATCCAGGATTTTGTCCTGAATCGATCTTAAGAGTCTCTGATAAGACCCGCCAGGCAGATCAGTTCTGCCAACTGATCCGCAAAAAATAAGATCGCCGGTGAAAATCACTTTGTCAGTCAATAGTGAAATGCTTCCCTCAGTATGTCCAGGAGTATGCAAGACCTCAAGCTCTATCTGGCCGATTCTGATTTTATCTTTATCCTTCAAAAGTCTATCTGCCCCGGGAGCAGAAAAAGGAGTGTATGAGAAAACAGAAAGATTCTTTTCTGGATTAGAAAGCATCTCCGCATCTTCTTTATGAATTAGAATCTGTGCACCAGTATACTTTTTCAGCTCTGACAAAACCCCTATGTGGTCTCCGTGCCCGTGAGTCAGGACTATATATTTTACATCAAGGTTTAATTCTTTAAAAGCTTTTTCGATAAGCTTAAAATCTCCACCGGGGTCGATGACTATTCCCTCTCTGGATCTCTCGTCCCCCAGGAGATAACAATTAGTCTCCAATTCACCGACTATCAAGGTTTTTAATATCATAATTGTTTGACCGGAGTGTAAAGCTTTAGCTTTACTTTTTTTCGTTGCGTCGGGCTTTACGCCCGACGTTCACGCTTCTCCTGTATTCCGGCAGAAGAATTTGGCTTCGAACCTCCTGACTCTTGCAACCTTTCCGATTCAATGAACGACGCCGCCTCAAAAAGGTCTTTAGCTATATAATCAGGCTTTTGCCAGTCATACACCTCAGAATCCGATTCGATTTTTTGTTTTGTTTCCTGTCCATATCCGGTCAAAACTAAAATTGATTTTCCTCTTATATTCTTCCCTAAAAGCACGTCGCTTAGCTTATCCCCGATCACCCATGCACCTTTAAGCTTCAAATGATGATCCTGCAGAGCTCTTTTTATCAAGCCAGTCCTGGGTTTACGGCAATCGCAGTTCTCGTCCGGATGATGCGGGCAATAGTAAATCCCTTCGATTTTTATTCCCTCCTTCGCCAGCTCTTTCAAAATGAAGCTATTTACTTTCTCCACCTGTTCCACAGTCATTATCCCCCGCGCAATTCCGGACTGGTTAGAAACTATGACCAATTTATAGCCTAACCCCTGAAGTATTTTCAAAGCTTCCTTAGAACCGGGAAGAAATTTTATCTCCTCGACCTTGGAAATAAAATCCTTTTCTTCGGTGATAGTTCCGTCCCTGTCCAGAAAAATAACTTTATTAGCGCTTAATATCCTTTTTGCCTCTTCGATAACCTTCTCTGGTTTTATATTATCCATACAGTATCTTGATTCCTTGACGCAATCCTTTTCCCCATGCAAACTGCAGGGAGAGCACTCAACTCCTGCCCAGAAAACCTTATCCTCTAATCCTGAGGGTGAAAAACCCAACCCCGGAGATGTAGGACCAAAAATCCCTATGGTTGGAACACCCAGGGCTGAGGCAAGATGCATAGGTCCTGAATCGTTAGAGATGAAAAGGTCGCACCTTTCTACCAGAGCAATTAATCTGTCAAGATGTAAATCTACCGCCTGAATTATTTTTTCCTTTCCGACGTGATCTTCGATTTCCCCGATCAATTGTTGATCTTCCTTATTTCCGACCAGCAATATCTTTGCAGGCAAATCCCGGCTCAGGCTTTTAGCCACGGAAGAGAATTTGTCTAAATCCCATCTTTTCGTCTCCCATCTGGTACCGGGTGCGATTCCGATTAAAATTTCTTCTTTTGCCAGCCCATTTTCTATAAAAAAATTCTCGACCCAGATTTTATTCTCGTTTTTAGAATAAAGCCTTGGAACCCTGCTCCATGCTTTTATCGCGATCTCCCCTAAGCTTTTCAGGTAATTGCCAATGGTCGAAATAGGTTTCACCTTCCATCTCTTAAGATGAACCATTAAGAGTCGAGGGATTAGTTTTTTGCGATAATGAACTTTCTTTTTAGCTTTGACCAGAAGACGAATCAAAGAACTTCTCAGATTCGAATGCAAATCTACGATCAGGTCAACCTTCTGATGGTTTAAGTTCTTTATTAAGCGGAGTAGCCCAGAAATTCCTTTATCTTTGCCTTCAGGTTCAAAATAGATTACCGAGTCGACTCTAGGATCAGACTCAAAAAGTCCCTGATACCTTTGCTTGGTAAGAAAAGATATTTCAGAATTTCTGTAATTCTCTTTCAGAACATCCAGCACCGGAGTTGTCAGGATGATGTCACCCAGGGAACTAAGTCTTATGACCAGTATTCGATACTTTTTGTCTTGCATTTGAGTAAAGTAAGTTTACCTTCATTTCTAATTTGACATACGGCATAAAGAAAACAAAAAAGCTCTGGCGGTCAAGAGTATCCTGAAAAAAAAACCAGAGCTTTTTCAAAATATATTTATTTCGGATTAATAAAAGGAGTAAGTCAATCCCCCAATGAATCCAAAATTGTCGTCAAACTGGAACTCACCGATTATCTGCAGATTGTTTGAGACCTTCAGGCTAGCTCCGGGATTAAGCCCAACCTTAAAATCGGTATCACTAACGCCTCCCCAGGGAAAGCCAAGATTCCGGTGCTCTCTCTGACCTCTCAGATTCAGCCTGGCATAAGGAGAGATAACCCTACCCCCACTCAGGTCAAAATCGTAAGAGCCGATGAAATTTGCCCCGAATGAGAAGATATTGAAATCGGTCACTGCGGAAAACTCAAGTCCTATTCCGATGGAAAGGTCAAAGGGATCCTTGCTTCTGGCATTCAGGATCTGATATTTTAAATCCCCGCCCAGAAGAACGCCGGTATTGTCTCCTGGAAAATGCGGTCCTCCGCTCTCGCTGATCACTCCTAACTTCATCCCCAAATCGAGATGATCTGCTGCTCCACCCCTGAACTGCCCGAAGAAGGCAAAAGCGTACTCATACACTCCGAAATACCCGCCCAGATCGTATTTCCCGGTGGGCAGGGTGCGGGCAGTAGAGAGCTGACCTGAAAACTGAGCCTCAACCGAGGAAGCTAATAGCAGCAGCCCGAGAACAAACATACCTGCGATTTTGAACCTTCTCATCCCAACCTCCTTTTAAAAAAGGTTAAAGGTCACCAAAGTGGTCTGATTATAACACATACTTTTCATCTTGTCAATAGTTCGGCAAAAAAAATTAAAATATTTAGATTTTTTTTCTGGAGTGTCAAACTTTAGTTTTACCCTTTAAGAAAGTAGAGACGCATTGAATGCGTCTCTGAATTGATTCTTAAGTACCCGTCGGGTCCCCCGACCCGACGGCATATCTTCTTGCCAGGTCAGGGGACCTGGCAAGAACAGTGGTTTCCCCCATCCTAAATTTCACTTCCTATCCACTCAAACTCTATCCCCTCAGGTCTTATTTTTATAGGAATGCGTTGCTTATTATGCTCATCTGCAAAGATCTTCTGGTCTAAAGGATATTTTGTATAAGGATTATGAAAAACTACAAATCTTTTCATGTGAATGTTATCAAATTGCTTTTCTTCGCACATAATTATAGCACTAATTATCGTGTTTTTGTCTGGTGTTAACATCTTGTTGGGTCCATAGAATGGTTCTGATTCTTTTACTACTTCAGGAGAACGAGTAAAAGTAACAATTAAGTCTCCATACATTGAATTTATAAAGTCCTGCTCATGCAAAAACATGTTATGATTGAATATAACTAATACGTAGCCATTGCCATCTTGACAATAATTCTTAAACTTACTTCCTGCGCTTTTGATATAACCTCTTAACCTTTTAGCAGATTTTATTTCTCCACCTCCAAGATTTCTTATTAAACACCTTAAATGTTTCTCTGCATTAGAGCTTATTAACTTAATCTCTGCGTCCCCCAATCTGACTTTAATAATAATGGGAAAGGAAGGCGTATTACCCAATCGCTGAAGGCAATTTTCCAGCTCATGTACTATATCCTTCTCTCTCTTTGAAGACAATTCTATTCTATCTCTAATTCTCAGATGAAAATCAAAAGGGTAGGGAAGCTTTTCTAACCTTTCCTTCAATCTGTCAGAAATTCCATGAGTCTTTGCAAAGTCTTCCTGCTCAAACATACTTTTTATTTCACAGTAAATTCTTAATCCATCCTTTTCTAATAAATAATCTGGCGTTTCTGAGGTTTTTGAAGGTTTCTCTTGACTATCTTTATCTAATTTCAAGCAGCTATACTCTCTTGATCTAAAGTATTCAGCAAAAAACTCCTCATCTTCTTTTGGGACTCTATCTCTAAGGGTTTTAGTCTCTGATGTCAAGGCTGTTTCTCCTTTGATTTTCTTCGTCGGGTCAGGGGACCCGACGAGCACTCTTTTTTTCTTCCCTGTCTACTGTTTACTGCCTACTGTCTACTCTTTTAGTTTCTTCTTCAATTCTTCCAACTTATTCAGCGCCTCCAAGGGCGTTAATTTTTCAATCTCTATTTTTTTTAACTCCTCGTAGATCAGCCTTTCACTTGGAGAGAAGAAGCTCAACTGAAAATCTCTGGCGATGGTCTCAGCTTTGGGTTTCGGAAGTTTTTCATAAGTATGTTCTCCTGATTCTAATTCAGCCAGAATGACTTTAGCCCTTTCCAGAACATCTTTTGGTATCCCGGCTAAACGAGCCACCTGAATGCCGTAGCTGTCATCGCACCCCCCTGGAACAATCTTTCGCAGGAAAATGATCTCATCTTCCCATTCCTTAACTGCCACGTTGTAATTTCTGAGCCGGGGAAGATATTTTGCCAGCTCGGTTAATTCGTGATAATGAGTGGCAAATAAAGTTTTGGCGCAGAGCTTTTCACTGTTGTGCAGGCATTCAGTTACTGACCAGGCAATGGAAAGCCCGTCAAAAGTTGAAGTTCCTCTTCCGATCTCATCCAAGAGGATAAGGCTTTTTGGAGTAGCATTATTCAGTATATTGGCTGTTTCATTCATCTCTACCAGAAAAGTGCTTTGTCCCAAGGCAATATTATCCATTGCCCCTACCCGGGTAAAGATTCTATCGACTATACCGATCTTAGCTTTTTTTGCCGGGACAAAAGACCCTATTTGGGCTAAAAGAACTATCAGCCCTACCTGACGCAGATAAGTTGATTTTCCAGCCATATTCGGACCGGTGATGATATGAATCCTCTCATCCTCTCCTATTTTGGTATCATTCGGAATAAATGCTCCGTATTCTAAAATCTGCTCGATCACCGGATGCCTCCCCTCTTCAATCCAGATTAAATCTTCATTATCAATTTCTGGAACAACGTAATGATTTTCTCGTGCCACATTCGAAAATGACAAAAGCAGATCCAGCCGGGCTAAAAGCTCAGCACAGAGCTGAATCTCCTGAGTCCTAAAAGCAACCTGGTCTCTTATCTTTAAGAAAAGGTCGTATTCCATCTGAAATATCTTCTCCTCAGCACCTAAAATCTTTGCTTCCCTTTCTTTAAGTTCAGGAGTGACGAACCTCTCAGCATTGACCATAGTCTGTTTTCTTATGTAATCAGTAGGGACTTTTGAGAAGTGAGGTCTGGTGATCTCGATATAATATCCGAATATCTGATTGAACCCAACTTTTAAAGACGGAATACCAGTTCTTTCTTTCTCATTTTTCTCCAGCTGGGCAATCCAGTTTTTATTTTCAGAGACATCTTTTTTAAGATCATCCAGCCCCTGGTCAAAACCTTTTCTGATAATTCCTCCTTCAGTCAAGATTAAAGGAGGGTCATCTACTATGGAGTCTCCAATCAGTTTAACGATATCTGAGACTTCTGGAAGATTAACTGATATTTCTTTTAAAATTGAGGACTTAGCCACTTGAAGAGCATTTCTGATTTCAGGTATGACTTTAAGAGATTCCTTTAACCCTATAAGGTCTTTAGGATTAGCTTTACCATACCCCAACTTGCCGCTAAGCCTTTCCAGATCAGAAATCGAATCTAATTTTTCCCCGATGCTCTCGGATAGATTTCTGTCATCATAGAATTCCCTGACACCCTCCTGACGTTCTTTTATCTTCTGCTGATTCAATAGAGGACGGATGATCCAGTTTTTTAAGAGTCTTGAGCCCATTGGGGTTTTGGTTTGATTAAGCAGCGAAAAAAGAGTGTAGTCTTTATCTTTTGTACCTAAAGAGGAAAGCAGCTCTAAATTGCGAATAGTATTCGAGTCTAAAAACATCTCTTCCGGATTTGAGATTCTGGAAATTTTGTTTAGGTGAGTAAGCAATGTCTTCTTGGTCTGGTTTAGATAGGACAAGATTGCCCCGGCTGAGGAGATGCCTGATTTCAGTTCCTGCACGCCGAACCCCTCTAAAGAGGAGACTTTAAAATGTTCGGTCAGAAGTTTAAATGCGTAATCGTATGAAAATTTCCATCCTTCCAGCGGAGTAAAAGTGAAGACAAAATTCAAACCTTTTTTTAACTCCTCTTTTTTGCTCTGCTCCCATTCCTCCGGTATTAATAACTCAGCCGGAGCAATTGTATTCAACATCTCCTTGAGCTTCTCAGGTAAGACCTCATCTGTTTTAAACTCGCCGATGGAAAGCTCAATAAGTGCCAGACCAAACCTATCCTTCCCCTCAAAAATGCTTGCCAGGTAATTATTCTCCTGACTATCTAAGGCTTGATCTAAAGTAATGGTTCCCGGAGTGATTATCTCCACAATTTCCCTTCTGACCAGACCTTTTGCTTTTCTCGGATCTTCGGTTTGCTCGCAGACCACTACCTTTTTCCCGGCTTTTAATAATTTAGTTAAATATTTTTCTGCAGAATGATAGGGAACCCCGGCTAACGGGACTCTTTCCATCTTGCCGTGAGCTCTGGAGGTTAAAGCTATTCCCAAAATCTTGGAGGCAACTTTAGCATCTTCCCCGAACATCTCGTAGAAATCCCCCATTCGGAAAAAGAGGATCTCATCCGGATGCTCACCTTTGATCCGGTTATATTGTTCCATTAAGGGAGTAGAGAATTTTTCCATTTTTAATCTTTGAAGAAACCTGAAGGCAGGAAATTCCTTACCACAATTACTGGATTACTATTCTGTAGACCTCACCCTCTTCCCTTTCCAGCTTCTCTCTCAGTTTTTGAGCTTCTGACAGGGAATTAAAGACTCCGACCTGGATCACATAATATTTTTTATTCTGAATGGTCTTGTAGCTTTGTTCCGGATTATACCCATTGGATTTCAGCCTTTTCATCACCTTATCCGCATTTTCCTGATTGGCAAATACGCCTATCTGCACGCTGTATTTTGTGCCGGTCAGCTTCTCTGCTGTGCTTGGATCATTCCGGGGGGTAACTTCTTCAGTCTGGATCTGGCTTTCCACTTCAACCCCTCCGGGAAATCTCTCTTTATAAAGATTCAGATATAGAACTGCTTTATCCTTTTCTCCAGAGGTTTCAAAAACACGGGACATTCCAGCCAGAGCTAAAGGAAAAGTTTCAGTTCCAGCATATTTATCTATGACCTTATTATACTCCTTCAGACTCTTATTGAAATTCCCCTGAGAAAAATATGTCTCCGCTATTCCCAGTTGCGCCCAGGGAGCCCAGGCTGAAGCAGGATAAAGCTCCAGCATATTTTTGAGAGACTTTAAGGCCTGCTCGATTCTACCCGTAGAGAACAATGACCTGCTTTCCAGCCATAACATCTGTGGTAAAAGGGAACTTTTAGGAAATATCTTTCTAAATTTTGAGCTGAGAGTTAATACCGAGTCGTTTAATCCTGAGGTCTGATAGTAAAGGCAAAGCTCCAGACCTGCCTCTTCCTTTTTTACTTTTGCGGAACCCTCCCAAACTTTTTTGAAAAATTCAATCGACTTTTCCGCATTACCTTCTAATTTTCCGGAATAGTACAGAGCTTCATAATCCGAAGGATTAGATTCTAAGTAGCTTTTTAACTCCTCTTGCGCATTTTTGAAATCACCCTGGTTATAGTATCTTATTACCTTATTTAACTCCTGACAATAGGATGGGTAATAAAACAAAACCAGCGCCGGAATGACTATTTTCAAAAATAAACTTAAATTTCTGAGGCTCATTTTAAAGATCAGATATTAAAGCTGTTCCATTCCTTGCAGGTTAGACATTTCCATACAGGGATTTCGGATTTATGCCCGCAGTTGGAGCAGGTGAAAGGTTCTCCCCTCTTTCCGAACTTAAAAGAAAGCTCATCTAACGAAGCTCGTGCTTTCTCCATCTGTCCCGTTTCCTGGTAAATTTTAATTAGATTTAGCTGTGCGGGCAAATAGTTGGGTTCTATTTCCAGAATCCTTTTGTAATTTTCTTTTGCCTGGTCCAACCTTCCCTTTTTTTCTGAGATGACTGCCAGAGCCTGCAAGGCTTTTATATCCTTAGGATTGTCTTTTAAAATCCGGTCATAAATTTCTGCCATCTCGCTATAACTACCGATTTCAAATAAGGTCTCTTCCAGCCGGTCGAAAATCAGATACCCTGCCTGGGGAACCATCTCTAAAAGTTTTCTCCAGTAGGTTATTGCATCTTCAGGCCTGCGGTCTGCCGTATAGGCTTCGCCTAAATAAAGGTAGGCTGGCACGCATTTCTCGTCATAATTCAAAGCTTCTTTATACGCCAGGCGGGCTTTATGATATTCCTCTTTGGAGGCAAGCTCATTTCCCTGAAAGACCTTATACAAAGCCAAGACAGGGTAATTCCGCTCCTTCTCCTGTTTATCTCTGCTCAACTCCTCACTGAGTTTGGTTGCTTCATCCCAGGAAGAAAGCTCTTCATAGCAGGTCAAAAGCTTTCTTTTAGCCCAGAGGTTATGGTGGTCTAATCTGAGAATATCATTCAGGGTTGATACCCCTTTATCCCAGTCTTTAGCCTCGAAATAATCTTCAGCTAAGCTCTTGAGGATTTCAACCCGCACCTCATCTGACAGTCCATATCTCAGGGTGAGTTCGTTATGCACTTGTAGAGCTTTATCAAGCTGTCCCTTTTTCCGAAACAGGTCGCCCAATTTCAGATAAGCATCCAGATTGTTCGTATCCTCGGTCACCACCTGCTTAAACCTCTGAAAGGCGATCTTATCCTCCCCCGCCACCAGAGCTTTTAATGCTTCCAGATATGCTCGTTGAGAGGGTATCGCCTCTTTCCTTCTGGACCTTGCCCAGAAAGCTATAATGAGCAGAATGATGAAACTAACTGCAAAAATTATAATTATATGAGTGGAATTCACCTAACCTCCGTTTTGGTATTCGCTGTTCGCTATTCGGTACTCGATATTCGCTATTAGTTTATCGGATTTGTCTTTTCTCCTTTGAACCTTATCTTTCTAGTCCCCTTGAATCCCCTTTTCTGCTCATGATTTCATTCCATCCAGTTGTACCATCAGTTTCGTCTTTGGTTTTGCTCCCTGCTACAAGCTACCTGCTACTTGCTTTTCTTAATCCTTGAATCCTTTCTTACGTTTTTTCTTCCTCCAGCGGAATATTCCTGAGTGCAGTGATCTCTTCCATCAGCCTTTTATTCTCTTTCCTCTGTTCTCTTAGCTCATCCTGAATTCGGAGATAATATGCTATTCCCAGAAGGAAAGAGATGAACATCCCGATTACAAAAGACCAGTAGGCGATGATGATCATGGGGACAGCGGTGTACTGGAACCCGAAAAGGTTTACCGAGACATACTCCCCGGAGTTATATATGGAAAAGCCGATCAAAAGCATAATTATCACCAAAATTAAAAGAATTTTCAAAGCCCACATAGTGCACTCCTTTCTTCTGTTCTGTCAGGAGCTACTCCTGACACGTCTATCCGAACCCGGATAAAATTTTTCAAAAGTTAACACTCGAAGAGATAATTGTCAATCAAAAAATAACTTGTTCATTTTTGATATTTGTATTCTTTTCAACCCAGGTTCCCTCTTAATGTAAAAGGCGAGGAGCATAGATAGGGTTTTCATTTCTTGTTTTTCATTTTCCATCTCTCATCTTCTTTTTTATCCTCTCTATAGGAACGAGGTTTCCTCGCTCTCTGCCGGATGAGCCCGTGCATCCTTACGCTTAGGAAACCCGGGGCCCAGACACCTCCTTTTTCATCTTCCTTCTGACATCCTCCATCTTTTCTTCTTTGTCATTCGGACCTTCATTAAACTATTTCCCTTGTCGAAAAAAGAAATGTACTTATATTAAAAGTAGAGGCGTTTATCTATACCTGAGGCTTTATGAGAAGATTTCTTTTTGCCCTGCTTTTATCCTTTTTCACGGCTTCAATTCTATTTGGACAGGAAGTCGATACCGTTTGGGTGAGAAGATACAATGGCCCGTCAGACCTCAGCGATTACCCTCGGGCAATAGTTTCAGATAACTCCGGCAATGTCTATGTTACCGGGCAGAGCTTCAGTTACAATACCGGTTATGACTATGCCACCCTGAAATACTACCCCGATGGTGATACCGCCTGGATGAGAAGATATAATGGGACTGGAAACAAAGATGACGGTGCAATTGCCTTAGCGTTAGACAGAACAGGAGATCTTTACGTGACTGGGTGGAGTGTTGGAACTGCTAACTATTATGACTTCGGCTATGCCACGATAAAATATCGCCAAAATGGTGACACGGCCTGGGTTAGAAGGTACGAAGGCCCGGTTCAGGGGTTGGACGATGCTGCAACTGGCCTGACTATAGACTCTTCCGGCAACATCTATGTTACCGGCCATAGCTGGGATACTGGCACCTGCGACGATTATGCCACTTTTAAATATTCTGCTGATGGAGATTCAGCCTGGCTTAGAAGATACAGCGGACCCGGATGTAATTATGATCAACCCAAAGCCTTAGGCGTAGATAGCACAGGTCATCTTTACGTCACTGGTCTGAGCTTCAGCGACCAGACTGGTTCTGACTATCTGACTATAAAATATCAGCCGGATGGAGACACTGCCTGGGTTAGAAAATATGATGGCCAGGGCAGCTCGGATGATGATGCCTCTGCCGTGGCTATAGACGGATCTGGTGATGTCTACGTTAGCGGGGCAAGCTACAACGGCCTTACAGACCTTGATTACACGACTATAAAATATTATCCGGACGGAGATACCGCCTGGGTTAGAAGCTATAATGGACCAGGAAACTCTGAGGATCGGGCAACCGCTTTGGTTCTGGATCGGGAGGGTAATGTTTATGTTACGGGTTACAGCTATTCCGGCGAAACTGGTTTTGACTATGCAACATTGAAGTACGATACCTCAGGAAATCTGCTCTGGGTTACCAGATACAATGGACCGGGAAATGGTAGCGACCAGGCAACTGCGCTGTCTTTAGATGATTCGGGAAACGTTTATGTGACCGGAGGAAGTTCTGGGATAGGAACCAACCTTGATTTTGCAACTCTGAAGTACGATCCAGCAGGTAATCTCCGCTGGGTGAAAAGATATAACGGAAGGGAAAATGGTAATGACATTGCTGTTGCTTTAACTATCGATAGATCTGGAGGGATCATCCTGACGGGCCAAAGCTATGAAAAGGAGACAAAAGACGATTATGTCACGATTAAATACAACCAGCTACTTTTTTATCGTGGAGATGCTAACCAGGACAAAAAAGTCACCATTTCTGATATTGTCTACCTGATAAGCTATCTTTTCAAAGGCGGACCACCCCCTTATCCTTTAGCCTCCGGAGATTGCAACTGCGATGGAACAGTCACAGTTTCGGATGTGATCTTTTTAGTCAGCTATCTTTTCAAAGGCGGGCCAAAGCCAGAATGCTGATTAGGAAGTGCACCCCGCGCAATTGTGGAAAAGAAAGAAACGTAGCGTCGGGGAGGTTTGGAATCCTCGTAGGTCGGGCACCTTGTCCAATTGGATCCATTCTGGACCCGACCGCATCCCTCTACTTTTTCTGAGGTCTCTGCATCTCTCACCCTCAAACAAGTTTGAGGGTGCCACCCATCCGAATTTTGGATCCGTAGGAAAGGTGGGATAATTGATTTAGCCCCACGTTGGGGGCAACATGGGGTTACCTATTTTTTCGTAGGGGCGACCCTTGTTGAGCAAAGCGAAATCCAGACTTAAAAGGATGGTCGCCCGCAATTGTGGAAAAGAAAGAAACGTAGCCTCGGGGAGGTATGGAATCCTCGTAGGTCGGGCACCTTGTCCAATTGGATCCATTCTGGACCCGACCGCATCCCTCTACTTTCTCTGAGGTCTCCGCATCTCTCACCCTCAAACAAGTTTGAGGGTGCCACCCGATCGCTTTATTGTAGGGGCGTATTGCTCTTCGACTTCGCTCAGAGCAGTGAGCCTGTCGAACTGCAATACGCCCCTACTCTGGAAAAAAAGGGAATAAAAAAAATCCCCTCCCGCCTTTGGCGGGAAGGGATTTATCAGTTACTATTTCAGATTCAGTTACTGACCAAGAGTCTTCCACTGAGGATCTCCGAACAAGCCGGGTCTGGCAACAGCACCAGTCATAAACCGATCCTTATCCAAAGGTGCAGGTCCACCCTTGAACAGGTAGTTGATCATGTAGATTACATCAGCCACATTTGTGAGGCCGTCATTGTTAACATCACCCTGATTTACCATTGGTTTCGGCTTGGGTCCGCCCTTGAACAGATAGTTGATCATGTAGATCACATCCGCCACGTCAAATTTGCCATCACAGCTCACATCGCCTCTGTAGAACCCTTTCCACTTGAGCATATAAAAGAGTTTATGCCGGGCGTCCTTTTTCATCTTGGTATTGCCGATTGACGAATCCGGTAACCCTTCATAACCCCACATGAAGTAGGAGTTAAGCATCGAGGCTCCCGGAGCTAAATCATATTTCGGCTGTACCAGAAGCACTCCCCAGTCAAACAGAGGAGGTGCTGTGTTGGGAAGATCCCAATTAGTCACATTCATCAAAGCATACAATGAATCATAGGGACCAGGCACATGGTTATACAAGTACTGGTTCTGCTCGGATAAGGAGCCATTGGGGGAGATCAGGCCCGGAGTCTCAGGTACCAGAGTTACCAGAACAGCACCTGCGGTGTCATCCTGCCAGATGGTGTTTATTGTGGAATCGCCGCCGCCTAAGTTGTATCCACCATGCCGGTTGACGTCAAAATCGTGGAACAGTCCCTGGCTGATCCCGAGAATAGGACTAATTCCCACGTTTTCCACCTTAAACTCATGCAGAACAGCACTGTTGATCGGATCCGCAGCATCACCAGTCCAGGTGAAATCATAGGTGGTCTGGGTTACGTGAATGTCAGGAATCCCAATGGA
>Ga0315277_10006519_pt1 | contig 15248 bp, 11 predicted proteins | sample YL17G05_15_MG_FD_203695 | JGI IMG/M metagenome (GOLD analysis project Ga0315277, IMG submission 203695) | Sediment microbial communities from Yellowstone Lake, YNP, Wyoming, USA - YL17G05_15 | ecosystem: Environmental > Aquatic > Freshwater > Lake > Sediment | place: USA: Wyoming | collected...
CCAAATTGAAAATTGAAAGTCTGACCCTGGCATCTTTGACCCTGGCATCTTGGGCATCTTGACCCTGGCATCTTGCTGGCATCTTAGGAGAGGATGGGATTTGGGGTTGCACGAATACCCGGGAACATGTATAAAGCACACCATGAGATACAAGAGGAAGAAACACACAGACAAACCCGCGAAGATCAGGGAATCCTCTTGCGTCAATGGCCATTTGGAGACCCCCGAGCTAGCCTCTAAGTTCCCCATCGCCAGACGGAAGAACGGAGATCTGGGATCAGAGAAGACGGTTGCCGAGTTCTTCGCAGGTATCGGCCTCATGCGAATGGGACTGGAAAAGGCGGGTTGGCGTGTCGTGTTTGCGAATGACATCGCTCTGGAGAAACGCGCGATGTACACCGGGCATTTCGTAGACGCTTCGGATCACTTTCACCTTGGAGATATACACAAACTCACGGCCGATGAAATACCTGCCGTGACGCTTGCAACCGCCTCTTTTCCATGCAATGACCTATCGCTTGCCGGCGCGAGGGCCGGGCTGAACGGCAAGCAGTCATCAGCATTTTGGGGATTTGTCTCCCTTCTGAGAGAAATGGGTGAGCGCCGCCCACCGATATTGCTGATTGAGAATGTCCTGGGATTCCTCAGTGCCAATCACGGAAAGGACTTTCGGGACGCGCTAGTCGCCCTCAATGGACTGGGGTACACTGTGGATCCGATTGTGATGGATGCTGCATGGTTCGTCCCACAGAGCCGTCAGCGCTTGTTTATCGTTGGTCTCCGCGGTGATGGACAGAACGTTTTCGTGTGCGATTCACCCCTCCGCCCTCCCGCGCTAATGGATTTCATTCTATCCCACCCGCAAATCCAGTGGAACCTGTATAGTCTACCGGCACCTCCAGAACGACGGAAAACGCTCACTGATATCATTGACGATTTCCCAGGCGATTCTCCCGAGTGGTGGTCTAAGGAAAGAGGCGATTACTTCCTCAGTCAAATGAGTGAGCGACACAAAGAGATCGCACTCAGGATGATTTCACAGAAGCGATATTCCTATGCCACCGCATTCCGAAGGATACGCAATGGGAAATCGATGGCGGAGATTCGCGTAGACGGAATAGCAGGCTGCCTCCGCACCCCACGAGGAGGAAGTGGACGGCAGATTCTCTTCAAAGCCGGGTTTGGCAAGTACTTTGTCCGCCTGCTTACAGCTCGAGAGTGCGCCCGTCTCATGGGAGCAGATGAATTCAGAATCACGGGAACCCTGAACCAGGCTTTGTTTGGCTTTGGAGATGCAGTCTGTGTCCCGGTGATTCAGTGGATTGCCAAGCTGTACTTGAACCCCATCATCAGCCAATTGGCTCGGAAATGCGCATGAAAACTGACATACTCCAATCACTCAAGACTTGGTATGGTGATCTGCCAAGCCACAAGCCTTCAGGAGGACCCGCGAGAGGCACTATTGGGGCAGCGCTTGTTGTCCTGGATAGGCTCAAAGAGGATTGCTGCCTTGAGCTTGCCCATCACCAAGCCGAGGGAGGAGCCCAGATCAAGGGGCTTTCTGCTCAATCCGTCGCCAGGATTCTCGAACGCTTCGGCGAGAGAAGGCCCTTTCTCAAAGAAGGAGGACGCACAAACCGAGGAGTCCCCGGAGACATCGAGAAGATGCTGGTCGTGTTGCGACGACACCATATCGAACGCCTCGAATCCGAGAAACGTGCTGCTATCATCGTAGTGCTGCAGAGCTTTCTAGTCGACCGAGTTAGAGAGTTTCATAACCGCCAGAGACTGAAATTGTCCTATGACGCGTCAAAATCGACATGGCAGTCGGTCTCCGACTTGCTCTCCCTTGCTCGGGAAAAAGGCAAGGAAGGCATGGTAGCCCAGTATCTGGTGGGCGCAAAGCTCGCTCTCCGTTTCCCTGATCTGAAAGTAGAGAACCTATCATATAGCACCGCGGATGAACAGTTGGGCCGCCCGGGCGATTTCTATCTTGGCAGTACTGCTTTTCATGTAACTGTTGCCCCAACAATGCCTGCCCTCTATGGGAAATGCCGTCGGAATATGGAGCAAGGCTATAGAGTGTATATGCTTGTCCCTGATAGGTGTCTTGTTGGCGCACGCCAGAGCGCCGAAGCGACTGCCTCCGGCAAGATCGCCGTCGAGTCCATAGAATCGTTCGTTGGCAACAACATTGAGGAGCTTTCAATGTTCTCCGAAGACCAGCTCCGCGACGGCTTCAGACGTCTCTTGGACGAGTATAACCGTCGCGTTGACTCCGTGGAGACGGACAAGTCCATGCTGATCGAGATTCCAAAGAATCTGCAATAGCCATCTCTGTGGATAATGTCACCAAAGACACCCGCTCCCGCATCATGTCGAAAGTACGGTCCAAAGGAAACCGCTCGACTGAACTACGGCTGATTAGTCTATTCAAAAGCGCGGGAATTAAGGGGTGGCGGCGTTGTTTTCCCGTTTCGGGAAGCCCAGACTTCGTTTTCCCAGGAGAGCGCGTTTGCGTTTTTGTGGATGGGTGTTTTTGGCATGGCTGCCCGAAGCACTGCCGTTTGCCGAAAACGCATCGTCCATACTGGACAGCGAAGATTGCCAAGAATATCGCGCGAGACAACCAGACGGCACGAACGCTGAGACGATCAGGATGGACCGTAATCAGGGTTTGGGAACATGAAATCGCGAAAAACAATCTGCCAAGAAGACTGACAAGACTTTTCCCATCAGCCCAGGTACGTGATTCAAGGAAACAACTCGCAGACTTTGTTGCATGAACTTGGGCAAAAGTTATGCGCTTTCCGGTTACTTTGCCCATTGACCCCCTTGTGCCGGAGATCGTGGCTTCGCTCGCGGCCCGGCCCAACGCCGTCGTGGTGGCCCCGCCGGGCGCTGGAAAGACCACGCGCGTGCCTCCCGCAATCGCCGAGGCGCTGAGGCGCGCGGAATGGGAACCGTTTGACATTCCTCCCCATATCCGATATGACTAGATACACGGACGGCGAAAGGCTTTGATGCCGCCAGGGAGGAAGCAGACATGAATCGCCGGAAAGCGTTCACCATCGCACTTGCGGCGTTTTTCCCGGCGCTTGCCTGCGTCTCGTTGGGATGGGCCGAAGGCGTGACGGAGTCTTCGCCTGACCCACTCCAGCACCCCAAGACCGCCCGCCGGCAGATAAGAGGGGCGGTTACTCCGGAGACACCCCGAGACTCAACCTGTCTTCCCAAGCCCGACGACGCGATTCATCTGGAAGGACATCTCATCACGGCCGAGGAGCGGCGGGACGTCGCTTTGAACCGGGACGGCACGCCCACCCGCCTCAGCTCCAGCATCGCGTCCTCGCTGCGGGAGATGAGCGTGGCCGAGAACGAGAAGGCGTATTATGTGGTTCGGCTCAACACGCTCCGGACCGCCGCGGCAAAGAGGGCTATCGAGTCCGCCGGAGGCGAAGTGCTTTTATACGTGCGAGAGGCCGCTTTCCTGGTGCGGATGGACGGTCCAACCGCCGGCCGGGTCGCGCGCCTGCCGGAAGTGGAATGGGTCGGCGCTTACAGGGCGGCGTACAAGATTTCGGCGGCGCTGGAGCGCGATCTCCTCTCTTTGCGGATGGGACCGGGCCGGCCAACTCATGCCGTCGCTACGGGAGGCGCCGCGCCGCAAGCGCAAAAGAAGGCTCGGGATTTCACCGACGCCAGCATCTTCCTGTTTCCGGGGGTTTCGCCGGAACGCGCCGCGTCCAGGGTGGCCGCGATCTCGGGGCGGGTTCTGGCAACAGCGGCCCATGACCTCTTCCCCAAGGTGGTGGGCAGCGTTCCCGTTGACAGGATTCAGGAGTTGACCCTGTTGCCGGAGGTGCGCCTGATCGAGCGATACAGCCCGCCCGTTCTGGTCAACGATCAGGCAACGCGTATCATCGGGGCGCCGGAGGTTTGGTCGCGGCACGGTCTGTCCGGCATGGGCCAGATTGTCGGCCACGCCGATAGCGGCCTTGACACAGGCGGCAAGACCAAAGTCCTTCATCCCGATTTTGCCGACCGGATAGCCGCGGTTTTCACCCTCGGCCGAGAGGACGACTGGAGCGATCCCAACGGCCACGGCACACACACGGCGGGTTCGATCCTGGGGAATGGCGCCATGAGCGGGGGCCTTTACCGGGGCGTTGCCCCGGCCGCGCGCCTCGTCGTCCAGTCCATTCTGGATTCCAACGGCCAGCTCGGCGGCATCCCGACCGATTACGGCATTCTTTTCCAGCAGGCCTACGACGCAGGCGCCCGCGTACATTCCAACAGCTGGGGCACGTCGGGTGCGGGGGTTTACGCGGACTCGGTGTACCTGGACGCGTGGGCGTGGAACAACGGCCATCCCCGCCCCATGCTGATCGCCGCGGCCGCCGGGAATGACGGCCCCTCGTCACCGTCGGTCGGTTCGCCCGCCACGGCGAAGAACTGCCTTGCCGTGGGCGCCACGGAGAACTTCCGCCCGAGATCAGGATCGGACGCCAGCAATCCGAACCAGGTTATCTACTTCAGCTCCCGCGGTCCCACCGAGGATGGGCGAATCCGCCCCGACGTCGTCACGCCCGGAACCTGGGTGGCCTCCGCCAGGAGCCAAGGCGTGGTAATGCTGCTCGAAGACGACATGGAACACGGGCCGGGAGGTTGGCGGAAGGATCCAGCTTCCTCGCCCTGGGTTCTGACGACCGCGCAATCCAGAACCCCCTCCACCTCGTGGGCCTATGGCGCCACCGGCCCGCGTGAAGATTACCTTGTTTCCACCACCGTGACCTTGCCGACGCCAGGGGTTCTTCACGTTGATTTTGCGTGGAAGGGCGAACTGGGAGTGGACTCCGGAGTGGGGATCAGCTGCCGGACGGCGGGCGGGAAGTGGGAGAGCCTTGTGGGCTACGTCATGGGCCCGGGCGAGACGAGCGAATGGATTCATTTCCGCTGCCAGGTTCCACGCCGCTGGAACGGGCTGACCGTCCAGTTCGCGGTCAATGCCCACGGGACGAGCGACGACTCGAGCCTCGACATCTACGTGGATGACGTCATCGTGACGAGCGCCTACAGCTGGGACAGCATGTGGGCCCAAGGGCTGGCTTCGCGAGGGAGCCCCGTGGACCGTTACTACACGCTTATGGGCGGCACGAGCATGGCCACGCCGTTTGCCGCCGGCGCGGCGGCGCTCGTGCGCGAGTTCTTCGAGCGGGAAGAAGGGATTCAGCCCAGCGCGGAACTGGTGAAGGCGATCCTCATCAACGGGGCCACGGATCTGACCTCAGGCACCTCGCGGCCCAACAACAACTCCGGTTGGGGGCGGATCAACCTGGAGAACTCGCTGTATCCGCCCTTCCCCCGCCTTTTCTTCTATGACGACTCCGCGGTCCTCGAAGAAGGGAAAACATGCGCGTATCCCTTTTCGGTGGGGTGTTCCAGCGAAACGCTCCGCGCCACCGTCGTCTGGGCGGACCCACCCGGTCCGGGATTGCAGAACGATCTGGACCTGATGCTCGTGTCGCCAACCGGCAAGGAGTTCCATCCCTCCACGGCCGCGCCCGCCTTTTTCCCGCATCCGCTCACGGATCCCTTTCGCGGCGCCAGTTGCGTTCGCGCGGCGGACGTGGACAGCGACGGCGACCTGGACGTGGTCGGCGCCGCCTGGGAGGACAATCAGGTAGCCTGGTGGGAGAACGTTGGCTCCGGGAGCTTCGTAAAGCACGTGGTAGACGATTCCTTTTCGATTGCCCTCTCCTGCTTCGCGGCCGACATGGACGGCGACGGCGACACCGACATCGTGGCGGGAGGCGTTCACGATGGAATCGCGTGGTGGGAAAACGACGGGCGGCAGCAGTTCACCAAGCATTCCATTGACGCGTCGTTCCTGGACGCCAGATCCATCTATGTCACCGACATGGATGGCGACAAAGACATGGACGTCGTGGCCGGATCGTGGTACCTCCACGCGATAGCGTGGTGGGAGAACAAAGGGGGCGGACGTTTCGAGGGGCACTTGGTCTCGAACTCCTTCTCGAGCGCGTTCTCGGTGTTCGCGGCGGACATGAATGGGGATGAATGCATGGACGTGCTGGGAGCCTCCCTGTTGGGCAACAAGATCGCATGGTGGGAGAACACCGGAGCGGAGGGTTTCACAACGCACACCATTGACGACGCCTTCGGCCTGGCAAGTTCCGTGTACGCGGCGGATGTGGATGGAGATGGGGACATGGATGCCCTGGGGGCCTCGATGACGGGTAATGAGATCGCGTGGTGGGAAAACGACGGGGAAGGGAGCTTCGCCAAACACTCGGTGGACGCCGCTTTCGATGGGGCCGATACGGTATCCACGGCGGACGTGGATGGGGATGGCAAGGTGGATATCCTGGGCTGCGCGGCGCGGGCCGGCGAGGTCGCGTGGTGGAAAAACGAGGGGGCGGGGATTTTCACCAAATACGTGGTGGGAACTTCGCTTCCCGACGCCTCCTACGTCTGCGCCGCGGACCTGGACGGCGACGGGAAGCAGGACATTCTGGCGGCTGTCTCCGGCACCGACGAGATTGCGTGGTGGAGGAACGAGGGCGCGCCGAGCTTCGCCAAGCGGAAGCTAGCAGGTTCCTTTCGCGGCGCGCGGTCCCTGTGCGCGGCGGACCTCAACGGCGACGGCAAGCCGGACCTGCTGGGGGCGGCGGACAAAGCCAACGAGATTGCGTGGTGGGAGAACCAGGGCGGGCTGCGCTTCACGGAAAACACGATCGCCGGCTCATTCCTGGGCGCGAGGTCCCTGTGCGCGGCGGACCTCGACGGCGACGGAGACACCGACGTGGCCGGCGCGGCGTTCAACGAGATTGCCTGGTGGGAGAACAAGGGTGACAAGAGATTCGTCAAGCACGCGGTTGATATTGCCGTGAGCGGGGTCAGCGTCATTCGCGCGGGCGACCTGGACGGGGATGGCGATATGGACATTCTCGGAGCAATGGGAGCGACGAACCAGGTCACTTGGTGGGAGAATCAAGGCGCGCAGGGATTCACCAGGCACACCATCGCCTCGGATTTTGACGGGGTCCAGGACGTCTATGCGGCGGACGTGGACGGGGATGGCGACACGGACGTTCTGGGGGCGGCATGGGGCGACTCCCTTACTTGGTGGGAAAATGACGGGCGCGGGCACTTTGCCCCACACGTGCTCATGGAGTCACCCGTCCTGTTGGTCTCCGCGGCGGATATGGACGGGGACGGCGATGCGGACATCCTGGGCGTTCTGGGCAGAGTTGCTCCTTATTGGGCAGCCGACAGCGTGGAAGTGGCTTGGTGGGAATACAGAGGTTCGGGGCAGTTCGTCCCGCACGAAACGGGCGTGGTCCTGGGGAATGCCACGTCCATCCGCGCGGCGGACATGGATGGGGACGGCGACATGGATCTCGTGAGCACTTCAGGGTTCGATAATGAGATGGCGTGGTGGGAGAACAACGGTTCCAGCAGTTTCCGCAAGCACGTGATTGACGCGGAAGCCGCCGGGGCGTCGGCGGCGTGCCCCGTGGATGTAAACGGCGATGGAAAGATGGACGTGGTGAGCGCCACGTCCGAGGCCGGGGACGTGGTGCTCTGGCAACAAGGCATTCACGACGACGACGTCAACAACGTGGAATGCGTGGACGTCCGCTCTCCCGCGGTGGGACGCTGGACAGCCAAGGTGCAAGCCCCGCGGGTTCCGTTCGGCCCCCAACCCTTTGCTTTCGTGGTCACGACCAGCCTGCCGGCTGCCAAGGCTTCTGATTGGGCCCTCTACTGAGCGCTCCCGCCTCTTTCTGAACGCGGTCCCATTCCTCGAAGATAATGCGTGGATTCGCGCCTTGGGCGCCGAGCGCGATGCGGACCGTCTGGATCTCGAAAGGATGGAACGGAATGCGAACCGCGTCCGCATTCGCCGGGAGCGGCTGTGCCTGTTCCTCCAGAAGGTTGGTGAGGAACACGCTGCCGTGTTCGAAACCGATCCGCAAACGCGCCTCGCATCTCTGGCCGGCCGCCTCATAGAGGCGCACGACAATGTCTTGTCCCTCCTCGGCTTTCTTGACCGCCTCGATCACCACGTTGGGCGGGTCAACGGAAAGAAGGGTTCTTTCCGCGGGTTTCCGCGCCTCAGGAGCAGCGGACATTTGCATGGCGCGCAACGGGATGTTCAACTCGTAGGCCGCGCGGTTTACCCCGCCCGCCGGGGGGACGCTGGAGGTGGCGGTGATTCCCGCTTCAGGATTGCCGGAGGCTTGGGGACTCTCTCGCGGTTTTTCGTTGTCGTTTTTCCTGCATTCTTTCTCCTGTCTTTCATGAGGGTCTTGCGAAATCGCCTCTTCCGGGGAGTTTGCCCTGGCCAGGAATTGACACGGACAGACAAAGATGGACGTCCTGGAAACCTTGAGACGCATTTCGCAAGCCGCTCGTCTTTCATACTTTTTTTGTGTTTTTTCCCTTGACATTGCCCCCCCCCCGCTATAATGACCTTTAGCTAGTGGTTTGTTGTGCGGAGGGATCGCGATGCCGTCTGGAAACAAAGGCTTGTTGGGAGACAACGGGGCGCGGTCCGTCCGCGCCTCCGCTCGGCATTGCGTTGCAGTTTTGACACGCATTGTGCGATAATGCTGGTACTAGGGGAGGAACGCCCAAATGAGCAGAATACAACAACCCCGCATCTTGATTGCGGTGATAATAGCGCTCGCGGCTCCTTCATTCACTTCGGTTGCGGGAATGGACGTTGGGATCTGGAAGCCGACAAACCTGATGGGGCCAATGTCATCTGTGGCGGCAGTTGAGGTGGGTCCTCAAGGGGACCTGTGGGCGATCCGCGAGTATCCCGAGAGCGTTTGGCCCCTGATACGGTCCGCGGATGGTGGGACAAGCTGGACCACGGTAACGGCGGGCATTGAGCCGCCGTCCACATTGTCTATCACTACACTTCTGGCTGTTGACTCGCAGAACTGCGCATGGGTTTATCCTCCCTGGGGCTTATCCCGGTACTCGGCGCATGGCGACCTTCTGACGACGACCAGCTTGAAGAGGTTCGCCCCGTATGATTGGCCGGTGCCGATGGTTTCTTCGCCTGATGGCTACATTTATAGAATAGACGTAGTCGCGGTGGAAAGAATCAGCATGAATGGCGAGGTCCGCACCACGCATCCGGATTTTCGCGGCGAGATGATCTCCGTGTTGAGCGTGGACTCGAAGGGATCTCTCTACGCCGGTGGCACATACGTCTTTCGATCCAGTGACGGGGGCCTCACGTGGGAAACGATCTACAAAGGCGATTATGAAATGCGATGGCAGGGTATCGCCGCCACCCCCGATGGAACGCTCTTTATCTGGACCTCCTTCCGTGGGCTCCGCTCAACGGACGGCGGCCAGACCTGGAGGAATCTCCCTTTTTTCTCGGACCAATGGTTGGGTACGATCCGTAGTCTCCCGGACGGTTCGGTCGGGGCTTGCTCCGCGCGCGATTTCTACTACGAACCGCCTCTTCCCTACGGCTTCTTCCGGTCCTGGGACAGGGGCAACACCTGGGAGGAATGGATGCCGGGCATCCCGAAAGCGGACTACCTTGGGTGCGAACACGTTGTCACCTACGGCGAGCGGACCGTCTACGCGTACTTCCGATTCGTCGAGGGGAGTTCCACCCCGAGCGGCCTCTACCGGATGCTTCTTCCCCAGCGCGCCGCCGTTGGCAAGGACTGGCCGTGTTATTGACGGAGGGGGCGGCAACTGGAGTACAGCTACATGGGGGCCTCCCGCCCGCCACAGCCCCGTCACCGCTCAACCGGATCCAGAACAAACCCTCCGGTTCCGAGATCAAGCTGGCCTTCGTAGGCGGGTCCATCACCCAGGCGGCGGGCACGCCCGGGAGAGGCACGCAGATCACGCCCGGCACGTGGTACGCCAAGAAGGTGGCGGACTATATGGCGAACAACGGGTTTCTTCCGGCGAACGCCACCGTGACGCTCATTGACGCGGGCCGCGCTGGGATGGGGTCGGACGCGGCCATGTGTTATCTGGCGAGCAACGTGGTTGCGCAGAACCCCGACCTCGTGGTGGTGGAATGCTCCGCCAACGACTACGCCACCTTCAATGGCGATCAGATTCCCAAGGGCGAGGACCGAACCGGTACGGCGCACCGGGCGGATCAGCGCGGTATGGAAGGTGTGCTCCGCCAACTCCTCACCATGGGCACCCCGCCCGGCGTGATCCTGCTCGGCATGGTCTATGGCAATTCCGACACCGAGATCGCCGGGGCCAAAGACGTTCCGTCCTCCTCCCTCAGGCCCATTTCCTGCACTTTCCAGGACCGCCACCTCAGGGTTGCGAGGCACTACGGCGTCCCCCTGGTGAGCTACCGGGACGAGTATTGGCCGGGCGCGCTGGAGGCCGAGGATCCCTTCATGAGAACCTTCTACAACTACAACGACACCCCCGTTGACTATGTCCACCCCAACGGCACGGGGCATCACCAAATGGCGGAGGTGATATTCACGCTCCTGGACACGGCCAAGAGTGCCCCGGCAACGCCCTCCCCCTCCTACTCCCTCCCGTCACAGATCTTCTCAAATCCGGGGTCTTATGGTACGATGACCGAAGTGTCGGCGAGCTCGCATCCCGGGATAACGGTGACGATAGGGCAAATCGGCGGTGTGGATACTTGGGGGACCACCAACGTGAGCGTGCATAAGTTCAAACCGAATTTCACGACCAATGTGTTCGACAACGACAACTACATCGTAAAAAATGTGTGGGAGTCCACGAACGGGTCGGATACAAACGATAACTACTGGATACAATTCGCTGGAATCCCAAAGAGTGACGTGATTCTGGAGTATTCCATGGACAGTAGCAATCATGGAACCCTAAGGGCGATCCCGAATGGTGACACGGGGAGCAAGGTGGATACGGACGAGTCGCTGGGGTCGCAGGTTGTGGGGTGGAAGTGGGTGGCTTTCACCCTACCCAACCAGGAGGGGGGCAACACTGTCAAGTTCATTGCGAAGACGAACGGGAAGCACTGTATCATCCACCGTTTGTGGCTGACCGGAAGCTACTAGTTGCTCCTCTTATTACCCGGTTTGGACATGAGCGACATAGAAAGGAATACGATCATGAAGAATACAGACCTGGAGATCGTGAGTGGGGGGGAATCCGGGCTTTTCTGGATTGTCGGATTGCTGCTCTGGGCGGTTTCCGTTTCCGCCCATTCAGGCCCGCTGGATGTCTTCTGGGAAAAGTCCGACGGAGATTTCACGTCGCTGACCCTGGCAAGCGTGGCGGCAACACCGGACGGCGGGCTTCTCCTCGGCGGTTCCCTTACAAGCGCCACTTTTCCGCTGCTCGGAGGTTATACTTCCGCCGCCTATTTGATGAAACTCGATTCCAGCGGAAGGAAGGTCTGGGCGAGGGACTTCTGGAGGGGCGGAGTTGACGTGCTGAACCTCCCTCGCTCATCCACCGTAGGTTTGTTCAGAGCGCAGGATGGGGCCTGTTTTTGTCTTGAGCGCTTTTCTGGCGGCAGTATCTTCAATCCGAACGGCGCCGACGCGGGAGAATACGTAATCAAGACCGACGCTTTGGGAAACAAGGCATGGGAGAAGCGATACAGCGACTTCCAGGCGGGCAGCCCGAGAGTGAACGCTATTGCCCCAGCGGGGGATGGCGGGTGTGCCGTCATTGGCGATTCCAGGGCGGGTAGGTTTATGCTCCGTCTGGATGTGAACGGAGCGACCGTTTGGAGGAAGCTCTGGACCGATGGGAGCGTGCCGGTCGGTGAGATAGCTACGGCGGCGGACGGTGGGTTCTTCCTGGCAGGCTACAAGACCCTCGAATCGGTTGACGCCATGAGTTTGGTCAAGGTGGACTCGGCGGGCAATACAGTCTGGAACAAAACCTACCAACACGGCACAGGCGTCTCGACCATGGCGCAGTTCTCTCTTGGAACACCTGATGGGGGATGTCTCATACTCGGAAGCACCAATGCCGCGTCCTTGCTTCTAAAACTGGATTCTTCCGGGGAAAAGGAGTGGGAAACATCCTGGAGCGATCACTCGATTCCACGGCCAAGCCTGGATTCCATCATAAGGACGAAAGAGGGAGATTATCTTTGTCTTGGCACGGTGCTGGTTTACCATAGCGCCGAGAACCTCATGTTGCCCGTATCGGCATACATGGCCCGGGTGGCCGCGCCGGGCAGAATCCTGTGGGAGAAGAACTACGAGCGTCCGCAGTATCTCACATGGGCAAGCCGTCTGTTCATCACTCCGGACGGTGCGTACGGCTTCCTGGGAACGCGCGGGCCGACACTCAACGAAATGACGCCGCTCCTCGTCAAGATATCCAGCGAGGCAAGAGCGGAAGTCTGGGCGCGGTACGGGTCGGCTACGATAGCGAGTCCCGCAGCCACGGGGTTTCTCACCGGGCGGGAGGTATCATCACTTCGCGGCACCGGGTTCGAGGAACCGGGCCGGATAAGGCCGAGATAAGCCTCTGGGCTGGCGCTGGACTGCTAATCTACGCTACAGGTGGGGGAACCTCCATGGCAACCCCCCATGTGGCGGGGGTGGCGGGGCTTCTGATCCTCAAGAACTCCATGCTCACAGCCAACCAGATCCAAGCGATCATCCAGTTCTCATCGGATGACAAGGGCGACGCAGGCAGAGATCAGTTATATGGCTATGGTCGTCTGAACGCTTACAACGCTCTTACCCTCGCAACGGGTCCGCGCGTGCTGTTCAACGGTTCCTCCAACCTTCACAAGGGGTCGTTCTACAACGAGGATGGACATGTCGTAGTGGAGGACAAAGTGATCGGTTCGGCGTCCAGCGGCCAGTTGACTCCTTCCACATCGGACGTGTGGGTCTTGCGCGACAACACGACCCCGACGCCTCTGGTTATTGCGCGCCTCACAAGCGCCGGAACCCTGTACCTGAAAGGCACTTGGGCGGAGAAGCAGTCGAGTCTCAGCCCGCCGTCCGGCTCTCCCCTGGTCTTCCGGAACAATTCCTCGGTGGTCACCGCCTACATTGACCTGAACGGGAACCTGAAAGTGAAAGGCCGGATTTTCATGGGCGATGATCCGGACCGCTCTAGCAGCCAGGGGAAATAGTGGACCCACAGAGCGATACTTGCCCGGTAAAATCCCATCTCGGAAATGCGGATCTCTCGTGCCTCTGCGTCGATATTCATTGCGTTCTCTTGACCAATCCCGTCATAATAGAAACAAGAAGGGACGCAAGAATGGAGACCAAAATGAAGAACCCCCTTCGATTCCAAGTTTGGATGGTCCTGGCCATAGTTTTCGCGGTCTGTTCGCTCTCCTTCGCGGAGGAAAAGATCGGAATCTGGAAGCCAACTAACTTGATTGGGGCGCATGCGCCTCTAGCCCAGGCGGTTGGTCCTCAAGGAGACGTGTGGGCGCTCCTCGAATGTCCGGAGACCGTCTTGTCGCTCGTGCGTTCCCCCGATGGAGGCGACTCCTGGACCACGGTGACCCATCAGATTGAGTACCCACTCACCTATGAAGGCTTGCTGGCTGTGGACTTGCAGAACTGCGCATGGGTCTATACTCCCCAAGGAGGGCTTTCCCGCTTTTCTCCAGATGGGGACCTTCTGACCACAACGGGCCTTGCCATATCCGTTCCCGGGCACACCTGCATGGTGTTTTCACCCGACGGGTATCTGTATAGAATAGATGGAATGGACGAATTAGACAGAATCAGCGTGAGCGGCCAAGTCCGCACCACGCCCCTGGGTTTCCCCGGAGAAAGAATCTGGGGTTTGGCCGTGGACCCAAGCGGGGTCCTCTTTACCGCTGGAGATAGTATTCGCAGGTCCCGCGACGGGGGGCTGAACTGGGAAAGGGTTTTTGAATGTCCTTTGGACGACCCTCTTTACTACATCTCCACCACCCAAGATGGCGCTGTCTATGCCGTTCATCCTTACGGGATACGTTCCACGGATGGCGGGAAAACATGGGAGTCCTTTGGTCTGCCGGGTCTGGAGCGTCCAGTCTGGGGATTGCCCGATGGTTCTATTGTCTTTGCCGCTACCTGGGAAGATCCACCCAATCAACACAAGTTCCCTCTTTTCCGATCGTGGGACAAGGGAAATACCTGGACGGAATTCCTGCCGGGCATCACAAAGGCGGACTGTAGGGGCGGCTGGGTGGCGGGCACCTACGGGGAGCGGATTGTGTATGCATATTTCCTCTTTGAGGATTACAATACCAACCAGCACGGCCTCTACCGGATGCTTCTTCCCCGCCGCGCCGCCGCCAAAAAAAACTGGATCGAGTACTGACCGCCGCTGGTTCAACTCCCGCGTCCGCTTTCCTCATCGTGCCCTTCGTGCCTTTGCAGTTCTCATCTCTGTTCGTCCGCAAACAATCACAGACGCGGCGGGATGAGACCTCACCCACACGGCTGCCCCAATGGCGAGGAACATCAACGGCTCAAAGGGCTTGACACTTCAAGCGGGCAAGAGGTTTACTTGCGGGGTGGTGGCTGCATTGCACGTCCGAAAGGGGGCCTGAAGGTGGAAGTGTATCTTGCCCGGGAAGGGGATGTTCCTTGCCTGGTGGACTTGTGGCTCGATATGATGCGGGACCACGAGGGCTTTGAGCCGAGGCTTCGGCTGACTTCCGCGGCCGGCTTCGCCTACCAGAGCTATCTCACGCTGCACCTGCGGTCGCCCAAGTCCATTGTCGTTCTCGCGCGTGAGGGGGGCCGGACGGCGGGTTTCTGCTGCGCCTACGTCTGCCAGAACCTGCCGATGTTCCTGCCCGCGGAGTTCGGCTATGTCTCCGATCTTTTCGTCCTTCCCGATTTCCGCCGCCAGGGAGTCGGCACGGCTCTTCTGAGCCGCGCGACCGAGTTCTTCAAGGCGGCCGGGGTTGCCTGCGCGCAGCTGCAGGTGTATCGCCAGAACGAGAGCGGAAGAGCGTTCTGGGAAGGGAAGGGATTCGAGCCGTTCTTCGACCGGATGTGGCTGGACCTGGACGAGAACCCTGAGAAAGGATGAAGGCAGAAGTCAGAAGGATGAAGGATGGATGATGGATGATGAGAGAACCACGGAATACATGAAACACACGGAAAGGGAACTCTTCCGTGTGTTTCATGTATTCCGTGGTAGACAACAAGCGGCTTTTCTCATGATTCCGGGCGATTTGTGGAATAGCGGATTCAACTTCCAAGTGCTCTTCCCCCCGGCGGGGGGCAGAG
>Ga0315277_10006520_pt1 | contig 15248 bp, 12 predicted proteins | sample YL17G05_15_MG_FD_203695 | JGI IMG/M metagenome (GOLD analysis project Ga0315277, IMG submission 203695) | Sediment microbial communities from Yellowstone Lake, YNP, Wyoming, USA - YL17G05_15 | ecosystem: Environmental > Aquatic > Freshwater > Lake > Sediment | place: USA: Wyoming | collected...
TAGGAGTTGTAGTGAAGGATGGGGTCCCAGACGAGCCGCCCGCCCTCGAGGGCGCAACTCATCTGATGGCGGCTTCTCCGCCCCCAGCGCCAGATGGCGATGCACTTCTCTTGCGGCGTCTGCCAGATGTCCGTGGCGGACCGAACCAGCGACTCCAGGTCCGTGTAGTCGGGCGCATTGTCGGTAAACAGATGGAGATTGTAGTCGGCCGCATGAATGGGCGCGCCGAACGGGAAAGCGAGAACGCACAGCGTGAGGCTTGGCACAAGGCGTTTCAACGACACTTCCAAACGCTCCCGTCCGGACGATCATCTGGTGACATGGCAGAGATCATTTCACAGGCCGCTACCGGATCGGCTTGACGGCCGCCACCGCCTGGCCGTAATCCTCGCAGCAGCAACGACCCGATGCCCAGGTCGCCATCGCTCTATCCCTTTAGAGTCAAGGGGACATACGATCAAGGCCGATCCGGAGTTCGTCAACGAATTCGCAACTCCCGTCCCCATTCTCGCGCAACGTTTCCTCCAGGGCTTGTTCGTCCAAAGCCGGAAACACGTTTTCGCCAAGTTCGACGCCCTGGAACCTCTCGCGCTCCTGCATCTCTATGCGGCCGAAAATGGAATCCGGGATCGCGTCCCTGTGGTCTGGCCGGGCTCATCGTATTTCCGCTGCCCGTATGACGGCGTGAGACGAACCTATGACAACAGCGTCATTTACAGCAAAGTCGGGGCCGACTGAACGGGGCAACGCGGTTGGCACGTCAGCCTGGGTGAAGAATGAGTTTGGAGGACCGCGCCACTCAGGAAATGCGGTCGTCAAGGGACGTCCGAGTCTATGACGTGCGCGCCCATCTCATACCAGTTCTTCATTTGCGGATTGGTCTTGCCCGTCAGGTCGCCGAAGTGGGGATTGGTCGGCGAAACGGTTTGCGTGGCATAGATGATTTGTTCGCCGTTGCCGGCCTGGGCCAGAGCGACGGCACAGTAGCTGCCATAGCCCGTGGGGGTGCGTTTTCGGGACCGGCGGAAGTCATCCCAGATGGTGCTTCCGCCGGTGGCGTTGACGGTGGCCGTGAACGTCCGGAAGGAGGCAAGATTGGCCCAGAGCTGGCGTCGCAGCAAGGCGCTCCGGGTCGTCGCGTCGGTATCGTAGGAGAGGTGGAAGTGCATTTGCGCGCCGCGTACGGCGGCCATTTCCGCGATCTCGCTCCACAACGCCTCGCGGCGGCCGATCGTGACCACCGAGGGGACGCCGTTGACGCGGAACCACATGGAGCGTGTGGCGGTTCCCGGCGCAAAGAGGTCGGGGCGATCCACGACGATTTGCGCGTGGCGCGTCAGGAGTTTGCCGTCGGCGTCAAACACGACGGCGCAGTTTTGCCGCCGCCCAGAGGACGGAAACGGCATTCCGGCAACGACGTGGATGTGCTCGGTGGCGGCCGCCGATTGAATGTCGCGTAGCGCCGCCTCCAACGTGGCCTGATCCGCGTTGGCCACGTCCTCGGCGAGAGGGCCCGTCACGGCGAGTTCGGGGAAGACGACCGCGTGGGCGCCGTTGGCTTTGGCTGTTCGAATCATGCTTCGCATTTTCGCCACGTTGTCGGCGATCTTGCGCGAAGAGACCATCTGTGCGGCGGCGATGGTGATTTTCGCCTTTGGCGAGACGTAGCCCGCGAACGCCGGAACGTCCGCGGAATCCCCGCGCATGGTCTCCATTCCCGTCTCCCAAAAAGGCCGGAAGAGGGGGTGATTGCGGCGCCGTATCGCCTCATCGCCCGATGCTTTGGTAAGGTCGAGCGTTGTGGTCAGAAGACGGTCGGGCTCGGTCCCGGAGGCGGTCTGGAAAGACCCGTCGGGCGAGATGACGGCGCTGTGGCCGTGCCGGTCGTGCAATTCATTGACGGGAGGAAACGCGGGATTGGGCGCGGTGTTGGCGAATACGACGTAAACGCCGTTTCGCAGCGCGCGGGGCACATACCAATACCAGCCCAGTTCGGGAACCCATTCGTCGGCGAAGTTGCAGGACAACTCGAACAGAATCTTCGCCCCGGCGACGGCCGGCAGGTCCTCGACGCCGCGAATCCAGCGATCGGCGCAGATGATTCCCGCGCAGGGAACGCCGTCAATCCGGAAGAGACCGGGCACGTTGTTCGATCGCTGGTCGGACCAGAGTTTGTGGTATCTATGGATGACCTCGCCTGCCGGATCAATGACCAAGAGCCAGTTGAAGGGCTTATCCGTTTCCGTCCGCTTGTAGATCGCGCAGAAGATGACATAGACGGCGCACTTCCGCGCCGCCTCCTGGATGGCCGAGATGGCCGAATCAATGTCCGCCTTGCGGGTCTGGTCCGGCCACGACAACGCACTCTCGGGGAAAACGACAACGCGGCAGCCTTTGGCCGCGGCCCCGTGGATGAACCGAACAATCTTGTCGCGATTCTGCGCCAGTTCCGGCTCGAGGGCCATCTGCACGACGCCCAGCGACAGCGTCGAGGTGCTGGGCGCGGCGGTCGCGTGGCCGGACGGCAGAACGATGGCCATGACAAGAGCAACGATGATCCAGGCGATGGAGGAGTTCTTGCACAAAAGCGCTCTTCTCCTGCGGAATCATATTCTCGCGCACCAACCACAAACCAACGACAAACCACCGTCAAGCGAAACTGCTTGCTTGTACGTCTTTACCGCGCATTAGCAGCAACCTCAAGAGCACCGTGGACACTGGGAGAACTGAGGGTGCGAGCCAACTTCTGGAGTGCGGTGGTCCTCCGCCGAACTCCAAAGGGTCGCTAAACACATACAAACTTGAGCGACGACTACTGCCACCACCCCCACGCCGCTCCGCATCGTTCAAAAGACCTTGACTTCGCCCCCCTCCCCCCACAGGGTGAATCTGCCTTTGCAATGGCGGGTATAGCTCAACTGGTTAGAGCGTTGGATTGTGGATCCAAAGGTTGAGGGTTCAAGTCCCTCTACCCGCCCCACTCCGTGAGGCCTCGAGATCGCGTATCAACAGTGATTGGCTGGCTTCTCTCTTCTCCATTCCCGCGATGCCGAAACCGCACATTCGGGGTTCATGCCCAAAGAGAAGTGGCACAACCGACAGTGCCCGTGGAAACGACACACGCAGGTAGCCTTTGACACCGGCGCAACTCGCCCGAACCCTGAACCCTTCTTTTGCAGAGTTTTCGTTGACACGGCGCACCGGCGGCTCCCTAATGCCCTCAGGTTCCGCAGAATGGCGACGGAGCGTTGGCGATTGCCGGCGCGGCGCAACGCTCCTTCCGATCCCGTGATAGCGGCCCGCCGGCACGCCCAATGTACGAGAAGTTCTACGGTCTCAAGGAACCCCCTTTCAACCTGACCCCCGACTCGCGCTTTCTTTTCATGAGCCAGCACCATCGCGAGGCGATGGCCGCGCTTCTCTACGGCATTCGCGAGCGCAAAGGCTTTACGCTCCTCACGGGCGAAATCGGGTCGGGCAAGACCACCCTCTGCCGCGCCCTGGTTTCCGAACTCGACGGCTCCGGCACTCAGGTCGCTCTCGTCCTCAATTCCTACCTGAACGAAACCGAGCTGCTCCAGACGATCAACGAAGAGCTCGCCATAGACGCATCGGCTCCCACGCGCAAGGGACTGATTGACGCGCTCAACCGCCATCTCGTCGAGCAGTTCCAACAGGGCCGCCACGTGGCCATCGTGCTCGACGAGGCGCAGAATTTCGCCGACAGCGTTCTCGAACAAATCCGCCTACTGGGCAACCTCGACACCGAGCAGCAGAAGCTCTTGCAGGTTCTGCTGATCGGCCAGCCCGAGCTTCAGGCCGCCCTGCAAAGCCTGAAACTCGAACAACTCAATCAGCGCATCGCCGTCCGCTATCACCTCCGCGCCCTCCAGCCCGACGAGATCGAGCCGTACATTCACCACCGTCTGCGCGTCGCCGGCCTGTCGGTCCCGCTCGATTTCACCGCGCGCGCCACCCGGCTGCTCTTCGAACTGACTGGCGGCATCCCGCGAAAAATCAACCTGCTCTGCGATCGCGCCCTGCTGGCCGGCTACGTGGCGAGCACCCGCACGATAGACGACGCCATCCTTCGAACGGCGGCCATGGACGTCGGCGCCGACCAGTGGACCGGCGTCATGCAGGAGGCGTTAAAACCCCGGGCGCGGTCCGCCGTTGTTCGCACGCTTTCCCACAAGACGCTCGTCTATGCGCTGGCGGCGGTGGTCGTTCTGGCGATGATCCCCATACTGATTCACGCAAGCGGGCTGTGGTCGCGCTGGTTCGCGGACGCCGCGCCGCTCAACCGCAAGAGCGCCGCCGCTTTGCCGGAGCAGATCATTCCGCCGGAGCCGCCTGCCGAACAGGCCGCTCTCCGTCCGGCGGCGCCGGCGCCGATCCCGGCAACGTTCACCCCCGTGGCGCCGAAACCGGCGGCCCCCTGGAGCTACGACGCGGACCGCATCGTTCGCGTCAGCCTCCCGGAGTTCTGCCGGACCGCGGCCACTCTGACTCTTCTGGCCGCCTGGGGAATTGACGTCAATCTTCAGGACTTTCGCCGGCTGACCATCGCCGACGTTCAGCGACTTGATCTCGTCGCCGCCAACCGCGAGCTGGGCCTGAGGGAGACGGAGATCAAGGCGGGTCTGGCGCGCGCCCTGGCTTACGATCTTCCTTTGGTTGTCGAGATCGCCGATCCGGAGAAGCGCCTGTCGAACCATGTCGTGCTTCTCGGCATGACGGCGGATGGGTGCCGCGTGGGCGACCCCGTGATGGGCATACAGCAAGTGCCGCGCCCGCTGTTCGAATCGTTCTGGCGCCGGGCCTGGGCGGTCTATTTCGACGGCGACAATCTGGAAAGCCTCTTGCGCGGCCAGCGCTCGGACGGCGTGAAGGCGCTCCAGCAGGCTCTGAGCGGTCTGGGGTTCTACCAGGGGACACCAAGCGGAGAGTTTGATCGCGCCACGGTCACGGCGGTGGAGAATCTCCAGCGCCGTTTCGAGCTGTTTCCCACCGGACGGCTCGACCCGCTGACCGTGATGTTGCTGACCAGCCATCGGCACCCGGATCGGCCGCGGCTGAACCTGCTCAAGGAGACAGCCAGGTGAGCACAATTCTCAAGGCCCTTCAGAAACGCTACGCGGAACCCGACCGCAACGACAGTCCGGAGGCCATCCTGGCGCGCAACGCCGCCTACCGCGAAGCCATGCACGGCTCGCGCCGGCCGGCGGGCCAGCGATGGGCGATGGGCGTTGCGGTGGCGGCCCTGGCGCTGGCGGCCGTGTGCGTGGCCGGCTTTCTCGTGTTGTGGCTGACGGGCGGGTTGGGCCGCGGCCCCGACGCGACACAGCTGGCCTCGGTCCCGGCGCCGGCGCCGCCGGCCGAGTCCGCGCCCGTGCGCCCCCAGCCGTTGCTTCGTCCCGCTGTTCCGCCCGATCTGCCGCCGGTCGAGCCGACGATTCCGGGGCTTCCCGTTCCGTCGGATGTCTATGTTGCCGGCCCGCAGCCGTCGTCTCGAACCGACCGACTCCCGGTCGTCCCCGTGCCCGAAGCCACCGTTCTCCACCCCGGACCTGCCCCCACAACCCCGGCCGGCGACCACCCCGGCCAAACCGCGCCCGCCAACAAGGCTCGGCCAACCTCCCGCGACCCGGTGGAAAATGATCTCAACGAATCTTTGCACTTGACGGGGATTCTGCTCGATCCGAAAACCCCCACGGCTTTGATCAACGACGACATCGTTCGAGTCGGCGGTGTCATCGAAGGGGCGAAAATCCTGGCCATTGACAATCCGTCCTATGTCCGGGTGGAATACCGGGGAAAACAATACCGGCTCGAATTGAAATAGGCTATGCGTTTCTGGAATTCACTGCGCGACGTTCGGTATCTCCCCAAATTGCTGGGCAAGTTCTGGGACACCTGGTTCACACCTTACCATTCCGACGAAGAAGCGGACGAAGAGAAGGAAGTAGCCGCCGAGGCCGCGGCGACCGCGACCGACTACGCCCCCGATCGCTCGCCCAAACCCACCCCGCCGGCCCTCGAGACCGCGCCTGAAACCGGCGAAAGTGTCTCCGCCGCCGTCGAACCCGAGCCGGCCGCATCGAGCCTGACGCACCTCATGGCCTTTCGCGGCGCTATGTCCAAGCCGGCCCTCGCCGCCGCGATGGGTCAGGACGTCGAACAGGTCGGCCGCGACGTGGACGGCCTCATGGAAACCGCCATGGCCGAGGACGCCGGCGAGGGGCGTTACCTGCTGATCACGAGCGAGCGGCATCTGACCCTGCGGTCGGATTCACGGTTCGGCGAGTGGCTGTCCCGCTTCCGTCAGTCCACGCTCGAAGACGGCGTGCTCGACGTGGTGGACCGCCTGTGCCGTGAGCTTCCGATCAAGATGACGGTCGGCAAGAGCCTCGTGTTCCACCTGCGGCAACAGAAATGGATGGTCTGGCAGAGTCGTCACGAGACCTGCCGCGTGCGGGTATTCGGCTCGTTGAGTCCCGACCACTGGTCGCGCATTCGCGCGCTGGATACGCGGGCCAGGCGATTCCGCCGCCGGAAGTTTCAGGAATGGGACAGCCGCGACTGGACGACGTTCCGATGGCGGGCCGGCGGCGACACGTACTCCCTCGAATCGCTCCTGGCCGACGCGGGTCGGGAGTTCCAGCGACAAGTCAAACGGCGTCGCGGCCCCAAGCGCCAACCGTCGGCCGAGCACGCGCCCGAGGCCGCACCCGAGACAACTTCCGAGTCCTCGTTCGATACCGCCCTCGAGACGGAATCCGAGGCGAGCCTGCGCGATTGAACCCGCGCGCCATCGGGCCGAAGGGTGAACCGCGAACGCCCGCCCCCACTTTCTCCGCTTTTCCACTTGCGGCCCGCGCCACTGGGCGATACCTTTCGCGCAATGCTCGGAAGAGGCTCGAAGAGCAGACGACAGCCGATGGCTACTTGGAACTCTCCGCATGAGATGTAGGTTGTGCAATAAGGGCCTGTCGGCGCGGGTCTTCGGAGTGTGTGCGGAGTGCCTGCGCCAGGGCAAAGAAGTGGAATTCGCGGTACGCGTCCACCCGTCCACCCGCCGGCGATTTGGCCTGCCCGAAGCGGTTCCCGCCGCCCCCGACGGCAAAGTTTGCCGTTTGTGCGCCAATGAATGCCGGATCGGACCCGGCCAAAAAGGCTACTGCGGTCTGCGTGAGAACATCAACGGCCGCCTGACGCTGAAAGCCGGCACGCGCCACGTCGGCTACGTCCAGTGGTACTACGACCCGTTGCCGACCAATTGCGTGGCCAGCTGGGTTTGCCCGGAAGGCAACGGATCCTCTCGTTCTCCCGCGCACCGCCCCTGGTATCGGCAGAACAACCTGGCCGTCTTCTACGAGGCCTGCACGCTGAACTGCCTCTTTTGCCAGAACTGGCAGTTTCGGTCGGCCCAGCAGTCGCCGCACACGATGAGCGCCGCCGAATTGGCCGACTGCGTGGATGAGCGAACGGCCTGTGTGTGCTTTTTCGGCGGCGATCCCGGCGCCCAGATGCTCCACGCCCTGAAGACCGCCGAGATGGCCTTAACGCGCCGTCCCGACTCGGTGCGCATCTGTTGGGAAACCAACGGCAACACGAATTCCCGCCTCATCCGCCGCGCCGCCGAACTCAGCCTCTGGTCGGGCGGCTGCGTCAAGTTCGACCTCAAGGCCTGGACCGAGTCGCTCCACCGGTGCCTGACCGGCTCATCCAACCGCCGAACGCTCGAAAACTTTCGCCTCGTGGCCGAGATGGCGGCGACGCGCCGCGATCCGCCCCTGCTGGTCGCCAGCACCCTTCTGGTTCCCGGCTACGTTGACGAGGTGGAGATCGGCCAGCTGGCCCGGTTCGTCGCCTCGATGGATGGCGATATTCCTTATTCCTTTCTGGCCTTTCATCCCGACTTCTATCTCTCCGACCTTCCCGCCACGTCGCGCAGCCACGCCGAACGGGCCGTCGCCATCGCGCGCGAGGCCGGTCTGCGGAAGGTCCACGTCGGCAATCCGCACCTGCTCAGCCCCGTGGAGTATTAAGCGCGTGGGGCAGGTTGGCAACCTGCCTGATCTTCAACGTCGCGCACCCGCCACTTGGAGTGTTTCAGGAGGCTCTTAGGACTCATCCGACAGGGAGGCCGCGGGTGTCTGCGTACCAGGCGATGGTTCGCCGCAAGCCCTCGTCGAAGCCGACTTCCGCGCGAAAACCAAACAGATTCTCGGCCCGGGTCGTGTCGAGGCGCCGCCGCGGTTGCCCGTCGGGCTGGCTCTTGTCCCAGACGACCGCGCCCGAAAAACCCGCCAGCGCGCAGATCTTCCCCACCAGGTCCCGAATGGAAATCTCGAAACCCGATCCGACGTTGACCGGATCGGCTCCGTCGTATCGCTCGGCGGCCAGAACTACGGCTCGTGCCGCATCGTCAACATAGAGAAACTCGCGTGTGGCCGCCCCCGTCCCCCAGCAAACGATCTCCCGGCTGCCCGCAGCCTTGGCGTCGAACACTTTCTTGATCAGCGCCGGAATCACGTGCGAGGAGGCCGGATCGAAATTGTCGCCGGGCCCGTACAGGTTGACGGGCAGCAGGTAGATGCCCGTCATCCCATATTCCTGGCGGTAGGCCTGGAGCTGGACAAGCAGCATCTTCTTGGCCAGGCCATACGGGGCGTTGGTCTCCTCGGGGTATCCGTTCCAGAGGTCTTCCTCGCGGAACGGCACCGGCGTAAACTTCGGGTAGGCGCAAATCGTCCCGACGGCCACGAACTTGGGAACGCCCCGGAGGCGCGCCTCCTCGACCAGCTGCACGCCCATCATCAGGTTCTCATAGAAGAATCGGCCCGGGTGCGCCTGATTCGCCCCGATGCCCCCGACGACGGCGGCGAGATGGAGGACCAGAGTCGGCCGCGCAAGGTCCATGCAACGCCGGATATCTTCGGCGCGGACCAGATCAAACTCTTCCCGATGCGGCACGAACACGTCGGCCGCTCCCGCGCCGCGCACCTGCTGCACCACGCGGGTGCCGAGAAATCCCGCCCCTCCCGTCACCAGCACTCGCTGGCCAACCCAGAAACTCACTGGCACGACCCTCCATTCCGCCTGTCAGAGATTCTGCGTCGAGGCAAGAAAACGCCGTCCGGCGCTCTCAGAGCGCATCCACGCCGCGCTCGCCGGTGCGGATTCGGACCGCTTCTTCGAGGTTGAGGAGGAAGATCTTTCCGTCGCCGATCTCGCCGGTCCGCCCTGCGCGCTCGATGGTTTGCACCACGCGCTCCGCCAATTCGTCCTCGACGGCGACTTCGAGATGCAGCCGCGGGATGAATTCCACCTGATACTCGCGGCCGCGATACACCGCCTCGTGGCCTTTCTGCCGGCCAAAGCCTTTGACCTCGCCGACGGTGATCCCGTGAACGCCGATCTCGCTCAGGGCGGCCTTGATGTCGCCCAGCTTGGACGGCTTGACGATGGCTACGACCATTTTCATGGGAAAGGATTCGTGAGATAAGATGCCTCTGCCGCGCCGGCGGCAGAGGGGAATCAAAACCACATCGGCCTGTTCTTAGGCCGCTTTTCTCGGTCCAAACTGCGCGGCAATTGGAGGCGCGCCGGTGTTTACCGGACCTGACTGGTCTTCATCACGTCGCGCCGCCCGCCACCGCCACCGCCGCCCTCACCGCCTGAGCGGCTGCTGCTCGGGCGACTGCCGCCGCTCGAGCGACTTCCTTCACTGCCGCGCGCCGAGCTCCCGCCGCTTCGGCTCTGGCTCGACCCGCCCGTGCCGCCGGAGACCTTGGCTTCGGCCTTGCCGACCTGGTTTTCGGCATACGCTTCTTGCGCGTAAATCTTCCGGAACGCATCGCCGACGGCTTTGCGGCGCGAATCGCGCACTTCGAGTTTCTTCCGCTCGTCGCCGACCATCTTCAACTGCATGTCCAGACGGTGCTTGACCAGAGGCGAGAGGTCCTTGTGCTGGGCAATGCGCGAGAGCGCCTTCTCGGCGATGTCGTAATACTTGCCCGCGTCGTCATGAAACACCGTGCGGCCCCGCAAGTAGGCCGCCCGCGCCGTCAGGAACCCCATCTCCACGGACTCGGGATCGAGTTGCGAAGCCTGATCGAGCTTCGTGATGGCCGTGACCGGGTCCACGTGATCCAGCGCTTTCATGGCGTCGTCATAAACCGCCCGCGCCTGCGGGTTTAGACGCTGCTGTTCGCGCTGCGTCAGGGGCTGAATGTCCACGGTGCTTTGCCCCCACGTCGGGGTCGTCACGGCAAGCCATGCCGCCAGCCCGATAAGGGCCGCCGAGAGTCGCGCCATCCGCAGTGTGCAGGCTGAATGCCTTCGGTCGTGTGTCACGTTTGTTTCCTCCTGGGCAGGGTTCGGTTTTGGCCGTTTCACAGAACCATCCCACCACCCCTTGATGTGGCTCCAAGTCCTCCTCGTTGACAAGCTCTTTTTTTCGCGAAACCGCCGGAGGCGTGGCGCAGGTTGGCAACCTGCGAAATGATCGAGGACCATGGGCAGGTTGCCAACCAGCCCCACATTCACGGGCCTCTTCCACACAGCAAGCGGCTGTTCGCAAGTGCCTCGCCGGAAGACAACGTCCGGCATGGGGAATCATTTTGCGCCATCCGCGGTGCTCGGCGCAAACGGCCAGCGGTGCGTGGCGCGCGCCCAAACGAAGTAGAACGCCAGGCCCGCCAGGATGACCCCCACGGCGAACAGCAGCACCTTCCGGCCGGAGGTGACGAAGAGAAACGTCCAGCCGGCCAGCGCGAGCAGGCTTGGCAGGGGGTAGAGCCAGATGCGAAAGGGGCGTTCGGCGTCCGGCGCCCGCCGCCGCAACAAGGCGACCGCTCCGATCTGCCCCACAAACTGAATCACGATGCGCGTCGTCACCAGCGCCTCGATGACCACGTCCAGAGGAAGCCCGCAAGCGCCGATCGCCAGCGCGCCGATCACCAGCAGCGACACGTGCGGGAAGTTGCCCTTCGGGTGGAGCCGGCCGAAGATTCGGAAGAAGTTGCCGTCCTGCGCCGCCGCGTAAGGGATGCGCGAGTAGCCCAGCAGCAGCGCGAACACCGAAGCAAACGCGGTCCAGAGTATCAGCAGCGTGAACACACCGGCCACCGGCCGCCCGTACACCCGCTCCATGAAAACCGATACGATGTACTTCGACAGCGGCTTGTCGTCGCCGGCGGGAACGAATTCCTGCCACGGCACCACGCCGATGACCGACAGGTTGATCAGGAAGTACAACACCGCGATCACCGCGAGGCTGATGAGGATCGAGCGCGGAATGACTCGGCCCGGGTCTCTCACCTCGTCGCCGATGTAGCACACGTCGTAGTAGCCCAGATAGTCATAGACGCCGATGCGCGTGGCCTGGCCGAGTCCCAAAAGAAAGCCCAGGGAGAACTGGAAACTCCCCGCCGGAATGTGAAAGGCGCGCTTGGGGTCGAAGTTCCAAATCCCCGTCACCACCACGACCGCAATCGTCAGCAGCGTGCCGATCCACAGGCCGACCGTGATCGAGGCAATGGACGTGATCCGGCGGTACAGCAGCGCGATGTTGAGGATGCCGACGGCGGCGGCAATCGCGCACAGCACCCACGCGGCCGTCCAAGGGTCGCGCAGGATCGCAACGTCCGGCCAGAGATAGCGCAGGTAGCTCGAGAAGCCGATGTAGCCGGAGGCGATCTCGAGCGGTCCGCTGAAGATGAACTGCCAGATGAAAAGGAACGCCATCAGCCGTCCGAAACTCTGGCGCCCGAAGCCGTCGCGCAAATAGACGTAGCTGCCGCCCGAACCGGGCATCATCGCGCCCAGTTCGCTCCAGACCATGCCGTCGCACAACGTGATCGCGAAGGCCACGAGCCATCCGAGCATGGATTGCGGGCCGCCGAGCGCGCTCAGCAGCAGCGGGATCGTGATGAACGGCCCGACGCCGACCATGTTCGACATGTTCAGCGCGGTGGCCTGGAGCAGGCCGAAGCGCCGGATCAGGTGCGGTGTTTCGCGGGCCTCGCCGGCGGCGTTTGGCTCTTCCATGCTCGTTTCGTCTCCTCGGATTGCGACGGCTTCTCGGCGGTCCGCGGTCCGATTGGCGGACTTGTTGCCTTGCGGGAACGGAAAAGCAAGTGGATTGAGGCGGAGAGGCGCTTGCGAAAAACGAGTAGCGCCGAACGAGTGGCGCCGAACGAGTAGCGCAGGTTGTCAACCTGTGGAACTTCGAGTGGCGCCGGTTGTCAACCTGTGAAGCTTCGAGTGGCGCAGGTTGTCAACCTGCGAAACCTCTGAGACCTGCGGCAGGTTGCCAACCCGCCCCACTCTTCTGTCACCCCGTAACGGACAAAGGCGCTTTTCACAACTCCCTCTCGTTCTCCCAAATCCTTCAGAAAGCCACCTCACGCAAAGACGCCACGACACAAAGGACTGAGGTTCGCAAGGAAGCAGCCCTGGGACGATGAAAGTGAATCCCTGATCGGGTGACCGTATGGAAACACTGAAGACCTGAGTCCTTGGCGTCTTTGCGCCTTTGCGTGCGGGATGAGTTGAAGAATCCCGGTCGTTCTGTCGTTCTGTTCCTTGCGAAATTGTTGTTGACGCACCGCCGCCGTTTGAACCATTCTCACAGCCGAAGGTGAGTAGCGGGATACAGCGGGCGTGGTCTGCCCGAGGGGCAGTTCGCCCGATGGGTTTGTTGCGGTTGCGCCTCCAAGACGGCGATTTTGCGCGCAACGAAATCCTTGTCCGAGATAGCGAGGGGGCCAAGGAGCCGTGCGGGACGCCGTCGCGAAGGCCGGTTTGACGAACGGGGCCACGTGTCACACGTTCCGGCATAAGATGCCGTGATAAACCGCTGGATAGAAGGCAACCGACGGGAGATAAACGGATCAGCGGTCCTCTGGCACGCCTTTCAAGGGCGTGTTATGCGGGCAGAGAAACGAAACCGCGCATCTTATGCGGATCAATCTGATTACTGTTGGGCCCCACCCAGGCAGTCCATAGTTCATAAGAGGGATCAATGGCAGACAAAGGATCAGCACTTAACGAAAGAGTGTGGAGCCTCTTTGAGCGTGCAGGCTTCGACACGAAACCGAATTCTCGGAATCCCACTGAACAAGTCATAACACTGTCGCCGGGAAAGAGGCGTACTGTCGACCTCTATGCAGTTGATGATCGTTTAGGTGTCACAATCATCGGCTGGAACAAGGCCCGACGGGACTTCACAGAATCCTTCACAGTGCATCTGCACGACTACGAAAAACTGAGGGACCACACAGGGGCTCAGAGCGTGCTTTTCGTTTCTACTGAGAAAGAGTGGTCAGAGGAGGACAGAGAATACGCCAAGGAAAGCCGAATGACGGTTTGGGGAAAGGAGGAACTCGAATACTACGAAGCGATCGTAGATGCCATAGGCAAGTATGCCAAGTACGAGATAATTCATTCCCTCGGAATCACCACAGCGGAAGAAAAGCATATTCACAATATACTAGCCTTACACCTGCAGCAGCCGTTTTCTCGCTCGGAGACAAATCTTTTCCTCTTCACCACGACGCCAGAAGTGCTTTTAAGAACCTGTGTGGTCCTTCGGAAGGCGCAGGGTAGCAAAGATACTTACCAGCGGATTCTCCAGAAGAAGAGACTCCGAAACATTCGCAGATTCCTCACGCAGCCAGATGCACTTCTGCCACCAAACATCATCGTGCACTTGAGTGACAGTGTAAGATGGGAGCCCCTATCCATCCCTAACAAAGACAGTCATGACAGAAACATTACGTTCACAAAACGCGGGGACTGTGACCTCGTTCTTCTCTCAATCCCTAAGGAGTATGCTTCTCTTGAGCTAATAGATGGCCAGCATCGCCTCTATGGGTTCGCCGGAGCCGAAGCGGCCACCAAGCAGCATTTCAACTTGGTTGTCCTTGGCATTGCTAACATTCCTCCCGAAAAGAGAACTGCCACCTTTGTTGCCATCAACGACAATGCTCGTCGCATGGATGCCAATCTTGTTGCGTACCTCAAATTCAACGAAGACGAAGCGGCCTGCCAAAAGGACAACGAACTGATGGCAATCAAGGTTGTCGTCGCGCTCAACAAAACCACCCCCTTCAAGAAGAAGATCAGACTCCTCGATGTGGGTACCCAGAAGATTACCCTCAAAGGTTTTGCTGGCTACGACCTAAAGGGACTGCTTGGGCAGCGAGGCCAGCTACGCAAGTTCTACACTCATGAATCCGCCGCGTACGTTGGCGCACTCAGACTATATTTCAGCGTGCTCAAGAGCCTGTTTCCCGAACAGTGGGCCGACCCCGACAGGTACATCATTTTTACCAACCGAGGAATCTCTGCTTTTCTAAAGCTTCTGAAATCTATTCTCAAGACTCAAAAGAGGGCGCTAGATGAGACAACCGCGAGGAAATATCTAAAGCCTCTGAACGATAAGTGGGCGGACAGCAAGTGGGAAACAAGCCAGCTGCGTAACGCCTATGTTGGCTCCAAGGGATGGAAGGACTTCCATCGCGATCTTGTAAGTACAATTCGAAAAGTACATCCTGAATTCAAAGCATAGGCTGCACTCCAGGCTTCTCGTAGTGCCACCTTTTGTGGACGTGAATTGAGTTATCTGATGCAATTCAGGGCCACAATCCCTCAAGGGACAGTGATACCGTAGGGTTGGGAGTTACTAATGGAATTCCTCCGCCGGGCACACACAATCAAGAACCAATACTGCCGGGACGCGGCCGTTGTGCTGTATCATGGCGATGCAAATGACTTCCTAAAAACCATACCGGACAATTCTGTGAGTCTTGTGGTCACATCTCCGCCATACAATCTCGGGAAGGACTACGAACATCACGTGACGATCAATCACTATCTGGACACACAAGCTCGGGTAATCTCACAACTGTATCGAATTCTCCGGCACGATGGAAGTATCTGCTGGCAGGTCGGCAACTACGTCCAAAGTGGAGAAGTGTATCCGCTAGACATTCTCTACTACGGTATCTTCAAGCAATTCAAACTGTCGCTCCGGAATAGGATTGTCTGGCACTTCCGACACGGCCTCCATGCCTCTAAGCGGTTTTCTGGCCGTTATGAGACGATTCTGTGGTTCACAAAAAGCGACAAATACGTATTCAATCTTGATGCAGTTCGTATACCTTCCAGATACCCTGGCAAACGGTACTACAAAGGACCTAAGAAAGGCAAACCATCAGGCAACCCGAACGGCAAGA
>Ga0315277_10006521_pt1 | contig 15247 bp, 15 predicted proteins | sample YL17G05_15_MG_FD_203695 | JGI IMG/M metagenome (GOLD analysis project Ga0315277, IMG submission 203695) | Sediment microbial communities from Yellowstone Lake, YNP, Wyoming, USA - YL17G05_15 | ecosystem: Environmental > Aquatic > Freshwater > Lake > Sediment | place: USA: Wyoming | collected...
CGGCTTGGGGCCGATGCAAGCTCGAGGCGAGAGTCTTCAGGAAAGCCGGATGCGGGAAATCCGCCTGTCCGGTTTGTCGAGGGGGAGGGGCGACTGCCCCTCCCTACTCTACCGCCTCGGCGGTGTTCATTGAGTTCCGAGTTTCGGGTTGTGAGTTGCGAGTTTCAATTCAAGAACACCAAAAAATTCTTTGCGCCCTTCGCGGTCTTTGCGGTGAGAATACATTGTTCCGGGTTTCGCGTTGCGGGTTCCGTGTTGAAAATAAACGCCCTAGATTGTTTTCTATTATCTGCGTTTATCGGCGTTCATCTGTGGAAAAAAAGAAATGAATTCTTTGCGCCCTTTGCGTCTTTGCGGTGAGAGAACAGTGGTTAGTGGTTAGTGGTCAGTGGGCCGTTAAATTTCGGAATTCCGAGCCCCTGATTCCAAATTCTTTGTGTTTATCTGTGTCATCTGTGGATCGGATCGAGTTTCGGGTTTGAAATAATAAAATTCTCTGTGTTCTCGGCGTCTCTGCGGTGAAGATTGATTTGAAGGGCGGACACACGGGTCCGCCCGTACACTGCGCCCCGAATTTTTGCGCTCTTTGCGTCTTTGCGCTAAAAATTTTAAGATTTAATTGTAAAATCAGGATTTAACCGGGGCAAAGGATTTGAATATAATATTGGAGCAGGATGGGGGAAAGAATGAACTGGATGGGAATTGATGTCGGGACCAGCGGGTTAAAGGCGCTGGTGGTGGATGAGCAGGGCAGGGTAGTGGCATCGGCATTGGTGGAGTATGGAATGGAGACGCCGAGGCCGGGCTGGGCGGAGCAGGATCCGGAGCAATGGTGGCAGGCATTGAAGAAAGCCGCGGCAGGGCTCAGGCGGAAAGTTCCGGGTCTAAAAGAATCCCTGCAAGGCATTGGCTTGACCGGCCAGATGCACAGCTCGGTTTTTTTGGATAAAAATTTTGAGGTGCTCCGGCCGGCGATTCTCTGGTGCGACCAGCGGCCGGCAAAGGAATGCGAGGAGATCACCAGAAAGATCGGGTTTGAGCGATTGGTCAAATTGACCTTGAACCGCGCTCTGACCGGGTTCACTCTTCCGAAATTACTCTGGCTCAAGAATCATGAGCCGGGAAATTATCAAAAGCTCCGGCGCCTGCTGGTGTGCAAAGATTATATCCGGTTCCGGCTGACCGGCGATTTTGTCACCGAGGTTTCGGATGCGAGCGGGACTTTGATGTTTGATGTGAAGAACCGGAAATGGAGCGAGCGCCTGCTTTCGGAATTGAAGATTGATCCGAAGATTCTTCCCTATTGCCAGGAGTCTCCGGAGTTGAGCGGGGAGTTGACCGTGAGCGCGGCCAAGGAACTCGGACTCAAGCCGGGCACTTTCGTGGTTGGCGGAGGAGGGGATCAGGCCGCGGGAGCCGTGGGGAACGGCATTGTTGAGCCGGGCGCGGTTTTGATCTCAATCGGCACGAGCGGGGTGGTTTTTGCCGCGCACCAGAAACCGCTGATAGACAAACAGGCGCGCCTGCATTCGTTCTGCCATGCGGTTCCGGGACTCTGGCATTCAATGGGCGTGATGCTGAGCGCGGGCGGTTCGCTCAGATGGCTGAGGGAGGTTTTGCGGGAAGCCAAACCCGGAATTGATTATCCGGAGATGACTGCGCTGGCTGAGCAGGTTCCGGCCGGATGCGAGGGTCTTTATTTCCTGCCTTATCTTACCGGCGAGCGCACTCCGCATTTTGATCCCTATGCGCGGGGGGTGTTTTTCGGGTTATCTCTCAAGCATTCGCTCGGGCATCTCACCCGCGCGGTGATGGAAGGGGTGAGTTTTGGCTTGAAAGATTCGGTTGAGATTATGAAAAAAAGCGGGTTCCGGATCAAGGAGTTTTATCTTTCGGGCGGTGGCGCCAAAAGCGGGTTCTGGTCGCAGATGCTCTCGGATCTGCTGAATGCGAAGATTTATCGGCTGGAGATAGATGAAGGCCCGGCTTTCGGCGCGGCGCTTCTGGCAATGGTCGGGACCGGGAGGTTTAAGGATGTCAAGTCTTCTGCGCAAAAGACCTTGAAGCTGAAGGATAGTTTTGAGCCCAAGTCAGAAGCGAGCCGGAGGTATCAGGAACTTTATCAGAACTGGGAAGGTCTTTATCCGGCTTGTTCGGGAAAATTTAAAGAGTTGGCTGACAGGTAAAGTTCAATTCCGGCTTTTGGTTAAGCTTCATCAGATTTGTGCTTGTGCCCGATTCCGGGCGCTTTTGCTTGCCTTTGAGAATCCCAAATGATGCCATCAAATTGAAAAGCCGGGCATCAAAAAGATAAAGGGAGAGAGATGAAGATTTAGTATCAAGCATCTCTTTAAGAAAGGAGCAAAAGATGTTGGTATTAAGCAGGAAACCGGGGGAAAAGATCGTGATTGGAAACAGTATTGTGATCACGGTTAATCGGTTGGAACAAGGGAAAGTGAGCCTGGGGATCAGCGCTCCGACCGAGGTCCCGATTGTTCGGATGGAATTATTAAAGCGGGATCGGGAAAGGGCGGGAGCCGGTCCGGTTCGTTAGGAGGCATACAATTCTTTTTCGGAATGGAATCCGTCGGCCACGATCACTTCCCGCATATTTTCGGCATCCACCTGGATGGGATTGAGGAGGATGGACGGCACTTCAATTTTTTCGTTATAAACCAGTTGGTCCGCGCCCGGGATTTCCTGGTTTTGGAGCAGAAGCACCAGGGCCTCCGCGGCTCTGGTGGCTTGAAGCCGAACCGGCATATAGATGGTCATAGTTTGCTCGCCTCTCACGATCCGCTTGCAGGCGTCCAGCTCGGCGTCCATTCCCGTGACCAGGACTTTTCCGGCCAGTCCGAATTCCTTTAAGGCCTTGACCGCGCCTCCGGCGGTGCCGTCATTGCTGGCAATAATCGCGTCGGGCTTTTTGCCCTGGGCCAGAAGATTCTTGACGATCTGATGCGCTTTTTCCGGGGACCAGTCCGGGGTCCAGCCCTCGCCCAGGAATTGAACCTTGCCCGCGCGGATCAAAGGGTCCAGAACCGAATGTTGTCCCTCGCGCAGTCGGATGGCGGTGTTGTCCACCTCGGAACCCAGGAGCAGGAAATAGTTTCCCTCCGGCTGGCGCTTCAGGCAATAGTCGGCCATCCATTGTCCCATCTGGACGCCGTCATAAGCCACAAACAGGTCCAGGTCGCAGTTCCGGATCAAGCGGTCATAGGCGATCACCTTGACCTTCTTCCGAATGGCCAGGTCCACCACGCTTGCCATCCGCTCGGCGTCAACCGCGACAATGATCAATCCCTGGGCGCCCTGGCCGAGCAAATCTTCAGCTTGCTGAAGTTGAAGCCCGGCGTCTCCATTGGCCACGGTTTCCAGAACCTCAGCCCCCAGCCGCTCGCATCTCTTGCTCAAGATCTCCCGCTCCCGCCTCCAGCGCTCCTCCCGAAGATTGTCCAGCACGATCCCGACTTTCATCCGCTTCTTCAGCTCCGGCAGTTCAAATCCCTTCAGCTCGCCGTCCAGGATCAAGGATTGATCCAGCACGCTCACCGCGGTGTTCTCCACATTTTCCACGCTGGTGGCAATCAGGTCCGAGGCTCTTCTGACTAATCCCATGGCCTTGATGATCTCGGAGGATGCCTTGCTCTGATCCTCGGTGGCGATCCGGATTACTTCCACCGAAGCCGTGAGTTCTTCCATAGCTTTGGAAACCCGCTGAGAGCTTTCCGCCTGCTCCTTGGTGGCGATCTTGACCCGGTCGGTCAACTCGCGCATTTTTTCCGCGCGCTCCTTGAGATAGACGCTGGAATCATCCTGCTCCCTCATTGCGGCTTTGATCAACTGGGTGCGCTCGTCAACCTCGGAGCTGGATTGATAAACCTGATTGGCCAGCCCCACCTGCTCCTCGGTGGCCTGCGCAATCTGTTTTGAATATTTCGCCGAGTTTTCCATCCCAGCCAGAACCTCAACCAGGGCCTGCCGGGCTTCATTGCTTAAGCGGGTTCCCTCCCGGGCGCGCTCGTAGGCCTGGCCGATGGCATTCTGGGAAGCGGTTACCGCTTTTCGGGTGCGGTTGATCAAGCCTTCAATTTCCTTGGTGCTTTCACCGGTTCTCCGGGCCAGGTCTTTGATCTCGGTCGCCACCACCATAAATCCCCGGCCGTGCTCTCCGGCCTTGGCCGCCATAATCGAGGCATTGAGCGAGAGCAGGTGAGTTTCCGAGGCAATGTTATTGATCACGGTAAGGATTTCGCCGATGGCCTGGGATTGTTGCGCCAGTTCCTCCATCATCTTGGTCGCCTGATTCACCGCGGACTCAATCTTCTCCGTCCCTTTTGCCCAGCCGCTGATCAGCTCCGAGGCCTTGGCCCCCTGCTCCCGCGCCAGGGCCGCGATCCGGGCGGATTCCTCGGCCCGCTTCCGGATCTGCTGGGTGGCCTGGTCAATCTCGCGCATAGAACTGGAGGTCTGGGTGGAGGCGCTGGACAGGGTTTCCGTGGCCTGAGCCACGCTTTGAATATTCGCGGCCATCTGGGCAATGGCGGTGACTAAATCCCGGACCAATCCCGCGAGTTCATTGGTCATTTCTGAGACCTGCTGGATGTTAGTCGTCATCTGGTAGCCGGCGCTGGAGGTCTCCTGGCTCAAGTTTTTCAGCTCATCCACATTGTTATGAATCCGGCGGATGCCCTGATCAATCCGGGAGATGCTTTGTCCGGTCTCATCCACCGAAGCCACCTGGCCCTGGGAAGCGCGCTCCAGCTTCTCGCTCTGGTCGATGATCTCGCGGGAGAGGTTTCGGAGGTCACCGGTGAGCCGATAGGTCTGGCCTAAAACACTGGTGATATTATTATGGAAATCTCCCAGCGGAATTTCCAGCCGGGTTCTCCCTTTTTCCATAATGAAATTCTCCGTCCCTTCCTTGAGCTTGCCCTGACTGGCCGAGCGGATATATTTTTCCAGTTGCTTTCCGCTCTTCAGATCCATTAGATAAAAATTGCCGAGAGCATAATAGACAATGCCGATGAGCAGATGAATCAGGATGGAGAAGAGCAGGCTCAGGCCCGCGAGATAAAGCAAATTTTGGGGGGTGAAGCCGGCTCCGGTGACCTGGAAAAGGATCAGTCCCAGAAGGAATAGCAGGACCGCAATCAAAATTAGAAGGGTCAGGGCGATTCGCAATTTGATTTCCTTCATCCCGGAATTACCTTCTTTATGTTTCTAGCATAGTTTGGGGGGGAATCCAAATTGAATTGCAAAAACCGGGACCGGCGTCTATTTCCCGATCTTTCCAACCCATTCCACATAATCAGCCAGGGGTCCAACCGCGATCTTTTGATAAAGCCGGCGATCAGCCGTGACCAGTTGGGCGTTCAGCTTGAGCGCCAGGGCCAGGTAAAGGCAATCGTAAACTGATTGGCGGGTGAGAAGCGCCAGTTTATATGACCTTTCCCGCAAGGATAAAGAAGAATGATATTGGATAAAAATTTCCGCAAGCATTGCCCGGGCATCATTGGCATCTTTCTCGCTGATCTCGCCTCGTCGGATTCTTTTGCATAAAAGGTTGTCCATTTCCAACTGGAGAAAATCCGGAGCGGAAAATCTTTCTCCAATTTTCAGAAGCCCTTGCGCCTCCGGAGTATAATCTTCCGGGAGAAACCATTTTGCGGCAACGCCGGCATCAACAATATAGTGGCTCACCGCTCGCGATCCTCCCGGATCAACTCCGCGCTGTCCGAAAATTTCCGGCCCTTGAAACGAGCCCGGAATCTCTCCAGCTTTCTGATCACCGCTTCCGGATCAGACGATTCCTCTTTGGCGGCATCGGCCAGAATCAGCTTCACCTCCGACTGCAACGAACTCCCTTTCCTCCGGGCCCGTCTCTTCAGGCTGGCCACCGTTTTCTTGTCAAGGTCTCTTACCAGTATTTGCGGCATTTTTCCTTCCTCCTTTTCTAAGATGATAGCATTATGATAGCATAGCTGATTTCTAAGTCAATCGGTCGGACGAACCGCGGGTTTTCCCAAATCAAAAGGATGAAAATTTGGTTTGGGAAAAGTTCTATGGTGCGAGCGGCTTTAATTATGCTGATTCTTTCAATGCCGGAAGAATCGCCTCGCGGACTTTGGAGGCTAAATCAACCGCGTTTTGGGCGTCTGCCAGGCTCATTTCCGGAAAGCCGGCCGGGTAGCGGACCGTCACCGAATAAGGGTTAAGCGCGGTGATCTCTTTCAGGGAATCGGCGAGAGAGGAATTGATTTTTGAGATCAGGTCTAAAAGCGCGCCCAGATGATGGGTTTTAGGGAACTCAACTTGATGCCTGGCTAAATATGCTTTCAGATATTTTTCCGCGCATTGCTGGCTGTGAAAACCAATGGTAGACAAATAAGGTTGTCCCTGGGAAAGGAGAAAATTGGCCACATTAAAATCTTCCTCGGCTTTGGCCAGCCACTGTTGAACCAACTCGCGTTTGACTTCCTCAGGCGGCCTCATAAATTACTTTTCCATATTTATGGGCCGGGAAGGCGATCCCGCCGATAACATTTTTGCTCTCCTCAAATCGCTCCTTGTCCATCACAATCACATCAACCGGATAGCCCAGCCCGCGAAGGGCGTCGCCGATCCGGACGCTTTCCGGGCGATGATTCTCCCCGTCCCGTTCCAGAACCAAAAGGTCAATATCGCTGTCTTTGGTCATGGGGCCGGTGACCGCGGACCCGAACAGGATGATCCGGTCAGGTTTAGAAACGCTCAGGATTCTGCGGATGATCTCTTCAATTATATTTTGATCAATTCCCATTCTCGGCTCCCGCTTACGCTTAAGGTTTTCCTAAAATTTATTATATCTTCTTTCTGCTTCATCATCAATTTAGAATTCCAGAAACCGAGAAATCCCGCCTGATTCTGTTTCACCGAACTCCGCGGGACGGTCGTCGCTTCGCTCCTCCAACCGATTTCCGCTTGCCCGCCGTAGTTCTATTTTGAAGAGCGAAGGCGGAGGGCCGCTAACTTCTGAGTTGTTTCTCAATCTCCTTGAGTTCCTTCAGGGCTTTTTTGATCTGTTCTTTGAGGAAATTTTGTTCAAAGCCGAGGTTAAGTTGTTGTTCTTTTTTGGGCTCTGGTTTTTGGGGCTTGGCCGCGAGTTCCTTGCGCGCGCCGGCGATCGTGTATTTTCGGTCGTAAAGCAGAAGTTTGATCTGGAAGATCAGTTCCAGGTCTTTTTTCTGATAGAGCCGCTGGCCCTTCTTGGATTTTTGAGGGGATAGCATTTCAAACTCGGTTTCCCAGTAGCGCAAAGTGTATTCGGGCAGTTTGGCGAGTTTGGCCGCTTCGCCGATCTTGAAATATTTTTTGTCCGGAATTTTCGGGAGATATGAGGTCTCTTTTTTCACGGTTGCGCCCAGGCAGGTTAGAGTTTTATCCGCGATTCACCTGGTTGCGGAGCACATGGCTGGCCTTGAAGGTGACCACCCGGCGGGGTGTGATCATAATCTCCTGCTTGGTGCGCGGGTTGCGGCCGGGCCGGGATTTTTTGTTGCGGAGGCTGAATTTTCCGAAGCCGCTGATCTTGACATTTTCTCCGCCGGCCAGTCCTTCCTTGATCAGGTCAAAGGTGAGTTCCACCAGATTGGCGCATTCCTGTTTGCTTCCTCCGAGCGTCTCATAAACCCGCTCAATGATTTCCGCCTTGGTCATTGCTCCTCCCCCCGGTTAAGTTTACCGAATTTCCGCCCCGAATTTTTCCTTAAGCTTCATCGCCACTCTTGCGTGAAGCGCATTCACTTCATCATCCGTCAAAGTCCGCTCCCGGCTCTGATACCAGATCCGATAGGCCATACTCTTCTTGCCCTCAGCTAACTTCTTTCCGCGATAGATGTCAAACAGCTCAATTCCCGCGATCAGCTCGCTCTTGATCCCTCGGATCAGCGAGATCACTTCCTGATGACTTACCGCAGTATCCACCAGAAACGAGACATCGCGGTAGGACGCGGGGAAGCGGGAAGGCATTTCCGCCTTGGTCAGCTTCCTTTGATATTCTAGCAGAAGTTCAAAGTCAAGTTCAAAGGCAAACGCTGGAATTTCAATTTCAAAATGTTTCAGCGCGCGCGGATCAACTTCTCCGACATTACCGGCCCGGTCCTTGCCCAGCATTATCCGCGCGGTTTTTCCGGGCAGAAGATAAGCCACATCTTTTGCCGGCTCAATTCTGGCGCCGGGAAATCTCAGCTCCTCCAGAACCGCCTCCACGGCCTGTTTTGCCTCGTAAAAACCGCTCTCCGGGCATTGCAGATTCCAGAGCGACTTGGGTTCCCGCGCCGAGATCAGTCCGGCGAGGATTTCTTTTTCCACCAGCAAATCTCCGGCTTTTCCCGGCGGGGAAAAAGTTTTGTTGAATTCAAAAATTTTGATCAGCTCCTGCTGGCGGGCGAGGTTGAAGGATAGGTTAGAGAGCAGGCCCGGGATCAGGCTGGTTCTGAGGAATTCCCAGGTTTCTCCGAGCGGGTTTTTGATCTTGACGGCGTTTCTTCTCGGATCGTTCGGAGCCAGGTTCAATCGGTCAATGTCCTTTTCGCTCTGGAAATTGAGATTGATCACTTCGGAGAAGCCGAGGTTGCAGAGCAGGTTGCGGATTTTTTTCCGGAGTTGTTCCTTGGCGGAGCGCGGAAGGGGCTGCATCCGGAATTCCGGAAGCTCGGCCGGATTTTTTTCAAAGCCATAAAGTCTTGCCACTTCCTCAATCAGGTCAATCTCCTTGTCCAGGTCGGAGCGGAATCCCGGAGGAGTCACCAAAAGTTCCTGGCTGGATTTTTTCTCAACCGTAAGCTCCAGGCTCTCAAAGTATTTCGTCAGTTGTTCGGTCTCAAGCGGGAAGCCGAGATGGCGCTGGACCTGGTTGATCCGGAATTTGATCGGGGCGGGATGAAGCAATTTATCGTGCGCGTCAATTCTGCCTTTCAAGACTTTGGCAAAGGCAAGCTCCTGCATTAGTTGCGCGGCCCGGTCTGCGGCCCGGTCGGTTGCGATCGGGTCAACGCGGTGCTCAAATCTTCTGCTCGCCTCGGTGGCCATTCCCAGGAGGCGCGCGCCTCTCCGGATCACCACCGGGTCAAAAAACGCGCTTTCAATCAGGATACTCCGGGTAATCTCCCTGACCTCGGAATTGGCTCCTCCCATAATTCCGGCAACCGCGATCGGCCCGACGCCGTCGCAGATCAAGAGACAATCCTGGGAAAGAATCCGTTCGGTTCCGTCCAGGGTGAAGAATTTTTCCTTATCTTTTGCCCGGCGCACAACAATTTTTTGTTTTCTGAGCAGTTCAAAGTCAAAGGCGTGCAGGGGCTGGCCCAGCTCCAGCATCACATAATTGGTCACATCCACGATATTGTTGATGGCGCGCACCCCCGCGGCTTCCAATCTCTTCCGCATCCATTCCGGGCTGGGGCCGATCTTTGCGTCTTCCACCAGCCGCGCCACATATCTCGGACATCCAATATAATCCTCAATGATCACTTCCGCCTTTTCCTCAATTACATTCGGCTCTTCCCGGAGCTTGATCTCCGGCGGGCGGACTCTGGTTCCGGTGGCGGCCGCAAGCTCGCGCGCGACCCCGAGCACACAAAGGAGATCTCCGCGATTGGGAGTGGGCTCCACCGAGAGGATCAGATCTTTATTCAAGAGCCAGTCCTTGAAGCTGGCGCCGAGCGGGGCATCCGAAGGAAGGATCATAATCCCGGAATGATCCGGGCCCAGGCCGAGCTCATCTTCCGCGGCCATCATTCCCTGGCTGGCAACTCCGCGGATGATGCTCTCTTTGAGGGTTCCGACCGTGAGTTTGGCTCCGACCAGGGCGAGCGGAACCAGGTCGCCTTCCTTGATGTTGGGCGCGCCGCAGACAATGGGCAAAGGCTCGGCATCGGCCGCGGGCCGAACCCGGCAACAGGTGAGCTTGTCCGCGTTGGGATGTTTTTCTATTTTTTCGATCCTTCCGATCACCACCTGGTCCAAATATTGAAGAGCCTCGGCCGGCACGGCCCCGCGCACCGCGGCTTCCAGGCCGATATTGGTGAGCAGGCCGGCGGCGTCCGTGGCGGGAATTTCCACGGTCAGATATTCTTTGAGCCAGCTATATAAAATATCCATTCTGCCTTTCAGGGGAGCAGACACTCTGGTCCGCTCTTTTCTTCAGGGCGCAGACCTCCCGCTTTCCGGCGGGATCCGCGCATCTTATTAATAAAACTGTTTCAAGAATCTGAGATCGCTTTCAAAAAAGAGCCGGATATGGTCAATCCGGTAGCGCAACATCGTGAGCCGCTCCACGCCTATTCCGAAGGCGAACCCGGTGACCTGCTCCGGATCATAGCCGACATTTTTCAAGACATTGGGATGAATCATTCCGCTTCCCAGCACTTCCATCCAGCCGCTTTGCTTGCAGGCCGAGCATCCCTTGCCGGCGCAGATCAGGCATCCGATGTCCACCTCCGCGGAAGGCTCGGTGAACGGAAAGAAGGATGGCCGGAACCGGGTTTTGACTTCCGAGCCGAAGAATTCTTTGACGAATTCCATCAAGACGCCTTTGAGGTGGGCGAAGGTGATGTGCTTGTCCACCATAAAACCCTCCACCTGATGAAACATCGGCGAGTGGCTGGTGTCCGCGTCACAGCGATAAACCCTTCCCGGACAGATCACGCGCAGAGGCGGCTTAAGCTTGCTCATCGCCCGGATCTGAACCGGGGAAGTGTGGGTGCGAAGGATGAGTCCGCCCTCCAGATAAAAAGTTGCTTGCATATCGCGGGCCGGATGCTCGTCCGGGAAATTGAGCGCGGCGAAATTATGATACTCGGTCTCGGCGTCCGGGCCTTCTTCCACGGCGAAGCCCATCCCTTCAAAAATATCCACGATTTCTTCCAGGACTATGCTGACCGGATGCTTGCTTCCGGCCGGCGCTCCAAAACCGGGAAGAGTGACATCTATTTTCTGTTCCCGCTCCCTGGCCTCGGCTCCGGCCTGAAGTTCCTGGCCGCGGGTTTCAAGAAGTTCTTCCAGCTCTTTCTTGGCCCGGTTCAAAACCCGGCCGGCTTCCCGCCGATTTTCCTCCGGCAAATCCTTGATCGCGCCGAGCTTCCGGGTCAGGACTCCTTTCCGGCCCAAATAATTTACCCGAATTTGATTGAGAGCGTCCAGATTCTGCGCGTTTTTGATTTCGGCTCGGGCAGAGGCAATTATTTGTTCAATGTCGTTTTGCACGGAATCGCCCCTTCGGGAGATTTCAGTTGATGGAACCCAGTCCGGCTTTTACCTTTTCCACCACCGCCTCAAACCCGGCCGGGTCTTTGACCGCGAGGTCCGCGAGCATTTTCCGGTCAATCTCAATTTTGGCCCGGTTCAGGCCATAGATGAAATCGCGGTAGTTCAGGCCGTAATTTCTGACGGCGGCATTGATCCGCTCAATCCAGAGGCTCCGAAATTCGCGCTTGCGCTCCTTGCGGCCGGTGTAAGAAGCTTGCAAGGCTCTCCGCACCTGGTTGCGCGCGATCTTGATCGCATTCTTGCGCATTCCCCAGTAGCCCTTGGCCAGCTTTAAAACCTTCTTCCGCTTCCTCCGACTCGCCGGGATTCCTCTTGCTCTGGTCATTTTCCCACTCCTTCTATCTCAACGATTTGGCAGAACTCTTCTGATCTTTTTGGCATCGCTTCCCGAGACCAGGCCGGTTTTGCGCAAGCTCCGCTTCCGGCGCTGGCTTTTTTTGGAAAGCAGATGACTCTTGCCGGCGCGATGGAATTTGATCTTGCCCCGGCCCGTGATCTTGAAGCGCTTGGCCGCGCTCTTGCTCGTTTTGATTTTATTTTTCCCCAACTTGATCTTCCTCCTTCGCCTCCGCCGGTTTTGGGATCGGGTTCGCGGAAACCGCGGGAGCCGCTTGCCCGGGCTGAGTTGAGGGCGCGGCTTGCTTCTGCTTATCCGCTTCCTTTTGCTTCTGGATTCTTTCCAGCAGTTGCTTGGAATGCGGCGTGATGATGGTCACCAAATTCCGTCCTTCCTGCTTCGGCACATATTCAGGAGCGCCGAAATCCGCCATTTCCTGAAGCACCCGCTGCAACAGCTCGCGGCCCAATTCCGGATGCGCCATTTCTCTTCCCCGATACATCACAATCACTTTGGTCTTGCATCCTTTTTCCATAAACTCGCGGATATGCCTGAGCTTGGTCTGAAGATCGTGCTCATCGGTTTTGATCCCGAGTTTCATTTCCTTGATCGGCTTCTGGCCCGCGCTTTTCTTCCGGGCTTCTTTTTCCTGCTTGTGCTTCTGGTAGACGAACTTGCCGTAATCCATCATTTTGGTCACGGGGGGATCCGCGCTTTCCCCCACTTCCACCAGATCCAATCCGCGCTCCTCAGCCAGGTTGACCGCATCCCTGGTGAGCATAATGCCGATCTTTCTGCCGCTTTCATCAATCACCAGTACTCTCGGTACTCTGATTTGCCAATTCACCCGATAATCCGGCTTATTTGTTATGGGACCTCCCTCCTTATTGGCTTGGATTTTGTTTCCGGAATCCCCGCTTCCGCGAGAATCCGACCCCCGAACTCCTCTAGTTTCATTTTTCCCAAATCTTCTCTTCCCCGGGTCCGCACCGACACGCTTTGATTCTGTTCTTCCTGGTCTCCGACCACCAGCATATAGGGAATTTTCTCCGCCTCGGCCTGCCGGATTTTGTAATTGAGTTTTTCATTCCGCTTATCCGCTTCCACCCGGATGGATTTCTCCAGAAGCCAGTCCGCCACCCGGTCGGTATAGCGATGATGCCGATCCGCAATCGGTAAAATTCGCGCCTGGACTGGAGCCAGCCAGGTCGGGAACGCGCCGGCATAATGCTCAATCAAAATTCCCAGAAATCTTTCAATGGAACCAAGCACCACCCTGTGAATCATTACCGGCCGATGCCTCTCGCCGTCGGCACCCACATAAGAAAGATCAAAGCGCTCAGGCAAAGTAAAATCGCATTGTATTGTAGCACACTGCCACTTCCTGTCAAGGGCGTCCCGCAACTTGATGTCTATCTTGGGGCCGTAAAACGCGCCTTCCCCTTCGTTGACCTGGTAAGGGAACCCGCTCTGCTTGAGCGAGCTGTCCAGGGCCGCGATGGCGCGGGACCAATCTTGATCGGTTCCGATGGAATCCGCGGGCCGGGTGCTGAGCTCCATCTCCACCGGGAATTTGAACAGGTCCATCACTTCCAGGACAAAGCTCATTACCCCCAGCACTTCGCCTTCCAATTGCTCCGGAGCGCAGATGATATGCGCGTCATCCTGGGTGAAGGCTCGGACGCGGAACAGACCGGCGAGCACGCCGCTTTTTTCGTGGCGGTGCACGGTTCCCATTTCAAAATACCGGAGCGGGAGCTCGCGGTAGGATCGGAGCGAGCTCTTATAGATCAGCATATGGGACAGGCAGTTCATCGGCTTGATCCCGTATTGGTCCTCGTCAATCTGGGTGAAATACATATAATGCCGGTAATGGTCATAATGGCCGGACCGCTTCCAGAGTTCAGCCTTGAGCAGGGTCGGCCCGTACGCGATTGAATATCCGCGCTTGAGGTGTTCCTTTTTCAGGAACTCCTCCAGGATCGCCCTGACCAATCCCAGCTTGGGATGATAGATCACAAATCCCGGACCGACCTCCTCGTGCACGCTGAACAAATCCATCTCCCGTCCCAGTCTCCGATGATCCCGCTTTTTCGCTTCCTCCAAACGCTTGAGATACGCGTCCAGGGCCTCCTGGTCCGCAAACGCAGTCCCGTAAATCCGCTGAAGCTGTGGATTTTTCTCATCCCCGCGCCAGTAGGCGCCGGCCGTATGAGTGAGCTTGTAAGCCTTGATGTAGCGGGTTGAGGGAATATGTGGTCCGCGGCAGAGGTCAATAAAATCTCCGTGCTGGTAAATGGAGATGGTCTCTCCTTCCGGCAAATCCTGGATCAGCTCAACTTTATAGTTTTCTCCTTTGCTCTTAAAGAGCTTAAGCGCTTCTTCGCGGGTCAACTCCCGGCGCTGGAACGGATGATCGGCCTTGATGATTTCTTTCATCGTGGCTTCAATCCCGGCTAAGTCCTGTTCGCTGAACCCGGGCAGATATTCAAAGTCATAATAAAACCCGTTCTCAATGGCAGGACCAATGGTGACCTTGGCGGACGGGAACAGCTTCTTGACCGCATCCGCCATAATATGGGAGGTGGAATGCCGGAGAATTTCCTCTCCCTCCGGGCTCTTGACGCTGACCGGCTCAAACTCGCCCGGCTCAGTGATCGGCCAGGACAGGTCCTGAACTTTTCCGTTCAGCCTGAGCGCAATCATCTCCTTCTGGTCTTTGACGCCGGCTTTTTTCAAAACCTCAAACCCGGTCGCGCCTTTTTCCAGATCAACCGCTTCTCCGCTTTTTCCTCTTAATTCCATCCTTCCCGAATCCTCTTGAAAAATCCCATATAAGTTATTGCCAGAAAAGCAAAATGTCAATTAAAAGTCTAAACTTGCCCGGCCCCAATTTTTTTATGGGCATTCCAGGCCATTTTAATGGTCTTTGCTCAACAGAATAGACCGGTGCTTTAGCGTCACCTTAAAAATGCAAAGCCGGTGAACCGACTGAGAAAATTGGGGATGGGCAAGAGAGTTTGAAATTCTCTCCCGAATTTTTTCCAGCAATTCTAAAATCCGCGCGAGCGGATATAAACTGTTTTTGAATTATGAAATTTGCGCAAAAAGTCCCCCGGAACCAGGCTTCTGCCCAGGCTTTGCAGAGTCTAAATCCTTGTGCTAGAATCATTAAAAGAAGAAAATAAAAGACCCTGCTGGCAAAAGAATGAAGGATTTAGGCTGAATCAGAGGCCAAGGAGGAATCTATGAAAGGGTTTAGACGGCTGGCGCTAATCGGTTCTAAGGGCTCAGCCGCGCTTTTGCTTCACCCGCCTTTGGCCTTTGCCCAGCAATACAAACCAGGCGCAAATTTCTGGGGCGATTATGATAATTCGCTCATTGACGGCCCGGATGTGGGCGCGTTGGCAGCTGCCTTGGCCGGGATGGATCCCGGGTATTGGATACTGCTTCCCACGAGCCGTGCCCGGACATCCAAATGGCAAGACCTGGATGGGAACGGAATCGCCGATGGTCCGGACCTGGGAATTCTCAAGGCTTGGACCACAGGTAATTACAGCGACCTGACCGGAAATCCGCTCTCTCTTGAGGCTGAGAATT
>Ga0315277_10006522_pt1 | contig 15246 bp, 10 predicted proteins | sample YL17G05_15_MG_FD_203695 | JGI IMG/M metagenome (GOLD analysis project Ga0315277, IMG submission 203695) | Sediment microbial communities from Yellowstone Lake, YNP, Wyoming, USA - YL17G05_15 | ecosystem: Environmental > Aquatic > Freshwater > Lake > Sediment | place: USA: Wyoming | collected...
GCCCTCCCCCGTCACTGCGCCGGCCGCGTGTAAACCCCGGGCGCCAGCGCCCGCTCGATGCGGTCCATGGCCTCGTTCAGCGTGTCCAGGGACGCGGCGTACGACAGGCGCACGCAGGAGGGGGCGCCAAAGGCGGACCCGGGGACGAGGGCGACGAGCGCCGCGTCGAGCAAGTAGGCACAGAGCGCGTCGCCGTCGGCCACCTCCCCAAACCCGTCCGCCCTCGCCCCGGACCCCACAAGGGCCGACACGTCGGGCATGGCGTAGAACGCGCCGCCGGGGGTGGCGGGGAGGGACACGCCGGGAATGGCGCGCAGGCGCGCGGTGACCGCGTCGCGCCGCTCGCGGAACGCGTCCACCATGGCCCCCACGAGGGGGCCGCCGCCGGGCCCCATGCCCAACGCCGCCAGCGCCGCGTGCTGGGCGATGGAGGAGGCGCCGGACGTCGTCTGCGACTGAATCGCGGCCGCCGCCGCGGCGAACGGCGGCGGCGCCGCCAGGTACCCCAGGCGCCACCCGGTCATGGCGTACGCTTTGCTGAACCCGTTGACGGTCAACGTGCGGGGCGCCATGCCGGGGAGGGAGGCAAAGGAGATGTGTGTTGCGGGGGGATACGTTATGTACTCGTAGATCTCGTCCGACAGGACGAGCAGGCGCGGGTGGGAGGCAACGACGGCTGCCAGTTGCTGGGGAGGGGGGGGCGGGGCGAGCATCGCGGCGACACTGGGCGCACGGCAACCACCCCGCCCTCCCCCCATCCCTCTGCACACCTGGAGCCTCTCTCTGTCGTACACCGCCCCGCTCGGGTTGCTGGGCGTGCACAGGATGAGGACGCGGGACCGGGGCGTGAGCGCGGCGGCCAGGGTGGCGGGGGAAAGGAGGAAGCCGTCGGCCGCGTCGGACGGCAGGATGACGGGGTTGGCGCCCGCCAGCGTCGCCATCTCGGGGTACGACACCCAGTACGGGGCCGGGATGAGGACGTCGTCGCCGGGGGAGACGGCGGCGAGCAGGGCTTGCCAGACGGCCTGCTTCGCGCCGTTAGACACGACGACGTCGCCGGGGGTGGTGGCGACCCCATTTTCGTTGGTCAGCTTGGCCGCGATGGCGGCCCGCAGGGCGGGGGTGCCCGTGTTGGGCGTGTACCGCGTGACGCCCGTTCTTCGAGGGGGGGAGGGGGGGAGGTCGAGAGGGGCGTCTTGTTTCTTCGTCCGCCCCTTCATCCTCTCCACCCCCATTCCCGCTCACCTCAACGCTTCCACGCCCGCCTCCACCACGGGCGCCGGCGTGTCAAAGTCGGGCTCCCCGGCTGCGAGCCCGATCACGTCCGCCCCGCCGTCGCGCAGCGCGCGGGCGGCGTCGGTGAGCGCCATCGTCTTGCTGGGGCGCAGGGACGCGACGATGGGGTTGACGGTGGCGTCGACAGAGGGGGTGGGGGTGGCGGCAGGGGGGGAGATGCGCGCGCGGGGAGCCGGGGCGCGCATCGCGGGCGGGCGATTGAGGAGTGGGGACGCGCGCATGGGGCGGGCCGCCGCGGGCGGGGCCGGAGGCGTGTGCCGAGGTGGGAGGAGGCCGCCGCGGCGTCGCCGCACCCGAGCGCCGGCCGACGGCCTGCCGCTGGGCGCGGTTCAACCACCCCTGGTGGGCGCCGCGCGGGCAGCGATGGCGTGACGGCCGGTCGCCGGGGGTCTTTGGCGCGTCAGCGGCGCCGGTGGAGCCTTTGCCGCGCGGCGGCGCGCGCGCGGCGCGCGCGCGCGCGCGCGCCGCCTATCGCGAGGCGCCACACCACGCCACAAACCCTCCTGCGGCGGCTGGGGGATCGGAGCGAGGCGGCGCCGGCGGCAAAGGGGTCGGCACGTGCGGGGGGGGCGGCCTGGGGCGGCCAGGCGCGGGGGCTGGCCAGTAAAGCGCGCGGCGTGGGGCGGGCGAGCCCGAGTCGGGCGGGGCGGCCAGGGCAGACTCGGGTCTGCCGACTCCGGCGCCCCCCGCCACTCCCGCCCCCCACCGCCCCCCCCCCCCCCCTTCGCCGGTGGCGCCAAATGCGCGCCGCGTGAAGCCCTACACCGCGCGCGAGCCCCGCATCCCCGCCGGCGGCCCCGAAAGGACTGGGGCGCGATGAGCCCGCCGGCCGCGCTTGGTGAGCGCGCGCGCGGGAGGGCGTGGAGCCCGCTTGCCCCCCGCTGGCTCGCGATACGCGCTTGGCGGCGATTCCGGGCGGCTTGGGGGTCGCATCGAGGGCGGGCGCCGCGCCGGCGCGCGGCGTCACTCGTTGGTCCGCGCCGCCGCCGCCCGGGCGCCCGCCGCGGCCGCCGCCCGCTCGCGGTGGCGAATCGGCCGACGCAGGCGCCCGCCGGGCGGACGAGGGGCGCGGCGCGAGGCGGTTGGTTTCGGGCGGCGCGCGCGCGGCGTGCCCGGCCGGCCGCGGCGTTCACCCCCCGCCCCCGCCCCGCGCCCCCTCCCCAGCGGTCCGCGCGCCCGCGTTCTCCTTTGCGCACGCCCCCGCCCTCAACCGTGACCCGGCGGCGAGCGCCGGCGCGGGCGCCCCCCCTTCCGCCCAGACGACGCTCGCGCCGCGCGCCGTCCCCGCGTCGCTCGGCGCCGCGGCCGCCGCCCTGGCGCCGCCCGCGCTGGTTGAGCTGCAGGTCGCGGCCGCGCTGCCGCGGCGGCAGGCGGCGGCGGCCGCTCCCGGCTCCTCCAACCCTCCTCCGGCCCCGCTCGCGCTCGCCGCGCTCGCGCTCGCCGCGCTCGCGGCGCGCCCCGACCTCGCGTCCCTCATCGTGTCGACCCTGGTCGGGCTGGCGGCGTCGGGCGGGGAGGCGGCTGGCGCGGCGTCGCCCGCGCCGCCCCCGCTGTCCTCCCCCGCGCCGCCGACGCCGCTGCCGCTCCCGCTCGCCGCCCCCCCCCCCCATCACCCTCTCCCCCCCCTACGACCCCGACGCCCTGCTGCGCTACGCGGCGGCGGGCGTGCGCGTCGTGCTGCTGCCTGAAGGAGGAGGGGGTGGCGCGGCGGCCGACCCCGTCGCCGACGACGCGGCGTCGCGGCCGGCGCCCGACGCCGGCCTCTGCGACCGGACGACGCCGCCCCGCAAGCGGTCCCGGGTCGACCTGACGGCCGCCGCTGCGTCGCCGGCGTCGGACGAGGGCACCGCGACGGCCGAGGAGGGCGCGTCGAGCTGCTGCTCCGGCGGGTGACCCCCGCGCACACACACATGCACGCCACTGTGGAGCCCCGCGCCCGCACACACGACCCATTTTTGGGGGCCGCGCGCGCGCGCCGCCCGCGCCCGGGCGCTCTGCCGTCCGCGGCGCCGGCAGCGCGCGGCCGCCCCGCGGCTTTTCCGTGCCTCCGTCCGTTGTCCGTTGTTTCACCCCCCCAGTGCGCCCCACCTCGAATGCCGCACTCGGTCGATTGGGGCGCCGCTCCCCCGCGGCGCCGGGACCCTCATCCCACCCCTGACTTCGTCCCAAACTAGACCCCCTCCCCGCACCACCCCCACGCCCGCGTTCCCGCGCACGCACGCCACCTTCTATGTGGCAACCACCTCGAGCGAGGCGCAGGAGGGGCCGGCGGCGGCTGTGGCGGGCCAGCGCGCGTGCCTCACTCTCTTCACTCTCCCCCACTCTCTATGAAGGACGCCGTGCTCGCGCTCGAGCCCGCAGACTTTGTGCTCATCGCGCTGCTCGCCTTTGCCCTGCTGGTCCTGCTGCCGCGCCGGCTGCTGCGCGGCCAGACGCCGGCGGGCTCGGGCGCGGGGCCGCGGCCGGCGCGTGCGCCGGCCCGGCGCCGCGCCGAGTGAGGGTCGACTCACACGCCTCCGATGGGGCGCGCTGCGGCGTCGGCGGCGGCCGCTGCGGCGTGCGCGCCACTTGCCGCGCTCGCCGCAGGGGCGACGCGGGCGCGCGACAGCCGACTGGTCATGGTGCAGGCTCGACTGATGCCGGTGCTGGAGGTGGGTGGGAGGGAAGAGGGCTGGGTAGGCGGCTAGGCGGGGCCGGGCGGGGCCGCATGCCGACGCCCTCAAACCGCTCTTAGATCGCGTCCAGCCTCGACTGTGACTCCCCTGACAACGCGTGGGATGCATCCGAACCTGCCCTGCTGGCCGCGGCGCGTGCCGCGACCCCCTGCGCCGCGACCACCGCCCTCGCCCAAGCCGCGCTCGCCGCCGCGCTCGCCGCCGGCCGCCACGACGCGTCCGACATTGAACTGGGCGTGGCTGGCGCGCACAGCATCCCGCCTTGGGCGTATGCGCGCCTGGTGGCGGGCCTGGGGTGGGGGCGCGCGGCGGGCGTTGGTGGGGGGCTGCGCGGCGACGCCCTGGCAGACGTCGTGCCCTGGATGGATGGAGAGACGGCGGCTGAGGTCGTGGCTGGACTGGTCGACGCCGGTGGCGCCGCGGGCGCCGCGGCGTGCGGGGCGGTGACGGCCGCCCCTCTCGCTGACGCGCTGGCGCGCCACCTCGAGCGCCTGCTGGCCTCTGCTGTCGATAGTGACGACGCCACGCACGCCGCCATGGCCCTGGACGCCGCCCTGCTGGCGGGCGCGCCGCCGCCGCGGGCCGCTGGCGCGCTCGCGGCGCGCCTCACCGCGCTCGATCCCAACGCCCTGGACCCCGCTCTGTTCGCATCGCTCTGCGCGCTGCGCGCACGCCTGATGCTGCTGGGCGTGCAGGCGGGCGTGGATGCCGGGGCGGGCGACGGCGACGACCGCCCCCCACTCTCGACGCCGCGCACCCCCCTCTGGCGCCAGCTGCTGGCGCCCGAAGGCGATGTCGACGCCCACCCTCTCGCCATCGCCGCCGTCGCAACCGCGCTCGTGGCAGCGCTGCCGGGGGCGGCCGCCCGGCCGTGGCCGCCCACCCCCACCCCGCTGGACACCGCCCACCCCGGCGCCCACGCGCCCGCGCGCGTGGCGGCCGCGGCCGTCCTGCTGATGCGCCCCGGCCTGCCCCGCGTCGCGCGGGCGGCGCTGCGCGACACCGCGCTCTCGGCCGCGCTCGCGGCGACCGAGGTGGCGGGGGCGGCCGGCCTCGACGCCGCGCTGGCGGCCGCCGGCCCTGTAGATCGGGGCGATGCGGACGACCGCGAGCTCGCGCTTGCCACCCTGGTCGCGGCCTTCAACCGGTGCGGCGAGGGCGGCGAGGCCGCGCTCGCGCCCGCGCTTGCGGCCGCCTCCTTGTTCGCCCCCGCCGACGCGACCCGGCTCGTGGTGGACGCCGGCATGCGCGACCCGGGCGCTGGCGTGGTCGTGGGCGCCGCGCTGGCGGCGTTGCCGGCGCTGGCCGCGGCCCACCTCGTGCCCGCTGTCGCCGCCGCTGCCGCCGCCGCGGACGACGCCGACGGCGACGCCCGCGCCGCGGACCGGTGCGCGATCTTTGTGGCCGGCTTGTGCCGGGGGGCGGCGCTCGACGCGGGGGCGGTGCTCGAGACGGTCGTCGCGCCCGCGCTGTCCCTTTCCCGCCCCGTCGCGCCCCGGCTCGCGCTCGCGCTCCTCGCCCCGCCCGCCGCACGCCTGGCGCGCGTGGCGGCCGGCCTGGTGGCTCCGCTGGCCGCGCTGGCGGCGGGCGGCGGCGGGCCGGTCGCGGTGCGCGCGGCGGCGGCGGCGTGGGCGTGCGCTGCGGCGGCGCCGGTGGCTGTGCCCACGAAAAGCCTGACCTGGGAAGCGCTCACGCTGCTCCCGCACGCCGTGCGCGCCGACGCCGCCCCCAGCTTGCGCTCGGGCGCGCGCGACGCGGCCGCGCTCGTGGCCGACGCGCTCGCGCTCGCGGCCGGCTCGGACGAGGGCCTGAAAGCGGTTCAGGGCGATAGAGCATGCCCGCCGGGCCTGCTGGACGCGGCGCGCTCCTTGACCGGCGCGCTGTCGTGCGCCCCCTTCGGCGCCGCGCGCCGCGCGCTCGTCGCCGCGCTCGCGGCCGCCCTGCCCACCTCCGCACCCGACGCCGCCGACCGCGCGCTGGCCGCGCTGCCCGCGTTGATGCGGGCGTGCTACGGCAGGGACGCCGAGTCGCCCCCCGTCCCGGCCGCCGCGTGGCCCGTCGCCGCGCTCGACGCCGCGGCCGACGCCGCGCGCGCCGCGGTCAAGGCTGGCGCTTGTCCAACCGCGTGCGCCATGCCGGTGCTGCGCGCCGCGCTGGCGGTCGGGCGGACCGGGGGCGGCGCCGCCGCGCGGCGCGCGCTCGCCGTCGCCGTCGCCGCCTGGACCGCCCTCGCCCCCCCCGGCGGCGACGCCGGCGCCACCCCCGCCCTGCTCCAACTCATCCCGCACGCGCTGGCGGGCGGCGGCCGGCTGGCGTGGGTGGTGGCGACCGTGGCGCCGGTCGACGCGGGCGGCGCGCTCGCCGCGGCGGCGGCGCGGTTTGACGCGAGGGAGGTCCGGGGCTAGCGTTTTAGTGTGGGCGGGCGTTGGTTGTCGGCACTGCGCGCTGTGACTGGGGCGAGCGCACTGGAAACGGGGCCCGTCTGCGCGCTGGGCCACGCGCGAGCACCCAATCCCCACTCCTTTCCGATGCGCGCCGCCCGCCCCACCTCCCGTCCCTCACCTCTCGCCCGCCGCCGCGCCCGCCCCGCGGCGGCCGCGGCCGCCGCCGGCGAGCGCGGCCCTGGCGCGTCCAATCTGCGGCAGTTGGGGCCGTCCGACCTGATGGTCTCGTGTGCGTGAGAAGAGGGGCGGGTTGGTGACGATTGATGGCACGCCCGGCATCGGGCGGCGATTGGGGCGGTGGCGCAGCCGTCGGCTCGCCCCGACACGCCTCCCTGCCCCTTCTCCTACAGCTTGCTGCCTGGGCACCATGACGTGGGGCGTGCAAAACACCGAGGCCGAGGGGCACGAGCAGATGGCGTACGCGCTGGAGCGCGGCGTCACGTTTTGGGACACGGCGGAGATCTACCCCGTGCCGCCCAAGAAAGAGGTCGCCGGCGACACGGAGCGCATAATGGGGACCTTCTTCAAGGGCAACCCCGGGGCGCGGGACAAAGTGGTGCTGGCGACCAAGGTGAAACGAGGCGGGGAGAGGACGGCGCTGCGCGCGCGCGCGGCGGCGCGACCCCACCCCCACCCCCCTCCCCTCCCCCAGGTCGCCGGCTACGGCATCGACTACCTGCGCCCCGACCTCGGCCCCGCCCGCGTGACCAAGGAGCACGTGGTCCGCGCGGTGGACGGGTCGCTCGCGCGGATGGGCGTCGACGCGGTCGACCTCCTCCAAGTCCACTGGCCCGACCGCTACGTCCCCCTCTTTGGCTCGGGCGCGTTCGACCAGGGCAACATGCGGGAGACGGTGCCGTTCGAGGAGCAGCTGGAGGCGTTGAGGACGGTGGTCGATGCGGGCAAGGTGGGGGAAGGGGGACGAGGACGAGGGGTTGCGCGCGCGCCTGCCCGCCGCCTCCAACCATGCCCCTCGTCCCTTTCCCCTAGGTCCGCTACGTGGGCGTGTCCAACGAGACGAGTTACGGCATCTCCCAGTTTGTCGCCGCCGCGGGCGCGGGCCTCGGCCCGCGCATCGTGTCCACCCAAAACTCCTACTCGCTCCTCGTGCGCACGCCGTACGAGACCGACCTCGCGGAGACGTGCTGCAAGGCGCATTTGAATGTGGGGCTCCTCGCGTACAGTCCGCTGGCCGGCGGCGCGCTCACCGGCAAGTACGCCGACGGCACCGCGTCCTCCAAAGCCCGGTTCAACCTGTTTGAGGGCTACATGGCGCGGTACATGAAATCGCTGGCTCGGGAGGCGGTCCTGGCCTACTGCGACGTCGCGAAAAAGCATGGGATGACGCCGGCCACGCTCGCGCTCGCGTGGTGCGCGGGGCGGTGGAACGTGGCGAGCACCATCATCGGCGCGACGACGATGCAGCAGCTGAAGGAGAATATGGACGCGTTCGACGTTGTGCTGAGTCAAGAATGTATCGACGACGTCGACAAAGTGTTCAACCGGTACCGGGACCCCACTACGAAGCCGCTGGATTGAACAGAGGAAGCGGGGGCCCGGCGGCGGAGCCGCTGGGTTGAGTAGACTGGGCGGGAGGGAGAAGAAGGGAGGGGGCGGGCGGCGCTGTGAGCGCGCGGCATGCAGCGTCGCCGCCACACCCCCGCGGCGCCGGCCCCGCGCTTCGCCGTCCCTCCCCGCCCCCCGGCGCGCGCCCAGGCGGCGTCCGGCCGCAGAGCGCGGCGCCGCGCCCATCGCGCGTTGCGTCTCTGCGCCCCGCCCCGCCCGCCCGCCGCCATGTCGATCCGGTTGCGGTGCGCCCATCGTGCAGGCGCGGGAGAGGGCGCCGCGGGACGGCGGCGGCCGCGGGCGCCGACCCCCCATCGCGCGCCGCCCCCACCCCCTCCTCCCCAGCGACCTCGTCCGCGCCGTGCGCGCCTGCAAGACGGCCGCCCAGGAGCGGGAGGTCATCGCCAAAGAGAGCGCAGAGCTGCGGGCCGCGTTCCGGGACCAGGTAGGGGTTGGGAGAGGGGCGTGGGTGGTTGGCCGCGCGGCCGCCGCGCGCAAACCCCCTCCCACCCACCCCTCTCTCCCCACAGGACACCCTCTTCCGGCACCGCAACGTGGCCAAGCTCATGTTCATGCACATGCTTGGGTACCCGACCCATTTCGGGCAGATGGAGGCCGTGCAACTCGTCGCGGCGCCCGGGTTCACGGCCAAGCGCGTCGGCTACCTCGCGCTCGCCGTCCTCGTGGACGAGCGGCAGGAGGTGCTCATGCTCGTCACCAACAGCATCAAAACAGATCTGGGGAGCAAGGACCAGTACGTCGTCGGCCTGGCGCTGTGCGCGCTGGGCAACGTCGCGTCGCGGTCGATGGCGCGCGACCTCGCCCCGGACGTCGCCCGCCTCACGGCCGCGCCCTCGGCCTACATCCGCAAAAAGGCGGCCCTCGCCGCGGTGCGCGTGCTCGACCGCGCGCCCGAGGTGGCCGACACGTTTGCCGACGCGCCCGCGGCGCTCCTCGCCGACCGGCACCACGGCGTCCTCCTCGGCGGCGCCGCCCTGGCGCGCGCGTTGGCGGGGATGGATCCGGCGCTGGCGGCCCAGTACGCGGTCGAACTGCCGGCGGGCCTGACGCGCCTGCTGCGCGGCCTCGCCGCCGCGCGTGGTGGGGGCGCCGAGCACGACGTCGGCGGCGTCAACGACCCTTTTCTCCAGGTCGCCCTCCTGAGGCTGTTGCGCGACCTGGCGGCGACCGGGAAAGTGACCCCCACCGACGCGGACGCCATCGCCGACGCGGTCGCCGCGGTCGCCGCCGCGGTCGACGCGGCCGCGCCCGCCGGCGCGGCCGTCCTCTACGAGGCCGCCCGCTGCGCGCTCACCCAGGCGACCGGCACCGCGGGCGACGCGGGGTCGCTGCGGCCGCTCGCGGTGTCGCTCCTCGGCGGGTTTCTCGCGTCGCGCGACGCCGACCGCCGCTACGTAGCCCTCGACGCCCTCGCCCGCCTCGCCGCCGGCGCGCCCGCCGCGGTGCAGCGGCACCGGGCCACCGTCGTGGCCTGCGTGCGGGACGGGGACGCGAGCATCCGGCGGCGCGCGCTCGAGCTCGTGTGCGCGCTCGCGACGCGCGCAAACGCGGCGGCGCTGACCAAAGAGCTCACCGACTACCTCGCCGTCACCGACCCCGACTTCCGCCCCGAGCTGGCGGGCAGGCTCGCCACCCTCATCGCGGCGCACGCGACCGACGCGGGGAGTCACTTTGACGCCTGGCTGCGCGTCGCGGCGACGCCGGGCGCCGCGCTCGATGCCGCGCACGCGCGTCGCCTCGTCGTCCTCGTGTCCAACGCGCCCGCCGTGTGCCCGCGCGTGGTAGGGGAGCTGTTTGCCGTGCTGCACGAGGGGCGGTGCCCGGACGACGGGCCGCTGCGGGGGACCGCTCTTTGGTTTGTCGGCGAGTACGCCGACGCGCTCGTGGCGGCCCCCGGCGGCCCGTCCCCCGACACCGTGGCCGCCGTTCTGGCCTCCTACGCGGCGCCGGCGGGCGCCGTGCCCGCGGGCGACCGGGCGGCAGCGCTGACCGCGCTCGCCAAGCTCGCCGCGCGCTGCCCGACCGCCGCCGCGCGCGCGGCCGCCGTGGAGGCCGCGTCCGCCGCGTCGCGCGACGTTGAAGAGCAGACGCGAGCGGTGGAATACGGCGCCCTGCTGGCGGCCGCGCCCGCGCTGGCCGCCGCCGTGCTCGAGCGCGTGCCGCCGCTCGACCCCGCCGCGCACGCCGCCTCAGTGGAAGCCCTGCCGCCGCCAGCGGATGGTGCGGGTGGTGGGGAGGGCGACCTGATTGGCGACTTGCTGGCGCTCGACGTTGGGGGTGAGGGCGGCAGCGGCGCGCCCTCTGCCGCCGCGCCGCCCGTCGATGCTCTGGCCGACCTGCTCGGCGGCAGCGTTCCTGTCCTCGCGCCCGCGGCCGCTGAGCCGTCAAGCGGGCGGGCGGCGCTGCCGGCCGATTTGTTTGGCGAGGTCGAGGCAGAGGTCGAGCCGCTGGCGCCGATCGCCACGGCGCCGCCGGCGCCCGCCGCCCCTCTCTCCTCCTCCTCCCCCACCCAGCACACCACTGTCGCCCTGGACGACGCCGGCCTGACCGTGACGCTGTCCTTTTCCAAGCCCGACCCCGACCCCGCGGTGACGCGCGTCGACGCCGCCGTGGCGTGGGCGGGGCCGGGGGTCGCGACCGCGGTGTCGCTCCAAGCCGCCGTGCCCAAGTACGCCAAGCTGCGCCTGGAGCCGGCGAGCGGCGACGTGGCAGCGCCGGGGGTCCCTGTGGCGCAAGCGCTGCACGTTTCCAACGGCGCGCGCGGCGACAAGCCGCTCGCGCTGCGCCTGCGCGTCGCGTGGACGCCGCCCGGGGGGGCGGCCCGGGTGGAGATGGTGGAGGTCAAAGGGTTGCCCGCGAGCCTGTGAGGCGGAAAGGCGCAGAGGCGGTCACAGGGTCTCTCTCTCCTCTCCTCCTTGCCTTCTCACGGCCCCTCATCATCATCGTCCGACCGCTCCGGCTCGTCCCTTATCTTGACGTCCGCGTCCTCCCCGTATTGAATGGCGTGGTCGACGTGGGCGAGCACCGCGGCGACGCCGCCGCCCTCGTCGGCGCCGCCTTCATCCTCCTCCTCGCCCGAGGACCCGCACCCTTCCCCGGAGCGGTCCAGGGGGACAAAAGATAGCATGGCCCAATCATCGAGGAGGCGCGCGATGGCGACGGAAAGGCCGGCGTGGGGTCCGGCGCGGGAAGCGGTCAGGTCGGCCGCGAGCGCCGACCCGTCCGGGATCAGATACGACCGCAGCGCCCGCTTTTGATCCCGCGACAGCATGTCGACCTTGGTGAGCACGTTGACGTGCGGGAGCTCGAGCTGGACCATGGCGGCCAGCGCGGCGAGGCAGCCGGAAACGTACTTTCCCGCGTCCCCGACGAATTGAACGTCCAAGCAGTAGACGGCGGCCAGGCGCACGTTGCGCGTGGAGGCGTAGTCGGCGAGGGAGCGGAACGCGGTGACGTGGGAGTAGAGCTCGACTTGGCCCGGGCAGTCGAACAGGATGTAGTCGTCGTCGGCAAAGGAGGCCAGTTCGTCGCCGAGCCAGTCGTCCAGGGAGTCTTCCAGGTGCTCCATGCAGTAGAGCAGGGCGCTGGAGGGCGGGGCGGGGTGGTGGGCGCCGTGTTGCCGGCCCCGCCTCCCCTCCCCCTCCCTCCCCCCCCCCGCACCCGTTCGGCCCCAGCCCCAGCTCCGCCATGGCGTCCGCCACGGTGATGAGGTCGCGCACGTCAAAGGCGACGGGGTAGGCGCAGTCCTCGGCGGCGGGGTCTGGGGAGGGAGGAGGGGAGGGGGGTGGGCGCAGGCTCCCGGCCTGCGCACAACCGCTGTCGCGGTGCCAGCGTCACTCCAGCAGCCCGCTGATGCGGGAGCGGGCTGGAAAGCCGCCACCCCGCGCCGCCGCCGCCCCCCATCCCCCGCACCCAGGTTGACCACGTGCACGCGGCGCCCTATAGTTTCGCAGTGCTGCCGCACGGTCTCGCAATAGGTCGACTAGGGGGGGGTGGGAGGGGATGGGCGTCGTGGCGAGCGGGCATGGGCGCCGCCACCGACGCCACACCCGCTCCCTCGCTCGCCTTGCCGCTGCCGGCGGGCCCGATGACGAGCTGGCCGTAGATTGTCATTATAGGGGAATGGGGTGGGAGTCGGCGGCGGTCACCTGCCGCCGGACTGAGCGAGAGAGGGCACCGGCTCGCGCACACTGTCGCTGCCACGCCCGCCCACCGTTTCCCAAGCGATTGCCGCAGTGTTGCACGCAGTCGGATCGGGGCGTCGGGGCGGAGGGTCTCAGCATCACCCCGCAAAAAACTCGGCCAGCAGAGGCCTGAACGCGGCAAGCAACGCGTCGTCCGGGACCGCGCCTTTGCCCACGCCCGCGTCCGCCGCCGCCCGCCCGCGCGCGACGGCGGCCAGGCGCTCGAGCGCCGACCGCTCGCCCGCGGTCGGCCGCGTCGCGGCGGCCGCCCACGCAGCGGGCGTCCAGCCGGCCGCGACGGCGGCTTGGAGGAAGGCGGTCGTCAGCTTGAGTGTCGTCTCGCACGCGGGGCGCAGCCGAATGCCGGCGGCGGCGAGCGTGTCGAGGTCGGAGGAAGCGTCGAGCGACGCCACGTACGCCGCCGCCGCCTCGTCCAGCGGCAGCCGCGCCTGGCGCCAGTGCTGCCACTCAAAGTGCAGGTCGGACAGGGAGGAGGGCAGGATGTAGGCGTGGTCGATGGGCACGAGGCGGTAGGGGGAAGGGGCGCCGGTGGGGTCGGGTTCGGCAGCGGCGGCCGCGCCGTCGCCGCCCTCGCTCTCCCGCTCCACCACCAGCACGTTGCCCGCATTCCGGTCGGTGTTGGCCAGCCGCGTGTCGATCACGGCGATGCGGTGCACGTCGGTGACGGCAAACCGGGCGGGGCCGATCTCCTCGGCGTCGCCCGCGTGGCGCACGTACGCCTGGAGCGACCCGCGCCGCACAACCACGCGCGGCTTGTCGCCGGGCGCCGCGCCGGGGACGACTTGCTCCAGGTCCACCATCGCCGTCGGGGGGACGCCCGCAAAGCCGGCGTCGAGGATGTAGGCCGCGACTTCGCGGACCGCGCCCTCGCCGGGGAGCACGCCGCGGCCGCCGCCCGGGGCGTCGCTCCCGCCGCCGCCTCCCGGGGAGTTGCTGAGAGCGGAGCGTCCCCCCAAAGCGGACGCGTCCGCTTTGGGGCAGCACGGTCCGGCCGGCTCTTCGTCGACCGGCTTGAAAACGGCGACCGGCGCGCCAGCGGCGTCGTGGAGGAGGTAGGTGCCGCCGGACCCCGCGCGCGCGAGTTCGGGCAGGCGCCCGCGGGCCAGACCGGCGCGGGCGGCGAGCCAGGGGGCGTGCAGGGAGTGGAGGGGGGAGGCGAGGGATGGGGAGGCGAGGGGGGGGGTGAGGGAGTGGGGGCGGGGGGGCGGCGCGGGCGTGGGCGTCGCCGCGTCGGCCGGCACGAGTTCCAGCACCGCGCCAGGCCTCACGCCGGCCGCCGCCAAAGGTTCGTCAGGGGGCAGCTCGCACCCGTCGAGGAGCAGGCGGTGGGACGAGCCAGCGCGCGGGAGCGGCTCGCCCGCGGCGGCGGCGGCGGCCGCCGCGAGCGCGCCCGCGGTGCCGGCCAGGGACGCGCACACGCGCAGTTCGAAGCCGCCGCGCGGCGCGCGCGTCAGGGCGAGCCGCGCCCCCCGGCGGACGACGAGGTGGAGGACGGGGTCGGCGTCGCCGTCGGCTGGCGGCGCGGGCGACGCAGGGCGCGACGCGGGCAGCGGGGCGCCCTCGCCGAGGACGGTGCCCCGAACGGTGATGGTGCCGCCAGGGGATGCCTGGGCCGCGAGCTTGACGGGCGTCGCCGAGTCGCACGCAGGCGGCCGCGGCGCGGGCGGCGGCGTCGCGGCCGACTTGGGGCGGCTTTGCGGCCCGCGCCCGCCGCCCAGCGCCGCCGTCAGCGCCGAACGGCCGCCGCCGGGCGACGCGATCGCCGCGGCGCCCCCCCGCCCATAGGAGACGGCGCCGCCGTCGCGCGTCACCGCGTCGACCGCCTCGACGTCGCGCAGCCGGCACAAGATGTGAAGCGCCCCCGTCGGTCCGCCGTCAGCCGTGGCACCGACGGCAGCCGCCAGGGCGTCCAGCCCTGGGTCGTGCGCGCCGATTACGAGCGTATGGGGCCGGACTCTGTAGCGCGCCGCGCGCGCGAACCGCAGCGTGGCCGACGCGACGGCCGCCACCGGCGGCGCGGCGGGGCCGGTCGCGCCGCGCACGTACACGTTGACCTCGCCGTCGGCGGGCAGGCCGTCGGGCGAGGCGGAGGACGCGTGCGGGTCGGTCGGCGCGAGCGCGAGCGACGCGAGCGCCGGCAGCGCGGCCTCGGGCACGGCACGCGGGGACAGCGTATCGGGGGAGGCTGACATGTTGGCGGGCGGCGAGGGGGGACGGGCGCAGTGGAGTCAGGGTGGGGTGAATCCGCGCGCCGCGCGAGCCAATCGGGCCCGCCGCGGCCCCGCCCGGCACGCCGCCAGGCGCCGGCGGTCGCGCGTTGATTCAGGCGCGCGCGCGGGGCCGGCCGCGGGGTCCGGGCGGCGTCAGCCTCGGGGCGTTGTGTGGGCGTGCGCGTCCGGCGCTCTCCGCGGCCGAGGAAGAGACTGCCGCCCGCCCGGCGCACCGCCGCCGCCCGCCCGCGGCACACGGGCCACCGTGCAACACGCGCGCCCGCCCGCGGCACACGGGACACCGTGCAACACGCGCCCAACGACGCGGCGGCTTTCCCCAAAGCCCGAACCCTTCCTCCCTCTCCCCCCCTCAACCACCCCCGCCGAGCAGCGCGGCAAGCTCGCCCGCCCTCTCCTTGGGCACCTGCCGCCCTGGAAACGTCACGTCAAACTCTACGATGAGGTCCCCCTTGCCGCCGCCTTTCGCCGGCATGCCTTCACCCTTGACCGCGCGGCGGTACCCGGGCGTCACCACGTCTTTCAGCGGCACGCGCAGCACGCGCCCCGGCTGCAGCGCGGGCACGTCGACGGTGCCCTCGCACAGCGCCGTCGCCAGCGGGATGCGGGCGCGGCAGAGGAGGTCGTCGCCGTCCCGCGCGAGGGTCGGGTGCGGCGTTTCCGACACGACGAAGACGACGTCCTGCGGCGCCCGCCCCGGCAGCGCGTCGCCGCGCCCGGCAAAGGTGACCCGGGTGCCGGCCTTCCAGCCGGGCTGGACCGCGATCTCCAAAACGTCGGCCTCTTCGCGCACGCCCCCCGCGCCGTCGGC
>Ga0315277_10006524_pt1 | contig 15245 bp, 8 predicted proteins | sample YL17G05_15_MG_FD_203695 | JGI IMG/M metagenome (GOLD analysis project Ga0315277, IMG submission 203695) | Sediment microbial communities from Yellowstone Lake, YNP, Wyoming, USA - YL17G05_15 | ecosystem: Environmental > Aquatic > Freshwater > Lake > Sediment | place: USA: Wyoming | collected...
TGGAGGAACAACGGCAAAAGAACGGAATATAATCAGCGGCAATACAAACAATGGAATCTACCTGATTTCGAGTGGCAATCAAATCCTGGGAAACTTCATCGGGATCAACAGCAGCGGGACCGATACCTTGTCGAATGGGAGAGGCATCCTTTCAATTGCACAGAAAAATACAATTGGTCCCAACAATGTGATCTCGGGTAATCGAGACAATGGAATCGAATTGACCGGAAGCAACGCGGATAAAAATACCATCAAGGGGAATTGTATCGGGACCGATCCGACTGGGACCGTGGTCTTAGGAAATGGTGGTGAAGGCATTTTTTTAACAAACGGAGCATCCGGCAACCTCATCGGAGGAACATCAACGGATGATCGAAACATCATTTCCGGGAATAACAATTGCGGAATCTTCTTATATATGATAAAAACAGATTCAAACCAGGTCATAGGCAATTTTATCGGTACCGATGCATCGGGGCAAAAAGCTTTGCCCAATAAGGCAGCGGGTGTTTATATACAAAAAGGCGCCAAATACAATACAATCGGAGGGCAAAAAGCGGGCGAGCGGAACGTCATCTCGGGAAATGGACAAGGGATACAAATTCGGGATAATGGAACCGAGCAGAACCGACTCGCGGGGAATTTTATCGGAACCGATGCGAGCGGAAACATGCCGCTGAAGAACAACACGACCGGCATTTATGTACGAATGGAGGCAAAGAAAAACGTGATCGGTCCCGCGAACCGAATTGCCAACAACGGCAGCAACGGCGTTTATGTTTGGAATGCCAATACGGTGGGCAATACCATTACCCAGAACAGCATTTTCAACAACGGCCAGGCGGGAATCAAAAATTCCGACGGGGGAAACTTGGAACTGAGTCCGCCCCTGATCACGCATGTAGGTTCCATGTCGGGAACGGCTCCTCCGAATTCCACCGTGGAGATCTTTTCGGATTCTGCCGACGAAGGCATGACCTACGAGGGAACGGTCCAAGCCGACGGTTCCGGAAATTTTCTCTGGTCAGGCAAACCCGCGGGACCCTATGTGACGGCCACGGCTACGGACGCATCGGGGAACACTTCTGAATTCTCCAAACCCGTCCAGGTGACCGGCATCGAAGAGAGGAATCCAATTTCGCCCGGGAATTTCTATCTTACCCAGAATCATCCGAACCCGTTCAATCCGACAACTTTGATCCGTTTTGGTGTTAGAGAGCTGTGCCGGGTGGTGCTCAAAGTGTACGATCCGAGGGGAAGGGAGGTGAAATCTATTGTGGAGGGAAGCTATCCAGCGGGCGAATACGAAGCATGTTTCGATGCGTCGGAACTGGCCTCCGGCATATATTTCTACCGGATTAAGATGGGGGACTTTCATGCGGTACGGAAAATGACGGTGATGAAATAGTGTTTCGGAAAATTGAGATAAAATAATTCTGATGTTGATCTGGGCCTTTTTCTGATATTTCTTCAGGATGAGTGAACTGCGATAAAACTATTGAATTGCTTCATTGATCCATCCTTGAACTGAAGGGATGGGTTCAGAGAACCTAATAGTGAAATGGATTATGTCGAAAGGCCTATTTTTCTTCATACAACTCAATCAGGTTTTTCAGCGGGTTTTGCTGCAGGAGCTTTTTGATCACATTGTATCCCTTTGCAGTGAGGCCAATATACCAATAATTTCCCCTGCGCTCCCGATTGACAAGACCCAGATGAATGAGCTTTTTCAGGATATTTGAAACCGTGGTCTTTATTTTCAAGCTCGGCCTGTCCGGATAGAGATTGGAAGTCAGAACGCCGACAGGAATCATAGGGCTTTTTGTTTCATCCTGAAGCCTTCCAATAAAAATAAGCCCTTTCTGCTCGAGCTGGGTCAGGTGTATAGCTTCTTCCTCTGTGAATCCACCCCCAAGACCTTTTAGTGGCTTCTCGGGCTGAATGGGTTCATTATCCTGGGTTTTCTGGCTGTTGGGTGAATCATTTCTGAACTGCGTGATGAACCCGTTGAATTGATTCTGGAGTTCAGAGAATTGTCGTGAAAGCGGAGCCGGCTCCATTGCAGCCTTGGTCAGAATTTTCAATCTATTTTCAAGATGCCGGTCCTGTTTTTTCAATCTATGGAGGGACTGCTGAAGGTGCTTTTCCATTCTGTGCAATTCTTCATAGGTTGCTTTTTTCTTGAAAAACCTCATTGTGTAAAAACATAGGGGTGAGACTTTTATTTAAAGCTATCGATTTGGACAAAAATGATTGAATGACATGTTCATGCGTGAATGTATGAAAAAAATGATTAAGATGGGTTGTAATCCAAGACTAGAGAGTGGAGTTTACAAGTCAGCAGCAATTTTCAAAGTCTTGATCCAAAAACATGTCATCACTTTACCGTTATCAGAAAAATTTATAAATATATTATAATAATCATAACTATTATTATTCCTCCACGCGTAAACTCCACACACACTCTATGCGCTGAATCTCAGCTCATACACTTCCTCCAAGATCTTTTCATTGAAAAGCAAACGTGCCCGGTTGGTGTAGGCCCGGTCGACTTTCGTGGATTGCAGCACGATCAAGTCAATGAAAATGTCCCGTCTGGCGCGCTCAAAATTCGCCTCAAGGCCATTCTGTGTCTCCGTTACCAGATAGAGAAGCGTCTTGATGGCCACACGGATGTCTGAGTTGGTGTTTTGATAGGTCAAAGCGCTGATCTTGTGCAAGGCTTCCTGGTCAAAGGCTTTGAGCCCTTTTTCAGCCCTTTCCTTCAGGATTTCGGAGATCTGGAGCGCATCGTAGTTTCTGAACAACAGGACTTCAGGCTGGAGCGTGGACCGTGTGCTCATGTCCAGCTCGTCCAGAAACTTGGGGTTGTTGGAAAGCAGGATCAGCATGTAATTGTTCGGATGCCTGCTCAACAGGTACAGGATTTCCTTGTTCCGGTCCTTGTCAGACATCAGGTCGATTTCATCCAGCACCACGACCGTTTTCTTGGAAAAATCACGGCAGAACCGGTCAAAGACCTCGAAAAGAGAGGCACCCCTGGGTTTCATGCCTGTGAAATGAGCCAGGATCTTGAACGAGGTGTTGTGGTTCCTGCAATTGGCATAGAGAATCTTCAGTTCGGACTGGGTTTCCAATACCCTTTTCAGGTATTGAATGGTCAGGGTTTTGCCTGAGCCTCTGGCTCCGTAAATCACCAGGTTGTTGGGAATGTTGGTCTTTTCGAATTTCAGGAGGCTGTCGACAATGGGTTTCACTTCTTCCCGCATGAGCGGGCTTTCAGGGATGAAGTTGAAATCAAAGACCTGGAAATCGCTGATGATCTGGGTGTTTTCCGTGATCTTTCTCTGGCTTTCGGTAAGATAGTCCTGGATTCGCAGGTTCGACGCGTAAACTCCGGACCACTTGTTAACTCTACCGGTTAATAAAGGTTTTGGTGGAGAAAAGTAGATGATGAGATTTCATAACCAATTGAAATTACGAGAAATAATTAATGAAATATTTGAATCTATAAAATTGCTGCTTCATTGCTGAATTGATACTTAAAATCAATCTCAGTGCCTTTTAAGGGTTTAAAGGAATCTATTTTTTGCTGTGATTTTTGTGGTTGTACTTATCAAGAAACGCTTGTTTTTTATAAATTTTTTACTCATATTATTTACATCATATACTTCAATTAATCGATACACGATCGGCAGATCCGCCTTTTCTTCTAAACTGGAGTCCACTAGTCTTCCAGCCGACCGTCGGGGGTAAATCCTATGATCCTGTCATAGGATGGAGTCGGTCATGATCGGTAAAACCATTTCCCATTATAAGATCCTCAAAAAGCTCGGCGAAGGTGGGACCTTCAATAATTTAAACATACAACAGCTTGGTCCCGCGCGGCAAAGGAGATAATGGAAGTGATCGGACGAACAGTATCTCATTACAAAATAATGGAAGAACTCGGCCGCGGCGGGATGCCTTCAATAATTAAAACATATAACAGCTTGGTCCCGCGTAGCAGGATTTTAATAATGAAAACATACAAATGTCTGGCCCCGCGCAGCGGGAGGCCAAAATGATCGGCAAAACCATTTCCCACTATAAGATCCTTGAAAAGCTTGGTGAAGGGGGCATGCCTTCAATATTCAAAAAATACGATAGTTTGGTCCCGCGCAGCGGGAGGCGTCTATGATTGGTAAAAATATTTCTCATTATCGAATATTAGAGAAATTGGGTGAAGGGGGAATGGGAATCGTCTACAAAGCCCAAGACACCAGACTCAAACGAACTGTGGCGCTCAAGTTCCTTCCCTCCGAGCTCACCCGTGATGAGGAAGCGAAAGAGCGTTTTATCCAAGAAGCTAAAGCCGCATCGACCTTGCAGCACCACAACATCTGCACCATCCACGATATCGATGAAATGCCCGATGGACAAATTTTCATGGTTTTGGACTGTTATGAGGGAGAAACACTCAAGGAGAAAATAAAGAGGGGGCCATTAAAAATCGATGAAGCAGTTGATATTACCCTGCAGATAGCTCTGGGTCTTGAAGAAGCACACAAGCATCAAATTATTCACCGTGATATCAAACCAGCTAATGTGTTCATCAACAATAGCGGCATCGTTAAAATTTTAGATTTTGGATTGGCGAAGCTAACTGGTCGGACGATGTTGACAAAAGCTGGTTCCACTATAGGTACGATTGCATATATGTCTCCAGAGCAGACAAAAGGCGAAGAAGTTAACCATCGGACTGATATATGGTCTCTGGGTGTAGTGTTGTATGAGATGGTGACGGGAAATCAGCCATTTAAGGGTAATTATGATCAAGCCGTGGTATACTCGGTTCTGAATGAGGAGCCCATATTACCTTCATTCTTTCGAAAAGAAATACCCAGCCAACTAGGACAAATAATTAACAAGATGCTTGAGAAAGATCCAGCCAAACGACATCAAAGCATTAAGGAATTGACCGAGGACTTGAAGAAAGCAAAACCGCTAGACATAGTTCTACCTCGACAGGAAAAATCGATTGTGGTGCTGCCGTTCGAGAATCTGAGCCCTGATCCGGACCAGGAATATTTCAGCGACGGTTTAACCGAGGAGGTAATCTCTGATCTTTCCAAAGTCCATGCACTCCGTGTCATTTCCCGCAGTTCTGCCATGACATTCAAGGGGACGAAGCAGACTATTCCTGAAATTGCCAGACAGCTTAACGTGCAATATATGTTGGAAGGAAGTGTAAGAAAATCCGGCAACAACCTGCGCATTACAGCACAATTGATAGATGCTGAGAATGATACGCACCTTTGGGCTGAGAAGTATTCTGGGACACTAGATGATGTATTTGATATTCAGGAGAAGGTGTCTCGCGCAATCGTTGAAGCACTTATGCTAAAGCTTACACCCGAAGAGAAACGAAAAATGTCCGAGAGGCCCATTGACAATGTCAGGGCATATGAATGTTATCTCAAAGCCAGCCATGAGATTTGGCGGTTTACTGAAGATGCTCTGGATCGTGCGGTCAACTATCTTCAGAACGGCCTCAAGATCATTGGTGACAATGCTCTTCTTTATTCCTCAATGGCATTTGCCTATTGGCAATATATGAATATCGGAGGCAGACAAGAGGATTATATAGAAAGAGCTGAAGAATGTGTGAAAAAAGCTTTGGAAATTGATTCGGAATCTTCGCAAGCCTATGCTGTTCTTGGATGGATCCATTTGAACCCACGGGTGGATCTGAAGGCGAGCCTTCGATATTTTAAGAAGGCATTGTCAATCAATCCAGATGAATATTTGGCCTTATTCGGGCTTATATGTTTGTATACACAAATCACCGGGAAAATATCTGCGGCTATTCCTTTGGCTGAGAGACTTATGCAAATTGATCCGCTGAATAATATGATGTACGTTTTTCAAATGTGCGTGTATCTTTTTGACGGTCAATTTGACTTAGCTCTTGAACCAGGGCGTAAATATTACCAAATAGAACCTGAAAATCCAGCAGGACAATACTGGTATGCTCTTCTTTTGGCTTATCATAATAATTTTGATGAAGCTTTTTCCATTATTGATCGTGGTGTAAATGCAACTCCAAACAATGCATTTACTAAAATGGGACTCTTACTAAAATATGCATTACAAAAAGATAAAAAAAGAACGTTCGAGGTATTAACGCCGGATACTCTAAGAATTGCACAAAAGGCTGGACCAATGTCACATATGATTGCGCAGGCATTTGCTTTACTATATGAAAAGGAGGAAGCCTTAAAATGGCTGGAAAATGCTCCCAATTATGGTATGATCAATTATCCTCTGCTTAACGAAAAAGATCCCTTCCTTCAAAATATACGCGGCGAGGAGCGCTTCAAGAAGCTCATGGAACGTGTGAAGTACGAATGGGAACATTTTGAGGTGTGAAAATGATCGGCAAAACCATTTCCCATTATAAAATCCTCGAGAAGCTCGGTGAAGGGGGCATGGGTGTGGTTTACAAAGCGCACGATGCCCAGCTCGATCGAGACGTAGCCTTGAAGTTCCTCCCGCAATTTCTCACGAGCGATCCGAGCGAGAAGGAACGCTTTTATCACGAGGCACGGGCAGCTTCTGCACTCAATCATCCAAACATCACTACCGTACATGAGATCAGCGAGCATGAAGGGCAACTTTTCATCGCCATGGAGCTTGTCGAGGGGAAGACGCTGAAACAGCTCGTTGTGTCTGAATCCCTGTCTGTCAAGAAGGTCCTTGATATCACCATTCAGGTGGGCGAGGGCCTTACTGCCGCACACGAGAAGGAGATCGTACATCGGGATATTAAAAGCGAAAACATCATCGTTACACCGAAAGGCCAGGCGAAGATCATGGACTTCGGTCTCGCGAAGGTTAAGGGAGCGACAAAACTCACGAAAACAGGCTCCACGCTTGGGACCGCGGCCTACATGTCACCAGAGCAGGCACGGGGAGAGGAAGTGGATCATCGATCAGACATATTCTCCTTTGGTGTCGTGCTTTATGAACTTCTCACTGGCAGGCTACCTTTCAAAGGTGAACACCAAGCGGCGTTGATCTATTCTATTGTCAATGAAGAGCCTCAACCTGTAGCACGGTTCAATGAAAAAACCACTCCTGAAATGGAACATATTGTTTCAAAATCCCTTGCGAAAGACAAGGAGGATCGATACCAGCATATTGATGATTTGCTGGCGGACCTCCGTCACGAGCGGAAAAAAATCGAGTATCCCAAAGGAGAACACATACCCACTGCCATGCCTTTGAAAACATTCGCTCGGAAGCGACAATATTTAAAATATATGCTCAGTATTGCTGGAATTATTCTTTTGATAATTCTTGTAAATGTCTTCAATCCATTTAAAAAGCCGTTAAGACAGAAAGAGATTGCCAGTGCGGGCGAAAAATCCATCGCGGTACTTCCTTTCGTAGACATGAGTCAGCAGAAAGATCAGGAGTATTTCTGTGATGGGATGACTGAGGAACTGATCAATCGATTGAGTAATGTCAGGTATTTGAAAATTCCGTCGAGGACTTCGGCTTTTATGTTCAAAGGGAAAACACAAGATATCAAGGATATAGGAGAAAAGCTTAAAGTCAAAACCATTCTTGAGGGAAGTGTCAGGAAATCCGGAAACAAACTTCGGATCACAGCTCAGCTTATCGATGTTGATAATGGTTATCATCTCTGGTCAAATACATATGATCGTGAACTTAAAGATGTGTTTGCTATCCAGGATGAGATTGCATCTTCAATTGTGAATGCACTGAAACTTGAATTAACTTCTCAAGAGAAACGAAACCTGTTTGAGAGGCCAATTGACAATGAGATGGCTTTTGAATATTATCTTAAGGCCAAAAATGAAATCAATAAGGAAACAGAGGATGCAATCGATCGGGCCATCCAATATCTTCAAAATGGTATTAATATTGTAGGAGATAATGCTCTTCTTTATTCGGGAATGGCATCAGCGTATTGGCAATATGTCAATATTGGTGTCAGCCAGGAAGAATATATAAAAAAAGTCGAAGAATATGCAACAAAAGCATTGGCCATAGATCCAAATCTATCCAATGCTCATAGTGTACTGGGTCAATTTTATCGAGACTTTCGCGGAAATCCAAAAGAGGCGATTCGTCAATTCAATATGGCATTAACTATTAATCCTAATCAATCAAGTGCTTTGATGAATCTTGCATATATGTATATTGCGATGCTCGGAAAGAAATCACCTGGTATTCCACTAATAGAAAGATTTAAGCAAGTCGAACCACTGTCGCCTTATAATTATGCTATGCAAGGATTCCTGTATTTGTATGAAGGTCAATATGGTTTAGCTCTTGAGGAATTCCAAAAAGAATATCAATTGAATCCCAAAGCTCCAAATGCTCAATTTAATTATGCGTTGATATTGACTTATAACAAAGAACTTGCCAAAGCTTATAGCATTATTGATGAAAGCGCTGAGAAAACACCAAATAACGTACTTACAAAGTTCTGTATCTTGTTAAAATTTGGACTGCTGAAAAATAAAGAGAAAGCATTCCAGGAAATGACTCCTGATTTCCAAAAGACATGTAAAAGGGATCCTGGGTGGTCATATAATGTCGCAATCATGCTGAGCTTGCTTGATGAAAAAAAAGAAGCTTTGAATTGGTTAGAGAACGCAGTAAATCGAGGTTTTATAAACTATCCCTGGCTAAAACGAGAACCATTTATAGAAAATATCCGAGGCGAGGAGCAGTTTAAAAAGCTCATGGAACGGATAAAGAAAGAATGGGATGAGTTTGAGGTATAGCCATGATCGGTAAAACCATTTCTCATTACAAAATCCTCGAAAAGCTTGGCGAAGGCGGGACCTTCAATAATTTAAACATACAACAGCTTGGTCCCGCGCGGCAAAGGAGATAATGGAAGTGATCGGACGAACAGTATCACATTACAAAATAATGGAAGAACTCGGCCGCGGCGGGATGCCTTCAATAATTAAAACATATAACAGCTTGGTCCCGCGCGGCAAAGGAGATAATGGAAGTGATCGGACGAACAGTATCACATTACAAAATAATGGAAGAACTCGGCCGCGGCGGGATGCCTTCAATATTCAAAAAATACGATAATTTGATCCCGCGCAGCGGGAGGCGTCTATGATTGGTAAAAATATTTCTCATTATCGAATATTAGAGAAATTGGGTGAAGGGGGAATGGGAATCGTCTACAAAGCCCAGGACACAAAGCTTGATCGCCTCGTAGCCCTCAAGTTTCTTCCTTCAGATCTCACACGGGATGATGAAGCAAAAAAACGTTTTATCCAGGAAGCCAAAGCCGCATCGACCTTGCAGCACCACAACATCTGCACCATCCACGATATCGATGAAATGCCCGGTGGACAAATATTTATCGTGATGGATTGTTACGAGGGAGAAACGCTTAGAGAAAAGATCAAGCGAGGACCATTAAAAATCGAAGAAGCTGTTGATATCTCCATGCAGATAGCACAAGGTCTTTCAAAAGCCCACGAAAAAAGTATTGTCCATAGAGATATTAAGCCGGCCAATATTTTTATCACCAAGGACGGAATTACCAAGATTGTGGACTTTGGTTTGGCCAAGTTGGTTGGGCGGACGATTTTGACAAAGGTTGGTACGACAATAGGTACTGTGGCCTACATGTCTCCTGAACAATCAAAAGGCGAAGCAGTAGATCATCGGACGGATATTTGGTCGTTGGGTGTGGTACTCTATGAGACGATCACCGGCCAGCCGCCGTTCAAAGGTGAGTACGATAAAGCAGTGATCTATTCAATTGTAAACGAAGAACCTGAAGCAATAACCGGATTGCGGACTGGTGTGCCAATGGAGTTGGAACGAATAGTCCACAAGTGTCTTGAAAAGCAATTTTCGGATCGCTATCAACATGTTGATGAATTGTTTGCTGATTTACGAGGTATCAAGAAAAAAATGGAATCGGATTCAACAAGGACTCCTACGCGCATGGTGTCTAGGCGTTTAAGAATCCGTTCAAAAAAAGTGCTGGTAATGATCCCCATTTGTATTGTTGGAATTCTTGCCGTTTTGGCTTTTTACCATTTCACCAGGAAAGATTCAAAGCATTATTCAAGACGTGTGGTTGTTGCTATTTTTGAGAATCAAACCGGTGATAAATCGCTTGATTATGTCGGGAAGATGGCAGCAGATTGGCTTACACAGGGTTTGACCCGAACTGGATTTGTTGAGGTAGTCCCAACGGATATTTCATTTGTAGCCACGCAAAAGGTTCAAACACTAGCGAAGAAGACGGAATCAGGTATCGTCATTTCAGGCACTTACTATAAACAGGCAGAAAGAATGAGGTTTCAAGAGCAGATCATGGATGTACGGCGTAAAAGACTATTACATTCATTGGATCCAATCAGTGTGCCTTTGGATTCACTGCTCCAAGCCATCACACAGCTCCGTCATAAGACCATGGGGGCATTAGCGATGGTATTAGACGAAAGGTTGAGCACATGGTCAACTTCGGGAAATTCGCCTCCCACTTTTGAAGCATATAGGAAATATTTCGATGGTTATACGATGTTTCTGGACAGAAAATGGCCTCAAGCGATTGTTGATTTAAAAATAGCCTATAAACTTGATACGACATTTGTTTTACCGGTTCTGCTATGTGCTCTTGCACACTTGAACCTTCGTCAATATTCGATTGTCGATTCAATAACACAAGCAGTCATTCCCAAACGAAGTATGCTGTCGCAGTCCGATCGATGTATTTTGGATATATTGTTGGCTTATATAACAGGTGATAAACTAAAGTCTTATGCTGCAACAAAGGAATTGATAAGAATAACACCACTCTCTCCGCATACCTATCAACATGCCCTAGATGCTATGCGAATAAATCGTCCGCAAGAGGCTATAAATACTTTGAAGGGTCTTAATCCAGAAAAAGTAGGAATGCCCAGTTGGTTTTATTTTTGGTATGTATTGATCCAATCGGCACACATGTTAGGGGACTACAAACAAGAAGCCGAATACGCAAAGCGTGGGCGCATAGAATTACCTAATGATAGTAATATGATTTTGTATTCAATTCCTGCATTCGCCGCTATGGGTAACCTCAAAGAAGTGGAGAAGCTGATTGATAATAGCAAGTCTCTTCCACCCGATTCGGTTATTACCGAAGGTGTTCTTTTGACGATTGCTGCAAGAGAATTCCGCGCACATGGTAATCGTGAGATTTCACTTCGGATGGCGAATAAGGCAGTTGAATTGTATAAAGATCATTATGAGGAAATAACATTAAATCCATCCAAAAGGATTGGTGTCATCCAGGCGCTAGCATATGCCGAACGCTGGCCGGAGGCAAAAGCGGAAGCAGAACGATTGTTGAAAGAAGATGTTAGTAATGTGGATGGTATGTGTTGGTTGGGTACGCTCTGCGCGCGTGTAGGTGAAAAAGAAAAAGCGATACAAATGGATAAACAACTACGAAACTTTAGAAAACGGTATTTATTTGGACAAAATACATACGGACGTGCCTGCATCGCTGCATTGTTGGATAATAAGGCGTATGCGATGGAGCTTTTGCGTGAAGCTTCTGCTCAAGGTTTAATCAAAAATGAATCCATTCCTTGTTTCATGATTGAATACATTTATTGTGATATTAATCTAGAAACGCTTCGAGATTATCCGCAGTTCAAGGAATTCATCAAACCAAGATAATGAATCATAGATGTAAAACTGAAATACATAACTGAGAAAAATTCATGATCGGAAAAACCATTTCCCACTACAAAATCCTTGAAAAGCTTGGCGAAGGTGGGACCTTCAATAATGTAAAAATATTATAACTTGGTCCCGCAAGGCATAGGAGATAACAGGGGTGATTGGACGAACAGTATCTCATTACAAAATAATGGAAGAACTAGGCCGCGGCGGGCCTTCAATAGTGAAAAAATATAATAGCTTGGTCAGGGGGAGGCAAAATCATTTATGATTGGAAAGACAATTTCGCATTACAAAATTATTGAAAAATTGGGGGAAGGAGGGATGGGTGTCGTCTATAAAGCCCAGGATACCAAGCTCAAGCGCACGGTTGCCTTAAAATTCCTTCCTCCGGGACTGGATTCCCACGAGCCCGAACGCGCCCGGTTCATGCAGGAGGCCCAGACCGCCTCGGCCTTGAACCACCACAACATCTGCACCATCCACGACATCGCAGAACACGATGGCCAGCAATTCATCGTAATGGAATACGTGGAAGGAAAGACATTGACGCAAATGGTGCCGGTCCAGAAACTCAAGGATGCTATTGTATACGCCATCCAAATAGGTGAGGCACTTCAGGAAGCCCACAGTAAAGGCGTTGTCCACCGTGATGTAAAAACAGACAACATCATGGTCAACACCAAGAACCAGATCAAGGTGATGGATTTTGGGTTGGCCAAGCTGAAAGGATCGCTAAAACTAACGAGAACATCGAGCACAGTCGGCACATTATCGTACATGGCTCCTGAGCAGATCCAGGGTGGTAATGTGGATGCGAGATCAGACATTTTCTCTTTTGGCGTTGTGCTGTATGAAATGCTGACTGGTCACCTGCCATTCCGAGGTGAGCATGAAGCGGCGATGGTCTATTCCATTGTGAATGAAGAACCGGAGCCGATTCAAAAATATCGTCCCGAGGTTTCATCGGAGCTGATCCATATACTCAACCGCGCATTAGAGAAAGATCCTGAGGATCGGTACCAGTCTGTGCACGACATGGTTATTGATCTGAGAAGGGTGAAGAAGGAGACATCACGAGTTTCCCGGGTGCCATTTGCGTCACCAGAGGTAGAAAAGAGACAAGGTGTCGTTTCAGTGGAACCAAAGGTATCCACTTCACAAAAGCGGGATGAACCTCGACGAACATACATTCGGCTTGGATTGACGAGTGTTCTCATACTGACCGCTGCTATTGTCGTTTATTTGGTTCTGCATTCCCGCACCCCGAAGTTGAATCCTGCCGTGACTTCTCGCACACTTGAAATTCCGTTCACGCAAATTAACTATCCCAGCCTCTCCCGGGACGGACAATGGGCATGCTTTCCCGCGTGTGATACCACAAACGAATGGTCCATCTATTTCATGAACGTGGTCAAGGGTAATCCGCTGCGGTTAACGAAGAAACCTTTTCAACTTTCATGCAATACTGATTTTTCTCCGGATGCAAGTGAAATTCTCTACGATTGCTGGTCGGGTGGTGATGAGAAAATGGGCATTTATGTCGTTTCATCATCGGGCGGAATGGAACAAAAAATTGCAGAACCTGGATTTGCGGGCAAGTGGCATCCAAACGGACAACGAATCGGCTACATCCGAACGGGAAGCGGAAAAAACCTCGCTGCAAGCCAATCCGGCAAACCCGAATTCTGGACGGTGAAGCGTGACGGCACTGAGAATCGTCTCGTATTCGTTGACAGCTTGAGTATTGTTGGCAGGGTGTCCTTTGACTGGTCCCCGGACGGGAACGCCATCGCTTGGCTGCGGTCTTTCCCCGGTTATAACGAAATATATATCCGTGATCTGAAAATGGGCAAGGGACGTCAACTGACGTCGTATAAGGCATTGATTGATGAAGTGGCTTGGGCGCCAAACGGACAGATTTTATTTTCATCGAGCAAGAGTGGAAATACAAACATCTGGATGATTCCGGCAAGCGGAGGAGAAGCGGTTCAAATCACACGCGGCACCGGGCCGGATCTCAGCATGCACGTCTCGGCGGACGGAAGACGGCTGCTGTTCCTGGAACAACGGAAATTTAACACACTATGGACAGCTGGAACCGACGGCAGCCGTTTGCAGCAATTGACATTCGACAACAAATACTTATCGATGCCATCGTTCTCACCTGACAAGAAGCGAATTTCCTTCGATATGGCTTCTTCCGACGCTTTGCAGTCCACGAACCACATTTTCGTCATGCAGAGCGACGGAACCAATCGGATCCCGTTGACCGCCGGAGACGCCCAGTACTATAATGCGGGATGGTCTCTCGATGGCAAATATATGACCTATGCTTCGAAGCGGGTCAACGAACCTCGGGACTCTTCCCGCATCTATCTAGTCGAGGTGGAGAACCCGGTGGTACCGAGACTCATCGGCAAAGGAATCAATGTTTTGTGGATCAATGAGGAGGAGTTTGTCGTTTTTTATCCTCTTGTTTTCCCGCATCCGCACACCGTTTTGTATTCAATTCACAGCAGCGAAGCTATTCATGTCAGTGAAGATTCCACCAATGAATATCCTCTCCGAGACGGCAGGCACATGGTTGTAACGGATATGAGGAAAGGCCGAGAGGGATGGTGGTTAAAAACCATGGGAACTAAACAAGGTACGGCACCCAGACAAATTTTACCTTCGGAGTCTTTGTTGCTTTCCTATCCAAGTGTCAGCCTTCGATATATCCTGTATCTGCAGCCAGGCGGAGAAGTGTGGCGTATTTCAATTCCGAAGGGGATACGGGAACGACTCCCTGGGTTTTTGCGGGGTATCTATCCACCGGATATTCAGATGAGTTTTGATGACCGGCAGTTGGTATTTCTTAAGCAACGGTTCGATTCGAGGCTTGTGCTTATTGAGAATGTGTTTCAATAAGAAGGTTAGCAATGATTGGAAAAACAGTCTCCCACTACAAAATCCTCGAAAAGCTCGGTGAGGGTGGGACCTTCAATAGTTTAAACATACAACAGTTTGGTCCCGCGCAGCAAAGGAGATAATGGAAGTGATTGGACGAACAGTATCTTATTACAAAATAATGGAAGAACTAGGCCGCGGCGGGATGCCTTCAATAATTAAAACATACAACAGCTTGGTCCCGCGCGGCAAAGGAGATAATGGAAGTGATCGGACGAACAGTATCTCATTACAAAATAATGGAAGAACTCGGCCGCGGCGGGATGCCTTCAATAATTTAAACATACAACAGCTTGGTCCCGCGTAGCAGGCTTTTAATAATGAAAACATACAAATGTCTGGCCCTGCGGAGCGGGAGGCCAAAATGATCGGTAAAATAATTTCCCACTACAAAATCCTCGAAAAGCTCGGCGAAGGTGGGACCTTCAATAATTTAAACATACAACAGCTTGGTCCCGCGCGGCAAAGGAGATAATGGAAGTGATCGGACGAACAGTATCTCATTACAAAATAATGGAAGAACTCGGCCGCGGCGGGATGGGCATCGTCTACAAAGCCCAGGACAC